>ENA-OUQC01000497-OUQC01000497.1-human-gut-metagenome-genome-assembly--contig:-NODE-497-length-27628-cov-6.053821_pt1 | contig 27628 bp, 18 predicted proteins | sample MGYA00237942_ERZ548815 | MGnify/ENA primary metagenome ERZ548815 (study PRJEB26490, sample SAMN05194722) | human gut metagenome | biome: terrestrial biome; feature: human-associated habitat; material... | reverse complement strand
AAGCGACCAGTTGTTGTGCTTGCCCGAACCGTTCACGCCCATAAAAGGCTTTTCGTGGAGCAGCACGCGGAAGTTGTGGCGGCGGGCAATCTTGTCCATGACGGTCATCAACAGTTGGTTGTGATCGTTCGCGAGGTTTACCTGCTCATATACGGGTGCCACCTCGAACTGGTTGGGCGCAACCTCGTTGTGACGGGTCTTGAGGGGTATTCCGAGCTTGAGGCTCTCATACTCGAGATCCTTCATGAAAGAGATCACGCGCGAGGGTATTGCACCGAAGTAGTGGTCCTCGAGCTGTTGGTTCTTGGCTGATTCGTGACCCATGAGGGTACGTCCCGTCAGTACCAGATCGGGACGTGCCGCCCACAGGCTCTCGTCTACGAGAAAATACTCCTGTTCCCAACCAAGATATACATTAACGTGTTCAACGTTTTTGTCAAAGTATCGGCACACCTCCGTAGCAGCCTTGTCGACGGCGGCAATGGCGCGCAGCAAGGGCACCTTGTAGTCGAGCGCCTCTCCCGTGTAGGCTATGAAAACGGTGGGAATGCAGAGGGTCGTGTCGACTATGAATGCTGGCGAAGTGGGATCCCACGCCGAGTAGCCGCGCGCCTCGAATGTATTACGTATACCGCCGTTGGGGAACGACGAGGCATCGGGCTCCTGCTGTGCGAGCACCTTGCCGGTGAATGTCTCCAGAACGGCGCCCTTGCCGTCGGGATCCGAGAACGAGTCGTGCTTCTCGGCCGTACCGCCCGTCAGGGGCTGGAACCAGTGTGTATAGTGGTCGGCTCCGTTGTCGAGAGCCCATTGGCGCATTCCGGCAGCGACGCTGTCCGCCAGCTCGAGCTGCAGGGGCGTGCCCTTCTCCATGGTGTTGAGCAGAGCCTCGTAGGTCTGCTTGTCAAGGTAGCGACGCATGGCGGTGCGGCCGAATACCTTCTCGCCGAAGTACTCCGAGGGGCGCGATGCCGGTGCCTTAACGTCCACGGCTCTGTGGTTCAGCGCCGCTTCAACCATCTTAAATCTTAACAACATACTTTTACCTTTTTTATGCTTCCGATGACGGCCGGAAGGATTTTGTTTTTATTGTTGAAATTTTCCCGTTCGTTTGATTTCTTCTGTCGATGCAAATATATGCATTTTTCGTGGAAGTGATATTTTTTTCGATGTTTTTTGCGATTTTGTAGTGATTTTTTAACGCTGGTCGGCGATTTTACGCCTTGGTTTCGGGAAAACAGGTGGTATTTTGTGGCAAAATCCGGAAAATGCTGATTTTTGCATGATGCGTTAAATTGTGGTAAAATAGGATAAAAATATTCTTAATAGCTATATGCATGGCGGTCGTGGCGCTATCTCGGGGCCGATGTACAGCGACACCTATATATAATAAATAGTGTTATTTTCTTAACAGAAGAGGTGCTATGAAGTGAAAAAAGTAGTATATTTGCCTCACTGAGTATGCCAAGTTGTAAGTAAAAGCTGTAAAAAGCCTTTCAGTGACGAATATAAAGCACATACACTAAACTAATTCCTAAAAATTATGTCTAATACGGAAAGAGAAAAGTTGTTCACCGAGTTCCCGCCCGTCTCGACCGAGCAGTGGGAAGCGGCGATAGCGACAGACTTAAAAGGGGCCGACTATGAGCGCAAGCTCGTGTGGAGAACCCCCGAAGGATTCAACGTGCGTCCATATTACCGGGCCGAGAATCTGGAGGGCATCGAGTTCCTCGGATCGCAGGCCGGCGAGTTCCCCTATGTCAGGGGTACGCGCAACAGCAATGATTGGCGCATACATCAGACTCTGACGGTAGACTCTGCCGCCAAGGCCAATGCCGAGGCCCTGAAGATCCTCAATGCCGGCGTGGATGCTATCGGTTTCCACATCACCTCGGAGGAGTTCGCAGCCGAGGATCTCGAGACACTGCTGAAGGATATCTATCTTCCGGCCGTCGAGATCACCTTCTCGGGTAAGAAGATGGGTAAGGTCGCAGGTCTGGTTATTGACAAGGTCGAGACCATGGGACTGAAGAAGGATGATGTACACATCAACTTCTGCATCGACCCCATCGTGAAGAACCTCTCGACCAAGGGCCACTTCTGCTGCAGCGACCCCAAGGGCGAGCACTGCTTCTCGAAGATCGTGGAGCTCATCAAGCGTACGGCCGATTATAAGGGCATCCGCGTGGTGAACGTCTCGGGCAGCACCTTCAGCAACGCCGGTTCGACCATCGTCGAGGAGCTGGCCTTCACGCTTTCGGCAGCACACGACTATCTGGTGAAGCTTACCGAGGCAGGCCTTACGGTTGACGAGGCTGCACGCAAGATCCGTTTCACGTTTGCCGTAACGTCGTCGTACTTCATGGAGATCGCCAAGTTCCGTGCCGCACGTCTTCTGTGGGCTACCATCGTCAAGGGTTACAACCCCGAGTGCGAGTGCTCGTGCAAGATGTTCGCGCATGCCGTTACCTCGACGTGGAACCAGACCGTATATGACCCCTATGTAAATATGCTTCGCGGCACTACGGAGGCCATGTCGGCATCGCTGGCAGGTGTACACTCTCTGGAGGTTACGCCGTTCGACTACGCATTCGAGGCGCCGACCGACTTCTCGAAGCGTATTGCCCGCAACGTCGAGCTGCTGCTCAAGCACGAGTCGCACTTCGACCGCGTGGTGGATGTTGCCGGCGGTTCGTACTATGTTGAGAACCTTACCCGCAATATCGCCGAGCAGGCATGGAAGCTCTTCCTCGAGGTCGAGGACAAGGGCGGATACGTTGCAGCCTTCCAGCAGGGCTTCATCGTGGACCGCGTGAAGGCTTCGGCCGCAGCCAAGGACAAGAATATCGCAACGCGCCGTCAGATATTGCTCGGAGCCAACCAGTACCCCAACTTTACGGAGGTTGCCGCCGACGCCATCACCGAGGATGTCGTTACGCGCAAGACCGTCGAGGGCAATGTTCTGGTTCCCTATCGCGGAGCTATGGCTTTCGAGCAGATGCGTCTGCACGTGGATCGCAGCGGCAAGGCGCCCAAGGCGTTCATGCTCACCTGCGGCAGTCTGGCTATGGCCCGCGCCCGTGCACAGTTCTCATGCAACTTCTTCGCCTGCGCCGGAATCCGTGTTCAGGACAACACCTTCTTCAAGTCGGTTGAGGAGGGTGTAGCCGCGGCTCTCGAGTCGAAGGCCGAGATCGTAGTTATATGCTCGTCGGATGACGACTATGCCGAGCTGGCACCGCGTGCCAAGGAGCTTCTGGGCGACAAGGCCATCTTCGTCGTAGCGGGCGCACCCGCCTGCACGCCCGAGCTCGAGGCCAAGGGTATAACCAATTTCATCAACGTAAAGAGTAACGTACTCGAAACTCTGAAGTTCTACCTCAAAGAGTTGGGTATCTAAAAAGCAAAGTAGTTATGAGAGCAAAATTCGATAAATTATCGTACGAAGGCGGCAAGACGCAGGGCTGCGCCGCCGCTGCCGAGGCCGAACAGCCTTGGATGACAGCCGAGCAGATACCCGTAAAGAGGGACTACACGGAGAAGGATCTCGAGGGCCTCGAGCACCTGAATTACGCTGCCGGTATCGTGCCGTTCCTCCGCGGCCCCTATTCGACGATGTATGTAATGCGTCCGTGGACGATACGTCAGTATGCCGGATTCTCGACGGCCGAGGAGTCGAACGCATTCTATCGCCGCAACCTTGCCGCTGGCCAGAAAGGTCTGTCGGTGGCATTCGACCTCGCTACGCACCGTGGTTATGATGCCGATCACCCGCGTGTTGTGGGCGATGTGGGCAAGGCCGGTGTGTCGATATGCTCGGTTGAGGATATGAAGGTGCTCTTCAACGGCATTCCTCTGGACAAGATGTCGGTATCGATGACCATGAACGGCGCCGTGCTGCCCATTCTGGCCTTCTATATCGTGACGGGTCTGGAGCAGGGCTGTACGCTCGATCAGCTGTCGGGTACGATACAGAACGATATCCTCAAGGAGTTCATGGTGCGTAACACCTATATCTATCCTCCCAAGTTCTCGATGAAGATCATCGCCGACATCTTCGAGTACACGTCGAAGAACATGCCCAAGTTCAACTCGATCTCAATCTCGGGTTACCACATGCAGGAGGCGGGCGCTACGGCCGACATCGAGCTGGCGTACACGCTGGCCGACGGCCTGGAGTATCTGCGTGCCGGAATCAATGCCGGTATGTCGATCGATGCCTTCGCGCCGCGTCTGTCGTTCTTCTGGGCTATCGGTATGAACCACTTCATGGAGATCGCCAAGATGCGTGCCGCACGTATACTGTGGGCAAAGATCGTAAAGCAGTTCAACCCCAAGAACCCCAAGTCGATGGCGCTGCGTACGCACTGCCAGACGTCGGGATGGTCGCTCACGGAGCAGGATCCCTTCAACAACGTTGCACGTACGGCCATCGAGGCTATGGGTGCCGCTCTGGGTCATACGCAGTCGCTGCACACGAACGCTCTGGACGAGGCTATCGCGCTTCCTACCGACTTCTCGGCACGTATTGCGCGTAACACGCAGATCTACCTGCAGGAGGAGACCAACATCTGCCGCAACGTCGATCCGTGGGCCGGTTCTTACTATGTAGAGTCGCTCACCAACGAGATCGCACACAAGGCATGGGAGCACATTCAGGAGATCGAGAAGCTGGGCGGTATGGCCAAGGCTATCGAGACGGGTATTCCCAAGATGCGTATCGAGGAGGCTGCGGCACGTACGCAGGCCCGCATCGACTCTGGCGAGCAGAAGATCATCGGCCTGAACGAGTTCCGTCTGGAGAAGGAGGCACCGATCGATATCCTTGCCGTTGATAATACGGCCGTACGTGAGAGTCAGGTAAAGCGTCTGAAGGAGCTGCGCGCAACGCGCGATCAGGCTGCCGTGGACAAGGCTCTGGCCGCCATTACCGAGTGTGTCAAGTCGGGCAAGGGCAACCTTCTGGAGCTGGCCGTCGAGGCTGCAAAGGTACGCGCCACGCTGGGCGAGATCTCGGATGCCTGCGAGGTTGTCGTAGGCCGTTACAAGGCTGTTATTCGTTCAATTTCTGGTGTCTACAGTTCGGGTATGAAGCAGGATGCAGATTTCGAGAAGGCGAGGGCCATGTGCGCCGAGTTCGCCAAGAAGGAGGGTCGTCAGCCCCGTATCATGATCGCAAAGCTCGGTCAGGACGGTCACGACCGTGGTGCCAAGGTCGTAGCTACGGGTTACGCCGATGTCGGCTTCGATGTCGATATGGGCCCGTTGTTCCAGACGCCGGCCGAGGCCGCAAAGCAGGCTGTGGAGAATGACGTGCATATCGTGGGCGTATCGTCGCTCGCGGCAGGTCACCTTACACTTGTTCCGCAGATCATCGCCGAGCTCAAGAAACTGGGTCGTGAGGATATCATCGTCATTGTCGGCGGTGTGATCCCCGCACAGGATTACGACGAGCTGTATCGTGACGGTGCCGCCGCCATCTTCGGTCCCGGTACCCCGATCGCTAAGTCGGCAATCAAGATGCTTGAGCTTCTTATGGCCGAGTAATACATTCCTCGGATTCGATAAACAATAGTTTCGGGCCGCTCTCCTTTATGGAGAGCGGCCTTCTTGTTTTGTCGTAGAACCGGATATTTTGTGGAACAGGGTAGTGTGCCGTATATCGTTATGCCTCGTAAGGTTTGGAGGTATAGTAGCGGTACTAAATACGGAAAAACATGTGCAGCTGCGGGCCTGTTACAGGTATATCGCATAACCTCTTTTGCATGTATGATTATAATTATCTACAAGCTGCCTGTGCAATCTCGGTATATTCCCATGTTGTATTTTGCCAGTTAGTATATTGTTGCATCATTGCCTGTATTTGCCGAGGCGGTTGTCGTTTGCGGTGGTTGATTTGTACGGCAACAAAAAAGGAGTCTGCCTTTTGGGCAGACTCCTTTTTTGTGTGATATTGGTTATTTATTAGAAGTATTTTCCGCGGAGGTCCTCGATGTTGGCCATACGCTGCAGTGCCATTACAGAGGCCTGCATTGCCATGTTCTCCATCGTTGCCTGAATACGAACCTTCTCGGCCTCGGCAGTCTGAGAATCACTCTTCTCAATGTTGTCGACCACGAATACCACAGCACCCGTATATCCCTTTACGGGGGCTGATACCTGTCCTGTCTGGTCGGTTGCGGCGATGGCTCCTATCAATCCGGGCTCAAGACCGGCATCGGCAATCATGAAGTCGTTGAAGCGTACGCCCTCGAACGGTGCGGCCTCGACGCCAGCATTCTTGGCGACCTCGTCGATAGAGGCTCCCGAGAGCTTCTCCTTAAGCATGTCGAACTTCTTGTTGCGGCCGATCTCCTGCATGATCGAGAACGATACATCCTCTACGGGCATATATTTCGAGTCGTCGATCTTGGTGAGCATTGCTACCGCATAATCCTTACCGACGTTGAAAATCTCCGATATCTGGCCTACCTCGGCGCCGTTGGCCCAGCGTACGACCTCACGGGTATTTTCCATACCGCTGATCGTGCGCTCGCCCTGAGCTATGTCAGCGACACGTGGAGTTACGGATGCGGCCGTAGCGGCATTCTGGAAGGCTTCGAGCGAAGCCTTGCCGTCGACGGCGAATATGCTTGCCGTGTTGTGTATGTTGCGGCGCGTTGCGGCCGAAGCCTCGACAGGGTAGGTTATGGTACCCACGACAGCGAACTTCTTGGGAGCGTCGGCGCGCGTAACCTTGAGGATCTGTATTGCGTCACCTATCGTAGTCTTGATCACGTCACCCACCTTTGCATCGGCCAGCTGGTCGGCCATGTCGGTCGTGAAGCCTGAGAATGGCATTACGCCAATCTCGCCGCCGTTCTGTGCGGTTGCCGTGTAGGTCGAGTACTTAGCTGCGGCCTCGGCGAAGTCGCCTCCATTCTTAAGGGCCGTGTAGAGGCTGTCGGCCAGAGCGGCATCCTGAGCCGAAAGGACTATGTGGCTCAGGCCGATCGAGTCGGGAGCCATCTTGGTAGCCACGGCACGCGACATTACCCACTCGTTGGCCTTGAGCACGGGACCGTACTGCTCGCCGTCGAGTACCACGGCCTCATCCTCACCGAGCTGCGCTGCCGATACGTAGTGGTCGGCAATGTTGCCCTTGATGTTCTTGCGGACAAATGCGCGCACGTCATCCGCTGCGGCGAACTCCTCGCCTACGGCACGTACCTCCTTCTCGATAGCAAGCATGTCATCATCCGTGGGGTTAACCTCGAATACGACATACGATATGGAGCGGTGAGGCTGCTGCGTATATGAGTTCTTGTGCTCGTCGTAATACTTCTGCACCTCGGCATTCGATACCGTAACGAGCGAATCGGCTATGGTGTTGTACTTGAGCATGACGTAGCGTCCCGAGCGGCTCTCGTTGGCGGCCTTGACGCCGGCCTCGACCTCCAGAGCGTTGGGATAGATACCGCCGCGGACCATACCCAGATATTTCGACATCATACGGTCGAGCGTAGCCTGCGAGTTGAGGTACGACCAGAACGACTGATACTGGGGATTTGCGCTCACCTGCGAGAGGAACGAGCTGATGGTTTCGGGACGGTACTCGCCCGTCTGGGGATCGGCAAAGGCGCTGTAATATACCTGCGAGGGGTGCTCGCCGCTGAGCATCGACATACGCTCGGCCTCGCTTACCTCGATGCCCATCTTTTCGAATCCGGGCAGAAGCATGTGCTTGGCTATAAGTCCCTGCCATGCGGCATTGGCCATAGCGTCGGCCTGCTGTTCGTCGGCCTCAGAGCCGCCGTTGTTGGCCTTGACGGTCTCGTACTCGTTCAGATACTCCGAATAACGGATCTTGTCGCCGTTGATAACACCGACCTTGGGATCATTGTTCGAGAATCCCATCTCGGTTCTCAGAGAGAAGATAAATGCCAAAAGCGCCAGTGCTATGACAATCGAGAGCACGACGCCGAATTTGGTCCTTAAAGTGTTTAAACTCGCCATAATTGTATGTAATTACTCTATATTTTTGTTCGTTTTGAGCCACCAAAGATAATAAAATAATTCCTATTGCTCATATTATTGTAGGATATTTTGTTACATCTTTTTCACGCGGGCCAGTTCGACTCTTGCACGGGTCGATCTGAGGATGTGTATTTCGAGACCGTCCTCGATGAGTGTTTCGCCGGCGGCGGGGATGCCTTCGTACTTGCGGATGATGTATCCGGCAAGCGTATCGTATTCGTCGCTCTCTTCGATGCCCAGATCGTAGTGCTCGTTGAGGTACTCCACCTCCAGACGGCAAGAGAAGATATATTCGCCCTCGCCGACCTTCTTCTCGACGGTGCGGTGTACGTCGTGCTCATCTTCGATATCGCCGAAGATCTCCTCCAGTACGTCCTCTATCGATATGATTCCGGCCGTACCGCCGAACTCGTCTATTACCACCGCAACGCTCGACTTCTGCTTTATGAACGTCTGCAGCATGTTCTGCAGCGGCAGTGTCTCGGCTACGCAGCTCACCTTCTTCATCACGTCGCCGATCGAGGCCGGCTTCTCGAAGAGACTCTTCGAATTGACATATCCGATGATGTTGTCGATGCTTTCGCGCCATACGAATATGCGCGAGAATTTCGATTCGATGAACCGCTCTGTCAACTGCTCGATGGTCGTATCGTCTATGTCGACGGCTTCGACATCCACACGCGAGACCATGCAGTCACGCACACGCAGGTCGGCAAAGTCGAGAGCGTTCTGGAACATCTTGATCTCGTCCTCTTCCTCCTCCTGCGGTTCCACAGCTTCCGCGTCCATTAGGTTGACCAGATCGTCACGGTTGAACGAGGCCGAGATATCGGTCTTGACGGCCTTGTAGCCGAAGAGACGCAGTATGCCGTATGACAGCCATGTGGTGAAGATGGCGATGGGGTATAGCAGCAGATAGAAGAATAGTATTACGGGGTAGAGTGTCGAGTAGTAGAAGTTGGGGTTGTTCTTGACGATCGACTTCGGGAGGAACTCACCGCAGAAGAGTATGACGATGGTCGATATGACGGTTTCGGTTATAACCGATCCGTTCAGAGCCAGCGACTCCCACCCGGCGGCCTGTGCCAGCAGGCGCAGCAGGGTGGACATGCTGAGCGAGTAGATAACCAGACAGATATTGTTCCCGACAAGTATCGTGGTGATGTATTGCCCGGGATGGCGTTCGAAGAGTCCGGCCACCATATCGAAAAACCGACTCTGCTTGCGGCCGATCTCCACCATGAGACGATTCTTGCTCAGGAATGCGATCTCCATGCCGGAGAAGAACGCCGACAGCGTGAGCATCACGGCGATTATGATGATTGAATTTATGATTTCAGCGGAGTACATTTTCGATTGATGGCTTGGGGGTTATCTTGGAACGGTTCCCGTATCGGCGGTTTGCGGGTTGCGGTGCGCATCTCGACTATCTTTAACGTTAGAGCGCTCCAGCGCGGGCTTTACATCCGTCGAGAGGGGTTCACGCAGCGGCAGACTCTTGGACTTCAAATCCCGCTTTTCCCGTTTCGGTGTGGCCGATTTCGGAGAAGCCGTTGCGCCCCCGTTGTCTTCGGGTTCCGGCTGTGACGTCTGGGCCGATGCCCGTGACGGAGTCTCTGCCGTAGATGTCGAGTCGGCGTCCTCCACTGTGAAGAAGGTTATACCCTTGATCTTGCGGTAGCGCCACTCCTTCATGTTCTCGTCCGACTCGAACCCTTCGCAATATGTCACCTCGTCACCGTTTACGATCTTCGAGTCGACGTTCGAGTAGATCTTCTTTGTGGCTTGGTTCCAGAACAGCTGCGATGTGTATAGCTGCTTACCGTCGGCCTTTATCACGACAACGTCGCCCTTGGCCTCCCAAAGACGGCGGTTCTCGTAATATATGGCGTAGTTGGCCGTAAGGACGGCATCCTCTGCCGCTAAGGAGTCGTTGGTGTATGTTGTTATCTTTATTCCCTTGCGGAATTCGCGATATGGGTCGCGGGCAAGATTGTATCCCTCGATGAGCGGAGTCTCGAAGTGGTATGACTTCCGTCCGTTCTCGGTCATGACGATCGACATGTTTTCGCTGTATTCGGTCATCATACGCTCGTTGTCGGTTGTCTCCTGTACGGGTTTTTCGGCGTCGCATGAGAATAGCAAGATAGCACTCCCTGCGAAAGAGAGTGCTACCGCTATGTACTTTTTCATTGACGCTGTCTTCATGCAGCCCCGTTAAGGATTAACGGTAACGAACCGTAGTGTTTACACCGTTTGCATATCCGTGGCTTACGGTATAGCGTGAGCCCTCAGACACCTCGGCGAAGAAGCACTCCTCCTTGGTGGGGAATCCCTGACGGTAGTTTGCCATAAGGGTCTGTGCGGCCTTCTGGATCTCGGGCTCGGCGCCGAGCAGCGACACGGCCTGACTCATGGTGTCGTAAGCGGCCCAGTAGCAGGCGAGGCACTGGAACTCAGAGCAGTTGGCCGAAGCGGCATAGCACTGTCCGAGGATGAAGTACGAGTATCCGTTCTCGGGATTGAGGCTCTTGATCTGGTTGGCGGCATCGATGGCCTTGGCGTAGTCCTTGGTGCTGATGCCGATCATGCCGACACGTACGTAGAGTTTCTCCTTCTCGGCGGGGTCGGTCTCTACCGAGAGAGCCTCCTCGAGATACTTGAGAGCCTTGTCATACTCCTGACGGTTCTGGAAGCCCTGTGCAAGGAAGAGCGCAGTCTCCGATGAAGGCTTGATCGAGTAGTACTTTTCGGCAGTCTGGAAGAAGAAGTCGCTGTCGCAGTTTGCGCGAGACATGAGCGATACGGCCTGTGAAAGTACGGCCTCATCGTCGGGCGTCTCGGCCAGACGCTTCGAGAAGAGAGCCTCGAGGTTCTCGCAACTTGCGGCACCGCTGGCACCGAATGCCGCGTCGAACTGCTCCTTAAGTGCGGCGGCATCCTCACCGGCCTTCTCGAAGGCAGGGGTGAAGCGGTCGTAATCGGCGATTACGGCATCGGCGCTTACGAGGTCGTTCTTGTAGTCATCGCACAGGGCGCTGAAATATATGGCTACGAGATCGAGGTCGGGTGCGCCATTCTTCTCCTCGCTGGCGGCAATAGCTTCGCTGAAGAGCTTGCGGATACCCTCGCGGTCATCGGGACGGTAGGTCATAAGCTCGCGGGCCTTGCGGTCGAGGATGTACGCCTTGCCGTAGGTCGAGTGGTTTCCGAAGTTCTCCATACGGATGTCATAAAGCAACAGCAGCGAGTCGATGTACATGTCCTTCTCCTCCGCAGTCTCCGCACGGTTGATCTTGTTCTTGTAGAGCTTTATACCATTGGTGTATATGTTCTGCGAGGCCTTGGGGCACTTCTCCAGCAGCGACTGGAGATATTTTGCGGCCAGATTGTAGTTGCGGTTGTCGACAGCCTCCTTCATAAACTGGTTGTCAAGCATATTCTGCTTACGCTCGTCGGCCGTCTCTCCCCACACTGCGTACTTGGGATCATCGAAGTTGACCTGAGCCGTCGCCGACAGCCCCACAACAGCGAAAGCCGCGGCAAGAATGAGTTTGAAACTTTTCATGTAATCTAAGGTTTATTAGTTTTTGAATATTATGTTGTTTGTCTTAACGTATGTCCCTCTTTGGCAGCAGTTGTCCTTTATCCGCATAACGTCCAACTTTGTCAATATAGTGTTTTTTTCTCTAAAAATATCCTTTTCCGGCATGTTTTTTCGGCCTCAGACGATCCGAAAGCAGCTTGTCGATACTTCAAACATCGGATTCAAAGCACGATACACGGATGTTAATTTTCTATGAAAAAAATCATACCAACACTATGAAATCCGTCTTCCGTTGCCGTGTTTTGCTCTGCTTTGCGGTGTCCTCTGCCTGTGCGGGTCGTATCTGTCGGCCGTTTTATGGTCTCTGCCTTCCTGTATATTTTCCCCTTTTCTACCTTTTTCTCATTTCTCACACTCTCGTTTTTCTCTCACACTCTCGTTTTTCACCATTGGCCTCTTCCTTCACGCAACAGCTGTGCCCGAAGGTTACTTACACCTTCTTATGTAGCTGTCTGCTCTCCCCGCCTTTTCCGCCTCTCATCTCTTCCTGTCATGTGGTGCTCTCCTCTCATGTAGACCCATCTCTCGAGGACTCTTCCTCTCTTCCTCTCATGTGGACCTCTCCTTTCAAGTGGCCTCTTCCTCTCAAGTGGCTCCTCCTTTCATATGAATCCTCTTTCCTCGCCCCCCCCTCTCAACCGGCCTCGGGGCGAGCAGCAGGCACATCGGTAAAGATGGGACGGCGGTATTGCTGCTACTTGAACTTGTAGCGGCGGAACCAGTCGTCTTCGCCGAAGAGCGATACGCCGATCGAGAACTTGTAGTATGTATTCTTTACGAGTCCGACGATGTTGTCGTTAAGCGTGATCTTGTCCTTTACGGGGTCACGCATGCCGAATTCGAAACCTACATCTACCGATGAGCGTCCGAAGAGTTTCACGGGCAGACCAATACCTGCCGTTACGGCCATCTGTCGCACCACGCTGCCGCCGAAGGTCTGGTAGTAGTCGCCATATCGGAATCCTACGCGGTATGCTACGCGGTTGAGATAGTTACGAGTATCTATGGGTTTGGGAGTAACCTCCAGACCTACGCGTACCGTATTGGTATTGTGGTATGCTACGGTTACGCCCTTTCCGGCGCCGTCACTCTCAAGGAAGTTCGAGTTTTCGTCGCCCCAGTTCTGGTAGACGTAGTCGACACCCATGCGCAGACTCACGGTCTGATAGAATACTCCGGCTGCAATCTGACGGGGCAGGCGCAGCGGCAGCGAGGTGTCCTCCTCGTTTCGCACCGTCGAGGTGAGCAGGTTGTCGATATATACGTACTTGAGCGACTTGGGGCCGAGCAGACCTCCTATATCGTATGTTGCGCCGAAGGTCAGCGCGCGGCGGGCATTGAGTATGGCGTTCCACTGCACGCCGAACTGAGCCTTGATACGCGATACGTCGTATGTGTCGATACCTGTTGTTGTCGAGTATTCGCCGCTGCCGGTGATGATGTCGGTAGGTACGGCCTTGTAGTTGCGGGTTATGTTGCCCCAGTAGTACTGCATGGCTGCGCCTATCGAGAAGTTCTTGAAGGGCGACCATCCGATACCGGCCTTGGCTTCCGTGACGTCGCCGTCGCCGTAGTACTGGTATTGTGCGCGTCCGAGGTTTCCGGCCACACCCGACGAAAGCTCGTCGCTGTGCATGTTGTAACCGACGTTGCTGTACGGCGTGAGGCTGAAGCCGAATCCGAGACCCTTAGCCAATGGCATCTGGAATGCGATCTCGTGGAAGTTAATCGAGTTGTACGCCGTGCGGGCGGTAGTCTGCGGAGTGCCGTACTTGGTTTGTGAGTTGCGGAAGTGCCCGGCCTCTACGCCGAACTCAAAGAGAAAACTCTTTTGCGGCGTCTGGCTGTAAGCGGCAGGGTTCAACACATTGACTTTGTTTGTCGAGCGCATGGCTACGCCGACGCCTCCCATCGAGCGCATGCTTGTAGTACCGGGTGTAGCCAACTCACCCAGACCGTACATCGAGTAAGGTGAGAAGGTATTGATGCTGCTGGTCAGATTTTGGGCCGCAGCCAATGACGGCAATGCCAGAGAGACCGTAGTTATTACCTTAAATATCTGCTTGTTCAGTTGCATTGTAATCTAAAATTCTGTTCAATCCGCAAATCACCAACTCGCATTTTGCAAATATCGCGTTTTTAATTCTTTTCACAAAGTATTTTGCGTCCCCACCGGTAAAAATTATGGATATTTTCACATTTTTTTCGGTGAGCGACCTTATGTATCCTTCGATTTCGTACGTTATGCCCTGCATGACTCCCTGCTCGATGGCCTCCGTCGTGCACCTTGCCGGGAAGACGGTCTCGTCGGAGGGGGAGCACTCGGGAAGGCGCGACGTATAGTCGTGCAGGGCGCGGAAACGCGTGCGCATTCCGGGTGATATGTTCCCGCCGCGGAAGACACCGCCGCAGACCAGATCTATGGTTATGGCGGTACCGAAGTCGACGATCAGGTAGTCGCCCCGGCCGTACACCGCTTCGGCGCCTACGGCGGCGGCGACGCGGTCGGACCCCAGCGTGTGTGGGGTGAGGTACTCCTTTCCTATTGGGACCGGTGTGTCGGGGGTCATTACGAGAACCTGCATTCCCAACTCACTCAACATGTCGATCACATAGGCGGCGCCGCGACCCGTGGAGGCCACGATGGCCCTTTTTATGGGATAGCGTGCCAATATCGGTTTGAGGTCGGCCTGTTCGGCCGACGGAAATGTCTCGAGAGCGGCTATCGTTGTGCCCTCGACGGCGGCAGCCTTGACCTGCGTGTTCCCTATGTCAACAACCAGATTCATACGCTGCCTCATAAGCTTTTGAGCACTTCGACGGCCTCGCCCACATTCATTACCCTCCTAACGGTCATAGCAAGACGATTATTGTGCTGCTTCAATACAAATCTGTTGGGCTGGGCGGTGATGCGGCGCAACAGTGTCATGAAGGTTTCGCTCTTGTAGTATGGCGAGTTTTGCTCGCCCACGAACTGTACGATCATAAGGCCGTTCTTGACCTTGACGCGCTCCATGCCGAGGCGTACGGCCTCCCAGCGCAGACGTACGACATTGAGCAGTTCGACGGCGGCCTCGGGCAGCGGGCCGAATCGGTCCAAGAGGCGGTCGCGGAAGGCGAGCAGATCCTCCTCGCGGCGGATCGAGTCGAGCTCGCGGTAGAGACGCAGCTTTTCGGCTGGCTGACGGACATAGTCGTCCGGTAGTTCGGCCAGCATGTCGATCTCGATGGTCGAGTCGTCGATATATGTGTCGCGCTTTACGGTCTCGGCCTCGCTCTCGCTCAGGCCGGCCACGTCGAGACCTTCGGCGCGCAGCTCGGCTATGGCCTGCTGCATGATCTTCTGGTATGTCTCGAATCCTATGTCGGCGATGAAACCGCTCTGTTCGGCTCCCAGCAGATTGCCCGCACCGCGTATGTCGAGATCCTGTATGGCGATATTGAAGCCCGACCCGAGATCCGAGAACTCCTCGATGGCGCGCAGGCGGCGCCGCGCGTCGGGCGTAAGCAACTCTTCGGGCGGCGTGAGCAGATAACAGTATGCCTTGCGGTTGCTGCGGCCGACGCGGCCGCGCAGCTGGTGCAGGTCGCTCAGACCGTAGTAGTGGGCGTTGTTTATGATGATCGTATTGGCGTTGGGTATGTCTATGCCGTTCTCGATGATGGTCGTGGCCACCAATACGTCGAACTCGCCGTAGATGAAGTCCATGATGAGCTTCTCGAGCTGTTCCGACGGCATCTTGCCGTGCCCGACGGCTACACGTGCCTTGGGGCAGAGACGCGTGATGAGACCCTGCAGCGTCTGCAGATCCTCCACGCGGTTATTGACGAAATATACCTGTCCTCCGCGCGAGAGTTCCTCCTCGACGGCATCACGTATGATATCTTCCGAGAATGTATGCACCTCGGTGATGATGGGCTGGCGGTTGGGCGGCGGTGTGGATATCACCGACAGGTCGCGCGAGCCCATGAGCGAGAATTGCAGCGTGCGCGGTATAGGTGTTGCCGTGAGCGTTAGCGTATCGACATTGACACTCATCTGGCAGAGTTTCTCCTTGGCTGCCACGCCGAACTTCTGCTCCTCGTCTATTATGAGCAGCCCCAGATCGTGGAAACGGATCTGTTTGCCGAGCATCTTGTGCGTGCCGATGAGTATGTCGATCTTGCCTGCGGCCAGATCCTCGGCTATCTCGCGGGTCTGTTTGGCGCTTTTCGAGCGGTTGAGATACTCGATGCGTACGGGGAAATCGCGCAGGCGCTCCATGAATGAACGGTAGTGCTGCAGTGCGAGGATCGTAGTCGGGACCAGCACTGCGACCTGCTTGCCGTCGACGGCGGCCTTGAAGGCGGCGCGTATGGCCACCTCTGTCTTTCCGAAGCCTACGTCACCGCATACGAGACGGTCCATCGGCTGCGACGATTCCATATCCTTCTTGACGGCGGCGATGGCGTTCTGCTGGTCGGGAGTCTCCTCCCACTGGAACGAAGCCTCCATCTCGTTCTGGAGATAGCTGTCGGGCGAGAATGCAAACCCCTTGCTTGCCTTGCGCTTGGCATAGAGGGCTATAAGCTCGCGCGAGATATCCTTTACGGCCTTCTTGGTTGCGTTCTTGAGTTTCTGCCAAGCGCCGTTTCCGAGTTTGTAGATCTTCGGGGGCTCGCCGTCGCCGCTCTTGTAACGCGATATGCGGTGCAGCGAGTGGACATTGACGAAGAGCACGTCGTTGTCCTTGTAGACGAGTTTGATGGCCTCATGTACCTTGCCGTTCTCGTTGATCTTGACGAGGCCGCCGAAACGCCCCACACCATGGTCTATATGTACGACATAGTCACCCATCTTGAGTGAGTTGAGTTCCGCGACGGTCATCTGCTCGTCGCGTTTGATCTCGCCGTTTATGCGGTAGCGGTGGTAGCGGTCGAATATCTGGTGATCGGTGTAGAGGCACACCTTGAGCGTGTGATCCACAAAACCCTCATGCAGCGTAAGCGGTATCGAGTCGATGACCGTATTCCCGTGTCCCGTCTGGTGGAAGATGTTGTCCAGACGTTCGATCTGCGCCTTGTTCTCCGAGAGTATATATGTCCTGTATCCCTTGGCAGTCGAGGCTGTGATGTCGTCGGCCAGCACGTCGAACTTCTTGTTGAACTTGGGCTGCGGCGCCGTGGCAAACCGAACCTCGGCAACGGCCGGACGCTCCTTGATGTTGTCGCGCAACTCATACAGACGGCACGTGCGCATATCCTCGAGAAGGATGTTGCGGCTGGTCATCAGTGAGTCGATCTGTGATGGCTCCTCCATCTCGGAGAGCAGGCGGCGGCGCAGGTCGTTCACGCGGCGCAGGATGTAGTCGGCGTCGTAGAACCAGTATGTCGCCTCGCCGGCAAAGCGCGCCAGCGACACCTTCTCGGGTGACGTTGAGTTGAGGTTCGGGATGATCTCGGCCTGTTGGACCTTGTCGCTTGATAGCTGGCTCGATATGTTGAACAGACGAATCGAGTCGACCGTGTCGCCGAAGAAGTCGATACGGTATGGGCGGCTCTCGGCAAAGGAGAAGACATCGAGGATGCCGCCGCGCATGGAGTACTGTCCGGGCTCGTAGACGAAATCCACCTGCGTGAATCCCCGGTCGACAATCTGCTGCTCGAGCTGCGACATGTCGGCCTTGTCGCCCACGGCTATGCGGATGCTGTTTCCCGTTATGGTGGCCGCATCGGCTACACGTTCGGCCAAAGCCTCGGGATAGGTGCAGACGACGATGTAGGGAGCATCTCCCCGCCGTATGGCATTTAGCGTATTGGTACGCTGGACGAGCCCCTGAGCATCCTCCTTGCCGTAGAGGATCGATTTCTTGTACGATGTGGGGAAGAAGTGCACGCACTGCTCGTCGAGCAGGGCATAGAAATCGTTGAGCATGTATGCCGCGGCGTCACGATCCTCCGCAACGAATACATGCACGCCTCCGCGCGCCTTTATCAAGGCGGCGGAATAGAGCGAAAGAGCTCCGCCGACCAGATCTTCGAGGTGGACGGTGAGGCTCTTTTCGTCGTAAAGCGACAACATTCGTCGGAAAGGGTCCGATGCGGCTATGCGCTGTAAGATATTGTCTATACTCTCCAAAGCGAGCTGTTGTGATCTTCTTCGCGGCCGGCGGGTGACAACCGGCTTCTATGTTTCATTGCGGTTATTGCAGGCCGTGCGGCCTTTGCTTCATTTGCGGCATGCGTGCCTGCTCTCAATCGATGAGCGAGGCGCCGCTGCGGTCAAGATATCTCACGTCGACCATGCCCTGACTCTGGTCTGCCACCACGTTGATCCATACGTGATATTTCATCATCCAGCGGTTTCGCAGCGACAGTATCCCGTGACAGATGTACGATGCGACGTAAGGGCTTACACGCAGACGTATGTACTTGACGTGCCGGTCTTCGGCCAGAAACTGTATCTGGTTCTCGATCTTGCGTTCGAGCAGTATCGTAGGCTCGATCTTGCCCGTACCGTTGCATGTGGGGCATACGTCGGTGACATCCTCCACGGCAACGGGGCGCACCCTCTGGCGCGTGATCTGCATGAGCCCGAATTTCGTCAGCGGCAGGATCGTGTGCTTGGCCTTGTCGGTAGCCATGAGCTTGGTCATCTCCTCAAAGAGCAGCTGGCGGTTCTGTGCCTTGTGCAGGTCGATGAAGTCGATGATGACGATGCCACCCAGATCGCGCAGACGCAGCTGGCGGGCGATCTCCTTGGCAGCGGCCATGTTTACCTCCATTGCGGTCTGCTCCTGATTGACCTCAGCCTTTGTGCGGTTGCCCGAGTTGACGTCGATGACGTTCATGGCCTCCGTATGTTCGATGATGAGGTAGGCGCCGCGCTTGAGCGATACATACTTGGCGAACAACGACTTGATCTGCTTCGAGATGTCGAAGTTGTCGAATATGGGTACCGTGCCGCGGTATAGTTTGACGATCTTTTCGAGTTGGGGGTCGATTATCTTTATGTAGTTCCTGATTTCGCGGTATAATGCTTCGTCGTCGACGGTGATCTGCGAAAAAGTCGAATTGAGCGAGTCTCTGATTATGGTGTTTGCGCGGTTCATCTCGCTCATGAGCAGCGCGGGGGCTTGGCTCTTGCGGATGTTGCCGACGGCAGTGTTCCAGCGCTCCAGAAGGGCGCGTATGTCTTGCTCGATATCGGCGTCGTGGGCCTCGGCCGCAGCCGTGCGTATGATGACACCGAAGTTCTTGGGAAGGATTCCGGCCGCGATCTGACGGAGCCGTTTCTTCGTTTCGTTCGAGCGTATCTTTTGCGATATGAATATCTTCGAGGTGAATGGCACGAGTACGACATTGCGTCCAGCGAGCGATATGTCGGCCGTAAGTCGCGGGCCTTTGGTTGAGATTGCCTCCTTGGCGATCTGTACCATTATGGTCTGTCCGACCTGAAGATACGAGGCGAGCTTGCCTGTTTTTTCGATGTTTGGTTCGAGCTTCATGGTCTCGACCCTGATGCCCCGTTTGCCGGGTTGGCGGCTGTTTACCACCTTCTGCAGCGAGGCGAACTGACTGCCCAAATCGAGATAGTGTATGAATGCGTCCTTTTCGTGACCGATGTTGACAAACGCCGCATTTAATCCGGGCATTATCTTTCGCACCTTGCCCAGATATATGTCCCCGACGGCGAATCCTGTTTGGCTCTGCTCCTTGTTGAGTTCGACGAGCACCTTGTCTTCGCACAGTGCTATGGAGATCTCTTTCGGGGTGACGTTTATTACTAATTCTCGATTCATTAAAGTTAAGAGGATAACGATTTTCTTTCATCTAAAATAGGTAAAGCTAAAGGGCGTTAGAAAAAGCGACCCTTTAGCTTTTATTTTACCTATTTGCTAACGCAACTGAATTACCGGTCGAATAAGATTACTTTTTCTTATGACGGTTCTTGCGAAGACGCTTTTTGCGCTTGTGCGTAGCCATCTTGTGACGCTTGTGCTTCTTTCCGTTTGGCATAGTTTATAATGTTTTAGTGAGAAATGTCTCGAAACGTGTTTACTTTACCTTTGCCACGAAACTCTTAGAGGGCTTGAAAGCAGGGATATTGTGCTCTGGGATGGTGATGGTCGTATTTTTCGAAATATTGCGGGCCACCTTCTGAGCGCGCTTCTTGATGATGAAACTTCCGAAACCGCGCAGATAGACGTTGTTATTGTCGATCAGAGAGTTCCTGACGTTCTCCATGAACGCCTCGACAATGGTCTGAACCAATACCTTCTCGACGCCGGTACTTTTGGCAATTTCATTTACGATATCAGCCTTAGTCATAGCAATTAGTTATTTGTAATTTAACATCTGGTTACTTTGTGTCTGCAAATGTACTACATTTTTAATGATAATCAAATTAATGTAAAGGTTTTTTTTCGTAAAGCGACTTTGTGTCGGGGGCTGCAAAAACCTTGCAAAAGATGGTTGTATGTCAAGGCATCTGATTGAAAGCCGTAGCCAGACCCTCGACGGCATTGTCGAGTCCGCCTTGGATTTTGCCTCCGATCATCATGCGCATAACCATGTTCAGATTGGCATGCAGGACCAGACGCATACGTGTATCGTTGTCCGAGACCTGATGCAGCTGTATCCAAAATGCGAAATCGACGGGCAGGCCGTCCTCGCCGTCGCCGGTGATTTTGACGTGTCGGTTTTCGGCGCGTTCGGCTATGCGCAGTTTCAAAGTGAAACCTTTAACCTTGAACGAGCATGTATCTTCCGTGGCGCTCCACTCTTCGACCTTGTCCTTGAGGGCAGGCGTGAGCATGTCGAAGCGGCTGATGAAGGGGTATATGGATGCAGCGGGTTTGAATATCTGCTGCTGTTTTGATTCGTACTTTTCGAGTCCCATTGTGATTGAATTGCGTAATAACCTAAATTATAGGCCACAAAGATATATAAAAAAGTATAATATGGTTCCGTTGCGGCCGTCATGGATTGATTTTTATGTATGAATATGCATTTTTGTATCATGCGTCGGGCAGTTTGGATGCCGTAGTGGCTTTCGCCGTGGTGATGGTATGAGTCGGTCGGTTTTGTCGGAGGTTCGATTTTTGGGCAGGGAGGTCGTTGCCGTGGTCAGATACCTGTGAAAGTGTTTGTAAATCTGTCGGTCGTGTATTATATTTGCAATAAAAGAGATCGAATAAAGTAACAATATGAAACAATTTGTAAAAACCGTATTTTTCGCTTCGTGTGTTTCGGCAGCGTTGTCGGCACACGTGTCGGCGCAGACTGCGGCCGACGGCGGCGGAAAGCAGGTGTGCGAAAGTATCGTGTGGGATGGCGGCGACCCCTCGGATGAGGCGTCGCGTTATTCGTGGCGGCGGTCTATCCGCTCGGATAACTTCATGCTGCTGTGGGACCGCGGCTTCGGCGACGATCCGCGCACGGCGCCTGCGCTCGCCGGACGCGACATGACGTGCGACCCGCAGCACGTCCTCGACAAGTGCGAAGAGTTCTATGCCTATTACCGCGATACGTTGAAGTTCCTCGACGAAGGATCGAATGCCGACCGCTATCTTATGATGTGCATGCTCAACTACGTACTCGACGATACGGCCTACGGCGGCAGCGTAGGTGATGCCATCGGGGCGTTGTGGGTGACGCCGGCCCGCGTGCGCGACGAGAAGCTCAACTGCATAGCGCACGAACTGGGTCACGCATTCCAGTTTCAGCTCTCGATCGACAGCGGCAGCGGTTTCGGCGGCGGCTCGGCCTACGAGATGACCTCGCAGTGGATGTTGTGGCAGGTGAATCCCGACTGGATCAAGGATGAGGAGTACCATTGGCACGACTTCATGCGGCAGACGCACCTTGCGTTTGCCGATCCGGCGAACATGTACCATTCGCCCTATGTGCTCGAGTACTGGTCGTCGCGCTACGGCAAGCCGGTGATCGGGCGCCTGTGGCGGGCCGCGCACCACAGCCCCGACATGGTCGAGGTATATAAACATATGCAGGGTATGTCGCAACACCGTTTCTGTGACGAGATGTTCGACGCCTGCCGCCGCTTTATGACATACGATCTGCCTCGTGTGCGTGCGAACGCCGCGCCGTATGCCAACCGTCACGCGAGTGCCGTGGTGGCGCAGGAGGATGGGTGGTATGCGATAGCTCCCGAACTCACGCCGCGGCAATACGGATATAACGGCATACGACTCTCGGTCCCTGAGGCGGGCCGCACGGTGTGGGTTGAGTTTGAAGGCATGGCCGACGAGTCCGACCCGACATACAGTGGCTGGCGTTTCGGACTTGTAGGCGTGCGCAAGGACGGTACGGCTGTCTATCCGCCGCGGTCGAGCGCTTCACTGATGCCGCACAACGATTTCTCGTGCGTGGTTACGGGTCTGCACAACTTTGCCGCATTTACCGTTCCCGAGGGTGAGGAGCTGGCATATTTGTGGCTTGTCGTTATGGCTGCCCCGACATCGCACCGTATGGATTTAGAGACCGAATTCCCGTATCGCTTCCGTGTTTTCGGCAGCAGCCCTCAGTGCGAGGTACGCGGCGGTGAGGACGACCACAGATGATACACTATTGCCGTTATCTCTGACACAACATGCGGGGCCTTCGATTATGAAGGCCCCGCATGTTTGTTATTGTGACGTGGCGGACTATTGTGCGCTGACGGGGCGGGATTCGGGTGCGGCGCCGAATGACTTGTTGGGTTTGTCGCCCATGACGAAGTGCAGCTCGCCGCCCGCCATGATGTCGTCATACGTGATGTATGACTTTTCATACGGCTGGCCGTTGAGCGTAGCCGACTGTATGTATATATTGGTATCGCTGTTGCCTTCGGCCGTGACGGTGAAGCTTCGGCCGTTCTCCAGACGTAACGTGAAACTGGGGAAGAGTGGCGACCCGAATACGAATACGCCGTTCGAGGGGTTCACCTGATAGAATCCCATTGCCGACATAATGTACCAAGCCGACATCTGGCCGCAGTCCTCGTTGCCTATGATGCCGTCGGGGCTGTCGGTATAGAATTCGCGGTCGATGTAACGCACCTTTTCGGCCGTCTTCCACTGCTGGCCTGCGTAGGGGTAGAGATAGGCCACATGGTGGCTCGGTTCGTTGCCGTGGGCGTATTGACCTATCAGACCGCTTATGTCGCTCGAGGCTTCGGCACCCATGTCTCCCTCGACCGAGAAGAGCGAGTCGAGTTTGGTTACGAAGGCATCGTCGCCGCCCATAAGGGCTATCAGGCCTTCGGGATGTTGCGGTACGAAGAAGGTGTATTGCCAGCCCGTGCCCTCGGTGAAGTCTCCGACGCTGTGCACCGACTTGAACGGGTCGTATGGCGTACGCCACGAGCCGTCGTCTATCTTGGGACGGATGTAGTTGAGCGTGCGGTCGAAATAGGTCTCGTAGGCGTGGCCGCGGCGCATGTACTCCTCATATAGATCCGTGCGTCCCATCTCCTTTGCCATGAGTGCCGTACCCCAGTCGTCGGCGGCATATTCCAATGCTATCGACGTGGCCTCATGCACCTTGTCGCAAGGGATGTAACCCTTCTCGAGCAGATAGGGCACACCGTTCTGTGCGGGATTTGTCGCCGTTGCGACCATCGCATCGAGGGCCTTCCCGGCGTCATAGCCGCGAATACCCTTCAGGTAGGCGTCGGCGATGATGGGGACGGAACTGTACCCCGGCATGCAGTTCGTCTCGCCGCCGACGAGCGTCCAGATTGGGAGTTTGCCCTGCTCGTCGTATATGCTGAGGAACGAACGTACGATGTCGTTTACCATCGATGGCGATAGGATCGTGAGCAGCGGGTTGAGGGTGCGGTATGTATCCCAGAGCGAGAAGCACGAGTAGTTGGTCCAGCCGTCGGCGGTGCGTACCTTGTCGTCGATGCCGCGATACTGGCCGTTGACGTCGCAGTAGATCGTCGGGGCGATCATTGCGTGATACAGGGCCGTGTAGAATATCTTCTCGGTGCGCGGGTCGCCGCCCTCGACCTTGATCTGCGACAGACGCCGGTTCCACTTGTCCGTGGCCTGACGTTCGACCTTTGCGAATTGGAACCCGTCGGTCTCTGCATCCATGTTGAGGCGTGCGTTCTGGCAGCTTACGGACGATATGGCCACACGCAGGGCGACCTGCGTCGGGTCGTCTGCGAAGGTGACAACACCCTTGACGCCGCGGCCGGTGATGGTCTCCGAATTGTCGGCAGCGGGGGTGTCGCCCTCGAATAGTGCTATCGAGGCTATGGGCTGCTCGGTGCGCAGGCAGAAATATACCTTGTGCCGGCTCCACCCGCTCGAGAAACGATAACCCTCGATGGTGTAGTCGTCGACCTTCGTAAGAGAGGTCTCGTAGGCGGTGTCGCCGTTGCCCTCATGAAGGTTTATCAGAAGGCGGGGCGTCTGACCGGCGGGGTAGGTGTATCGGTGCAGCGCCACGCGCTCGGTGGCCGTGAGCTCGACGCCGATGCCGTTGTCCATCGTCAGGGAGTAGTATCCCGGACGTACGGTCTCGTTATCGTGAGAGTAATATGACGAGCATGATCCCGAGATATCCTCCTGCGAGCCGCGCGACGTGCGCACATCTCCCGTGTAGGGCATAAGGAGTATGTCACCCAGATCGGCGCAGCCCGTGCCGCTTAGATGCGTATGCGTAAAGCCGATGACGATGCTGTCCGAGTAGTGGTACCCCGAACACCAGTCCCACCCCTTGTGTATGTTCTGGGGGCCGACCTGTATCATGCCGTTGGGGACGTTCGCCCCGACGAAGACATGCCCGTGGCCGCCCGAACCTATATATGGGTCGACATTGGAGACGTAATCCCCGCTACCGCCGCATGCGACGACGGCAAGAGCCGTCGTCGCGGCGCATATTGATGCTAAAGCTTTCATGGCTGCGTGCCGTTTAATGTTTTTCGTTCGAGAACGAGTATGGACGGTCACTGCGGGCCGTACCGCGGCGGGTGTTCGGCTTGTCGCTCATCTCGACCTCCATCTTTCCGCCCTGCATGATCTGTCCGTGGGTGATGTAGTTGTGCGTATAGCGCTTACCGTCAACAGTCATGGCATCGATGTAACGGTTGTCCGAACTGTTGTCGGGGGCGTCGATCTCGAAAGTCTTGCCGTTTTCGAGGTGCAGCACCGCCTTCTTGAACAGCGGAGCGCCCATGACATACTGGTCTGTTCCCGGACATACGGGATAGAATCCCAATGCCGAGAATACGTACCAAGCCGAGGTCTGACCGTTATCCTCGTCGCCGCAATATCCGTCGGGTGTGGCCGAATAGAGTCGGTTCATCACCTCGCGCAGCCAGTATTGCGCCTTCCACGGCTGGCCGGCATAGTCGTAGAGATAGATCATGTGCTGTATGGGCTGGTTGCCGTGGGCGTAGTTGCCCATGTTCATGACCGTCATCTCGCGTATCTCGTGTATGGTTCCGCCGTAGTAGCTGTCGTCGTATGCGGGCGGTACGATGAAGACCGAGTCGAGCATCGATACGAACGCCTCGTCACCGCCCATAAGGTCGATAAGACCCTGCGGGTCGTGGAATACCGACCACGTGTAGTGCCAGCTGTTGCCCTCGGTGAAGGCGTCGCCCCACTTGAGCGGCGAGAAGGGCTTCATGAAGTCGCCGTTCTTGTTGCGGCCGCGCATCAGACGGGTCTCGGGATCGAAGACGTTGAGGTAGTTCATTGCTCGCTTGGCATAGAGATCGGTCTGCTGCTTGTCGCGGCCCAGAGCCTTGCCCATGCGGTAGATGCACCAGTCATTGTAGGCATATTCGAGCGTGCGGGCCACGTTCTCGTTGATGCCCACGTCATAGGGGACATATCCGAGTTCGTTGTAGTATTGGTATCCGGTGCGGCCCGTCGAGCCGATGCGCGGGTGTACGTTGTTTGCGCCGTGGATCAGGCCCTCGTAGAGAGTCTCCGGATCCTCGACCTTGACACCTTTCAGATAGGCATCGACCAAAACCGAAGCCGAGTTGTTGCCTATCATGCAGCCGCGGTGTCCGGGGCTTGCCCACTCGGGGAAGAAGCCGCTCTCGCGGTAGACGTTCAAAAGGCCCTCCTGCATCTTGAGGTTCTCCGACGGATATAACAGGTTGAGCAGCGGGAAGAGGCAGCGGAACGTGTCCCAGAATCCCGTTCCAGTATAGTAGTAACCTTTCTCGACGGTACCCTTCTCGGGACTGTAATGGATTATGTCGCCCGTATCGCTCACCTCGTAGAACTTGTGTGGAAAGAGCGTCGAACGGTAGAGGCACGAGTAGAAGGTGCGCATCTGGTCGAGGTCGCCGCCGCTGACCTCTACACGGCCCAACACCTCGTTCCATGCCTTGCGGCCCTTCTCGGCCACCTCCTCGAGCGTGTCGTCGCCCAACTCCTTGAGGTTCGTAAGCGCCTGCTCGGGGCTTATGAACGACGAGGCTACGCGGGCGTTAACCTTCTCGCCCTTGCGGGTTGCGAAACCTATGATTGCGCCGGCATGGTTTGCCTGCTGCGAGAGCGAACCCTCGTTGATCTGGCCGTCGGCAACGGTGGCGACATATTCGAACGGCTTGTCGAACTCGATGACAAAGTAGTTCTTGAAGTTGCGGGGAACGCCGCCGCTGTTGCGCGTAGTGTATCCCGTGATTCGGTTGTTGGCCTTGTCGATCTCGACGGCCGATCCGCGGTCGAAGGCGTCAACCACCACATACGAATCCTTCGAGTCGGGGAATGTGAATCGGAAGATGGCGGCGCGGTCTGTTGGAGCGAACTCCGTGACGACGTCATGCTCGGCGAGGTAGACCTTGTAATAGTATGCCTTGGCCACTTCGCCCTTGTGCGAGAACCAGCTTGCGCGCTTGTCCTGATCGAATACGGGTGCGCCTACGACGGGCATTATCGAGAACTGTCCGAAGTCGTTGATCCACGGGCTGGGCTGATGCGTCTGCTTGAATCCGCGGATCTTATTGTCGGTATAGACATATTGCCAGCCGTTTCCCATCTCTCCCGTTTGCGGAGTCCAGAAGTTCATTCCCCACGGGCGGGCGATGGCGGGGTAGGTGTTTCCCGTCGAGAGCTCGAATGTCGAGAGCGTCCCGACCAGCGGATTGACGTAGTCGACGGGTGAAAAGTCGCTCTTCTGCGCTGCGGCCGGCATGGATAATGTCATGGCAATGGCGCATGCGAGTGCCGATAGTGTCCTCTTTAGCATATTTTGAATTGAAGTTTAAGTTATAGTCTTTTCCCGAGGCTCAAATTTATGAAAAAATTGCAGAACGTTCAATATTTTCATCTTGCCGATGGCAAAATAAACGGCACCGCGTCTGGTGACGCGATGCCGCATGTGTGTCGGATGTACGTATGCCTTACCTTACAATGGAGCCTTTCCACACGGTACGGTTGCCGCAGTTGTCGGTCAGCGTGAAGGAGACGGCGTGCGTCGTGCCTCCCGTGATCCCCTCGGCGTCGATATCGATTGTGGCGCGGGCATGCTTGGGAGAGTAGTCTACGGCGACCCAGCGTCCGTCGATCGAGGCCGTATAGGTGGCTATGCCCGAGAAGTTGTCGGCTATGCGGAATGATATCGTGCGGCGCGTGCTGCAATCCTCGCCGTCCTTGAATGCCGGGCGTATCGTAGGCGGCGCCACGTCGGCCGCAAGACAATATGTGCCGAGAGTCGATGTCTGTGCCGTAAGGTGTCCTTCGGAATATTTGCCGCCGACGTACGAGAGCGAGCCGTCACCGGCAACGGCCGCCATCGTCGTATGTGCCTGTAATGACTTTTCGACTGGTGCGGCGAATGTCACGGTGATGCTTTTATGCAATGGCGTGCGTTTGTCCAGTACGCGGTATGCGGGCGAGAGAACTTTTACCGTAGTGTCTGCATGAGGGCGGACATCCTCGCGCGCTATATCAGATACGATGGACTCATAGAGTGCCCCTCGAGGTATGGTTACCGAGAATATGCCTGTCTCTTATACACATCTCCGAGCCCACGAGACTAAGGCGAATCTCG
>ENA-OUQC01000490-OUQC01000490.1-human-gut-metagenome-genome-assembly--contig:-NODE-490-length-27774-cov-3.868394_pt1 | contig 27774 bp, 17 predicted proteins | sample MGYA00237942_ERZ548815 | MGnify/ENA primary metagenome ERZ548815 (study PRJEB26490, sample SAMN05194722) | human gut metagenome | biome: terrestrial biome; feature: human-associated habitat; material... | reverse complement strand
CTTTCGGTATCAACTCTTGTTTCACCGTTATCTCCGGTATTGTTTCTGCCGCTTGTCGAATCGTCGCGTCTGTTGACAACCGTTGAGGTCTCCCCGCGGGAAGCTTCAAGAGCGGCTCTCAGTCTGTCACGCTCCGCGTCTTCTTCCTTCTTCTTTGCAGCAGCTTCTTCTTCGGCTATCTGCTCGGGAGTTTTGTTCGCGTCAGCATCGGTTACAAGTCTATATGCGTCCATATATTCATGATCGACTATAAGACTGGTCTGCAGGTCTCCCATTGCGTCGTTGAGCTTGTTATAGTATTCGATTATGTCGTCTTTCCAGATATCGTATGCAACCGAATAGTATTTGCTCGTATCCTTGTACTGTTTGAGAACGCTTGTGTTCTGATAGCAGAGGATGAAATACAGCGACGCGCCGTTTTCAATGCTCTTGAGCAGAGCGTTTGTAACGTCGCCCTCCATATTGACCGCATTGCCGGAATAGTTTACATATCCGTGGAGGACCAGTGCCTCGAAAGGTACAGCCTCACTTGCGTTGAGGTAGTTGGAGGATTCCGTGGGAAGCGATATGATATGGTCGGTATACTTGAGGGTATAAGCGTTGCCGCCGTTGACCATAATACCGTACTTTTCGCTGAGGGTCTCAAGAGCGGTCTGTGTATAGCCCTTGGAGTCCTCGCGGTTGTAAGGATCGTCCTCGTCAAAGTCGGAGTTAAGATCCGTACCGAGTGTTGAAAGGGATATGCCGCTGAGCCCGGACTTATCATACTTATCCAGCGCCTTTTCAAGCTTTGCAACAAAGTACTTGAATCTTGAGGGGGACATTATCAGACCGAACTCAGAGGAGAACTCCTGCGTTGCGGCGTCGTACTCGCGGCGGGACATATATCTGCCGTCCATAGACTTTGTATAGTCGCGCTTTGCAGAAACGCCGTCAAATGCGGCTGTTGATTTTACATACGCAAGATCGAAATCGGGATATACGCCGAAATCATTATCGCTTGCATATTCCAGAAGATCCTTGAATCCGGAGGAGCCGCCCACGGCACTTTCAAAGTCTACCTTTGCAGGGTATGTATTAAAAAGACCGTTATTGTAGTAGCCTGTAAGCCGGAAGTCGATATTTGTTATTCCCACATCGCTCAGCTCGTCGTACATGGTTTTAACATCGTCAAACGAAGTAAGCGGGGTGTTTACGGTTATCGGCACGGATGCAAACGTATCCAGAACAACTTCTGTACCGAGAGTTTCGATATACAGAGGCATACTGCTCTTTACGTCATCAGCCGTAAGTCTTGTGATCTGACCGGTCTTTTCGAGATAATTTCTGTAGACCTTTGCCATGCCCACATACGAAGCCTCGTATGTGCTCTCATCACTGCTGTCGCCGCCGAGAAGCGTATACTGTATCCTGTACGAACCGGAATACTTTCTGGGCGTGGTTTTCGTAACGGCGGAGTTGCCGTTTACGGAAACGGAGGCGGAAAGCTTATACTTATCCGACGGACGGGGCTCGAATATGGCGTAGACGTTGTTATATCCGTGCTGGTTGCCGCCGTGCTCGGATTTCAGCGTTGCCATGGAGTCGCCCTCGGTTATGACCGCGAAATATCCCATTGAAGTGGTGTTTCCGGTTTCAACCTGTTTGCCGGGATCAAGCTCGGACGCGGTATACTCCTTGACATCCTCAACCACGCCGAACACGGGCATTCTCATTGTTTCGGAGTGCTGACTGGAAATTTCGTGATATGCGAAGTCCTCGCCGTACATCTGACGGGAAACGTTATAGGTCTTGCCCTTTACGTCCTCAAAGCGGATCAGTGTGCCTGAGCCGTCGGGAATAAAGGTGTAGCCTGTATTGATGCTTCTGCCTGCGCCCATGTAAGGAAGCAGATCAATGCTCTTGAGTGCGAAGTTCTCCTCGTCGAAGCGGATACCGTTTGCGGGAAGTCTTGCCTCAAGACCGTCCTCGGAGATGGTATATTCGATTGCCATCTTGAAGTTCGGCGGAGCTTTATCGGAAACGGTATAATCACAGTCCGCATGGTCCTGATCCATTTCCTCATAGGTATAGTTGGGACAGTATGCTTTGATTATGCTTTCGCAGGTCTTAAGCTCTTTCGTTTCGATATCGGGCGTACATACGTACACGGCAAACTGCTTTGTTACCGGGAAGGACGCCTGAATTTCCTTGACCTGACGCTCTGTGAGAGATCTGTCGGAGGTATCGTAGAGCTTGTAGAAGGACATAAGTCTGTCAAGACTTGCCTTATCTGTTATTTTTGATTTGATGAGAAGTTCGAAGCGGTCCTTTGAGATCATTCGCGGCACCAGACGCGTGGTCGCTATCTCACCGATAGTGTACTCAACACGGATACCGTTTTTGATGTTCTTGACCGTGATCTGATCGCGGAGCGCAGCCTCTTTATATGAGTACATGGTAGATTTTGTGCCGTTTGCCTCATATGTGACCGCTATCTGCGACATAAGCTTCTGTCTTGTTGCAGCCGAGCCGCGGTTTACACTGCCGTCTGCAAGGTCATAAGGGTTGGAGAACAGGTAGTTGTTTGTGCCTGTTTTCACAAATGCGATCTCGCCGCTGTAATCGTCGATATACAGATCGTATCCGTCCTGGCTTTTTGCGAGACGCATGGTAGCGATCTTCTCCTCGGGGCTTTTGAAAGCCTCTGCGAGGTAGTCGGTGTGTTTGACCTCTTCGTCCGTGCTGCTGTCATCCGCAGCAAACACGCCCACGGTACCGGTAAACACCGCACCGACGACTGTGATCAGGGCGAGGACGGCACATATCATTTTTTTCATTTTCATGTTTCGTTTCCTCCCTGACTATATTCGGTACTGTATCTCTTCGACTATACCGTAGATAAAGGATATCATCTTTGTAAGCAGCGTTGAGAAGAGCACTGCAAAGAACATTATGAACACCATGCCCACGATTGTTCCGATCGCCGTAAGAAAGCTCTTGCCGAGCGAATAGTCATGCGTTATCATCATTCCGAAGAAGATGAGTAAGCCCACCCACGCAAAGGCTATACCGTTGAACATGCTTACCAGTGCGGACTCATCAAGAGTGAGTGCGTTGGAAATTGCGGTCGTGGGGATTATGATGAGCGGCAGGGGAAGCAGCGCATAGCAGCTTGCCACAAACACATCCTTGAATGTGCCCTCGCCCTCGAACAGAGTTGTAAGACACCAGTTTGCTATTACCCACAGCATGAGAGGCACCAGTATGGAGAGCAGTGTTCCAACCGCGCTGCTGAAGCCCTTGCTGTACAGGTATCCGCCGCCGATGCCCTGATAGAACACTGCAAGCACCGTTACTATCAGTATGATTATCGAGCCTCTGACGCTGCCGCGCTTTTCGTGCTTCAGATCCCAGAAGCCGTCAAACGGGTGGACTATAACGTGGAAGGCATACAGCAGCTCTTCCTTTATATTTTTCTGTCCGACCTTCAGCGCGATGGCTTTGTTCTTCTTTGATGCAAAGCCCGCGAACTTCGCGATAGCTACTATCGCGGCGATTATAACTACGGGAACTACCCAGAAGTACTTGGACATCCAGTCTTTTCTGACTTCCTTGAACGCCTTGGAATAGCCCTCGGCGTTGGAGGCGTCCTTGTAGTACTGCATAGCGCCTTCGTAGTCCTTATCACGGTACTTTGCAGCCGCGATGCCGTTGTAGGCAACGTCGAAGTTGTTGTTTCTCTTGAGGATCTCCGTCCAGTCGTCCACCTCGGCGTCATAGTTGCCGGTGTTCTGATTTTCCAGAGCCTTTATAAGTATGTTGCCGTACTCCGTACGTCTGTACACGGTAAAGCTGCCGCTGTCGGAGTCGAGCAGGATCATGTTGTCGCCCTGATAGCATACCGACTTGATAGCTGCAATGGAGCCCTTCTGGTTACCTGCGTCGCCGAAGGCGAAGAGCAGGTTGCCCTGCTGGTCGTAGGTGAACACCTTGGAGCGCTTCTGGTCGATTATGGACCAGGTGCCCTGGGGACCCACAGCCACGTCAACAAGAGTTGAGGGACCGTATACCGTATCGTTTTCGTCGGTGGAGTACTTGACCTCGCCGTTGGGGGCGAAGAAGCCCTTTCTGTTCATTACGTCGCTGCCGCTGGCGTTCAGCTTTTTAACGGGAGCGTAGTCGCTGCCGGTCGCGCTTGCCTGAGCGTCCTCGTCAAGGGAGGAGGAGGTGACGTATATGAAGTTTTCGTCGTCGATGGTTATGTTGTTATACTCGGAGGAAACGTACTGTACATCCGACGCGGAAGAGGGTCTTACGTTTCTCCAGAATATCTCCCACGCGGAGAGCTTTACCTTCTGAGCGCCGATGTAGCCGTAGAAGCTGCCGGTATCGCTCATTACGATAACGCCTTCGTATGTGGTGGAGGAGACGATGAACAGTCTGCCGTAGGAGTCGACCGCGACTGCCACCGGCTTGTATATGGTATCCGTATTGAACAGTGCGCTTTCGGGCTGCTTGACCGTTTTCACAAAGTTGCCCTTGAGGTCAAACATTACGATTCGGTTATTGTCCGTATCGCAGGCGTATATGTATTTGTCGTTGACAAACAGTCCGGATACGCCCTTGAAGCCGTCGCGGACGCCCTGCTCGTTTACGAAGTCCGTTATTGTGAACAGGTACTTGTAGTACGAGTCAAGAACGTATATCTTGTTCTCGACGCCGTCGGAAAGGTATACCTTATTGTCGGTGCCGATAGCAACGTCCTTAAGTCCGCTTATCTTTACGTAGTTGTCGTTTGCGTCCTTGCCGATATACTCGGAGTCAACAACGACATCGGGTACATACGCGTCCGGAGACTCCATAACGAAGCCGTCTGCGGAATATATATATGTAGAGTACGGAGCTGCTGCGGAGGCTGCTGTGGTAAGCACCATAAGCAGGGCGCCTGCCACGAGGAGTATTCTTATTATTTTCTTCATAAAAACCTCCTCAGTCTTTCATACCGCTTGTACCCATCGTCTCGATTATCTTACTCTGAGATACGATGAATACGATAATGGGTATCATCATCATAATGACACCGCTTGCTGCCTGCGCGCCGGAACGAACGATACCTGCGCTGAGCACCTGGGTCATTGCGTAGTTAAGTGTTTTGAGCTCCTCGCTGTGGATATAGGTGGAAGCACCGGTGTTCCACAGACCCTGGAAGGAGTAGATTATAAGCGTCAGCCATGCGGGCTTTACCATGGGCATTGCGATGGACCAGAAGATCCTGAACTCGCCTGCGCCGTCAAGCCGCGCACTCTCCAGAATGGAGTTTGTGATGCTGGAATCCATGAACTGCTTCATGAGGTACAGACCCAAAGTGGACGCCCATGCGGGAACTATCAGCGCGAGATATGTATCCATCCAGCCAAGCCACGAGATAAGGATGAAGGTGATAACTCCGCCGACGGTAGAGCCTATCATCAGTGATTTTTCCACAAGCCAGAAGCAACCCTTGCGGCCGGGGAAAGGGATCTTTGAAAGCGCGTATGCGCACAGGCTGGAGAGCACCAGGTTGCCGAAGGTACCGCAGAAGGTGATGAACACCGTGTTGAATATGTACCTTGAGAAGGGCACCCAGCTTTCGCTCATCAGGGTGAACAGGTCTGTGTAGTTATCCCATGTGGGGTTTATTACATAGAACTTCGGGGGGTAGTAGAACAGCTCGTCAAGAGGCTTGAAGGACTGCATTACTACGTAGTACAGGGGCAAAAACATTATAGCGCCCAGTATAATAAGGAATATTGTAATTCCTACGTCGCCGCCGGCGCTTCTGGAGAGGACGACGGTGTGATGTCTTGTTCTGAGTTTTTTCACCGTCACTCACCTACCTTTGCAAGCAGCCGCTGAACGAACATATTCGCGCCGACCATTATAAGGAACAGCACAAACGATATAGCGGACGCATATCCCATCTCCATACGGTTGCCCGAATACTCCTCAAGGTGATGAGCTATCGTATACGCGCAGTAGTCAGTTGAGGGGTTTCCGGCAAGGGCGGTTACGACCGCGCCGAAACCGAAGGAGCCGGTTATTGCCATGACAGCACCGAATCGGAGCTGGCTCTTCATGTTGGGAAGGGTCACATACCACAGCTCCTGCCAACGGTTTGTGATACCGTCAACCGCCGCTGCCTCAAACTGGCTGCGGTCGAGTCCCTGCAGACCCGCGATAAAGCTGAGGAACGCCGTGTTCAGCGACATCCACAGGGCAATCGCTATACACAGGGGCATGATCCACTTTGTGTTCTGGAAGAACAGGATAGGTGAATCGATTATTCCGAATTTCAGCAGCCAACCGTTTACAAGGCCGTAGGAGTCGGAGGCGAATATGTAAGAGAATATGGTATACGCACCGCCGGCTATGGAGGGCGCATAGAATATAAGGGTTACGAACGCTCTCATCTTGGGGCTCAGCTCGTTAATGAACCATGCAACGCAGAAGGAGAGCAGATATGATGCCGGACCTACCGCTACCGCAAACACCAGAGTATTTTTCAGCGCGGTTATGAAAAGGTCGTCATCAAGGAAAAGTGTGATGTAGTTGTTCAGTCCGACCCAGTTCGGCCACTGAAGCATATTATAGTCTGTAAGGCTGACGAAGATAGAGGCTACGACAGGAATTACAGTGAAAAGGAAAAACAGGATCATAAACGGTGCTACCATCAAGTATCCTATTTTATACCGTTTCATAAGAAGCCACGTCCACTGGCGTTTTGTCATATTGCCGTTTCGTGTGGCATCTTTGGTTTTCTTAGCCATGACTTTTTCTCCCGTTCAAGATTTCAGCGGGGCGGAGCGGCGCTCCGCCCGCCGTTTTATGTCTATATAACAATAGGAAGGAATTTATTTCTTTTCGACCCATTCCTTATAGGTACAGGTCTCTCCGTCGTATTTGACGGCGTTCTGCCATTTTGTATGGCTGTCAACTGTGATCTTGTTGTCTTTCATCCAGTTAACGTAGGTGTATTCCTTTGCACCGTCGCGGTTGTCCTGGATATATGTAGCGTTGCTTTCGGGATCGACTCCCTCGAGCTCTGCCCAGTATTCCTTCCATTCGTTGAAGGATTCAAAGCCCATGTAGTCTTTGATAGCCTGCCACTCGTCGTTTATCATCAGGTTGAACTCTTTACGTTTACGCGTAAGCTCTTTATTGATGGTATCAACATAGCTGAGAAGCTGGTCGGAGGGATCCTCTTTTTCGTTATAAGCCGCGTTGAACGCGAAGGAGCTGTAACGGCTGACGTAGTAGTTGCCGGGGTATGCCTCGATTGCAACGGTATGGTTGATGCACTTATGAAGCGTTGCGGCCTCGCTCTCGGACCAGGGAAGCTCTTCAAATGCGTCAAGGTTTGCTACCTGCTGCTTTGCGGAGGGACCGAGCAGCGCCATCATCTCGTCGGAGTAATCGACCTGGAAATCCTTGTCGCTGTACCAGTCGAGGAACGTCCATGCAGCCTCGTCGTCGCTTGTGCCGCGGGGGATTATGATACCCGTTATGGCGGAAACGGAGGTGTGATCGACCTCACCGGTTTCTTCGTTGCGTGTGCCGGGGATCTCATAGAAGCTCCACAGTCCCGCGATTTCGGGGGCAAATACCACCAGTGTGTTATAGAACGAATATGCGCTTATGAGCACGGGGATCTCACCGGTCTTGAAACGGTTTTCGGCGCTGTACGATATAGGCAGCGAATACTGTGTAAACATGTTGCACATATACTCAAACGTATCCAGTGCCTTGTAGTCGTCGAATCCGATGGACATACCCTCGTCTCTCCAGTACTGACCGCCCGCCTGATACAGGAATACGGTGAAGTCCTGGGTCATTCCGATCTCCATGTTGTTGAACTGGAGAATAGGAACCATGCTCATGAGATCGTCCCATGTTTCGGGAACGCTGAGTCCCAGATCGCTCAGAATATCGTTGCGGCAGAACAAAACCGGGAAGGTCTGCGATACCGGAACGGCATATGTTGTTCCGTAAAGGGACAGCGGCGTTTTTGCTGAATCCGCGAAGCGGGACATAACTTCGTCAAACGTATCGTAATCGTTCAGCGGAAGCACCGCGCCTCGGATAGCCATATCGATGGGGTTCGTCGCGTCTATGGAGGCGTCCGGTCCGACGCCCGCAAGGATCGCCGGAAGCAGTGTGCCGGCTGCTACCAGCTTGATGTTTACGTTGGTGTTATATTCCGGCGTGTAGCCGTTATTTACAAGGTTCTTTATGATCTGAGCCTGGTCTCTGCCGGAGGTAGTCCATACCTCAATGGTCTTTTCCGACTTTGCGCCGTCTTCGCCGATAGCGTTGTAGTCGGTGTAGAAGCTGGCTATGAACTTCTGGATCTCAAACCAGAATGCCTGCCATCCGTTTGCCTCTCCCTTGGGCAGTGAGCTGCCTGCGGGCTGAACTATGATATAGTCCATTTCAAGGTACTGGGTAGTAACGTCGGAAAGCCATGTGCCAAGCGACGATACCCACTCTTTCAGAGAGGACAGGTTTGCGGCGATCTCCTTTTCGTCGGAAGACATCTTTTCGACAAGCACCGCTGCCTGCTCAAGCGTTGACGTATTGTCCGACTTTATACCGTTGATCTCTGAAATGTAGTCAACAAGCTGATAAAGTATGCTGGACTGTACGCCGAGGTCTGCGACGACTGTAGGCATCGAACGTGTAAAGCCGTAGTCACGGTATTCGTCGGGATCGGCGCCCGTAAGCTCTACTATACGCAGATAGTCGTCGTTCAGGCTGTCCACGACGGAGTTCACCTGACGCACAACGTCAGCAAGGCTGCCGAGACCCACCTCAAGTTCGATGGTGTGCCTGCCTTTTTCAAGGTAGAACTGAAAATCGTTGTTGCCGTCTCCCAGGTTTCTTACCTGCCACTTGTTATCGTAAGGGAACTGGCAGTCCTTAGCCTCTTCGAAGGGATACTCACCGTCGATCCTTACGGCTCTGGAGGTGTACATACCCTTGAGCTGATCCTGCGCAAAGCGGATGCCGATCTCGTAAAGACCGCTCGCCTCGCACTCGAACTCATATCTGATCCACTGGCCGTTGGTGACCCACTTGTCGCCGCCCATGGTATTTCTGTATATCTTGGACTTGTGCTGGGGGCTTGTGATAGCCGAAGCGCGGTCGTATACCGGGTAAACGGTGTAGTTGGAAACCTGTGCAGGGGTCTCCGCCTCAAAATATACGGTGTCCGCGTCGGCGCTCTCGTAGCCTTTTTTCCCGTACTCTGCGAGAACTTCCTCGTATGTGGGAAGCTCTTCATAGGAATACACGCTGATCTCCGCGAAGTAAGCCTTGTCGCGTACTCCGTCGAGAGTTACGGTGTTCTCGCCCTCTTCGAACCAGAACTCGAGCGGATCTCTGTAATAGCCGTCGTTGTCCTTTACGGAGTGGGTGATCCATTCCTGGCTGAGATACGCATCGGGGCGAAGCTCGTTGCCGGACGCGTCCACTTCGAAAACATTGTCTCTGTCGGAAACATCGTCGGTAGCGTACTTGAAGCTCCATACCTTGTTGAAGTCCTGGTATCTCGCCTCGGAATAAGGCGTTTTGCCGTTGAGCTTGAATATGCGCTCGATGTCCGTGGTTTTTTCGTTCTCGGCGCGGTACTTGAAGCTTACGCAATACCAGCCCGCCTTGGGAACATCGACTTTCAACGAAACGGATCCGCCCTCGCAGACGAGGATACAGTCCGTACCGTCAACGGTCGCTTCTTCCACATCCGCCGTGGTCACCTCGGGATCGGTCACGTAATCCGTTGCGGGGATCGTAACGTTTTCTCCGGTGCGCATGTCGGTACTGTAGTTGTATTTTGACTTGTAGCTCTCGTAGTTGATGAGAGCATAGTCCGTTCCGAGCTCGGTGAGCGTATCGGACGAACTATCCGAAGCGGCGCCGCTGCTGCCGTCACCGTCGGCGGCAAACGTCGTCACTGCGGAGCCAATAAGCAAAGCGAGCGCCAGCACAAGCGCCGTAAGCTTTTTGGTCTTTGAGTTTCTCATAAGAACCTTCCTCCTGCGTAGTGTGTCCGCAGAATGCTTTGCGCGCGCGGCGCAGGTAAGATCTGCGGATCGGAAAAGGACAAAAATGCAGTTTTTGCCCTTTTTTGTATACACTTCATGATATCACACCAGCCGCTCGATGTCAAGTTTCTACATAATAATATGCCGAAAGCAAAATGCTCACTCATGAAGTTATTTTTGCCGCGCCGCGCCGACATATTTTCGGGGCGTTTCCGAGCGTTTTCGGAGGTGCTGCGTGAATTATTTTTGCATGGTAAATTTTAGTTACCTTACGGGCGGATATACAGACATTTTTACAAAATACGGCACATTATAGCGGATTTGCGCAAGCATAAGTAATTTGCAGTTACTGTTTTGACAATCGGGGACATTTCCCGCTATTGTAGCATTTGTAAAAAATCGGTAACATTTTTATAGCAATTTGCACAAAATATCCGCCGTTTTTTCTCCGTATGTCCATTTTGCACAAAATATTAATTTTCTGAAAAGAAACATGGCATATCCGATTAAGTCGGTAAAAATTCCGGCTTTCCAGGCAAAAACGCGCACGTCGCACGCCGGTATGTTCAAAAGCATGACAGGCGCGGCGGACGGTTAAGCGACGGCATGTCCTCACCGCGCGCCGATACTTTTCCGTGCCTTCGACCACACCCCGAAGCAGCACCCAAAAAGCACGGGCCTACCGTGCGCCGGCGTTTTTGTTTCGGAAAGCACGTGTGCTGCGCAGGGTGCGGCGGTGCCGTATGCCCAACGCGCACGCCATCGGGCGGCGGGCGGCGGGCACGCGGACTTGAAAGCCTATATCTGCGCCCGAGTCTTTGACGCAATGATCGCGGCAGGCAGCGGACACGCGGGCTTGAAAGCCGCGGATTCTCCCGCACCAGGAACAAAACGGCGCGTTCGGAAAAGCTACCTCTTTCGGGCGCCGGCGCCTGCCCTGCCCGAATAATGCGGCAAGCTTATGGGAAAAATCAGAACGGATACCTATGTGAATCGAGGAGGACTGCAATGCGAAGGACCGTAAATTTACGTATACAAAAGCTCTCGCGGCGCGGGGGCTCGGGCACAGCGGCGGGTCGCGGAAGCTCAGGCACAGCGGCGGGTCGCGGAAGCTCGGGCACGGCGGCGGGTTGCAGAGGCTCATACAAGGCGGCAGGCTTCGGTGACACATACAAGACGGGCTTCGGTGACACATACAAAGCGGCGGAACGCGGAAAGCTGTGCGCGGCGCGCCGTACCGCAGAATATAAGACGTCTGCCCGCCGCAGGCTTGCCGACACCGTTGTACTTGTACTGTGCTGCATCGCAATTGCGGCGGGCGTCTGCGGCACCGCCGCCGTGCTGCTCATCACGGGGACAAACAGCGGATACAGAAGCGTTTCGGCAGAGCCGGACGGTGCACGCGCGGCGCTCAGCGACGCGGAGCGTCTGCTGCTGTGCCGCTTTATCTGCGCCGAGTGCGAGGGAGAGCCGTTTGTGTGCAAGGTATCCGCCGCGGCGGTGGTCATGAACAGGATCGAGAGCGAATACTACCCCGGATGCTGCGCGAACGTCATATTTGACGCAGGCGCTTTTTCATGCGTTTCCGACGGAACCATCTCCGACAAGCGAAGCGATGGCGAGATGCGCTCCGCCATGCGCGCGATAGAGCTTGCCGAGGGCGGCGAGGACCCCACGGGCGGCGCTTGCTCGCTGGGGCACGTGGGCGAGGGATTTCGCGGCGCGCTGCCCGAAAAGATCACGTTCGAAGCCGGAAACATGGTGTTCGGAAATCCGTAAATACGGCGCCCCCGCGCGGCAGCAGCATCGTTTTCGGATGTGCGCGCGGCGGCGGTATTTCGAAATGTGCGCGGCAAAATACGCGGCGCCTCCCGGTCCGCGCCGAAATAGCGCCCCTCAAAAAGCTCAGCCGCGCGGCAGGATCTGCGTCGGCGCCCGGTCGGTCATACGGAAGCGCATTATGCGCGGCACGACTCGCACTGTGCCGCCTGACCCGCGCTGTCCATCCGACCCGCACCGTACTACCCTATCCGCACCCACGCTGTCCGCCCGATTCGTTCCGCCGAAATATTTTACCGTTTTGCGGTTGACAAACGCCGCGTTTGCGCTATCATATTACATGAGCCGCCGAGGCGGCATTACGGCAAAGAGGCACGGTATATCTCACATGGAAGAACTGAAAAGCACCGACACGTCCGCCATCAGAGCGTTTATATTCGATCTGGACGGCACACTCTGCAACACCCTGCCCGATCTTCTGCGGGCAATGAACGCAATGCTTTCCCGCATGGGCTATCCCGAGAGGAGCCGCGAGGAGCTTCTCGGCTTTATCAACCGCGGAAACAGATATTTCGTATGGCGCAGCCTGCCCGACGGCGCGGCAGAATCCCCCGACGATCCTCTTGTGGACCGCGCGATGGTGATAAACGCCGAAGAATATCTGAAATGCTACGTCTGCGAGACATGCGAATACGAAGGGATGACAGACGCGCTGCGCACGCTTAAAGCGCGCGGAATGCGCCTCGGGGTGCTCACAAACAAGCGCGACCGCTTTGCAAAGCTTATCGTTGAAAAGCTTTTCCCCGGCATATTCGACGTTGTACGCGGAAATACAGACAAAATGCCCGCAAAACCCGATCCCGCGCCGGCGCTTGAGGTTGCAGAAAAGCTTGGCGCCGCGCCCTCGGAGTGCATTTTTGTGGGAGATTCGGATATAGATATGCTGACGGCAACGAATTCCGGTATGCTGCCAGTCGGTGTTCTCTGGGGATACAGGGACAGAAAGTGCCTGACGGATGCGGGAGCAAATATACTATTATCGCGCCCGGGCGAGCTTTGCGATATCATCCGCTGAACGCGCGGTTTGCAAAAATATTATATTTAGGTGCATATATATTCTCATCGTCTATTTTGAAGATACGGCGCAAAAAAAGAAGCCATGCTTTCGCATGGCTTCTTTTTCAGCCGTCCGCGCGGCAGCTTGTGCGGTGTCCCGTCAGACGAGGGAGAGGTGCGGCGCTGCCGACATTTTCGCGGAAATATCTATATATAAAAGCTCCGCCGGCAACGGCCCGGCGCTGCGCGTCTCTGCCGCGCTTCTCCCGACGCTCGGGCGATGCGTCGTTCAGCCGCGCGGCGTTTTCCGATGCCGCGCCGCCTTAGAAAAGCTTTGTTTCGCGCTTTCTTTCGGGTGCCCGTGCGCCGCAATTCTTTCAGCCCTTGAGCCCTCTCGCCTGGCGATCCATATCCTCTATGACTATATCGAATATCTCGCCGAGGGTCGCGCAGTACTCCAGCACCTTCCACGGTTCGTTCGTGTGAAAATGAATTTTTATAAGTTCCTCGTCGCCTACCGCAAGCAGGCAGTCGCCCTTGAAATTCTCCGTAAACCAGTCTCTGACCGCGTCCTCGTCAAGATCGTTTCCCTCTATGAGAAGCTGCGTATCGTACTTATACTCAAGCATATTTTGCCTCCGTTTTTTTGATCTGTGTCGGATATATTATATCCCGAAGCGGCGGAAAAAGCAATTCCCCTCGCGAAATTTCGCGCGGGGAATTTTTATATATTCGGTCAGCCGAAAAGCTCGTCGCAGCCTGCCAGCCGCAGACCCGACGCCGCAAGCTTTTTCTCCGATTCCTCGCTGTGCGACATGCGGAATATCATATACGCGCTGCCCTTTCTGTGCGACACGAACGCGTACGCGTACTCTATCTCAATACCGGCGTCCGTTATTGTGCCTATGGCTTTTGCCATGCCGCCGGGCGCGTCGTCTATCTCAACGGCGATAACGTACGTTGTTTTGCAGGCGTATCCCGCGTTCTTTAGTATTTCAACCGTTTTTTCGGGGTCCTCGACAATTATGCGCAGTATGCCGAAATCGCGCGTGTCGGCAATGGACAGCGCTCTGAGATTTATGCCGTTGTCGGCAAGCACGCGGCATACGCCGGAAAGCGAGCCCGCCTTGTTTTCTATAAATACCGATATCTGTTTTATTCTCATTGCAGTGCCGCCTTTCTTTTGATTATATAAGCTTTCTGCGATCCACAACTCTTACCGCCTTGCCCTCGCTTCTCGCAATGGACTTGGGCTGTACAAGATGCACCTTGGGATTTATGCCGAGCATTGTCTTAAGCGCCGCGGAGAGAGAATGCTCCATCTCCGTCATCTCGCGCACCGTGTCGGACAGACGGTCCTCGGGGAGCTCCACATACACGTCAAACGTATCCGTCGCGCCCACTCTGTCCACAACTATCTGATAGTTTGCGGTATATCCCTGCTGCAGAAGCACAGCCTCTATCTGTGACGGGAAAACGTTTACGCCGCGGATTATCATCATATCGTCGCTCCTGCCCATGGGCTTGCACATTTTGATATGAGTTCTGCCGCAGGAACATTTTTCCCTTTTCAGGATACAGATGTCGCGCGTGCGGTAGCGCAGCAGCGGAAACGCCTCTTTATCAAGACTTGTGAACACAAGCTCGCCCTTTTCACCCTCGGGAAGAACCTCGCCCGTATCCGGATTGATAATTTCGGCGTAGAAATGATCCTCGTTTATGTGCATACCGCTCTGAGCGGAGCACTCAAACGCAACGCCGGGGCCGGAAAGCTCCGTAAGTCCGTAAATATCGTATGCCTTAATACCGAGAGCCTTCTCGATATCGCGGCGCATTTCCTCCGTCCAGGGTTCCGCGCCGAAAATGCCGGCTTTAAGCTTTATATCATCGGCAGTGAGACCCATTTCGTGCAGCACCTCGCCTATGTACACCGCATATGAGGGCGTACAGCAGAGAACGGTGGAACCCAGATCGCGCATGAACTGTATCTGTCTTTCCGTGTTTCCGCTTGACATGGGCAGGGTGAGGCAGCCCAGCTTGTGAGAGCCGCCGTTGAGACCCGCGCCGCCGGTGAACAGACCGTAGCCGTAAGCCACCTGACAAATGTCGTTCTCATCCGCACCCGCCGCGGCGAGCGCACGGCAGCAGCAGTCGTCCCACAGGTCAATATCGTGCTGCGTATAGAAGGCTATAACGCGCTTACCCGTGGTACCGCTTGTGGAATGGATGCGCACGCACTCGGAAAGAGGACGCGCAAGCAGCCCGAAAGGATACGCCTCTCTCAGATCCGCCTTTGAAATAAAGGGGAGCTTTGAAATATCGTCTATCGACTTAATATCGTCGGGGCAGACGCCCTTCTCCTCCATAAGTGCCCTGTAGTACGGAACGTTGTCCCATACGTTTCTGACCTGGGATACGATCTTTTCGTTCTGCCAGCCCTTTATGGTCTCCGGCGAGGCGCACTCTATATCCTTCTGATAGTATTTTTCCATTGGTACCACTTCCTGACTGAAATTCTTTACTGTGATAAAGTTTATCATATGTGCCACAGTTTGTAAACAGTTTTTTCACGTGCGCGGCAAAAAATGCCGAAAAAGTCGTAAAAAGCGGCGAATGCGCCGCTCGGCGCATTCGCATCATCATTATTCAGGTGCCGTCGGTCGTGCCTTGCGGGGATATTTTCGATATTCGGGTGCAAACGGCAGTTATTCCGGACGGGGATCGCACGGCGGGACCCGACGGGATGCCGGAGGCAAAGCGGCAACGCGGTCTTTTCGTTATGCCTTTTCTCTCTCGAAGAAATACTTTTGGTTGTGGCTCTTTATGCTCTGCACAAGGCCCACAAGCAGATACATGGACAGCATGGATGAGCCGCCGTAGCTCATAAACGGCAGCGTTATGCCTATAACGGGCAAAAGCGCAAGACACATTCCTATATTTTCAAGGGTCTGCGCTATGAACACCGCCGCAACACCCGCGCACATATACGCGCCGTAGTCCTTTCTGGCGACCTTTGCCAGCCACAGAAGTCGAAAGACCATAACGCTCATAAGCACGATATAGGTAAAGCAGCCGAAAAAGCCGAACTTTTCGGCAAGGATAGCGAATATGAAATCGGTATATCCGAACGGGATGCTCGTAAACTGCGTGCCTCCGCGCCAGCCCGAGCCGAGGAAGCCGCCGGCGGCGATCGCCGCGCGGCTGCGCAGTGCCTGAAAGCCTATGCCCTGCGGGTCTCCCTCCGGCCAGAAGCCGTATATTATTCTGTCCTGCTGCTTTGTGCTGAGCATCTCCCACAGCAGCGGAGAACACAGCGCCATAATAGCTATCACCGCCGCAAAATACCAAAGAGAAAGCCCGCCGACCAGCAGCATTGAGGCAATGATGAAGAAGTATACAAGAGCAGAACCCAAGTCTCCCGTCAGAAGTATGAGCCCGCAGATAACGCCCGCGTGGACTGCCAGCGCAAGCACGTTTTTTATCTTGTTTATCTCGCCCTGCACAAGCTTTATGTGCCGGGAAAACGTTATTATGAAAAGAAACTTGCAGTATTCGGACGGCTGAATGTCAAAGGGAACGCCCGGTATTCGCAGCCAGTTTTTGTTTCCCTTTTCGCCCTCTCCGAACAGCACCACCGCCACCATGAGAACCACGGCGAGAACATAAAACCATTTGCCGTAGCGCGAGATTATTTTATCATAGTCAAGAAAGGCTATAACGAGCATGGCGCATATGCCCATTACGGAGGCAAGTCCCTGCACTATAACGTAGCGCGAGCCGTATTCGTTTGCGGCGCCCGCAAGAGTTACGAGAGAGAGCGCCGTCATGCCGAGAGCGCAGATGAGAACGACAAAATCAAGCCTGCGGAATTTCTCCTTAAGGCTTACGGAAAATTCTTTCATATGCCGTCCTCCCTTCGTTTTATCTCGGTACAGCCGCGCCGCAGCGCAAAAGCGCTTTAATTAAACAATACGCTCCGCCGGCACACGGCAAACGGAGCGTTGTTTTCTTATATTCCGGCGCGGTGAGGACCGTGATCGGTGCCCACACAGCCGCAGTTTCGGCGCATGGGAAAGTAAGCCGCGCCGCAGCCGGAGTTTTGTTTCGGAGCTTATATGGCTCTCCACTGCCGATACCGTATAAAATCAGTATGCGATAGCCCAGCAGACCATATGCTTCGCGGGCTTGCCGCAGCATACGCAGGTATCGGAGATGTGCTTCTGTTCAAAGGGGATGCAGCGGCTGCCGACGCCTGTCTCCGCCTTTACCTTATCCTCGCACGCCTCGTCTCCGCACCACATTGCCATAACAAGTCCGTCGCCGTTCTCCTTGAGAGATTCTTTAATCTCGTCAAGGCTTCTGCACTCGTAAGTACGGCGGCTTCTGTTTTCGAGCGCCTTTTCGTACATACCGTCGCGCACCTCCTGCAGACGCTTGGCAACGGTCTCTTCGATATTTTCAAGAGACTCGAAATTCTTTTCTCTGTTGTGGCGCTTTACGCTGACGCACTTGCCCTCTGCGATGTCGCGGGGGCCTATTTCTATACGCAGCGGAACGCCCTTCATCTCGTACTCCGAGAACTTCCAGCCGGGGGTGTTTTCGCTGTCGTCCACCTTTACGCGGAAGTTTTCCTTCAGTCTGTCGCGCAGAGCGTACGCAGCCTCAAGAACGCCCTCCTTATGCTGCTGAACGGGGATTATGACCACCTGTATGGGAGCGACCGCAGGGGGCAGCACAAGACCGTTGTTGTCGCCGTGGGTCATGATGATGCCGCCGATCATTCTGGTCGTAACGCCCCATGACGTCTGGTGAGGATAACGGAGCGTGTTGTCCTTATCGGTATATTTTATGTCGAAAGCTTTTGCAAAGCCGTCGCCGAAATAGTGGGACGTGCCTGCCTGCAGCGCTTTGCCGTCGTGCATGAGCGCCTCGATAGCGTATGTGGCAACGGCGCCCGCGAATTTATCGCTTTCGGTTTTTCTGCCTTTTATTACGGGGATGGCAAGATCTCTCTTGTGGAAGTCCGCATAGCAGTTGAGCATGCGGATAGTCTCCTCCTCCGCCTCCTTTGCGGTGGCGTGCATGGTGTGACCCTCCTGCCACAGAAACTCGCGGCTGCGCAGGAAAGGACGGGTGGTCTTTTCCCAGCGGACAACGGAGCACCACTGGTTGTAGAGCTTGGGAAGATCTCTGTACGATTTGATTATATCCGCATAGTGCTCGCAGAAAAGGGTCTCCGATGTGGGACGGACGCAGAGGCGCTCCTGCAGGGGCTCGCTGCCGCCGTGGGTGACCCACGCGACCTCGGGCGCAAAGCCCTCAACGTGCTCTTTTTCCTTATTGAGCAGGCTTTCGGGAATGAACATGGGCATATACACGTTTTCGTGACCCATCTCTTTGAAGCGCGTGTCGAGATTTTTCTGAATAAGCTCCCAGACCGCATATCCGTAAGGGCGGATTATCATACAGCCTTTTACGCTTGAGTATGCAATAAGGTCAGCCTTTTTGCATATATCGGTGTACCACTTTGCAAAGTCCTCGTCCATGGACGTGATCTGCTCAACCATTTTCTTATCGCTTGCCATAATAAACTCCGAAAAATAATTTGATAAATTACATTTTACAACAGGCTGCGGCCTTTGTCAATCTTTTTTCAGCCTTGCGAATGACGCCATAAGCTTTTTTGTGCCCACTTTGTCAAATTCTATTTCGTACAGAACGTCTCCGCCCATGCTTCTCACGCTGAGCACCGTGCCCGCGCCGAAGGTGGTATGACGTACCCTGTCACCCTTGTCAAAACTCTCCGGCACTGCGGCACGGGGTGCCGCGGCCTTTGCGGAGCCGGGCACGGCGGGAGGCGCAAAGGAAGAGCGGCGCGGCGCGGGCACGTTGCCCGTATAAGCCGCTCTCTCTTCTCCCGTGCCCCAGCCCGAGCCGGGAGCGCCTCGGTTGTATATGGGCGTGCCGCCCGCGCGGGCGGGCATCTGTTTGCCGTATCCGCCGCCCTGTCCACGTCTGCCGTAGCCGCCGTAAGACGAAGAAGTGCCGAAGGACGATGCGCCGCCGGAGGAAAAGCTGTCGTCCTCCTCATCGAGAAGCCAGGCGGGTATTTCTTTCGCAAAGCGGGATTTCTGATTGTACTGCGTGCTGCCGTTGAGCATACGCTGATGAACGTAGGTTATGAAAAGCTCTTTTTTCGCCCTTGTTATGGCAACGTATGCAAGTCTGCGCTCCTCCTCTGTCTCCTCGGGGTTCATTATGGACTGGAAGCCGGGGAATATACCCTCCTCCCATCCCGGGAGAAATACATATGGGAACTCAAGACCCTTTGCGCTGTGTATGGTCATAAGCACAACGGCGTCGGCGCTCTCGTCGTATTTGTCGATGTCGGAAACGAGCGCCACATCCTCCAGGAATTCGGAAAGCGACGGCTCCGCCGTGCCCTCCTCGTACTGCGCCGCCGTTGAAACAAGCTCACCCAGGTTATCGAGCCTGTCCTTTTCGGCTTCACCCGCCGCGACGAGCATTGCCTGGTAGCCCGTTTTGACGCAGATGTTTTTAATAAGTGAAGAGATCGTCATGGTTTCGGCGTCGCGGCAAAGCTCCGAAAACAGATCGTACAAAGCCCTCATCGACCGCTGCGCCGCAGCGGGAATTGCCGCATAGTTTGCGGCGTCCCTCATCACCTCAAGGAGCGGCACGCCCAGCGTATCCGCTATTTCCGAGGCAGCCTGTATGCTTTTGTCGCCGATGCCGCGGCGGGGAACGTTTATGATCCTTCTCAGCCGCACGCTGTCGGCAGGGTTGTTCACCACCGCAGTATATGCCAGAATATCCTTGATCTCGGCGCGCTCGAAGAAGCGCATGGAGCCTATCATCCTGTACGGTATACCGCTTTTTGCCAGCGCCTGCTCCACCGCGCGGGACATGGCATTCGTGCGGTACAGCACCGCGAACGAGCGGAAAGGCTCGCCGCCCTCATGCATTGACGCAATGCTGTCCGATATGTATCTTGCCTCGTCAAGCTGCGTCTGCAGCTTGCGCAGCACTATGTTTTTGCCCTTGTCGCCGTCCGTCCAGAGGTTTTTGCCCTTGCGCACCTTGTTTTTCGCTATAACTGCATTTGCCGCGTCAAGTATGGTCTTTGTGGACCGGTAGTTCTGCTCGAGCCTTATGACAGACGCGCCGGGGTACGTTTCGTCGAATGTCAGTATATTTTCGATGGTCGCGCCGCGAAACTTGTATATTGACTGGTCGTCGTCGCCAACGACCATAAGATTTTTGCGGTAGCCCGCAAGCAGGGATACGAGCACGAACTGCGCATGGTTCGTATCCTGATACTCGTCTATGCAGACATATCTGAACCTGTTCTGCAGGTTTGTGCGAACACTTTCAAAATCGCGCAGAAGGAAAACGGTCTGCATGATTATATCGTCAAAATCAAGAAGGTTCGAAGCCTTGAGACGCGACTGATACAGCTCGTATATCCTTGCGATCTTTGAAAGCCTTACGTCCCTGCCCGCAGCCTCGGCATAGTCGGCGGGGGTATGCAGAACGTTCTTTGCCGAGCTTATCTCCGACGCAACGCTTTTTACCGGCAGGCTTTTCGTGTCGATATTAAGCGTTTTCATGCACTCGGTGATAAGCTTTTTCTGGTCGTCGGTGTCGGCAATGCCGAAACCGCGCTCATATCCGAGAAGATCGCCCTTTGAGCGAAGGATGCGCATGCAGACCGAATGGAACGTGCCCGTCCACATTTCGTCCGCCGCCTCGCTGTCGTCTCCGAAGGCAGAGCGCACTCTCTCCTTTATTTCGTTTGCCGCCTTGTTTGTAAACGTTACCGCAAGCACCGACCACGCCGGAGGAACGTCAACGGCAAAGCGCTCGAGAAAGCTGCCGAGCGCTTCTTTTGAGAGCGATGCAAGCGCCGTTTCCATCTCGCCGAGCTCTTTTTCGCCCACATTCTCCGGAACGCTGTCGCACCGGACGGCATTGCCGTAGCGGACTATATGCGTAAGGCGGCTGACGAGGACCGTAGTCTTTCCGCTGCCCGCGCCCGCCAGTATCATAAGCGGGCCGTTTACGGTGTAAACGCTCTCGCGCTGCATATCGTTGAGGTTTGAATAATATTTGTCGAAAAGCTTTCGCTTCAGCACATTGTATCTGAGCTTCTGGGTTTCTGTGGGCATATTGTCTTCCTTTTCGGTAACGCTTCGTTTTTTTCGCTTTATTTTATCACAAAAGCGGGCATTTGTCCATAACGGAGCATCGATTTGTGAAAGCGATATGCATAAAAAGCCGAAAATGCGCCGGAAAATAATTTATTATTTATACATTGCATTGCAAAAGCCGTGATTGACAAAACGCAGCCTCGGTTGTATAATAAACTAAGTATAGTTAAAATACGACACGTGCGCCCATGTTTCGGCAAGTGTCTGCGCGAAAGGTATTGCTATGGCCGTTAAAGTATTATCTGTTTTCGGCACACGTCCGGAAACAATAAAAATGGCTCCGCTTGTCAAGGAACTGGACAGGCGCAGCGAAATAGACAGTATTATCTGCGTGACGGGTCAGCACCGTCAGATGCTCGATCAGGTCCTGGAGGCATTTGATATAAAGCCCGACTACGATCTTGATATTATGAAAAGCGGGCAGACGCTTACGGACATAACCGTACGCGTGCTCGAAGGCATGAACGGAGTTATTGCAAAGACCGCCCCGGACATTGTGCTTGTCCACGGCGACACGTCCACCGCTTTTGCCGCGGCGCTTTCCGCCTTTTACAACAGGGTGCCTATAGGCCATGTTGAAGCGGGGCTTCGCACCTACAACAAATATTCTCCGTATCCGGAGGAGATAAACCGCCAGTTTATCGGCTCAGTTGCCGACATGAATTTCGCGCCCACGGAGAAAAGCCGTCAGAATCTTATAAACGAGGGCAAAAAGCCCGAGACCATATATGTAACGGGCAACACCGCGATCGACGCCATGCGGCTCACCGTCCGCGACGATTACAGCGACGAGATCACCGAATGGGCAAAGGGCTCGCGCCTTATAGTTCTCACCGCGCACCGCAGAGAGAACATCGGCGACACCATGCGCGGAATGTTTCGCGCCATACGCCGCATATGCGAAAAATACGACGATGTGAAGGTCGTGTATCCCGTGCATCTGAACCCCGCGGTGACAGAGGCCGCAAACGAGGTTTTGGGCGGAGAGGAAAATATCCGTCTTATAAAGCCCCTTGAGGTGTTTGAATTTCACAACCTGCTTGCCCGCTCGCACATAATCCTCACGGACAGCGGCGGCATACAGGAGGAGGCTCCCTCTCTCCACAAGCCGGTCATAGTTCTCCGCGACACAACGGAGCGTCCCGAGGGAGTTGAGGCAGGCACGCTGAAGCTTGCCGGAACGGACGAAAACGTTATATTCTCCGTTATCGACTCGCTTCTCAGCGATCCCGAAGAATACAAAAAAATGGCAAGCGCCGTTAATCCTTACGGAGACGGCTTTGCCTCCCGACGTATTGCAGACGCTATTATCGAAAAGTTTGCGGACCGCGTCTGAAGTTTGCAACATCCACGTTGACAGAAAGGCTATTGTTGTATGACCACATGCGCTTTATACGGCAAAACCAAAAAAACGCTCACAGACGCTGTGGGCGCTGCGGTTTTTGCTCTGCTGCTTCTGCAGCCCGTTCTTGACGTTATCTCCTACTGGGCAACTGTTTTCGAGTGCTCCGCCATTACCACTCTCGTAAGATTTGCGATGTTTGCCCTTGTAATGCTGTACGCTTTTCTCATTTCCGACAGAAAGCGCACCTACATTATATTTGCGGCAGCTCTGTGCCTGTTCTGGATAGCGCACATGATCGCCTGCTTCAAAGCGCCCGGCGGATACAAGTCTCCCGTTGCGGACGCCGGCGATTTCCTGCGCACCGTGCAGATGCCGTTTTTCACTCTTGCGTTCATAACCTGCTTCAAAAAGAGCGACAGAGTGCCGGTATATGTTCAGGCGGGTTTTCTCGTGAACATGATACTCATGATGCATTTTCTCATTCTTTCATATATGACCGGCACGCAGATATACACATACGTGGACGCGCGCGTAGGTCTTATGGGCTGGGCAAACGTGCACAATTCGCAGAGCGCCATACTTGCGTTTGTCGTTCCGCTTATCCTTTTCTATATTTACAAAATGAAAAAGCCCGTACTGTTCTACTTTACGGCGCTTATATGCTTTGTCGACCTTTTCTTCGTGGGTACGAGAGTTGACTATTTTTCCATTCCCATAATCGGCATCGCGATGATATTCTTCCTCATCGTTTCTAAGGAAAAAAATCCCGCGTATTACGTAACGCTCGGCGCAATTGTCGTTTTATGTCTTATATGCTTCAACTCGTCTGTCGTAAACAGCAACCTGTACAATCATTCCATCAACATGTCAACAAAGCAGTCTTACATAGACGACACGCTGGAGGAGATCCATACCCCGTCCGGCAATCCTCTGCCCTCCCATATAGACAAGGAGACATTTGACTCCCTGCCGCCCCGCGCAAAATACGAGATACTCAAAATATACGAGCTTTATGCGGGCCCCATGGTGCAGCGCTTCGGCTTTGAGAGAGTTTTCGAGGAATATAACTATTCTCTTAAGGTAAGCGAGCTTACCGCCGTGCGCAACCAGAAAAAGCTCTTCGCAAAAATGGTCTGGGACGACTCAAATCTTCTCACCAAATGCTTCGGCTACGAATACAGCAACATGGTGGTGGACTATAAGACCGTTGACAAGGACGGCGTTGAAACCGTAACACAGGTGATATACGACCTTGAAAACGACTTCCCCGCCATATACTACATGGGCGGATATGTGGGCTTTGCCTTCTACATCGCATTCCTCGCATATTTTGCGCTTCTGATAATCGTAGGGCTTATAACCCGCTTTAAAAAGCTGTTCACCCTTGAGAGCGGCATGGTGGGCGTAACGTTCGTGCTCATGCTCGGCATCGCGCAATACGCGGGATACGTTCTCAGACGCCCCAACGCTTCCATATACCTCTCCGTAATTCTCGCCTATATATACTGGCTCACCGCAGTGCGCGAAAACGTAAAGCTCCGCGATATTTTCAAAATATTCTCAAAAAACCGCAATTTCTGATATTTTCGCATAACGGCGCAGCTCCGAAGCGGCGCCTGCGGCTTTGCCGTGCGAAGCGGCGTGACGGAGCGCCGACGCACAGATCTCCATCGCTTTAGTGCCTTGCCGCGCAGTATGTAGGCTGCGCCGCAGGGCACAAATGCAAAGAAAGGCTTTTTTATGGATAGAAAGAAAAAGGTGTTTTTCAAAAACACCGTAATGCTTTATATTCTGCAGTTTTCCACATATGTTTTCAGCTTTGCGACGGTACCGTACCAGACGCGCGTCCTCGGACCCGCAGTGTACGGCTATCTGGGAGTTGCAGCCGCTCTCATGGCATATTTTCAGCTTGTCATGGACTTCGGTTTTCTGCTCTCCGCAACACAGGACGTTTCGCAGAACCGTCTCGACAAGGCAAAGCTCAACAGGATATACACATCCGTAAATGTCATAAAGGCAGCGCTTGCGCTGCTCTCCTTCGGGGCGATGTTCCTCATCTGCTGGCTCGTGCCGAAATACCACGGCAATCTGCTTCTGTACGTTCTGTATTTTGCCGCATTTGCCGTAAACGCCTTTTTGCCCGACTATCTCTACCGCGGACTTGAAGAAATGCAGTCCATAACCTACCGCACGGTAGCGGTCAAGGCGCTGTTCACAGTCCTCGTTTTCGTATTTATAAAGGGACCCGAGGACTATCTGCTCGTGCCCGTGCTTCTGGGTATAGGCAACGTTATCGCCGTAGTGTGGGCGCACATACATGTCCATAAAAAGCTTGGCATACGCTTTACCTCCGAGGGGCTCGGAAACGAAGTCAAGGTGCAGACAAAGCGCAGCGCATTCTTCTTCCTTTCAAGAATTGCAACAACGGTATTTACGACCACAAACACCGTTATCCTCGGCGCCGGCAGCGCCTTCAACGATACCATGACGGGCTTTTACAATGCCGCCGACAGACTTATAACCACAGGCAGAAACTGCGTTTCTCCCCTGTCCGACAGCGCATATCCCTACATGATAAAAAACAAGGATTTCAAGCTGGTCAAAAAGATCCTTTTAATATTTGAGCCGCTTATCGTCGTTTTCTGCATAGGCGTGTTCATTTTTGCCGATCCTCTCTGCGGGCTTCTGTTCGGCAAAGACTTTATAACACTGGGCGCGGGCGTTGACTACACTACGGGAGATATTCTGCGCGCCATGCTGCCCATCGGCGTGTTCACCCTGCCGAACTACATCCTCGGCTTCCCCACTCTCGGCGCGCTGGGCTATAACAAAGAGGTCAACTGGTCGATCATCGCAGGCACAGTTATCCATCTTATAAACCTTGCCGTGCTGTTCGGATTTAACATTGTTAACGCATTTACTCTTGCCATACTCACATCTGTTGCAGAGGGCATTATACTTCTGTTCAGAATAGCGGTGCTTCTCATTCACCGCAAGGATATTGCAAAACTGCAGCAAGGCTGAAGGAGGACCTTTTATGTATACTCTCAGCATAGTAATACCGGCGTATAATGTGGAAAAATATTTTCCCGCATGTCTTGATTCGGTCTACACCGACCTGCCGGACGGCTGTCAGGTCGTGCTTGTGGACGACGGCAGCCCCGACCGCTGCGGCGAGATATGCGACGAATACTGCCGCAGATACCCCGGCATAACAAAAGTAGTGCATCAGGAGAACAAGGGTATCGGCGGTGCAAGAAACGCCGGTATGGATGCCGCAGACGGCGAGTATATGCTCTTTGTGGACAGCGACGACTCTCTTGAACCGGGAGCCCTTAACGTTGTCATGGATGCCATAAAAACGTACGGCGCTGATATGATATCTTTTCCCGCCCGCTGTGTTGCGGGAGACGGTACTCTTCTCGGCATTGAGCGCGAAAGCTTTGAATGCGGAAAGGTGCTTGACCCGCATACCGACAAAGCGCTTATAACCTCCATCCCCGCGCTTTGGAACAAGGCTTTTCGTCTCCGTCCGCTGCGCGAGGCGAACGTCCGCTTTGTCACGCACATATGGTACGAGGATATGCGCGTTGTGCCGAAATTCATAAGCCTGTGCGGCAGCGCCGTTTTTCTTGAGACGCCGCTTTATAACTACATGAAGCGCGAAGGCTCTATCATGAACAACGACCGCGCCAACAGAAACTCCGAGATAATCGACGCCTGCGTTGATCTCTGCGATTGGTTCCGCGAGCGCGGCATATACGAAGAATACCGCACGGAGCTTGAATATCTCATAATCTATCATGTATACCTCACGGCGACCGTGCGCCTTATCCGTCAGGCAGGCACAAAGCACGCGCTTATTGCGAAATTCCGCGAATATACAAAGCAGAACTGCGGCGATATTTTCAAAAATCCCTACGTTGCAAAGCTGCCCGCAAAGCGCAGGCTTATACTGCGGCTCATCGACATGAAAATGTACGGCGCGGTCAAACTTCTTTTCAAAGTTAAAGGATAAGTATGTACAGACTCAGTTTCATTATCCCCGTTTATAACGTGGAAAACTACGTTCTGCCCTGCCTTGAGTCCGCGGCGCGCGCGGGTGGCGGGAGATGCGAGATCGTCATTGTGGACGACGGCTCTACCGACAAAAGCGGAGAGATATGCGACACTTTTGCAAAAGATCACCCCGAGGCCGTTGTTATCCACCAGAAGAACGCGGGACTGGGCGGCGCGAGAAACACGGGAATAGAAGCCGCGCGCGGCGAGTATCTGTTTTTTCTTGACAGCGACGACACCGTAACGGATGACGCCGCAGACACCGTTTTGTCCGTGCTGGACAAAACCGACGCGGACATTCTGGAGTTTCGCATAAGAGGACACAGAGAGGACGGCAGCGAGCTTTATACGACTTCGCAGCCCCTTGAGGCGGGACGCATTTACGACGTGAAAAACGATAAGTTTATCCTGACCGTAACGCCCAGCGCCTGCGACAAGGTGTTCCGCGCCTCGCTTTTCAGAGACACGGGCGTGCGTTTTCCCGACCACGTCTGGTACGAGGACCTTTGGACGGTGCCAAAGCTTACGGCAAGCAGCAAAAGGTACGTTTATACCGACAGCGTTATATATAACTACCTCTGTCGCACGGGCTCTATAATGAACAACAGCAAAACGGAAAGATGCGGCGAGATCATGGGCGCCATGGAAAGCACCCGTATGTGGTTTCGCGAAAACGGACTTGAAGAGCAGTATTCGCAGGAGCTTGAATATATGACGGCGACTCATGTGCTTGCGGACGCCTGCACAAGAGTTATAAAGCAGGCAGGATGGCGCCATCCGCTGCTGAAGAAGCTGCGCGCGTATACTCTTGAGCACTGCGGCAAAGGCTTTATGAAGACAAACGCCTATTGCCGTACCCTCGGCGGCAGCCGAAGGATCGTCATGCAGCTTTTGTACCGCGGGCATTTCTTTCTGCTCTGGCTGATCTTCAAGATAAAATAAGTTTTCCGCTCATACATGGGCGCTGCCCCACACCCCATCCATGAAACGTTATATATGGGGCTTCGCCCCAAACCCCACTCGAGGACTTTTCTCCCCAAAAGTCCCCGAGACCCGAAAAAACCGGACTGGATAGGTTTTGGACTATCAAATCGAGATAGAGAACAAGGCTGCCGTCGGCAGCCTTGTATTTTCGTTTGGAAAAGCATTTCAAACTCTATAGTCAGCTTTCCGAACGATAGTGAGAAAGACGTGAAGGGACTACTTTTCCGTAAGTAGCCCCTTCACACATCCCCGAATCGGT
>ENA-OUQC01000489-OUQC01000489.1-human-gut-metagenome-genome-assembly--contig:-NODE-489-length-27801-cov-3.585670_pt1 | contig 27801 bp, 23 predicted proteins | sample MGYA00237942_ERZ548815 | MGnify/ENA primary metagenome ERZ548815 (study PRJEB26490, sample SAMN05194722) | human gut metagenome | biome: terrestrial biome; feature: human-associated habitat; material... | reverse complement strand
CATCTACACGACTGACGACCTCGTTCCCGAGCTGATTGGCAACACCGTAAACTGATGAAAAATAAATAGATACGGAATACAATCAATGTTTCATTTCATATTATAGATAAGTTTCATAATCACTCTGGCGCGATTTGACGAGCTGGATGCCCTGTTTGGTGGCATCCAGCTTTTTCGCATCTAAAGGGGGATTTGGCTATGCGGGCGATTTTTGCTATCTTTGCACCGTCATTCCAGATGCAGTCAATACAGCATCTGCTGCAAACTACATTATACGATGGACTGGTTGTTAGATCTATTATCCCCGGGCAATGAATCGCTGTCTACATCGATTCTGCTGTATTCATTCGTCATTTTCGCTGGCATCTACCTCGGAAAAATCAAGATTTTCGGGGTCTCGCTCGGCGTGACATTCGTGCTGTTCGTCGGCATCCTGATGGGTCATTTCGGATATGTGGTCAACACCGACACGCTGCATTTCCTGCGCGAGTTCGGACTTATCCTCTTCATTTTCTCGATAGGCATGCAGGTGGGTCCGGGCTTCTTCTCCTCGTTCAAGGAGGGTGGTATGCGCCTCAACCTGCTTGCGCTCACCGGCGTATGCCTAAATGTGGTCATTGCAGTCGCCCTGTTCTACATACAGGGGGGACACGGCGGCGAAACCTCAATATCGCAGATGGTGGGCGTGATGAGCGGCGCAGTAACCAACACCCCTGGACTCGGCGCGGCGCAGCAGACAGTCCTACAGGTAAACTCACAGGCGTATGACATTTCACAGGAGATGTCAATGGGCTACGCGGCAGCATATCCGCTCGGCGTGGTCGGCATTATACTGGTAATGATACTGATCAAGAAGTTCTTCCGCATCAACATCGACAACGAGGCCAAGGAGGTGGAGAAGGAGCAGAACGATTCGCACCTCGCCCCTCACATCATAACCGTGCGCGTAACCAACGAACTCATCGACGGTCTGAACATGCGCAAGCTGCACACGGTCATCACCTGCAACTACGTTATCTCGCGCATCGAGCGTCCTGACGGCAAGCTGATTATACCTACGTCGGACGACGAGGTGCATCTGGGCGACCTTGTGCTGGTGGTCTGCTCCGTGCAGGACGAGGAGATATTCGTGCGCTTCATCGGCCCGCTCGTCGAGAAGAAATGGGAGATGGAGAACGGCCCGGTCATCTCGCGCCGCGTCCTTATTACCAAGACCGAATACAACGGCGTGCGCCTCGGCTCGCTGCGCATACCGATGGGCTACAAGCTGAACGTGACGCGCGTCAACCGCGCTGGCGTTGACCTGCTGGCAAGCGCGAGCCTGCGGCTTCAGCTGGGCGACCGCCTCACTGTGGTTGGCAAGCAGTCTGACATTACACGGTTTGCCGACCGTGTGGGCAACTCGATGAAACGCCTCAACGAGCCGAACCTCTTCACCATGTTTGTCGGCATTTTCCTGGGCATCATCTGCGGCATGATACCATTTGCAATCCCCGGAATGTCAGTGCCGATGAAGCTCGGCCTCGCCGGAGGACCGCTCGTGGTGGCTATCCTAATAAGCGCATTCGGACCGAAATTCCACCTCGTGACGTATACCAACTCGGCAGCCAACCTGCTCCTGCGCGAGATAGGCATCTGCCTGTTCCTCGCCTCTGTGGGCATCTCTGCCGGCAAGGACTTCGCCTCCGTCGTGTTCAACACGACTGGCGCAATGTGGGTGCTGTATGGCTTCATAATAACCGTCGTTCCGCTGCTGGTGGTAGGCATCATAGCACGCGCTAAATACAAGGTGAACTATTTCTCAATCATGGGCCTGCTCTCCGGCGGATACACCGACCCGCCCGCGCTGGCATACGCCAACAAGGTTGCCAACAATGACCTGCCGGCAGTGGCATACTCCACTGTCTACCCACTGACGATGTTCATGCGCGTCATCATGGCGCAGTTCGTCATACTCTGCCTGCTGTAGGCATTTTGCTACGCTGCCGTTGGCGGATACGCGGCTTTTGAGTAACTTTGCAGAGCAAAATTCCAACCGGGATGAAAGTTCTGAAATTCCTGAAAGACTGGGTGCTCGTGGTGTCGATGATAGCCGGCATCGCGGGTTATTTCATATTCGCGGCACTCCCCTTCCCTGCGGAGGTGCGCCACGCCGCGCTGTCGTGCGTAGAGGTGGTGCAGCCGCTGCTGATATTCAGCATGCTCTTCCTGACGTTCTGCCGCCTCGACCTGCATGACCTGCGCCTCTGCCGCTGGCACAAATGGCTGCTGCTGATACAGGCGGGCGCGTTCTCGGGCATAGCGTTGATACTCATCGCATTGCCGCACAGTGGGCTGCGCGTTGTACTCGAGGGTGCTATGCTCTGCATGATTTGCCCGACGGCGACCGCCTCGGCTGTCATCACGCGCAAACTAGGCGGCGACGTGGCTTCGATCACAACATACCTAATACTCGTCAACATCGCCGTAGCAATACTTATCCCGACATTCGTGCCGTTTGTACACCCGCACCCTGGCATGGGCATACTCTCCTCGGGGCTGCTCATCCTCGGCAAGGTGTTCCCGCTGCTGCTGTTGCCGCTGTTCGCCGCGCTTGCAGTCAAAAAATGGCTGCCAGCACTGCACCGGCGGCTGCGCGAATTGCAGGAACTCTCATTCTATATGTGGGCTGTCGCGCTGGCACTGGCATTGACCGTCACCACACGCAGCATCGTCCACAGCGACGTCTCCCTGTCCACGCAGGTGTGGCTCGTCGTCGTGTCGTTCATCTGCTGCATCGTGCAGTTCAAATTGGGGTGGATAGTCGGCGACAAATACGGCGACCATATCACCGCCGGCCAGGCTCTCGGCCAGAAAAACACCGTATTCGTGATATGGCTCGGATATACGTTCTTCAGCCCCGTGACTTCAGTCGTCGGCGGCTTCTACAGCATCTGGCACAACGTCATAAACTCGTGGCAGCTGTACCGCCACAAGCAGCAGCTCGACAGCGAGCAGGAGCAAATAGAAGAGAACGGCGAAGGTCAGAAAAGCGTCGGCTGACCGTCGGCAGACTGACGGTGGCGGTGCAGGTGTGAGTATGCCAAGTCCGTCACCTCGCGCCCGCGCGGCGTGCGCTTCATGAAGCCCTCCTTGATTAGAAACGGCTCGTAAACCTCCTCCAGCGTGCCGGCATCCTCGCCCAGCGCAGTGGCTATCGTGCTCAGCCCTACCGGGCCTCCCTTGAACTTGTCGATTATCGTCGTCAGTATGCGGTTGTCTATCTCGTCCAGGCCGTACTGGTCGATGTTGAGCGCAGTGAGGGCGTAACGCGCCATCTCCAAGTCGATGTTGCCGTCCCCTTTGACCAGCGCGAAGTCGCGCACACGCCGCAGCAGTGCATTGGCGATACGCGGCGTGCCACGGCTGCGCAACGCTATTTCCTGGGCAGCATCGTCAGAGATGCCCACTTTCAGCAGCCCCGCCGACCGCAGCACTATTCCCTTAAGCGTCTGGTGGTCATAGTATTCCAGGTGGCAGTTGATGCCGAAACGCGCACGCAGCGGCGAGGTGAGAAGCCCCGAGCGCGTGGTCGCGCCGATAAGCGTGAACGGCGCGAGCGTCAGCTGCACGCTCTTAGCCCCCGGACCCTTGTCAAGCATGATGTCGATACGGAAATCCTCCATCGCCGAATACAGGTACTCCTCCACTATCGGGTGCAGCCGGTGTATCTCGTCGATGAAAAGCACGTCATGCTCCTCGAGCGACATGAGTATGCCCGCCAGGTCGCCCGGCTTGTCCAGCACCGGCCCCGACGTGACCTTGAAGCCCACGCCCAGCTCGTTGGCGATGATGTTGCTCAGCGTAGTCTTGCCCAGTCCCGGAGGCCCGTGCAGCAGCGTATGGTCGAGAGCCTCGCCACGCATACGCGCCGCGCTGACGAAAACGCTCAAGTTCTCGATGATTTTCTCCTGGCCGCTGAAGTCGCCGAAAGACAGCGGCCGCAACGCCTTCTCGAAATCGCCGTCACGCCGGCGGTCGCGTATGTCAAAGTCATCTGCTTGCATATCCGCAAAGGTACAAAAATACCGCGACACGGCAAACCCTCCATGCCCACCGCCGCCGATTTTCGCCCCGCCGCGTCCACCATTTCCGGATAAAATCATTACCTTTGTTAAACATGTACCCGAAAAGGCGTTTTCGGGTACATATCAGGGTCGATATGGGTCATAAAACCCGTTTTCGGGTACATATCAGCCCTTCGCCGCAATGAATAATCAGGAAAATATTTGATTATGAAGGGAAACAGCAAGACCGCATTGCTTATCATTGACATGCAGCGCGACTTTGTAGAGCCGAGCGCGGTGCTGTGCGTAGCCGGAGCAGCGGCTACAGTGCCGGCTATAGACACACTTGCCCGACGCGGGCGCGAACTCGGCTGGACAGTGATACACGTCATACGCGCACACCGTGCAGACGGCAGCGATGCCGAACCGGCACGGCGACACCTGTTCACTGGCGGCAGCGGATATTGCGTCGCCGGCTCGCGAGGCGCGGAAATCGTGGACGGCATCAGCGTATGCGCGTCAGACATCACCGTAGTCAAAACGCGCTTCAGCGGCTTCTACCGCACCGACCTCGACGGCATACTCTCGCGCCTCGGCACACGGCGCATAGTGATAGCCGGCACGCAATACCCCAACTGCATACGCGCCACGGCCGTCGATGCGCTGATGCGCGACTATGAGGTGACCGTATGCACCGACTGCTGCTCGGCAGCCGACGAGCAGACCGCCCGCGCCAATATCGCCGACATGCGCCGCATGGGCATCAGCTGCCTACCCTCCTCCTTCCTCAAGTAGCCGTTCATCGGAGTTCTCAGAGTACTCAGAGAACTCGGAAGAGGCCGAAAAAAAGAGGACACGTCACCGCGTGGTGACACGTCCTCTCTTGTACTGTTATTCCGAAGCTGACAGGAATCAGCAGGGAAGGGCTGCGTTGGTCTTGTGCACAGCAGCTGCGCTCTTGGCGAACAGAGCCTTCTCCTCCTCGTTGAGGTCAAGCTCGACGATCTTCTCGATACCGTTCTTGCCCAAGATGCAGGGAACACCGATGCAGAGATCCTTCTCGCCATACTCGCCCTCGAGCAGAGCAGAGCAGGGGATGAACGCCTTCTGGTCGTGGATGATAGCCTCAACCACCTCAGCTGCAGCTGCGCCCGGAGCGTACCATGCGGAAGTGCCGAGCAGCTTGGTCAGAGTTGCGCCGCCGACCATAGTGCTTGCAACCACCTCGTCCATAGTCTTCTCGTCGAGGAGCTTGGTAGCGGGGATGCCGCGATAAGCAGCAAAACGCTTCATCGGGATCATCGTAGTGTCGCCGTGGCCGCCGATTACGAAACCTTCAACCTCGTTGGCATTGGCGTTGAGAGCCTTGCTGAGGTTGAATTTGAAACGGCTGCTGTCCAGTGCGCCGCCCATGCCGATGATGCGGTTCTTGGGCAGGCCGGAAATCTTGTGGATCAGATATGTCATCGTGTCCATCGGGTTGGATACGCACACGATGATAGCGTTGGGGCTGTGACGCAGCACGCTCTCAGTCACCTGCTTAACGATGCCGGCACAAAGCTGCACAAGCTCCTCGCGGGTCATGCCCGGCTTGCGGGGGATACCGGAAGTGATGACGACAACGTCACTGTTAGCCGTCTTCTCATAGTCGTTTGTGACACCGATGACACGAGTGTTCATGTCAAGGAGGTTAGCTGTCTGCATCATATCCATGGCCTTGCCCTCGGATACGCCCTCTTTGATATCGATCATCACGACTTCGTCTGCAACCTCGCGGATAGCCATCACGTTAGCTGCTGTTGCGCCTACGTTACCAGCGCCTACAACTGTCACTTTTGACATAGTAATATGTTGTTTTTTGGTTATGTAATGTGTTCTATGTTCTGACCGCAAAATTACAACTTAATTTCTGCAACGCCAAACCTGCGGCGGGTAATTTTTGCCACTTTATTAGTCAAAACCTCCCCGACCCCGGCTACGCGCCCTCCGGCAGCGGCAAACTGGCACTTCCGTCCCCTTGCCCGCGCCTCGCAGAAACCCAAGAACCGATCTGCGGTCATCAGTATAACACCGCAGCCGCGAAAATTTCCCTCCCTGCGCCGCCAAAATCAGCCCCCAATGCGCACACCGAATGCGCACTTCTCTTCGCAAGAGAAGTTTACCGCTCGCAAAATTAGTGCATCTATTTGGATTTCACAAGATTTACGCCGTATTTATGACAAAAAAATCGCCGAAATCGGCGATTAAATTGTACTTCTCTTCTACTTTCTGCCCAAACACTCTTGCGCAACAATCATATAATCAAGGTGTTGAAAAGCACGTGTACTTCTCTTGCGAAGAGAAATTCATCCAAACAACACGAGCCCAGCTCACAAACTTGACATATAACTCACCAGATAACAACACGTTACGATGAACAAAAAAGTCATATTATTCGCCGGATTAGGAGTAATCCTCCTGATTGCAATTATACTTGTCTGTTGTGGAGGAAGCACTATCACGGTCAGCGGCTCACGAGAACCGCAGAAGGACACCGGCAAACCGACGCTTAAAGTATACATCGAGAACTCCGGCAGCATGGACGGATACATGAGCCAAGGCTCCGAGCTGAAAGACGCTGTATACGCATACATCAGCGACCTCAACTCCGAATGTGGCGCAGTATACCTCAACTACATCAACAGCACAGTAATACCATATCCCAGCAAGGACATCACATCATATATCAAAACCATGAACCCGCAGACATTCGCGATGGCCGGCGGAAACAGGCACACCACCGACATCAGCGAAGTCATCAAGCGTGTGCTTCTGGGCATGGACAAAAACACCGTCGCCATACTGGTTTCCGACTGCATACTGGCACTGCCCGGCGGTGACTCCACCAAAGAGCTCGGCATCTGCAAGACATCCGTCAAACTCGCCGTCGAGAACGGCCGCAAGAAAATCCCCGACCTCGGCGTACAGATACTGAAGATGGAGTCAACGTTCACCGGCACATACTACCAGTTCACCGGCACAGAGCAGCTTTCAGGCGTGAAACGCCCCTACTATATATGGATATTCGGACGCGCCGGCACGCTTGCGCGGCTGAACCGCGAAGCCGACTACACCGCCCTCCCCGGCTACAAAGACATGGTCGCCTTCACCGCCCCCGTCCCCAACGCCTATAATGCCGGCGAACCAAGCGGAAAACCTAAAAAAGTTCATTTACAGAGAGGCAACTCGGATAATAAGGTATATAAGTTCACGGTTCAGGCAGATATGAGAGAGACCCTCTTACCCGCCTCGGCAACAACTGACTTAAAAAATTACCAAATAACAGCAGACGGAATAGCCATTGAAAAGATAGCGACCCAAACCGGAGATAAAAAGTACAGCCACACAATATTTCTCACCATGCAGAAAGACACACGCTTACGCGAGACAAAACTCACATTCCGACGTCCAGCAATGCCAGCATGGGTGGCAAACACAAATGACAATACCGGCAAAGAAATCCGCAAGCACCTCCAGCAGACTACGGGCATAGCCTCCATTATCGGTGGTGTCGCAGAAGCATACCGCAAAGAAAACGTAATCGCGACAATGGAGGTTTTCTTCGACAAAAAAGAGTCTCACGATACACAAGAACCGCAAGAGAACAACTCACGGACGAACAGACACAACCAAACCAATAAATAACCTGAAAACCAAAAAACAACAATCATGGGAGAATTTTTCGGAAGCCTATACTGCTTCATATTTGAGGACTTCTTCGGGTGGAACCTCGCAGACTACCTTTGGGGCGGCGAATCATACCCACAATCGACTGGCAACTCATACATAGGCATCGGCTTAACCATGCTCGGCATCAGCCTTGCCGTGGTGCTGCTGTTCTACTATGTTATCAACAGCTCGAAATTAAACAACTGGTGGGGATGGCTGATTTTCATGGTCGGCAACGCCGTAATCAACTTCTTCACAGGCTGGCTCACAGTGCAGTCAGACTATAACGAAGGCAAAATGGTGAGAATTGACGATGTTTCCGGAGATACCCAATCAATAAATGTCTTCACACAAGACCTAATCAACTTCGGTGTCAGCAACGCAATACTCTCCATCCTTGCATTCTTCTTATTCTCAATGATATTCAAGTGGTGGAGCATAAATTGCCCTAACGCGCCATTCAACGCATAACCAAAACAACACAAAACCATACAACCATGGCCAAATTATTCATATTCGGCATCGGCGGCACCGGCTCGCGCGTCTTGCGCTCGCTGACGATGCTGCTCGCTGCCGGTGTCAAGTTCGGAACGGACGAAATAGTGCCGATAATCATCGACCCCGACGCAAGCAACGGCGACCTGACGCGCACAATAGCTTTGCTTACGGATTACAATGCTATAAGGAACAACTTGACATTTCCGGCACAAAATCCGAGCCAGTTCTTCCGCACTGCCATAACCAACTGCATGACGGCTCTTCCTTTCCGCATACCAGTCGGCGGAACAAACCAGACATTCGAGAATTACATAGACCTGAATGGAATGTCTACAGCCAACAAAGCCATCTCGAAAATGCTGTTTTCGGACAATAATCTCGGCACACAGATGACAGACGGCTTTCATGGCAATCCCAATATCGGCAGCGTCACGCTGAATCAAATCCCATTTTCCAAAGCATTCAATGATTTCGCCCAGCAATTCACAGCAGGTGACCGCATCTTCATCATCAGCTCCATATTCGGCGGAACAGGGGCAAGCGGCTTCCCCCTATTGCTGAAAACGCTCCGCACAAATACGACCATGCCCAATCTCGCTTTAATCAACAATGCAGAGATTGGAGCTATCACGGTATTACCGTATTTCAAAGTGGAGCAAGCACCTGATGATGAGCCTAACAAAATAGACTCCGACACGTTCATCTCCAAGGCAAAGGCTGCTCTTGAATATTATGAGGGCAATATCTGTGGCAGCGTTGATGCCATGTACTACATAGCAGACAATATCACAGACACATACGAATACCACGAAGGAATGTCAGAGCAGCAGAACAACGCCCACCTGATAGAACTTCTCGCAGCAACAGCCATTGTGGATTTCTCCAACAATGCATTCCCTCATGATCCTGATATGCCAATTTTGACAACGCATAAGGAACTCGGCCTGAAAGACGGCATTGGCAGCACTGTCAACTTCGCGTCATTTCATGATAGTCTGCGATATATGCTTTACAATCCCCTGATTCAGTTTACCCTGACAGCAAATGCGCTGACTGACAACCTGTCATATTACAGCAGCGACACATTTGCTGCAACTAAGAACATTTTCAAAACAGCCTTCTACAGATCACAGTCCTTCCTGAAAATGAACTCGTTCTTTGGGTCGTACAAAGAGTGGCTGACCGAAATGAAAAACAACATCCGCTCCCTCGACCTGTTCAACCTCAACTGCGGCAACAGTCCTTTTGATGTAGTCAACGGCGTTACGCCTCGGAAAGTAACCAGTATACATTCAAACTATGACCTTCTCACCGGGTGGCTAAACTCCGCCGCGAAAGAGGCTGCAAAAGGCTCATTAGAGTCGCACTTCCTCGAGATGTTCTACAGAGGCACAGAAACAGCAGTAACCAAAAAATTCTGAACCCACCATGTCTACAATATTCAAACTACATACAGGCGGCCCTGCTGTCGACGACTGGGGAAATACCGTAAACTACCCCTACGACAGCACTGCGCTCGCAACAATACCAGACCCGAATGGTGCGAAGGCGAGTCATGAGATCACGTCTATCCCTTCCCCTTTCGCACGCATTGACCTTGTGAAGTCCGCATTCGGGCATGTCAACACCCTGGGGCTTAACGGCAACACCATTTTCCACAAGATGGTTTCCGACACCCTCGATGTTGCGGAGATATTCTTCAACATCGGCAAGTACACGGACAAAGTCGAAATCATACGCTGGAATCCGACCGAAGGCATTAACGCATTGAAAGCCTCACCAAATGCGGGCAGCAAATACCTCGGCGATGCACTCGAGAAGTATATGCAGTCAGCACCAGCCGGCAGCAACTTCAACCTGTTGCAGGACATCTACCTGCTCAATTACAGACATGGGTTAGATACGCTGAATATTATCGGCGCGACCTCGCCCTCAGCTCTTTTTTTCTGCAGTGCAAATAACCTGACTAAAGTTGTACACAGAGACGGCTTGACTGAAGATCAAAAAATATACTTCGGCAACGGAGCGCAGCCTTTCACCGGCACTTTCCGTCCATTGGATCAGCGAGACCCAGAGTTCGTTGAGTACATGTTTGCTCTGAAAAACAGCATCCCCAACTTTGCGAGCCCGTTCCCCGAAGTTTTCCAATACATACAACACACTCGCGCACGTATTGCCTCGACGAACCCCACCAGAGCAATACACCTCGACACAGTCCAATTAGCGACCTTAAACCTTAATGCAATCAACGTTGCAGACGGAGCTGCTATTTTTGGAGCAGAAGTATTGGGACACCAGCTGTACAGCAAATCAACTGCATTTAAGGCAGCAAGCTGCGAGTTCAAAATCGCCGCGACAAGACCAATTGTAGGAATCACGCCCTTGGCACTGCCTACTCAATCCGGCAATATATATGCGAGTCTGCAGTATGGCGGCGGCATTTGGGGCGACACTAACAAAGCCCCATTCATCGACCCACAAGGCAACATCAACAGCCGCACGCTGCCGGCAAACGGCTCGACATACCCCTATCTGACTGTCAGCGACTTCCTCGAAGACAGAATCATCCGCGTTCCCCACACGCTCAACAAGGAACACTATTTCGACGGCAACCTGACCGGCAACGACGAGGGCGAGGCATACCTGCTTCCGCTCAAGCCGCTGTTCTTCGACTACTTCACCGCAGACGACCTGCAGGCAAAGAAAATGCCCGACGGCAAGCCGATGATAGAGATGAACGTGCTCGCTGGCGGCAGCGTAAAGGTTACACTGCGCATCCCCATTGCCGCCAACGATGGACACAAGAAATATGTCGAATACACCCGCATATACGAGCCCAATACCGACCCGCAAATAGGCGCAAACTCCAACATCGGCGCAATCACAGACCTTGATTTCACGGGATTTGTGATGCCTATGGTGAAATTCGCAACCCCAGCAGAAGCCATCTACAATATTACCTGCTTGCAAACGAAATCAAAAGAGATAACATTCTCCTTCTTCAATGAGGAGGGCAATGTAATGCCAGATTCGGATGTATGCAGAAATCCCGAAAGCGGTATCGATTGCGAAGAAGACAACTACCTGATCAAAGGCAGCAACTTCGAGCATATCCGCGTCACTAAGGCTGCGAGCGGGTACAGCGGCATGCTATTGCCGAAGTTCAAGAAGCAAAATCCAACCAAGACATTTGAGTTTGCAGTTGACCTCGGCACGTCAAACACGCACATCGAGTATCGCGACAGTATTGACACAACGATACGAGCATTCACCATAGATGCAGCAGACAATCAACTGCACCCCATGCTCATGGATGCTGAAATGAGAACTGAACAAGAAGTGCTGGAAAAGGACTGCATCCCACAAGAAATTGGCACAGGCGATTTCCAGTTCCCCACACGTACGGTTCTCTCATTCGCGAACAATGTAGATTGGGTTCATACCGAGAACCCATACGGAAGAGTCAATATTCCGTTCTACTTCGATAAGCGTAAACCCCTTGACCACAATACGACCAAGACAAACCTCAAGTGGCTCGATGACGCAACAGGACAAGCACAACTGACGGCATATATACGATGCCTGATGCTCATACTGCGCAACAAGGTGGTGCTGAACGGCGGAGAACTTCAAAGAACCAAAATAACATGGTTCTATCCGATAAGCATGGAAGCCTGGAGAAAAGCAGAAATCAGCGTGGTTTGGGCGGACGCATATCAGGAATACTTTGGAGGCCCAATCGGCAACATCCGCGACATAACAGAATCTGCAGCTCCTATAGAGCATTGGTTTGGCAGAATAGCGAATGCCAACAGAATGGTCAACATCGACATCGGCGGAGGAACTACCGACATCGCTTTTGCTAGCGGAGGAACAGTAGGTCAAGTCACATCATTCCGTTTTGCTGCAGACTCTCTGTTCAGTAACACTCTTGCAGATGGTGATACGACAAACGGAATAATCGACTATTATTTCCCGAATATTCTGAATGTACTCCACTCGGTTAAAGCCGACGAACTGTTCAAAATAGGGGAAAAGTTGGATAATAACCACAGCAATCCTGCAGACAAGGCATCGTTCTTGTTCGGTCTGAAAAACAGCACAGAAATCAAAGGGAAAAAGGTCGAACTTAACAAGGTGGATTTCAACAGAATGTTGTCACAAGACCGCGAGTTTAAGATCGTGTTCATTCTGTTCTACACATCTATAATCTACCATGTGGCGCAAATCGCCAAATCGAGAGGCGACATCCAGCCACCGAATGTCATAACGTTCAGCGGCAACGGCAGCAAAGTTCTCAACATAATAACCTCTGACACAAAAATCCTTGTCAACTACACAAAGGCTATATTCAACCAGCTTGGACTCGAATATGGAGCGGGACAACAACTTGAGATAATGGGATTGGATGGTTCAACCACCGCCAAAACCGCCACCTGCAAGGGTGGCATCACCATCGGAGCTGGCGCTGCAATGGGTACTCCGATTATCTTCCGCAGCGACAATGAAGGTGTGGTTGACACAAGACTGAAATACAAGCATGTTCAACAAGAAATCGACGGTCTTCCCAATCCCGATTTCAACCAAGAATATATGCAGTCCGTTGAGAAGTCAGTCAAGGACTTCTTTAAGTTCGCATTGGAGACCATGCCAAACCCAACAGTCTTCAACTTCAAGGACAACTTCAAGGTAGACCCGACATCTATCCAAACTGCAAAGAACATCTCATCTAAAGACATCAGCAATTACCTCAAAAGAGGCATCAGCAACCTGACAAAGAACAAAGAGGAGATGCTCCAGTCTCAGATTGAGGAAACATTCTTCTTCTATCCGATAAAGGGTGTCCTCAACGATCTCTCAACAGCAATCTACAACAACAAAGCAGCTGCGGCAGGAAATGCCGCTGGCGAAGCATAACACAACAATCCAATGAAATACAAACAGATAATGAAGATACTGTTTGCAGGAATGGTCATGCTGGCTCTCGCCGGCATGACTTCCTGCGGACAAAAAAACAACAACACGAAAGACTCCGATAGTACACCACACCTACATGAATCGGATAATAAAAAAGCAGAACAGACACAGGTTACAGGCAACGACACAACCATTGTTATACCTGTCTCTTATACACATCTGACACTGCCGCAGAGACACCATTTATCAGATTATTAGAAAATGCATAACTGAAAACATGGTGATTAAGTCTCCAACCGAAGATTCCAATCGCACTGAAAATCCTAATAACATACAGACCAGTGATGCCACATTGGTGAATGGGATATCCAATATTCAAGACGGCCTAGACCGTCTTGAGAGCGAACAAATAACCAGATTCGAAGACATCAAAAAACTCGAGGAACAGGGAGACAACAGAGGTCTAATCGGTTTTATAGCAGTCGTAGTATTCTTGATATTTATAATAGCTGTCGTTCACCTTGCTCTTTTCGCACAAAAGAACAAACGAAGAGGGACAGTTTCATATACGAATGGAACTAGTCAGCAACCCAACCAGATTACACAGTCGCAGTATAATAATCTGGTACAGTCTATAGTAAGCCAGATAAACAAAAGTCTTCCGAATACAGCTGCGCTAAAAAAAGAAATAGTGGATGACATATCCTTAAAAATTAAGGATATGATCTCAAAACACACCACTGGCGGAAACAACTACTCGGGTTCAACTCCACTGCCTATAGTCGACCCAAAACTGAACAGAACTGGTAGAACCGCCTATTTCAAAGCGACCATAGGCGAAAAAACATTCCAGAAAGAGACAGCCAGCAAAGACAACAGATGCTGCTACCAGTGTACAATATCTCTTGACGGCAAGACTGCTGAGTTCTGGCCTATCGTAACTGCCGCCAAAATCAGACAATTCGACCACCTGAAAGAAGCTGTCACATTCATCGGGAATACAGAATCTGCGACGGATTACGAGGTTCGCACTAACGGAACGGCTCGGTGGGACGGTGAACAGTGGAAAGTGGAAACGAAAGCTATAGTCAAACTCATCTGACGGGGATATGGATATAGTACTCATAATCACGTGCGTGATAATACTGGTGCAGCTGGCGGTGGTCTTCTACAACGTCCGCCGTATGCTGATGTTCGGCCAGATTTTCTCCAAGCAGGACTCATGGATGCTGACGAAAAACTTTTCCACGAACCTCGTCAGCGGCATTTCAGGTCAGGGCAACAAGATTTTCACCGCCATCGTTGACTCTATCAACAAGTCCCTGCGCAACAACCAGGGGTCGGTTATCGACTTCGGGCTGCTCAAGGATGCTGTTGACCGCCATTGCGACTCTGTTGAAAATGACATCTCGTCGCAAACGCCTGTGCCGCTATACCTTGGCCTTGTCGGCACTATGCTTGGTGCAATAATCGGTCTGTTCGGGCTGATACATTCAGATGCGCTGAACATATTGACCGATACAGACGCGAGCATGGAAAGCATGAAGACTGGCGTAAACTCGCTGCTTGACGGCGTGGCATACGCCATGATCGCTTCCGTAGTCGGTATATTTCTGACCACTGTCAGTTCACTCACATTCCGTTTTTTCAAACTTTCAGAGGAAAGCGGCAAGAACTCGTTTCTCGCGTGGATGCAGTCGGAATTGCTGCCGGAACTCCCCACGGACACCGCTCAGGCTCTGAACAAGATGGTGAAGAACCTCAACGAGTTCAACAGGACTTTTGCAGACAACACCGCCAATCTCGGCAAGACCCTGCGAGAGGTCAACCAGTCGTACGAAACGCAAGCCGAAGTCATCAAGGCGGTGCATGACATGGACGTGATGAGCATGGCTCGCGCCAATGTGGAGGTACTGACACAGTTACAGCAATGCACCGGCAAACTGGAGCTGTTCAACAAATACCTGAATGACATACAGGGCTATACGGAAGCGATACACCGCTTTGAGACGATGTTCAACAGTGAGGCTGACCGTCTCCACGTCCTTGAGGAAATACGCAACTATTTCCAAAGGCACAAGGCGGAAATAGCCCACAGCGTGGGAGAGGCAGACGACAGCATCAGCACGGCGTTGCAGACCATAAACGAACACGCGACACTGGGCGTGAACGACATGAAACTGCGTTTCGTGGAGATGTGCGAGGCGTTCAAGGAGATCATCGGCAAGGAGAAAGAGACCTTCGAGCAGTTTGCCCATGAGCTGAAACAGACATTCAGCGAGCAGCTGTCGAGCATGCCGCAGATTGAGAAGAAGCTGGGCGAAATATCAGCAGTACCCGAAAAGTTGGGGCAGCTGATAAAGCGCATGGAGGAGTCCAACCAGCGTCTTGTCGAAGAAATGCGCAAAGCCGCCAAAAGCGACAGGAAGCCCAACACCGGCGGAAAAGAAACTGGGAAAGGCGATAACGGCAAAGGCGGCAGCAGAGACAGCGGTAACGACACTGGCAACGTCGGAGATGACGACAGCAACAGCGGCAGCAAAGAGCCTGACAGCAAGCGCATCTGGAAATGGTCAATAATCGGCGGAATCACTGGCATTGGATTCGGTGTTGGCCTGTTCGCACTGATGACCACTTGCTCTCATCCCAACGGAAGCAAAACATCAGACACTGACACAGACAGCGTTTGGGAGGCAGTTGTGGAAGACACCCCGACAGACACTTTGGGTGATTCCGTAAAATGGGCAGAGGCAGATTCGAACAAATCCGACTCTACAGCCTATAAGCCGACAATTAGCACTGCCTCGCCGAACAACACAACCAGCAAAAACTCAATGGCAAAACCTGCCTCCAACTGATTATGGCACAGCGGAAAGAGTCTTTTTTCTGGACAAGCTATTCGGACCTCATGACAAGCCTGTTTTTCGTCATGCTGGTGCTGTTCGTCCTTGTCATAGTCCTGTTGCACAAGCGTATGGAGGCGACAGAGGCGCAGCTTGAGGAAATCAAGAAGATCGAAAACTCTACCATGGAGCTTGGACAACACAGCCAATATTTTGAGTACAACAAGGATTACCGCAAGTATGTGTTAAAAAATATCAAAGTCCAATACCCTACCGGCATATCGAACATTCATGAGATAACCGACACAACACAGCTGCAAAAACTCCGGGAAGTGGGAAAAGTAATCCAGGACTTCCTGGACAGACACAACGACAACAACTACGTCCTCATAATCGAGGGACAGGCATCAGCCGATGACTACGCTTACAACTACAACCTAAGCTACGAGCGTGCGCTCGGGCTTATGCAGTACTGGAGCAGCGAGAACATCAGGTTTGGCAACAACTGTGAGATACTGGTATCGGGCAGCGGCGACGGCAAGCTGGACACCCACTCGATGCGAGACACATCTGACGATAAAAAAAACCAGCGTTTCCTAATACACATACTCCCCAAAAACATTATCGATGACAGCAAGAACAAGAAACCTAACAAGTAGATACGTCATTCCGGTGCTTACTTCGCTGATGTTCAGTTCGTGCAGCGGCTGCCACCGCTCGGGGCAGAACAGGGACAGCGGCAGGGAGAGACACCGCACGGAAGCAGCACAGGAGGCCTCGCAAGAGAGTCTCGTGAATGCGACTGTACCAGCATCTGACAATGCGAACAGGCACAAGATGGACGGGACGGAGATTTTTGAGCGGTACAACAAGGCGGTGTTCATGGTTTACACCAGCGACGGCGTGAGCGGTTTCCAGGGGTCGGGCTTCTTCATCAACAGCGAGGGGCTGGCTGTCAGCAACTATCATGTGTTTGCCGGGACTGGCCAGGGGCTGGAGCAAATCAAACTTGCAGGAAACGACAACGCATACAAGGTTGCTGAAGTAATCCATTGCGACGAGGAGAATGACTTCATTCTGTTCCGCGTCAACGTGAAGAGCAACAAGTATATTCCCATAGCACAGGAGAAACCGAAAGTCGGGGCGACGGTGTATGCCATAGGCAGCCCACGCGGTCTGGAGAACACGCTGTCTGACGGCAAGGTGTCACAGTGGCGCGACAATGCCCGGACGATGATGCAGATTTCGGTTCAGATAGACCATGGCAGCAGCGGCGGCGCGTTGATCAACGAGTACGGCGAGGTTGTGGGCATCACGTCGGGGACGTTTGCTGACGGCTCGCAAGCCAACCTGAACTACGCATGGAGCATCGATGTGGTCAAGCCGTATTTGGGGCAGTGACCGCAACAGCATAGATACGGCGAGAGGGGCGCGTGTGCGTCCCTCTCGTTTGTTTTTGTGCGCGGCTGCTTGGCGAGCGGCCATGGCGAGGTTATTCGTCCATGGTGGCGGCAAACTCCATCAAGTAGGCCTTGATGAAGTCGTCGATGTCGCCGTCCATCACGCCGTTTACGTCTGAGGTCTGGTAGCCTGTGCGGTGGTCTTTGACGCGGCGGTCGTCGAATACGTAGGAGCGTATCTGGCTGCCCCACTCTATCTTCTTCTTGCCGGCCTCGACCTTGGCCTGCTCTGCCATGCGGTGCTGCAGCTCCTTCTCGTAGAGGATTGACTTGAGCTGGCGCATGGCGTTCTCCTTGTTCTTGGGCTGGTCGCGTGTCTCGGTGTTCTCGATGAGGATTTCCTCTTCCTCGCCGGTGTATGGGTCTTTGTACTGGTAGCGCAGACGCACGCCGGACTCGACCTTGTTGACGTTCTGGCCGCCGGCACCGCCGCTTCGGAACGTGTCCCATGACACGCATGCGGGCGCGACGTGTATCTCGATAGTGTCGTCAACGAGCGGGGTTACGAATACGGAGGCGAATGATGTCATGCGCTTGCCCTGCGCGTTGTAGGGGCTGACGCGGACGAGGCGGTGCACGCCGTTCTCGCTTTTCAGATAGCCGTAAGCGTAGTCGCCTTCGATGTTGACAGTCACAGACTTGATACCGGCATCGTCGCCCTCGAGCAGCTGCGCTATCGAGGTCTTGTAGCCGTGTTTCTCCGCCCAGCGCAGGTACAGGCGCATGAGCATCTGCGCCCAGTCCTGGCTCTCCGTGCCGCCGGCGCCGGAGTTGATTTTCAGCACCACGCCGAGCTTGTCCTCCTCGCGGCGGAGCATGTTGCGCAGTTCGAGCTGTTCGATGGCGTTGAGCAGCGCGGCGTATTGCGCGTCTATCTCCTCCTCGGTCACGAGTCCCTCCTTGAGGAAGTCAAATGCAAGCTCAAGCTCGCCGGTCTGCTTGTCGATAGCCTCGTAAGCGTCTATCCAGTAGTGCAGCCCTTTGATTTTGCGCATTTGCTCCTCGGCTTTCTTCTGGTCTTCCCAGAAGTCGGGGACGTGAGTGCGGAGTTCTTCCTCCTCGACTTCGATACGCTTGGTGTCGATGTCGAGGTATTTGTTGAGGGCGTCTCGCCGCTCCTGTATCTCTTTCAGTTGGTCCTGAGTTATCATTGTCAGTGTGTGTTTATGCGGTGCATAATGTGCGGCGAGCCGCGCCAAGGGCATAGCACGCCAAAGCAAGTGCAAAGTTAACAATTATTCCGCATAGTATCAGTGCCGTGCGTCCTAATTTTCATTATCTTTGCAGCTGTTGCGCTGCCTCGGCAGGCTTTGCAACGAGTTCCGCACAATGGAATAACCGATATGACAGATTTTGCAGCTATAGATTTCGAGACCGCCAACTGTGAGCGCACGAGCGTGTGCAGCGTAGGCGTGGTGACAGTGCGCGACGGCGCGGTCGCCGACACATATTATTCCCTCATCAAGCCAGAACCGGACTACTACATACGTCGGTTTACGGCTATCCACAGGCTGTCAGCGGCAGACACGGAAAATGCCCGCGTGTTTCCAGAGGTATGGGCTGAAATAGAGCCTGTTATCGCGGGGCTGCCGCTTGTGGCGCACAACAAGGCGTTTGACGAGGGGTGTCTGCGTGCGGTGTTCCGCAGCTACGGCATGGACTACCCCGACTACCCGTTCTTTTGCACTTACCTTGCGGCGCGTCGTGCGATACAGGGCGCACCCAACTACCGGCTCAACACGATAGCTGCGCTGTGCGGCTACGACCTGCGCCAGCACCACCACGCGCTTGCCGACGCGGAAGCGTGCGCCGCCATCACCATGAAGATACTGTGATGCAACAATAGCGGCATCGCGTCCCTCAAATGTAGGGAAAAACATCTCATGACAAAACAGCGAGGGCAAGCCGGTGTGGCTTGCCCTCGCTTGTATCGTCCGCGCTCGCGTATTATTTTTTCTTCTTGAGTTCCTTTTCGTTGACCGTAACGGGGTATTTGCTCTTCAGCTGCTCTACCCAGTCATGTTCGAGCTGATCCTGGTATGCGCCCGTCACAAGTCCGCGCACATCGTCTACCTCCTGCGGCTGTTCGAGTATCACGGGGTTGTAGATGAAGTATATGGGATAGTTGGCAGAAAGGGGCGGCTCGCTGTCGGCGGGGCTGAAGACGAGGTAGTCCACCAGCTTGTTGTCGCCTTTCTTGACCAGCACGCGGTCTATCTGCACGTCCTTGCCAAACTCCTTGCGTATGGTGGAGATGACAGAGTCGTTGCCGAGCTGCGGCAGACGCTCATGCACGAGCTTCGATATGGAGTCGTTGGTAGTCTTGACCAACAGACCCTTCACGCGAGGTTCAGTCCACTTGAAATCGTCGCGGTGAGCCTCGAAATAGGCTTTTAGCCCCTCGGTGTCCTGCGAGGCCTTGTCCCACACGTTCTGCAGGCTAATCTCGTAGAGGAGGCTGCCGTCGCGGTACTCATTGAGCAGGTTGCGGTAGTCGGTATGCTCCACTGCGAGTGCGTCATATTCCGCCTGGCGGAGTTCGCGGTTGGTGTAGTTTGTCAATGCCTGGTTGAGGAGCTTCATCTGGTCAGGCTCGGGAGCTTTGTCGTAGCCGCGCATCACCTTGAGCAGCCCAGCCACGTCACATTTGCGTTTGCCGATGGTCATCACCGTCATTGCGGCCTTCTCGGGAGCTTCGTATGTCTTGAAGAACTCCTCTGTGATGCCGTTTTCACGGACGTATGCTGTCAGCTCATCGACTGCGGCCTTGTTCATTTTCAGCTTGAACTTCTTGCCCCACACGGTGTTCTGATGGTCGACTATCATGTCGCGGTGACCGTCCTGCGGCGAGGTTATGCGGCTGATGAGCTGGCTGCGCATAGCCTCGTAAGGCTCGAGTCCCTTGTTCTCGTGGCGGTAGATGATGTGCCAGCCGAAGTCGGATTTCACCGGGTCGCTGACTTCGCCGTCACGGAGTGCGTAGGCGGCATCGGAGAAAGCGGGTATCATCTGTCCGACGGTGAACGGCGGGAGCTGTCCGCCCTGCGCTGCCGAGCCTTTGTCGTCAGAATACTGGCGAGCCACGTCGGCAAAGCGGCTGGGGTCAGCCTTTACCACAGCGGCAAGGCTGTCAGCCTTAGCCTTGGCAGCGTCCTGCATTTCCTGCGGCATCCGCGCATTGCACATTATAAGTATGTGCGAAGCGGAGAGGCGGCCGGAGAAGGGACGGCGTTTGCCGCCCTGTATGATATGGTAGCCCACATTGGTCTCGAAAGCGGGGCTGATTTCACCCTCGGGGGTTTCAAACATCACCTTCTCAAAGGAGTACGGCAGCACGCCGGCTATCATGTAGCCCATGTTGCCTCCGTTGTCCTTTGACATTCCGTCCTGCGAGAACTGCGCAGCAAGTTCGGAGAAACTGCCGCCGTTCATCAGCACAGCGTGTATTGAGTCGATGCGGGCTTTGGCAGCCGCGTTTGCCTCGCGCCTGCTGCTCTTGCGCAGCATGATGTGCCGAGCCTCGACCTCCGTGTTCATGTGGTCGTACATATCGCGGGCGAGCTTGTCCACGTATGCGGTGTCAGTCATGTACGGTGCAGCGAGCTCGTTGCGGTACTGTATCATCTCGCGCTTGAACTTGGCGGTCGTGTCGATGCCGGCAGCGAGAGCGTCAGCCACTTTCAGCTTGTATATCTTGAACATCTCGACATACTCGTCCAATGGCTGTGCCTCGATCTGCTGCTGCGAGTTCTTGTGATAGAGGTATTCAAATTCCGAGCGGGGAACATCAACGCCGTTGACGGTCATGACCACGGGGTCTTTGGCGGCATACACCGCCAACCCTGTGAGCACGACCCCGGCTCCTATCAAGAGTTTGCTTCTCATTTTCGGTATAATTTGTTTCAACTCCTATAATAACGAGAACAGGGGCGAAAAATTATGCAATGCAGTCAATATCGGCAGATTGCCCTGTGCAGCAGCGTCAGTTGCGGCTGTAGTTGGGAGCTTCGGCCGTGATAGACACATCGTGGGGGTGGCTCTCCAGCACGCCGGCAGAGGTGATGCGTGTGAAGCGGGCGGAGTGCAGAGCCTCGATGTCCTTTGCGCCGCAATATCCCATGCCGGCACGCAGGCCGCCCAGCATCTGGTAAACCACCTCGTAGAGCGAGCCCTTGAACGGCACGCGGGCGGCGATGCCTTCCGGCACGAGCTTTTTCGCGTCGGTCTCCGAGCCCTGGAAATAGCGGTCTTTGGAGCCTTTTTCCATAGCCTCGAGCGAACCCATGCCACGGTATGACTTGAATTTTCTGCCGTTGAAGATGATGGTGTCGCCCGGCGACTCCTCCACGCCGGCGAGCATGCTGCCCAGCATGACAGAGCAGCCGCCGGCAGCGAGTGCCTTCACTATGTCGCCGCTGTAGCGTATGCCGCCGTCAGCGATTACCGGCACGCCGGTGCCTTGCAGAGCCTTTGCCACATCATATATAGCGGAGAGCTGCGGCACGCCCACGCCGGCGACCACACGTGTGGTGCATATCGAACCCGGGCCGATGCCTACCTTCACGCCGTCTGCGCCGTTGTCTGCCAGGAAGCGTGCAGCCTCGCCGGTGGCTATGTTGCCGACAACCACGTCTATTTCGGGGAACGCCTTCTTCACGCTCTTGAGCACGCCTGTCACGCCGGCAGAGTGTCCGTGGGCAGTGTCTATGACAAGCGCGTCAACGCCGGCAGCCACGAGTGCCTCCGCACGCTGCATGCTGTCGGGCGTAACGCCGATGCCGGCAGCCACGCGCAGGCGGCCCAGCGAGTCCTTGCAGCTGTAGGGCTTGTCCTTAGCCTTGGTAATGTCCTTGTATGTCACCAGCCCCACGAGGTGTCCCTCCGCGTCAACGACCGGCAGCTTCTCTATCTTATGCTGCTGCAGTATGTCGGCGGCCTGTTCCAGGTCGGTTGACTGGTTGGTGGTCACAAGGTTTTCAGAGGTCATCACCTCGTCTATCTTCTTGTCGAGATTGCGCTCGAAACGCAGGTCACGGTTGGTGACGATGCCGCGCAGCATACGGTTCTCGTCAACGACAGGTATGCCGCCGATGTGGTATTCGCTCATCATGGCGAGCGCGTCGCGCACGGTGCTGCCCACGGCGATAGTCACCGGGTCGTATATCATGCCGTTTTCGGCACGCTTGACGGCATGAACCTGACGAGCCTGCTCGGCGATAGACATGTTTTTGTGGATTACACCGATGCCGCCCTCGCGGGCAATGGCAATGGCAAGCTGCGCCTCGGTGACAGTGTCCATGGCTGCGGAAACCAGCGGCACGTTGAGGCTGATGCGTTTTGAGAACTTGGTAGAAAGGGATACTTCACGCGGAAGCACTTCTGAATAGGCGGGTATCAGGAGGACGTCGTCAAAGGTGAGACCCTCCATCTGAACTCTGTCGGCAATAAAAGACATAGAAGAAATGGTATATGATTTTATTGCACGCAAAATTACTCATTATTCGGGACATGGCAAACCCTGCCACGAATTTTTTGGCCTGACATGGCAGGTTTGGCAGACTTTGGCGAGGGCTGCAGTGTTAATTCCGTTAATTTTTAACTTAAATCGAAGCCGCAAAGTTAAATCTTCGGCTTAGCGTCATTTTTACGACATGAGGTTTGGCAGTTTCGGGAATTGGTATTAATTTTGCGTTGTCAAAACACGAACACTCGTTGAGACAGTTCACGTGATTATTCACCCGGACAACTCACGATTGTTCACCAAGCAAATTCATTCTCCTATGGGGGACAACATAAAAACAACCAAAACTAATTCACAACAATGGCAACAGAACAGAAAACCGACAAGAATGTCAAGACCACAGTGTTCAACCTCATCATCCTCGATGAGAGCGGCTCGATGAGCGGACTGACACAACAGACCATCAGCGGCTGCAACGAGACCCTCAACGTGATCCGCTCGGCGCAGAATGAGGCCGGCGACGACGCTCGCCGCTCGCTCGTCAGCATATTCGCCTTCCAGAACGGAACGGAAATCCGCTCACGCTACCTCTGCAAAAACGTCCCCATCGAACAGGTCAAGGACATCACCACCGCCGACTACCGCCCCTGGGGCAACACCCCCCTCTACGATGCGGTAGGCTCGACACTCACCGACCTCGAAATGGTGGCTGCGACACACGAGGACGCTACAGCTATCGTCACCGTCATCACCGACGGCTACGAGAACTCATCGCGCCACTACACCGGCCAGCAGGTGGTGCAGATGATTTCGCGCCTCAAGGAGCTGGGCTGGATATTCAACATGATCGGCGCAAACATCGACGTGGAGCGCGAAGCGTCCCGCCTCAGTTTCGACAACAGCATGAAGTTCCAGGCAACGCCTGAAGGCACGCGCGAAATGTTCAGCAAATTCAGCAAGTCATACGCTGACGAAATGGCCAACATGAAGGCAGAATATGACATGGACGTCGAAGACCGCATCAAAGCACGCAAGATGCGCAAGGCATCATTCTTCAAAAGAGCCATGGGCAGACAGATTGACGACGAACAAAAGTAAACGAACCTGCACATAGCCACCGAAGCCGGTGCGAGCAAACCCAAACGGCTCGCCCGCACCGGCCAATACAACACCAATCGCCAAAACAAACCGACATGAAAACCGATGCCAAAACAAATACCGAAGAATCTGCTGAAGAAATACGACCGACCGAGGCTGCCGCCGATGCAGCGGAAACGACAACAGCCAATGCACCAGAGACGACCGCCGCAGAAGTACCGACCGATGCAAACGGAGATCCGATAATGTGGGACGAAGAGCACCCCGACCGCCTCGACTTCGACTACTACCCCGGTGTGAAGAGCGTGTTCAACTGCCTGACCACAATCCGCGCGATTACAGTGATACTGCCGCTGTCGGTCATCGCGCTCGCCTTCTTGTGGCTCACCGCCTGCACAAGAGGGAGCTACAGCTACATGCCAAGCGGCTTGGGGCTAACCGTCATGCTCTACTTGGCAACCGTCATCGCAATGGGCATTCTCACAACCATGAGCCGCTGGGCAGTGCGCAGCGGCTCGGGCAACGCAATCTTCCTGACACGCGCATCATGCTACTGTGCCGCAATAAATGCGGCATGTTCTATCTTCCAGTTCCTGTCATACGCCTTCACTTCAGCCGGCATGAAGATAGGAGCTGTGTTGCAGCTCCTAGTTCTGGGCACGGCAATATACGCTATCTACAAGACACACGCTGACGGGGACATACAGGACGTTTTCCCACCCTCAAGACGCTCTGCATCCTTGGGAGACTGGATATTGGTGCTTATCACCGTGGGTCTGCCGCTCGCGATGACATTCGAGAGCTTCATGGCTTATTGACCCCAAAATACGAATGTTATATGGAAACTAACGAGGAAAACAACTTCGCAGAGGAGGTAACTCCAGCACCGGCGGACTATGAACCGATAATGGACGAGGAGAACGAGGAAGACGAAGAGTTCTCCGACCGTATCGACTTCAGCAGCTACCCTGGGGTTAAGAAATTGTACAGCAACATGACAACCATACTCGTGTTGACAACGATAGTGCCGGCGGCACTATATGTCATCGGGCTGTTCGGCCTTCAGGCGATATACGGCAGCCTGTCGGCATTTGGGATGGTTGTACTGTTAATCGTCTTGCTGCAATTAGGGCTAATGGCAATCCTCATAAATGCAAGCCGCAGAGCAATCCGCAGAGGCTCGAACAACGCAATCTTCCTGACACGCGCCGCCTGCTACTGGAGCATAGTAGATGCCATATTCTCAATTCGCACCGGCATTATTAACGGAGCCTCACACCCGTCAATCGGCACAATGCTCGGAATCTGCCTGCAGTTTGCTGTTGTGGTATTTGCGGTTATCGCTTTAGTGAGAACGCGATACAATACCGATGTAAACGCGCTGTTCCCGAAGGAATTACGCATCAGCACTGCGGCTGACTGGATAACCGTCAGTGCCACAATCTTTTTCCAGATAGTGCTGTATATATTACTCAAAGGACTCTGATGCTTCACCAACCCGAAAGCAGCATATTGTATGTCAAACACATAGACAGGCTACCATGAAATCATCCATCAAATACAAACCTGCAAAGCGAAAAACGCTTACTGCCAAGAATGGAGGCCGCTTTTCGCAGTGGCTCAATTCTCCAAAGGTGCAGCCGTGGATCGTGGGGACATTAGTATCAGTTCTCGTTGTAATACTAACGCCGATACTTAGCGGCATCATTTTCTTGCTTCTGAGCATGTCTGCCAATCAGGGCTTAGAACTCGCCACCGACAACGCGACATCAGTGATTGTCCACGTTGGGTGGACAGTGATAAATATGTTGTTTATACTACTAGCCTTTATGGCAACATTTTTTACTGCCTGGCTAATCGGGATCTCCCCTACAAGACTCATCTTCAAAAGCGAAGATCTACAAGACACCGGTTTTACAGCTACATGCCTGTCTGTAATATTATCAATTCCGATTGGCATTGCCGCATTTATTGTGTTTGGCCCTGTCATCAGTATTTTCTAAAAGCCAATCAGCAATGGGACTTAAGACATTTATTCATAAGCCATTATACAGTTCCAAAGAAAGAACGGCTGCTATCGTGGGGGCATTAGTCTTCGGACTGGCAGTACCCAGCATTTGCCTTTATGCTGTGATGCTGCTGTCCGCATATCTCGGCATCGGCACAACGTGGGGTACATTGGCAAACATCTTGGGCATCTGCGTGTATTTCTACTTGAAAATAAATTGTTGCCCCTTTAAATTATTAGAAGCATTAGGCAGCTTGATTGTGTTAGCAGATCTTTTTCTACCGATTGTGATTGCGGGCTTGGCATTACACCTGACAACACCTGCTATCTTCGGTTGGTGACACAGAACAACAAAAACAGAACAATATGGAAACTAACGAAGAAAACAACTTCGCAGAAGAGACAGCACCTGCACCAGCGGAGTATGAGCCAATACGGTGGGACGAGGATCACCCTGACCGCCTCGATTTCCGCTACTATCCGGGTGTGAGAAGCCTGCACAATAAGCTGGTTGCAATGCTTGTGTTTGCAGCCATACTGCCGGCATTGGCTACAGGCTTTGACCTTAGACTAATTCTTTTCGCCCTTTTACCGACCGGGACACTGATTTGGTCAGCCAAGCAAGCCGTGCGCAACGGCTCGTGTGATGCGATATTCCTGACCCGCTTCACCTGCTTCTGGCTTGCCCTGCTCGCGCTGGTTGCGCTGGTTGGCTCTAAATTGACCTTTGCCGGCACGGGACCTACCCTCTCATCGTTGGTGAGTGCAGGATTATCAACAGTCATTTTGTATCTCTGCGTGTTCGCAGTCGTGCAATCATACACCAACAAAGACGTGTGCGCCGCGTTCCCGAAGGACGAGCGTTCGACAACCACCATGAGCTGGATTGTCATAATTGCAACTACAGTGCTGCCGCTGTTTGCGATAATAATATTGGTGTTCGCATAATCTTTTATTGCTTAGTTGGGTTAGCAGAGTTTTTCTACCGATTACGATCGCAGTCTTTACATTCTACATGACAGCACCGGCTATCTTCGGATGGTGAGACATAACAACATAAACTAAACAGACATGAGAACTAACGAGGAAAACAACTTCACAGAGGAGACAGCACCCGCACCGGCGGAGTATGAGCCGATACGGTGGGACGAGGATCAGCCTGACCGCCTCGATTTCCGCTACTATCCGGGTGTGAAGAGCCTGTACCGCAAGCTGGGCGCGTTGCTTGTAGCTGCAACAATACTGCCGGCATTGTTCGCAGTCTTCGTTTTCGGACTTAAATTTGCACTTGAGCTGGTGATCTTAGCTTTGCTGCCGACCTGGACACTGATATGCTCATGCATGAAAGCCGTGCGCGGCGGTTCTAACGACGCGATATTCCGGATCCGCGCCGCTTGCTTTTGGCTCGCACTGCCCGTGTTTCCTGTGCTGACCGGTTTCTTGCTGTTCTTCAACAACGACAGTCCCACTCCCTTGGTTTTGATATACGCTGGCCTGTATGTCGCCGTTATATATTTGGCGACTTCGTCAATATTGCTGACGCATAACGACCGCGACGTGCGTGCCGCATTCCCCTTGGATAGCCGCTCGCAGTCTGCCAGCGCGAGGCTGACACTGTTCTTCACGACAGTGCTGCCGATGATGCTGATGATGTCCTGCATAATCATATATTGAAGCCCCTGTATTAACACAAGAAACAACCGACAACATGAACCATCCTGACATATACAGCAATGCGACCGTGCCGCTCGCGGGGAGCGGC
>ENA-OUQC01000487-OUQC01000487.1-human-gut-metagenome-genome-assembly--contig:-NODE-487-length-28040-cov-5.377810_pt1 | contig 28040 bp, 19 predicted proteins | sample MGYA00237942_ERZ548815 | MGnify/ENA primary metagenome ERZ548815 (study PRJEB26490, sample SAMN05194722) | human gut metagenome | biome: terrestrial biome; feature: human-associated habitat; material... | reverse complement strand
GGCGTTTTCTGCTGGAGCTGGCGCCCTTTGAGCGCTTTGATCTGGAAATGGCCCGGATGGTCAGCGGCGACCCCCAGACGGCCGCGCGGCTGGACTGGCTCCTGCGCTGCACCTCCATGCTCCGCTGCGACGATGTGCAGCACTTCCGCTTCTGGCCCCAGTTCCGGGCCTTTCTCCTCTGGGAGATGGAGCGGGAATATCCCGAGGAAAAGCGCAAGGCCCTGTTTCGCCGGGGCGGGCTCTACTACGAGCTGAAGGAGGACTATGCCCACGCGCTGGACTGCTACACCAGGGGCGGCGACCACGCCAAGGTCTCCGAGCTTCTGATCCGCAACGCGGAGCTGCACCCCGGCATGGGGCACTACAGCGAAATGGAGGCCTATTACCGCAGCCTGCCGGAGCAGGAGATCCTCGCCTCCCCCTCGCTGATGCAGGGGATGAGCATGCTCTGCGCTCTGGCCATGGACTATGAAGGCTCCCAGCGCTGGTATCAGGAGCTGCAGGCGTTTGCCCGCCGCTGCGGCCCGGAAGACGCCGCAGGAAAACAGGCCCGCAGCCGGCTGGCCTGGCTGGATATCTCCCTCCCCCAGCGGGGCGTGGAGGGCCTGACGGAGACGATCCCCGCCGTGTTCCGCCTGCTGACCAACAAGGAGGTGTCGCTCCCCTCCTTTTCCGTCACCAGCGCCCTGCCCAGCATCATGAACGGCGGCAAGGACTTCTCCCCGTGGAGCAAAAAGGACGACCTGCTCTACAAGACCCTCCGCATCCCTGTGGAGGCGGTGCTGGGCCGGGACGGCGTGGGCCTTGCCGACTGCGCCATCGCCGAGAGCAAGTTTGAAAAGGGCGAAGACATCTCCGGGCGGATGCTCTCGCTGATCCCCCGCATGAACGACATCCGTCAGCACGGCACGCCCGACATGGAATTTGCCGCGGGCGGTCTGCTGGCGCGGAGCCAGCTGGCCGGCGGCCAGAGCGAAGACGCCCGCCGGACGGTGCGCTCCCTGCGGGAGAGCTTTGCGGCGGAGGGGCGGGAGCGCTTTCTCCCCAATATGGACGCCATGCTCTGCCGGATCGCGCTGCACGCCGGCGATCTGGACGCCTCCGACGCCTGGTATCGGAAAAGCGCCCCGCGGGACCCCCTGCGGGTCAATGTGATGAAGCGTTATCTTTATTTTACCCAGGCCATGGTGGAGCTGGCCGACGGCGCGCCGGACAAGGCGCTTCTGACGCTGGCGCCCCTGGCCCGCTACATCCAGAGCTGCCGCCGGCATATCGACGGCATCCATCTGGACCTGCTCACCGCCATCGCGCGCTTCCGCAGCCGGGACGAAACCTGGCGGCAGGACCTCACCCATGGGCTGAACACGGCGGCGGAGTTTCGCTTTATCCGCCCGGTCAGCGTCTACGGCGCGGCGATCCTGCCCCTGCTGGAGGAGCTGGAATGGCAGGGCAGCGTCAAGTGGCACAAGCGGCTGATGGCGGATGTACGGGCGCAGGCGGCCTATTATCCCCGCTTTCTGCAGCCGCGGCTGGCCCCAAAGGACGCGCTTACGCCCACGGAGGTGCAGATCCTCCGGCTGCTCTGCGCCGACAAGAGCAACGCGGAGATCGGCCAGATCATGGGCATCAAGCTCCCCACCGTCAAGACCCATGTGAGCCATATTTTAGACAAGCTGGATGTTAAGCGCCGCTCTGAAGCAAAGACCGCGGCAAAAAGGCTTCGGCTGGTGCCGGAGGAGCTTTAGGAAAACTGCGCCCGCGATGCGCCGGGCTGAACATAGATGCACAAGCATAACGCACAAAGGAGGAACTTTATGAAAAAGAGAATTTTCAGTCTGCTTTTGGCTCTGGCCATGGTTCTGAGCCTGATGCCCGTGGGCGCACTGGCGGCGACTGAGCCGGCCTATTATGACACTGTCAAGGCGGACGGCACCATCGAACGGGGCGGCGGCCAAATGTGGGCCGATCTTTATACCGAGACCAGCTCGGACAGTGTTACATGGGGCGAGGTCAGTTATGTTATCAAGAACGATGTAACCATTAACGGAGACCTGACTATAAACGCCCGCAGCAGTTTTGCCCGGGTCCTTCTTTGCGATGGCGCAAAGCTGACGATCAACGGCGCGCTGAAATTTGCGCAGGGGACCAGGCCACTTTATGTTTATGGCCAGACGGTCCAAAACACCGGCGAGGTCGGAACGCTCGTTATCAATCACACCGGTTCCGGCGCGGCGATCCAAAGCGAAAGCACAAACGGCAGCACGCTCTCCATTCACGGCGGCACGCTGGAGATCAACAGCGCGTCCGGCGACTTGGTCAAGAACATCACGCTGGAAGTCCAAAACTCTTATCTGGGTACAAGCTCTTGTACAGTAATGAAAGCCACGCGCACCGACGCGTCCGGCCACAGCGAAGAGCTGAAGCACGGGGACTGGGCCGGGCTTGCGCCTGCTGAGACCGACCTGAAGGGCAGCAAGCTCGTCATCGAGTATTGCGGCCACCGCGCGGACGACGCCACATATACCCATAATGAGGGCACCGATACACATGCCGAAACATGCACTGTGTGTGGCTTTGCGCAGACTGTTGAATGCGACCTCTATGCCGTGAGCGTCACTGACACGATGCACACCATGGGCTGCTATCGTTGCGACAACAGGCACGCCGCAGAGTCGCACACTCTCGATACGGAAAACACGGACTATGTTGTCACTGCCGACGGCAAGGGGCATTCCAACAGCGTGTGCCGTGTGTGTACATATTCGTTCGGTGGCTCGGAAGCGCACACCTATGACGATACAACTAATGGCAGCTGCGACAAGTGCGGCTTCCTGCCGATTCTGGAAGGTGCGAAAGGCGAGGACGGCACAGGCAACCTGTACAAAGATTTGGAAACAGCTTTCGAAGCAGGCGAGACAGAGCTGACACTGGTGTCCCATGCAACAAACGAGTATCAGGGGATCTGGCGGTACGCCTTTGTGCTGAATTCCTCGGATAAGCCTGTCACGCTGAAAACAAACGGCTTGAAGCTTGTCAGTCTCGGCTATGACCCGGCGCTGACGGTCAACGGCGGCAGCCTGATCATTGAAGACGCCGCAGTGCTCGAGGGCGAAAACGGAGGTGCCGGCAACCCCGCCACCTCTGCCATCAAGGTCACGGGCGGCAAGCTGACCTTCAAGGGCACCGTCAACGCCACGGGCGGTGCGAAGAATTCCAGCGCCGCGCCCGCCATCGAAGTGACCGGCGGCACGGTGACCTTTGAGCAGGATGTGACCGCAACGGCTGTGGAAAACGAGGGCCTGGATACCGCGATCGCGCCCGCCATCAAGGTCACCGGCGGCAAGGTGGTCTTTAACGGCAAAGTCACCGCCACCGGCGGCTTGAAGGGCGTTTCCGGCAATGTCATGACCTGCGAACCTGCGATCAAAGCCACGGGCGGCGAGCTGGAGTTCAACGGCGATCTTGACCTGAACGGCGGCCTGACGATCACGGGCGACGCAAAATTGACAAAGGGTCTGACCCGGGGCACATTCAAGGTAGACTACACCGGTGAAACCGTGGACGGGAATCGCGTGTCGGTCGTTGGCTCGAAGAACTACAAGAATCTGAACAGCCTGCTGGCAGCTGATCGTGCCTTTGTCAGCGAAGACGAGACAAGAAAGTATCCGTGCGTGGGCGACAACAACAGGTCTTGGGGCGGCGATGTTACCATTCAGGAGCATACGCATGTCTATAACCCCGCAGAGAACTACACCTGCGAGTGCGGTGTGACCTGCGATCATTCTGCGGGCTATGAGAACGGCAGGTGCAAAACCTGCAAAATGTCCTGCCCGCACAGGCGTCTTGGTATCGGTGACCGCGACTGCCTCGATTGCGGTCAGCGGATGTATGTCGTGCGCCAAACTAAGAACTCCTCGGGCAACACGCTGTGGTTCTACTACACCGACCTCCCCACAGCACTGGCCGCAGCCGAGGACGGCGATACCGTGAAGCTGCAGGATGACATTGATAATTCCAATCAGACCGCGTGCCTTACCGGCGACGGCAAAACCGTCACGCTGAACCTGAATGGTCACACGATCAAGGAAGGCTGGATTTATGTTGGAATAGATCAGGATGGGAAGGTTATCAATTCCAGCAGACTGAATATCACCGGCAGCGGCGGCTTTGACGGTATGATCGGCATTAGCGCGAAAGGCACGCTCGATTTGAGTGACTGGGACGGCGGCACGATCAAAACGGTATCGTCGTCTCAGAACGGCAGTGAAGAAAGTACGCTGATTTCTGGAGAAAACAAAGGAACCATCACGTCTCTGCAATTTTATAGCTGGCCGTCAAACAGCATAAAAAATAACAAACTCACCGGCGGCACTTATGGCCGCATTGAGATAGGGCTCACAGACTACCGGTCGCCCGGCATTCTGTTTGGCACTCTGCTTGCTCCGGGCTATGCGTTCCAATATGCTGACGGTTCTGGTAGCTTCGTGAATTATGCAACGAAAGCAACATACGACGAGGCCGGTGTTATCTCCGATGTCAAGGTCGTAAAATGCACCACCCATGTGGACGCGGACAACGACAAGCTCTGCGACTACTGCAACACGGCGCTGGACGACATGGCCGCCAGCGTCACGCCGGCGGGAACGGACGCCAAGACCTATTATTTCTCCGACCTCACCGCCGCGTTTGACGCGGCGGCTGACGGTGCCACCGTCAAGCTGCTGAAGAATGTGACGCTCAGCGAAACGCTTCGCGTCTACGAGCAGGTCACGCTGGATCTCAACGGCTTTACCATTGACGGCAGCAAAGCACCCAATGGCACGACCATTCTTTCATTCTATTATGGCATCACGCTCACCATCTGCGACAGCAGCACCGGGAAAACCGGCGCGATCACCAACAGCAGCAACGGCTGGTCCGTGAATCCCATGGGCACGCTGAATATCACCGGCGGCACCTTTGGCAGCGTTTACCTCAGCAACGCCTCCACCGTCTCCGGCGGCACCTTCTACTATCTTGCCTGCAGCGGCCGGCCGCTTGGCGATGCGCTGGCAAAGGGCTATGCCTTTGCGCAGAAAGATGATCCGAGCGAGCTCGTAAACGCATACGGCACTGACATCAAACCTGTAACCTTTTTGCCCAATGTCACCGTGGTTTCCCACACGAAGCACAGCGGCTCTCCCTGCGCCTGCGGCTATGTCTGCGACCATGGCGATGGAATGGATCCCGCCAACGGCCAGTGCAAAACCTGCGGCAGTCTTCTGGCGGTGGCCAGCGTCACGGCGGCGGGTGAAGATCCGGCAATCGCCTATTATACGAACATTGAAGAAGCCTTCAACGCGGCGGCGGCCAGCAGCGACAGCACGCTGACGCTGCTGCAGAATGTGACACTTGAAGATGGCAAGGACATTAACATCAGCTCCCCCGACAAAGACTGCACCTTTACCGTCGACTGGAACGGCTTTACCCTCTCCGGCAACTGCTACGGCAGCCTGCTGACCTTCTCGGCGCGTATAAATGTGACCCTGAAGGACAGCAGCGGCAGCAGCGGCAGCAGCAACGCCGGCGGCGTCCGCAATACATATGCGCCAGGGAACCTTACTGGCGGCACCGCAGTATGCATTTCCCTCTTCAACGGCTACTGTGTGACCATCGAGGGCGGTACCTATTCCGCGCGGGTGTGGAAGCGCGATTGCTACGGCACGCTCAAGATCAGCGGCGGCGTGTTTGAAAACCCGCAGAATGCCACTGTAGGCTATGCCATCTTCTCCAGCGACCGTAACGGAGCCGATGTGGGCAAGCTGACGGATCTGCTGGTCCCCGGTTATACCTTGACTTATAATGCGGCCGGTACGGACCTGCTGGATGTTTACGAGACCGCTCGTACCGATGCCGGCAAGACCGTCTATGTGGTCTCCCACACCCATAGCTTTAACGAGTATGGCGAGTGCGCCTGCGGCTACCCCTGCCCCCACAAGGCGATAGGCACTGGCAACAAGTGCACCGTCTGCCACAATCCCATGGCCGCCAGCGTCACGAAGGGCGAAACGACCACCTATTACCTGTATCTTTCCGAAGCCATCACCGCCGCATACAACGGCGGCACGCTGAAGCTGCTGGCGGATGTGTCCGACCCGGTGTTCATTGGCTCGAATCTCATGCTCGACCTGAACGGCTACAGCATTTCGCAGCTGGAGACCAGCGCCAAAATCACCCTCAAGGACAGCGGCACTACCAACAAGGGCGTCATCGGCACGCTGACCATCAACGGCTCCGATAAATCCATTGTCTTGGGCGACCTGATGACCGGCGGCGACAGTCTCAAGAGCAATGATACATGGCTCACCCCCGCGGAGCTGCTGGGGCGAACCGCAAGCAATGTTTCTGTGGTCAAGACGGATCTTGACAGCGTGACCGCCAGCAATCCCGGCACTGTGACCTACGGCGAGACCGGAACGGGTTTCATCGAGCTCACCCCCAAAGACAGCCTTAGCGCCGAGCAGTGGTTTGAGCTGAAGGACGGCGCGTGGACGCAGATCACCGGCGCGGGTGGCACTTCCTATCCCCCCGCCGCTCTGGATGCGGGCAGCCACACGATCCGCGGCGCAGTCGAGTCCGGCGGTGGCTGGGTGCTGAGCAATGCGGTCACCGTGACGGTAACCCCGGCCAGCATCGCGGGCGCGAATATCACGCTGGATCACCCCTCCTTCGTCTACGACGGCGCGGAAAAGACGCCCGCTGTTTCCAGCGTAACGCTGAACTTGACAACGCTGACGAAAGACACGGACTACACCGTCGATGTCACAGGCCAGACCAATGTGGGAACTTACACCCTCACCGTCACTGGCAAGGGCAACTATACCGGCAAGGTTGAGGTAAATTGGAGCATCACGCCGATGGTGCTTAACTATCCTTCCATCGACTCGCCGATCACCAAACAATACGACGGCAGCGCAGCCTATCCGCTTGAGAAGAGCCAGGTGACATTCTCCACCAACATTGGAAATGTTAAGCTCCCCGACGCCGACGCTTTTGAGATCACCAACGCCCGCTTCACCATGCGGCAGGCCGATGGGAGCTATGTGGATTCGCCGGACGCCGGCAGCGGAAAATCCTTCTCCTTCACGGTGACGCTGAAGAGCGACAACTATGTGTTCAAAGACCATCCGGAAAGCAGAACGGACAATTGCGACCTTGCCACCGATGATGCTTCAAAGTTCACCATCACCAAGGCCAAAATATACAATAGTTCCCGCTCCGCGGCGCTGACGGTTTACAACGGTCTGGACAAGACCTATCTGGTGGAGCTTCCGGCCCTGCCGACGCTGAAAAGCCCCGAAACTTACGGCGAGACCACCTACACGGTCAAAAGCGTTGCTTTGGGCAACTATTACACCGGTGACGCGCTGATCAAAAAAGGCAAGCTGACCCTGCCCATCAACGCCGTGACCACCGACCAGGAAGGCAAGATCGGCGAAGTCACGGTGAAGGTCACCACCACCAACTACGAGGACATCACCCTGACCGTCAATGTCAGCGCCTCGAACAAGATCGTCCCCACTGCGGCCAATGTCAGCGCCACCGCCATCACCTACGGCCAGCCGCTGAGCGCCAGCAAAATCACCGGCACGATGAAGGATCCCACCACCGGCGCAGCGGTCGAGGGCGATTTCGCATGGACGGACGCCCAATACACATATAAGCCCGCTGCCGGCCCTTATGAGGCTGAGTGGAAATTCACTCCGTCGGGCAGCAACGCCTATATGTACGCCGCGACCACCGGAAAGGTAACCGTCACGGTGAACAAAGCGACAATGACGGCCACCATTACGCAGCACACCGCGCTGACCTACAACGGCAAGGCGCAAACTGCAGATGTGGACATTTCGGTGACTACTGCAGACAAAACAACAATCCCGGCCTTCACCTACGCCGCAACGGAAAACGGCTCCTATGGATCCGACATCCCCACCTTCATCGACGCGGGCGAACACACGGTTTATTTCCGCATGACAGATCCCAACGGAAACCATGAGATGTTCTCCGGCAGCTTCACCGTCACCATCGACCCCAAGACCGTGACGGCCCCGACCATTAAGCTGACCGGCAACCGCACCTATACCGGCGCGGAGATCCGGCCCACCGTCACCGTCAAGGACGGCGACACCGAGATCCCGGCGAGCGAATACACCGTCACATATTCCGGCAATATCAACGCCGGCACGGCGACGGTTACCATCACGGACAAGGACGGCGGCAATTACACCGTCTCCGGCAGCACCACCTTTGAGATCCAAAAAGCCGCTTCCTCCTGCACCGCCCCTGCCGCCAACACCCTGACCTACAACGGCAATGACCAGACGCTCATCACCCCGGGCGCTGCCACCGGCGGCGAAATGCGGTACAGCCTGACGGAGAACGGCGCGTATTCCGCCGCCATCCCCACCGGCAAAAACGCGGGCGGCTACACCGTATATTATAAGGTCGCCGGCGACGCCAACCACAACGACACCGTCCCCCAGAGCGTGACCGTGACCATCGGCAAGGCCGCCGTCACCGTCACGGCGGAGAGCAAGTCCTCCCGCGTGGGCAAGGAGCTGCAGCCGCTGACCTTCACCTATGCACCCGAGCTGTTTGTCGGAGACGCCTTCAACGGCGCGCTGGCAACGACTGCGGACAAGGGCACGGTGAACGACTACCCCATCACCCAGGGCTCGCTGACGCTGGGCGATAATTACCAGATCACCTTCATCGAGGGTACCTATTCTGTTCTCGCCAAGCTCCCGCAGGCCAGCTTTAGGTTCGCGGTAAGCGCGGTGGAAAAGACCTACGGCGATGGCGACTTCCCCCTTGCCGCCACCGGCGAAGCGGAGAACAGCACCGTCACCTATTCCAGCAGCGACGAAACCATCGCCACGGTGGATGCGGCCGGCACGGTGCAGATCCGCAAGGCCGGCACCGTCACCATCACTGCCGTCGCTTCTGAAACGGCGGAGCATCTGGAGGGCCGCGTGAGCTATACCCTCACGGTGGCCAGAAAATCCGTCACCATCACCGTTCTGGATAAGCTCGCTTACACCGACAGCGCCGCGCCCGATCTGAGCGCACCGGTGCTGGGCACGGATTACACCGTGGAGGGTCTGCTCGGCGGCGACACGCTGCGCACCGGCCCCACGCTGACCTATGATCCGACTGTCCCCGATATGCGCAAGGCCGGCACAGCCGCCAAGATCGTGGCCTCCGACGCCGACGCCGGCGAAAATTACCAGTTCACCTATGTGAACGGCACGCTGACTCTCATTAGCCGCGCCAATCCTGTGGGACCGGCGGAGCCTTCGGTGAACCCCGGCGAACCGGACAACGGCAGCATCACTGTCAGCCCCAAGAACCCCGCCAAGGGCAGCACCGTGATCATCACCGTGGAGCCGGACGAGGGCTACGCGCTGGATGAGATCACCGTTACCGATAAGGACGGCAACTCCCTGAAGCTCACCGATAAGGGCGACGGCAAGTATTCGTTTACCATGCCCTCCGGCAAGGTGGATATTGACGCGGCCTTCAAGAAGCTGGCCGAGACCAGCCCGTTTGATGATGTGAGCACAAACGCTTATTATTACGAAGCCGTCAAGTGGGCGGCGGAAAATAACATCACCGGCGGCATCGGCAACGGCCTGTTCGGGCCGGAGCTGACCTGCTCCCGCGGACAGATCGTCACCTTCCTGTGGCGTGCGGCAGGCTCGCCCGAGCCCACGGCACTGAGCACCTTCACCGATGTGGCGGCGGATGCGTACTACGCCAAGGCGGTTGCCTGGGCAGTGGAAAACGGCGTCACTACCGGCACCGGCGACAATCGCTTCAGCCCGGATGATCCCTGCACCCGCGGTCAGGCCGTCACCTTCCTGTGGCGTGCCCTGGGCCAGCTGACCGGTGATACCGCGTCCTTCGCCGATGTCCCCGCCGACAGCTACTTTGCGCAGGCCGTTGCCTGGGCGGCGCAGAGCGGCGTCACCACCGGCGTCGGCAACAATCTTTTCGCCCCCGGCGGCGACTGCACCAGAGCCCAGATCGTCACCTTCCTCTGGAGAGCCTATCGGCAGAACTGACCCTGAAAAAAGCCCAAAAGGCCCCCGCAAAACCAGTTTGCGGGGGCCTTTTCCTGTCCTTTTTCCGGTTTCGTATGCCGGTTTCTTATGCGAAAAAAGCGCGCCCCTGCAGCAGGGACGCGCTTTGTTTTGCTTTTGGTCTGCTTCAGCCCAAAACGACCTCTACGGCTTCCTCCGGCAGGAAGATGCCCTGCATATCGTATTTGTTGAAGCCGCCATAGTCCTTCAGGGCCCGGCCCTCCAGAAAATAGCTGCGGATGAAGCGCTTGCCGTCCACGCAGGTCCAGTTTTCCCCGTCCCAAACATGGCCGTCTTCATCGGCGGTCTTTGCCTTGAGCTTCAGGTCCACCTGGCGGTTGTGGTTGGCCATCAGGTCGATCAGCTCGGCCGTGGAAAGCTCCTTCTCCGCCTTTTCCACCCGGTCATAAACCTTCATGGCGCGCCCTCCTCAGCCGATATAGCCCGCCGCCTTCAGAAGCTGGCTGGCCTTTTCCAGATTGGCTTCGCTCATCATGACCAGCGGGCCGGTGCAGCCCATGCCCGTCTCGGCATAGATCCCGTTTTTCCAGAGCACCTTGGCGGCATCCTCCAGATCCATGACCTCGATGCCGGGAATGCTGGCGGTGCATGGCTCCGCCGGCGGGCATTTCACTTCTTCCTCCGCCTCGGCGGGCTTGGAAGCAGCCTTGCGGGCGGCCAGGATCTTGCTCAGGCCGGCCTTTTCCGCCGCGGCAAACTCCCGCTTCGCCACCTCGAAGACCTTGCCCCGCACCAGCTGTGCCGCATATTCCAGCGCATTGGCGATCAGCGGCGCGCCGGAGGCCCGGGAGATGATCAGGATCAGCTTTTCATAATCCATGCCGATGCCGGGGCCATAGCCATAGCCGGTGGCCTCAAAGCTGCCGCCGGTGGTATAAGCGCTCATCATTTTGATCATCACATTGCCGGTCAGGCTGTCCATGACCATCACATCGGGCGTGCCCTGAAGCACATCATTGCCGCGCATGACGGCGCCGCCATCGGCCCGGGCGGAGGTGGCCCAATGCAGGTCATAGCCGCCCTCCCGCAGCTGATTCAGCGCCATTTCCGTCTGCCGCGCGCCGTCCACATTCAGGATGCCCACGGTGGGCTCCTTCACGCCGCAGGCCTTGGCGGTGATCACGCCGTAGATGGCGTTTTTGATCATGCCCTCGATGCGGTCGGAGCTGGAGGTGCCGGTGGTGGTGGCTACAAACATCTCCTTGCCGCGAGCGGGCGTAATGACCCGGCCCACGGTGGAAACGCCGATGGGGAAGGGGAAATGCATGGTGACGGCGCCGTCGACCTGGCCCTGTTCCACCATCTCCTCCATCTTCTTATGGCCCTCGTCGTCGTTGGCCACATGGATGGTGGTGACGCCCTCCGCTTCCAGAGAGCCGATATAATAGACATCCACGCCCCGCTTTGCGGCCATCTGCGCGGCCTGCATGGCGTTTTCCTCGCCGTGCTCGCTGCCCATGCCTGTCAGCGCGATCCTCGGGCGGATGCCGAAGCTGCCGGATTCCAGCCCCTCAGCCATCTGCAGGAAGGTCTTTGCAATGGTTTTTTCCAGATTACTCATGATGCGGCCTCCCGATCATTCCGCCTGCGCCATCAGCATGGCGGCAAAGTCCTTCATGGCCTTGGCGATCATGCTCTTCACTTCTTCCTCGCTGACGCCGGCCTCCGCCTTCTCCGCGCCGGAATTGGTCTGCAGCACGAAGGAAACGCCATCAAACAGGTTGGTCATGCGGCCCAGGAACAGAGAGCCCTTGCCGATGATCATGGCACGATGCACCTTTCCCGCCAGGATATCCTCCCGGGCAAAGCCCAGATAAGGCACGCCGGAGGGGATATGGCCCTGGGTGGGCGCCCAGCCGGTGAGACCGTGCTTCACAGGGAAGGTGGCCAGATCGGCCTTCTGCAGGTCGCCCCGCTTGACGGCCAGCGCGGCGATCATCTTGTAGTTCGCCAGCGGCACATCGCCCGCACCGGCGGGCTTGGTGATGTCGGGGTTCTGCATCTCGGGGGAGAACTTATCGATATCGGTGACCTTCAGGCCGGCGCGATCCAGCGGATCGGTGACCAGAGATCCGATGACATTCTGCGGCGCGGAGCCGGTGCCAACGGTGTGGCGGCCCAGGATGCTCAGGTTGAACTCGGGGCTGACGCCGTCGTCCTGGGTGATGACCACGGCAAAACCGCCGATCATGTCTTCCAGCGCAGGCAGGCCCTTTTTCACATGGTCCTTGCCGTTCATGCCCAGCTTGGCGGTGCAGCCACCGGCGGTGACCATCACGGTCTTATAAGCGCCTGCCGCAACCAGAGAAGCCGCTTCCACGATGGCGTGGGCGGGACCGGCGCAGAAGCCGCGGGTATCGGAGCCGGTGGCGCCGGTGAGGCCGGCGATCTCGGCCGCGGCCTTGGCAAAGTTGCCGCCGCCCCGCTGGTTCATGTCGCCGCAGGCCTCCTCAGCGCAGTCGATGACATATTCCACATCGGACTTCTGGATGCCGGTGTTTTTGACGGCGTGGAGCATGGCCAGCACGGAAGACGCCTTGGACACCATATTCTCCAGCATCACATGGGAGGACAGGTTGATATCGATATCATGGGCGCGGTTGACGCAGCCCACCAGCTTGCCGTTGTGATACAGCGGCTCGGCGTGCTCTTCCTTGACGAAATGCTCCACGGCGGAAAGCTCCACGCCCTCGGTAACGCGGGAAAGGATGCTCTCGTCCAGGATCTCGTTCTGCTCCAGCGCGGGCTTGTGGGCGGCCACAAACTCCCGGTCCAGCTTGACCAGGTCAAACACATCGCAGGCCTGCATCAGCAGCAGGAACTCTTCCTGGGGCATCATCTGGCCGAACTTGCCGTAGCGGGCATTGACCTCGCAGGTCTTGTCGTACCAGGGCTGGGGGATCTGCGCCAGCTCGTCGGGGGTCTTGTTGCCGATGTAGACCTGGTTGGGCCAATAGGCCAGCGCCTGGTCAAAGGTGCGGATATGAGCGGGCAGCTCCTTCAGATATTCGCTCTCCGGGTTCACGATGCGCTCCGTGGTCTGGGTGGTGCCGTTCCACAGGACCATATCGGGGGTGTGGGCCAGAATATAGCTGGCGCCCTTGATTACACTTTTCAATTCGTCCACGACCTTTCGTTTATCAGTTGATCAGTTTTGCTCAGACAGCTTGAAGAAGGTTTTTTTCCGGAAGAATCAACGGCGGGGCGGCGGAAGCCCGCCGCCCCGGAGCTTGGTCATTTGCCCAAGTACTTGCAGTATTGCTCGCGGATGCTGCTCATTTCGTTGATGATATCATCAACATCCAGAACCATCTCCATCATGGAGACCTGCTCGTCGTAGACAGCCTCATCGAACTCAGCCTTTACTTCAGGCTCGCACACATGGTAAACCGTGAGTCCCAACTGGACTCCTGTCAACGGACCGGCAAAGGTGGGGTCACCGTTGGTGACCGTCTCAGCAGCGAGACCGGAAGCTTCGCCCTCAGACGCGCCCAGCAGAACAACAACGTTCTCGGGGCCGTACTGTTCGGCAAACTCCTTGACTCTCTTCTGATTTTCCAGATCCATTGCACCAGCGGCAGTTCAGACGAAGCACTCCGTCGAGGAGAAAACAACTTCGGCTCCGGCAGACTCGGCGCACGCCGCAATGGCGGGACCGGGGATGCCGTCACGGTCGCCGATGATGACGACCTTCTTGCCCTTTAAGATGCTCATGTCTTATCCTCCTTCTTCAAGATTTATAGCAGGGCTCGCGCCCGACTATATAAAATAATGGGAAGCCTGTGGGAAGCCGGTACTGCTCAGCAGTACTTCTTGATCATGGCTTCCACATTCTCCGGCGTAGCGTCGTCCTTGACGCAGCTGTCGATCATGGCGCCGTTTTCATAGATGGCGATGACGGGCAGGCCCATGATCTTCTGGCCGATGGCCAGGCGGCGGGCCTTGGTGGTGTTCAGCGCGCAGAACTTGATCTTGTCGCCGTAGGTCTCGGCAAACGCGTGCACATGGGGCATCAGCGCGGCGCAGGGAACGCAGCCATCACCATAGAAATCCACCAGGATCTTGCCCGGGGCCTGCAGCACTTCCGCTTCAAAGGTATTCTTGTCCAGTTCCAGCATAATACTTATCTCCTTTTATAATTGATATATTCTTGCGCTTATTTCTTTTCCGAGATGAACTTTTCCACCTGCATGGCGGCGATGGCGCCATCGGCGCAGGCAGTGACCACCTGACGCAGGGACTTGACGCGGATATCGCCGGCGGCATAGACGCCCTCCAGGTTGGTGTGCATATCAGCGTCGGTGAGGATATAGCCCCGATCCATATCCAGCATCCCCTCAAACAGGGCGGAATTGGGATTGTAGCCGATGAAGCCAAACAGGCCGAAGATGCCGTCGTCGGGATCGGCGTCGATGCGGGTCAGCTCGCCGGTCTTCACATTTTTGACCACCATGTAGCTCATGAGCTCGTCGCCGCCCACTTCGTCCACAACGGTGTCCCACATGAAGTGCAGCTTGGGGTTCTTGAAGGCCTTCTCCTGAATGGACTTGGCCGCCCGCAGCTCGTTGCGGCGATGGATGATGGTGACCTTGCGGGCAAACTTGGTGAGATACATGGCCTCTTCCACGGCAGAATCGCCGCCGCCCACCACATAGACCTCAAAGTCCTCGAAAAACGCGGCGTCGCAGGTGGCGCAGAAGGAGATGCCCTTGCCGATATATTTACCTTCGTTCTTGCAGCCGATGGGCTTGGGGAAGGCGCCGGTGGCGATGATCACCGCGTGGGCCAGATATTCGCCCTTCAGGCCGGTGAGCTTCTTCACTTCGCCGGAGAGCTCCACGCTCTTGATGGTGTCGCTGACCCGCTGGGCGCCGAAATGCTCCGCCTGCTTGGTCATGCGCTCGATCAGGCTGCGGCCGGAATCGCCTTCCACGCCGCCGGGATAGTTTTCGATCTCATCGGTGATGGCGATCTGGCCGCCGTCCTGGCCCTTTTCGATGATCAGGGTGTCCAGACGGGCGCGGCCGGCATAAAGCCCGGCAGTCAGGCCGGCAGGGCCTGCGCCCAAAACGATCACATCATAAATCTTGTCCATGCAATTTCGCTCCTTACTGTCACGATAAAAATAATCACGGTCTATCGCTGTTCCTCCCCGCCCGCAGGCTTGGAAAAACAAATTGTTTCATTCCCGGCCGCCGCAAAACAGACCGGGAAGATCCGGAGCCTTCTCCCGACCTTCCCCGTCCGCTTTTTTGCCCCGCAAACGCGCTGGCTTTGTGGGGCCCTCCCGGAGGCCGCAGTCTCCGGGAGGGAGAAAACGCTTGGTTATATGCCTGAGAATCAAGCCTCAAAAATGGTTTGGTCCTCAACGGGAGTGGCCAGGGCTTCCAGAGCGCGGCTGACCAGCTTCTTCCGCAGGGCATATTCCTCCTCATGAGACAGGGCGGGGTTGCCCAGGGGATGAGGAATGGCGATGGTGGGAACGATCCGGTTGGCGCCCACCGTCATGGAGATCGGGGTGACCGTGCACATATGCACCACGGGGATGCCGGCACGCTCAATTTCTTTGACCATCGTTGCACCGCAACGCGTGCAGGTGCCTCAAGTGGAGGTCATGATAACGGCGTCGACGCCGGCTGCCAGCAGCTTCTTCGCGTAATCCGCGGCGAAGGCCTTGGCGGAAGCAACGGCGGTTCCGTTACCAACGGTGGTGTAGAAGAAATCATGGAGCTTGCCGATCTTGCCCTCCCGCTCAAACTCGCGGAGCACATCCACGGGCAGGACGCGGTTGGGATCCTCATTGGCATAGACAGGGTCGTAGCCGCCGTGGGCGGTCTCATACTTGTCAGAGGTCAGGCTCTGCACGCCGGCGATGTTGTATTCGCCATAGTGAGAGGCAGAAGAGGATTCGATATGATCGGGGTTGCCCTTGGGGACGATACCGCCGGAGGTGCACAGGGCGATGGTCGCCTTGGACAGATCCTTAACAGCGGGATTGGGGGGAACGCGGTCGAAGGACGGCATGGGATATTCGGTAACGAAGGGCTTGCCCGCCAGCTTCTTCACCAGCATATCCACGGCGCGCTTTGCGCCCCGCTCCTTCTCGAAGAAGTTCACGCGGACGCCCATGTTCATATAGCCTTCCTCGCAGGAAGCGCCGATCTTCTCGCCCTTCATGATCTTCAGGGCCAGGTTGGCCATCACGGGGGCGGCCTTGCGCATACCGGCGGCGGAGTTGGCGGTGGCGACGATCATGACCTTGTTCTTCAGATCTGCGCCGGGGTTCTCTTCATACATACCGGTGAGCACGGGGATGCCCAGCTCCTCCTTGACGGCCGCGCAGATGTTGGCGCAGGCATAGCCGTAACGGCCGGCGTTGAAGGCGGGACCCGCGATGAACAGATCGGGCTTTTCCGCCTTGACCCATTCCAGGATCTGCGCCTTGGCGTCCTTCTCATGCTCTGCAAAATAGGAGTCGCCGCAGACGATGGTCTTCACGATCTCCGCCTCGCCCTTCCAGGCCTGATTCAGGGCCATACCGGGGCCGACGAAGCCCTCCCGCAGCTCGGGAGCGATGTGAGCCATTTCCTCGCCGCCGATCTGGGCGAAGAACTGGTTGATATAGTGTACGACACGATAGCTCATGGTGTTTCCTCCTTTCCTTTCGTTATCTGGCGCTGTAGCAGTTAAAGCCCATCTCGTTGGTGGCGCCGGTGATGACCTGGAGCTCCGCCTCGATGGAGCCGTCGGGCTGCAGGGAGCCTGCATGGCCGCCGGCGATAACATCCACATAATCCAGCGTGCCGATGACCTTGTCCAGCTTGGGCAGATGGATCACCTCATTGGCGTTGCCGCCGGTGACCACAGCGTCGGCCAGAGGATCGGCGTCGGCCAGAGACTGGGACTTGCCATCCTGACCGGCATATTCATCGGTGATGATGGTGGTCTTAACGCCCTGAAGCTCGATCTTCTTGGTGTTCATGATCAGGTCGGTATCGGGGTTGCCGAAGCCCTCCTGAGAGACGATGGCGCCGTCCAGATCCAGCAGGCGGCAGAGCTTCGCGGTCCAGTCAGAGGAGCGCTGCTTGTCGGCCAGATAGACATTTTCATTGGTGATGATGTTGCAGACATAGTTCAGCGTCTTGCCGTGGGCAGCGAACAGCTCGGCCACCACAGGGTTGTTCTGATGATGGTAGGTGGTGTTCTTGTCGCAGGCAGACACGCAGTTACCGGACAGGATCGCGCCGTCCATGGTCTCGGTGGGATAAATGATGGTGGTCAGAGAGCGCTTGGCGTCCACGCCGTAGACATAGGTGTCATGCAGCAGGCCCTGGGACTGCAGCATATGCACATAGCCAACGCGGGGCAGGCCGGGCAGCTTCTCGATGCCCTCCTTGATACCGTAGGTCTCGAAGGTCTTGACCTCGTCGGGGGTCAGCTCCCGGGCCAGCTCGCCCAGGAAGGTGGCGGCGCGCAGACCGGCGATGCGGACGGCGTGCTCATACTCATGGCGATGCTCCATATAGTCCGCCACGGGCTCGGCCACGACCACGAAATTCTGCAGCTTGCTGAAGGGCGTATACTGGGCGCCGGGGCCGGTCATGTCGATGATGCCCTCCTGGAAGCCCACGATCTTACCGGCAGTGACCACGGCCATGCCGCGGAGCACATGGGTGCGGCCGGAGCCCACGGTATCCACCTTGGAAATGACGCCGGGGAACTCGCCGCCGGGGCCCTCCACCTTCACGCGGGGCTCGATCACATCCTTGACAGGGGTGATGCGAACGCTCTCGCCGGGTCTGGCAATGTCAAAGCTGAACTCCTTGACCCACTGCCGGACATCGTCATCCTGGTACATGAAAGCCTTCACGGCTTCCGCGTCCACGAAGAGCGTTCCGTTTTCTACCTTGCATTCGTTTGAAAATTGAATGTCGTTAATCTGGATAAAACCCAGTTCCAACTTCAAAGCGAACACCTCCTTCTTCCGTTTTTAGAAATTCCTTCTATTACTAAGACCCGAGAGGGCGTCCAGATCCAGGGCGCCGCAGATCAGGGTATAGTCCACCAGCTGAAAATCCTTCAGGATCTTCTCCGTCAGCTCCCGCCTGTGGGGGGTAAACTTGTCGTAGGTCTCGATGGCGGAGGAGATCAGCGCGGCCTCCATCGCGTCCATGCCGCGGGCTTTTCTGGAGACGGCGATGGTTTTATAAGGCGTTTCCTTGGGCTTGACGCTGCCGGACAGGGGATGGGTATACATCCGATGCCCCGCATAGACCAGGTCCCGCACCTTCACCAGGATCTCCCGGTAGCCGGTCTCCTCATAATCCACCTCATACCGCTCCGGCAGGCACTGCCTGACCAGCGGGTTATTCGTCACGATCCGGAGCTCTGCTGCGCTTTCCATGATACCTCCCGGGCTCTCTGAAAAGAAAAAGGCGGAACAGCATAGCAAAAAAGCTGTGCCGCTCCGCTCTGTTCTGAAACCTGAGAGATTCCCTGTTTGTGCGGCAGGTTGCTCCTTTGGTGCTTTCGCTCTCCAGAGTGTCGTCCGCTTCCGGTCTGTTTACCTGAGATGTTCGCCAGCGGCAGGCGGCCGCTGGTTTATTCCGTCGGTCCCGCCCCGCAGGGCAGATTTCCCGGAAGTTTCCTCCAACTTATATTTATATTTCCGATCATTTGGCGGAAGACCCACCAAACCATTGATATTATACCGAATTTTTTTCTGCTTGTAAAGCCCCCTGTCCCCGGAAAATACCGTTTCTTTGCCGGAAAAGCGAAGGTTTTTTCTTGCTTTTTTGGACAGAAAACACCGCGGCAGGATTTGGCCCTGCCGCGGTGCCTTTGGCGGGAACATGTGGGAATCGAACCCACCTAGGCAGCTCTTCACCACCCTCACTGGTTTTGAAGACCAGGGGGCACACCAGCACCCATCTGCTCCCGGATGCGAAAGTCAGTATACCATAGCTTTCCCCAAAAAACAATGGAAAAAAACATTTTTTCCAAGTCTTCGCCTTTTTCAGAAGCCCTGACCCATCCGGCGGATATCGCCTTCCTTTTTCAGCATTTTGTTCTTGTCAAAATATTCCAGTACCGCCAGCGCATATTTCCGGGAGGTATCCAGCAGATCCCGGAACTCCGCCAGCGTCAGCTCGTCCTTTTCGGCAAAATGGGCCCTGGTCTTTTCCACGATATCGTCGTAGACCTGCCGGTGGATGCAGATCTGGGGCGTGAGCATCACCAGCTCGCCGCCGGAGACCAGGCTCTCCACCACCTGTTTGCAGTCCGTAAGCTCATTGGGGGCGAAGCCCGCATAGACCTCATCCAGACCCGGCGTTTCCAGCCCGGCCTTCCGATAGATCTGCAGCAGCTTTTCCTTCAGGGCGCTCTGCCGCTTGGTGAGATGGACGGAAAACTCCGCCAGCGCGAACCGGTCCCGCTCCGCCCGCAGCTTGCCCTCCCGGACGAACTCCCGCAGCACCGCGTCGCAGACGGCCTGATCGGTGTTCTTAAAGAGCTTCTGCCGCAGCTCCGCCACCCGCATGCCCGCATGGAGCGGGTTCTGCCGGTGATACTGCTCCAAAATGCTCCGGCAGCTTTCCCAGCGGGCGTCCAGCACGGAGGACGCCAAAAACCGTCCGGGCAGCGGCTCCGTGACCTTGCCCGCCGTGCAGAGATCCTGCAGCTGCCGCGCCAGCTCCTCCGGCTCCTGATGGAGCTTGGCTGCCAGCTGCTCCGCCGTGGGCAGGGCCAGCCCCTGCTCCGCCACCGTCTGCAGCAGCTTCTGGTCGCCGGAGCCGTTTTCCTTCACGGCCAGCGCCTCCAGCACCCGGGGATCGCTGCGCTTGTGCTTCATGGGACTGTCGTCCAGCACCACGCCGCCGCCGATGGTCTCCAGCGGCGAATAAAACCGCACCACGAACCGGTCGCCCGGCCGGGCGGAGATCTCCTCCGTCATGCGCAGCTGGGCATAGCAGCTCTCGCCGGGGCGCAGCGCGTCCCGATCCAGCAGCACCACCTTGCACAGACGCACGGAGGAGCCATGGAAAAAATGCACCTGCGAGCCGTTGAGGATGGTGCGGCGGCTCTCCCGCAGGTTCTGCAGGCGCACATCCAGCATCAGCGCAGTGCGCACCGAGCCGGGGCAGGCGATGGTATCGCCCCGGGCCAGGTCGCTCTTTTTCACGCCCGCCAGATTGATGGCCACCCGCTGGCCCGCATAGGCCGTCTCCACATCCTTGCCGTGGACCTGCAGGTTCCGCACCCGGCAGACCGTCCCGCCGGGCAGGATCTCCGCCCCGTCGCCCACCGTCACCGCGCCCTCGATGAGGGTGCCCGTGACCACGGTGCCGAAGCCGTCGACGGAAAAGACCCGGTCGATGGGCAGCCGGTAAGGCGCCCGCAGGCTCTTTTCTGCCGCGCCGGCCACAAGCGCCTTCAGCGCCGCCTTCAGCTCCGGGATGCCCTCTCCCGTGGCGGCAGACACGCGAAACACCGGCTTGCCCTCCAAAAAGGTCCCCTTGACCCGCTGGGCAATGTCCTCCTGCACCATGTCGATCCAGTCCGGATCCGCCATGTCGCACTTGGTGATGACCACCACGCCGTCCCGGATGCCCAAAAGCTGCAGGATGCCCAGATGCTCCACCGTCTGGGGCATGAAGCCCTCGTCAGCGGCCACCACCAGCATGGCCAGATCGATGCCGCCAGCCCCCGCCAGCATATTGCGGATGAGCTTTTCGTGGCCGGGGACATCCACGATGCCCGCCTGTGTGCCGTCGTCAAAATCCAGATGGGCAAAGCCCAGCTCGATGGTGATGCCCCGCTTTTTTTCCTCCAGCAGGCGGTCAGTGTCGATGCCGGTCAGAGCCTTGACCAGCATGGTCTTGCCGTGGTCCACATGGCCCGCCGTGCCGATGATCACATGCTTCATTTCAGCGCCTCCGCCGCAGCACGGGCGATCTCGTCAAACTCTTCCTCCCGCAGAGTGCGGACATCCAGCAGATACCGCTCCCTGTGGATGCGTCCCACCACCGGCAGCGCCCGGCGGCGCATCCGTGCCTCCAGTCCGTCTACGGAAAGGGCGCCGGTCTCTACCTGAACGGCCCAGCCGGGCAGCAGCTGCATGGGGACGGAGCCGCCGCCCACCTGCTCCTGGGTCTCCACCGTCTGGCAGGCGACGCCCGCCTTCCTTAGCCGCAGGGCCAGCGTCTCCGCTCTGGCCCGCAGGGTCTCCTCCGATGCCGCCAGCATGGAAAGCGTCGGTACCTCCGCCAGCGCCTTTTCCGGCTCCAGATAGGCGCAGAGCGTCTCCCGCAGCGCGGCCAGCGTCATTTTATCCACCCGCACGGCCCGGGCCAGGGGATGCTTTTTCAGCGCTTCGATAAACCTCCGTTTGCCCAGAATGATGCCGGCCTGTGGGCCGCCCAGCAGCTTGTCGCCGCTGAAGGAGATCACATCCACCCCCGCCCGGACGCTCTGCTGCACGGCAGGCTCGTCGTGGATGCCCAGCGGCAGCAGATCCACCAACGAGCCGGAGCCCAGATCCTGGATCACCGGCAGGCCGTATTTCCGGCCCAGCGCCACCATATCCTCCAGCGATACCGACTCGGTAAAGCCCACGATGCGGAAATTGCTGGTGTGGACCTTCAAAAGTGCCCGGGTGCCTTCCCCGATGGCCGCTTCATAGTCCTGCAGATGGGTCTTGTTGGTGGCGCCCACCTCCCGCAGGACGCAGCCGCACTGCATCATGATATCCGGGATGCGGAAGGAGCCGCCGATCTCCACCAGCTCCCCCCGGGAGGCCACCACCTCGCCGCCCTTGCCCATGGCGGAAAGGATCAGCAGGACGGCGGCGGCGTTGTTGTTGACCACCATGGCGCTCTCCGCGCCGGTGATGCGGCAGAGCAGGGCCTCCGCATGGCTGTGGCGGGAGCCGCGGCAGCCCTCCTCCACATTATATTCCAGCGTGGAATAGCCCCGGGCCACCGCATAGGCCGCCTGGGCCGCCCGCTGGGAAAGGCAGGCCCGGCCCAGATTGGTATGCAGCACCACGCCGGTGGCGTTGATCACCGGCCGCAGGGAAGGCCGGGCTTCCTCCTCCGCCCGCTCCAGAGCCTCCCGGCAGAGCGTCTCCCGGCTGGGGAGCTTCTCCGGCACGCGTCCCTCCAGAATATCCTGCCGCAGCGTTTCCAGCACGGCCCGCAGCGTCTCCCGCAGCAGCGGCGCCGGCACCTCCTGCACCTGCAGCAAAGGCTCCCGCAGCAGCTCATCCATCTTGGGGATGGCCCGCAGCAACTGATTTCTTTCCATATCGGCATTCGCCCCTTCAAACGAAAAATGTCCGGCCCTTTGCAAAAAAGGGCATAGCTTCCTGTTTATAAGGGTAACAAAAACCCCTGCCCTTTGTCAAGGGGCAGGGGCACAGCTTGTCGAAAAAGCCTGCAGAACTGCAGGCTTTTTCCTATGGGATGTTTTTTCACGGACATGTGCCGGGAAAAAACACCGTAACCCGCCAAATTTTCGCAAAAATTTGGCGAAACCGGCCCGCAGGCCGGAACCGAACTGTCGAGAAAAACCCAGCGAAGCGGTTTTTCGACAGTCTCAGCCCCTGCCCTTTGTCAAGGGGCAGGGGCAGAGAAATGCGCCGGACCGGCAGCCGCCGGAAGCAGCGCCGCGGCCGGCCGGAGGGCTGTTCCGTGGCCCAGCGCCGCAGAAAGCTCCGCCGCGGTCAGCACGATGGCTGCGGCGGTCAGCGCAAAAAGCAGCGCCAGCAGCAGAAAAAAGCCCCGCGGTCTGCGGGTCTGCGCGCTCCCTTTTCTTTTTTGCCGCCGCGGCCGTCCCGTGCCCATGGCTGATCCTCCGTTTGTTATAACATCTTTTTCTGTGATAAATAATAACATGGTTATCACAGCTTTTCAACCATAAAATAATGTTATGAGGTGATCCCATGGAAAAGGAAGAAAAGCTGATCCTCCACCCCAAGCGCGCCAAGGGCGACGATGGCTACCGCACCTTCTCCATCCGCATCCGGGAGGAGCTGGTGGAGCAGATCAACGGCATTTCGGCCCGCTCCGGCTACAGCCGCAACGAGCTGATCGCCCGTTTTCTGGAATACGCCGTGGACCGCTGCGTCGTAGAAGAAAAATAAGCTCCGCAAAGCAAAAGCAGGCTCCGAAACAGGAGCCTGCCTTTTTTATTCCCGCTCCAGCGCGCGGACCCGGCCCGCGCCGGTATGGGCGATGGGCTTCCAGCTGCGGGTGCGATGGACCAGCGAGATCATCTGCAGCGGCAGCCATTCTGCCATAAACAGCGGAAACAGCGCCACCGTCTTCCAGATCCGCCGGTCCCGATAGCCGCCCAGCCAGGCCAGAAAGGCCCCTGCGGCGCAGCTCAGCAGCCATGCGGCGGCGGCAGAGCCCAGCAGCGGTATATACCCGGCCTGTCCGCCGGGGCTGAAGAGCCGTTCTGTCAGGGCGACGCCGCTGACCAGCGCGCCAAACACCCGAAACAGCGGCATATGCAGCGCCAGGAGCGAATCCAGCGCCTTCCGTCCGCCGGGGCGCCCCAGCTTCCGCAGCAGCGCAGGCCGAAGCCTGCCGCCCACATCCATCACGCCGCTGCACCAGCGCAGCCGCTGCCGCAGAGAGACGGCCATGGAATGGGGCCCCTCGTCCCAGGTGACGGCCTCCGGCACGAACCAGACCCGGATGTTCCGGCTGGCGCACAGGGCAGAAAACTCCGCGTCCTCCGCGATGGTCTCCGTGGGCCAGCCGCCCAGCTGGCAAAGCACCTCCCGGCGGACGGCAAAGCCCGTCCCCACCAGCTTGGCGGAAAGGCCGCAGTTCATCCGCGCCCGGGAGAAAAACCAGTCGAAGCTGGTAAAATACAGGCCGTAACAGCCTGCGATCCAGGATTCATAGGCGTTCTTTGCCCGCAGCGCCCCCTTGCAGACGCCGGCGCCGGCGCACATGGCGTCGTTCATCCGGGCCAGAAAGGCGGGATCCACGAAGTTATCCGCATCAAAGACGCAGAAGGCATCGTATTGCTGGGGCAGCAGCCAGCCGATGACCTGCCGCAGGGCGTCGCCCTTGCAGCGCACCGGCTCCGGACAGCGGAAGATCCGCGCACCGGCTTTGCGCGCCGCCTGTTCGGTGCCGTCGGTGCAGTTATTGGGGATGACCCAAATGTCAAACAGCGCCCGGGGATATTGCTGCGCCAGCAGCGACGCCACGATCTCTCCGATGACCGCCTCCTCGTTTCGGGCGGCGATCAGGCAGGCAAAGCGGGTCTTTGGGGCGCAGCGGGCAAAGGGCTTCGGCTTTTTCAGGGCAAACAGCGCGATCACCGCGAAATAGACCGTCGCCAGCCTGAGCAGCAGGCTCAGCACCCCGGTGATATTTTGAACTGTCATACCGTACATCTCCCTTTCGGATCATTCTGCCGTCATTCTATCAGACGATCTTTAAGCCCTCCGCCGGGTTTTCCTTAAGATTTTCGGAAGGCGCTTCCGCCCGGGGCAGCAGCACCTCCGCCTTGAACAGGTCGCCGTCTACGGAGATGCGCAGAGCGCCGCCCTGCAGCTCCGCCAGGTTCTGGGCGATGTTCAGGCCCAGTCCGCTGCCCTCGGTGGTCCGGGCGCTGTCGCCCCGAACAAAGCGCTCCATCAGCTCCTCGGCGCTGATGTTCAGCGGATCCCGGGAGATATTGCGGAAGGTGAAGCCCACCCGCTCTCCCTCCGCCGCCACGCTGAGATAGAGCCGCGTCCCCGCCTGCGCATATTTACAGGCGTTGGACAGCAGATTGTCCATGATCCGCCAGGTCAGCGCCCCGTCTGCCATGCAGAAGAGCTCCTCCCCGGGGAGCGTCACCACCGGCGCAAGGCCGGCCTTTTCCAGCCGCTCCTCATATTCGCCCAGCACCTGCTCCACCAGCTCCCGGGCCGAGCGCCGGGCGGGATGGCAGGGCAGATTGCCGGTGGACGCCTTGGACATCTCCACCAGATCCTCCGTAAGCTTTTTCAGCCGCCGGGCCTGCCGGGCCAGGATCTCCAGATATTCCTGCCGCTGCTCCGGCGCAGGGTCCTTCTGCAGCAGATCGATGTAATTGATGATGGAGGTCAGCGGCGTTTTGATATCGTGGGAGACATTGGTGATCAGCTCCGCCTTCATCCGCTCGCTGCGGGTCTGCTGCTCCACGGCGATGCGCATCCCGCGGCTGATGGCGTTCAGATCCTCCCCGTGCTTCCGAAAGTCCCAATACATATGGTCGGTATCCATCCGCGCCTCCAGATCGCCCTGCGCCAGCGCCTGTCCGCCCTTCTGCAGCTTGCGCAGCTGCAGCGCCGCCCAGCACAGGCCCACAGCGGCGGCTGCCAGCACCGCCAGCAGGCTCCCCCAATTCCGGCGCCCGGCGTAATAGAAGATCATCGCGCTGAACAGGCCGCAGGCCAGCGCCGTCCGCCAGAACATGGGCACACCCCGGATCAGCGCCGTCAGCCCCTTCCAAAGCCCTCTCAGGATCCGCGCGCAAAGCTGCAGCACCCAGAAGATCACCGTATTGCGCCACCATTTTCCCAGCTTGATCCGGGTGCAGAGCGTCATCCAGGTCCCCAGCAGCAGCAGGGCCAGCCCGGCGCACAGCGCAAAGGCGGAAAACAGCGAGACCGGGTCGCTCCACTGCTCCCAGCGCCAAAGCTCCGCCGCCAGCGCCGTCATTCCCAGCCCCAGCCCGAAAACGATCAGCAAATACAGATCCAGCGGGATCTTTTCCTGCCAGCCGGGGCGCACCTCGCCGCCGCTCCGCCGGCCGGCCATCCGGGCCAGCGCCACCAGCAGCAAAAGCTCCAGCACCGCAAAGCCCGCCAGCAGTCCTACCGCCCGGCGGTAATGGCCCAGACCGACGCTATAGGCCTGCGCCGTCCAGAAGATCGCGTCCTGCGCCTGCATGGGCGCAGCCACATAAAGCTCCACCATCCCGTCATACAGGCTGGTGCAGTAGCCATCGGCAGCGGAGGCATTGCGATAGATCTCCTGCCCGCTTTCATCCTTCAGGACGAAGCGCAGATTGGTGAAGGCATCCTGCGCGGGATAATCCCGGCCCAGCCGCTCCTGCAGCTCTGCCCGGGCCGACGCATCTCCGGCCAGCAGCGCCTCCACGCTGTCCCAGCTGCGCAGCTCCACAGGCAGCGCACGCTGCAGCGCGCCGCGGCAGAGATCGCTGCGGTAAAAATCCGGCTGGCTGACGCTGTACCAGCCCTGATTATAGGCCAGCATGGCGCAGCCCGCATAAAAAAGCATCACCGGCGCCAGCGCCGCCGCCAGAAAGAAGGCCGCCGCCTTGGTCCAGAAGGCATAGAGCCAGTTCCTTTTTTCCTCAGCCATTGCGCCTGTCCTCCATTTTATATCCCAGACCCCAGACCACCTTCAGGTATCGCGGCTCCGAGGGATTGATCTCGATCTTCTGCCGCAGATGGCGGATATGGACGGCCACGGAGGTCTCCGTCCCCAGCGAATCCTCGTTCCAGACCAGCTCATAGATCTGGGCGCTGGAATAGATCCGCCCGGGATTTTTGATCAGCAGCCGCAGGATGTTGAACTCCAGCGGCGTCAGCGCCACCGGCTCGCCGTCCACGGTGACGGACTTGGTCTGGTCGTTGAGACAGACGCCGCCCACCGTGTAGCTTTCGCCCTCATCGCCGCCGGGCCGCGCCCCCAGCATGGTATAGCGCCGCAGCTGGGAGCGGACTCTGGCCTGGACCTCCACCGGATCAAAGGGCTTGGTGACATAATCGTCCGCGCCGATGTTCAGCCCCAGGACCTTGTCGGAGCTTTCGCTCTTGGCCGTCAGCAGGATGATGGGCACATTGCTCTCCTTCCGCAGGGCCGCTGTGGCGGTGATGCCATCCATTTTGGGCATCATAATATCCATAAGGATCAGATGGATCTCGTTCTGCCGAACGATCCGGATGGCCTCCTCGCCGTTGTAGGCTTCAAACAGCCGGTAATCCTCGCCGGAAAGATAAATTTTCAGCGCCGCCACGATATCCCTGTCATCGTCGCAGATCAAAAGATTATACATTCGCGCCATCCCCTTTTTCCGCCCCTGCCGGAGCCTTTCAAGCCTCTTTTTCTATTATCACTCTATCACCCTCCCCTTAAAAGCGAAAGTGGAAAATCCTTAAAAGTTTCTTAAAATAAAAAAGCCGCCAAAGGGCGGCTTTATCGAAGCTCCTGCTCCAGAGCGGCAAACTCCGGCGCGTCAAAAAACGCCGCCAGCGTGATCTCCAGCCCATCGCAAAGCTTCTTAATGGTGGTAATGGAGATCTCCCGCCGCCGGGGATCGGCCATGCTGTATACCGTGGATGGCGTAAGCCCGGAGCGGTTGGCCGCTTCATTTAATGTGATCTTTCGCGCCCTGCAAAGGCTTTGCAGCCGCAGAACCACCGCATCTTTCACTCCCAAGGTCATCACCTCAGGGATATTGTAAAAATCTTTTCGCGCCCGCGTGTACGCAGTTGCGTATTTCTTTGGGATGTGCTATCATTTTAGCAAAAAGAAAGCGGTCTATTCTTATGCCGGACTATGCAAAAATGTATTTCCTTTTATGTGCAGCAGTTGACCGGTCGCTGGATGAGCTTCAGCGGATCCCGCTTGCCGCCCCTGCGGCAGCACTGCTGCAAAATGCACTGCTGCAAGCGGAAGCGATCTATATTGAAACCTCCCCCGCGCTGCCGGAACAGGCTCCCGCTTTCTCCGACGAGCGCCGCCCTAAATAAAAAAACCACCCGGCAGGCTCCATCCCAGCCCTCTTGGCTCCCTCTGAGCAGCTGTCTCGCAGGGAATATCCCAGCCCCCTTGGCTCCCTCTGACGAGGGAGCTGTCGCCGCAGGCGACTGAGGGAGAG
>ENA-OUQC01000485-OUQC01000485.1-human-gut-metagenome-genome-assembly--contig:-NODE-485-length-28080-cov-4.665513_pt1 | contig 28080 bp, 26 predicted proteins | sample MGYA00237942_ERZ548815 | MGnify/ENA primary metagenome ERZ548815 (study PRJEB26490, sample SAMN05194722) | human gut metagenome | biome: terrestrial biome; feature: human-associated habitat; material... | reverse complement strand
CCCGTGTCGAACTCCGCCGGGCACACAAGGTTTCCCACGTTTTCGAGGATGGCAAAGTCGATATCGTCCACGCCCAGCCCGTCAAGGCCCTGCTTCGTCATTCCCGCGTCGAGGTGGCACATGCCGCCCGTGTGGAGCTGGATGACCTTCGCGCCGGTCTTTTCTATCGTCGCGGCGTCCACGTCGGAGTCTATGTCGGCCTCCATCACGCCTATTCTGAACTCGTCCTTAAGCGCGGCGATCGTCGCCTTGAGCGTCGTGGTCTTGCCCGAGCCGGGAGAGCTCATCAGGTTGAGCAGGAAAGTCCTGTCCTTTTTCAGTTCCTCGCGCAGAAGCTCCGCCTCGCGGTCGTTATTTTCAAACACGCTCTTTTTTATTTCAAGAACTCTGAAGCCTTCCATATGATTACCTCTTCATTAAAAGATTTTGAGTATAAAGTATTGCTTATAAAATACAATATAGCACTTCCCGCGCGGCTTTGCAACACTCCGCCGCCGTTGCGCCGCTTATCCGGCCAGAAATTCCATGCTTCGCCGGAATTCGGCCTCAAACGCCGCCCTGTTTTCGATAAACTCGCTCTCCTGGACCGGCATGGCGATTATCTCCCCCGCGCCGAGCTTCATAAGCGCGCTCCACCGCGCGTCGCGCGTGCTTATCGTGCCGTTCTGCGCCGGAACGAGTGAGCATTGCAGCGCAAGCTTTATATCCCTGCCGCCGGAGAAGAGCCACGTGACGAACGCTGCGATGTCGCTTTTGCTGCGGCTTCCGCCCGCCGTGACGGCAAGACCCACGGCCTCGCCCAGCATTCCCCCGCCGCTCTCTGCGGACAGCGGCGGCACGGGATAGACGCCGAAGCCGCTCTTCTTCGATGAAAGCTGCGACACGGACACCACGGCGCAGGGAAGCGCCCCGTCATAGACCTGCGACGCCGCGCCCGGCTCATCCGCCGCCGTCAGCGCGCCGTCATATGCGGCCTCCGCCAGAAGATTATAAAGCTTTATATAGTTCTCGCTGCGCGCGCCGGGCGCGTCCTGCGCGGTGAACTCCTCCCCCTCGCGCAGAAGCGTCGTGAAAAACAGCGCGGCAAAGGAATCCGCCGTGAAAAACGGCTCTCCCATCTCCTCGGTATACTCCCGCGCCGCGGCGCACAGCGCCTCCAGCGTTTCAAAGCCCTGTGCATCGCACAGCGCTTCGTTTATCAGCAGCGCCTGCACATCCGCGCCGATGGGGAAAAAGCTCTTCCCTATCGCGGCGCTGCGGCTGGCCGTGCCCTTCGGGTAGTCCGGCACGCGGCCGGAAAGCGCGGCGCTTATATCCGTCAGCTTGCCGCGCGCGTGCATGTCAAAGGCCCTGTAGTGCGCGCACAGCAGGATATCCGGCGTGTCCGTCTCAAAGGCGTCCGCCAGCGCGTTTTCATCCTTGAAGCCCGTCAGCTTCACCGGCATCGCCGTGCGCGACAGCCCCGCGTTATAATCCTCGACCGCGGCCTTGAAGCCGTCCGCCGCCGTGCTGCCCTCGACGTACCACGCCGTGACATAGCCGTCCTCGCCTCCGCCGCGGGACAGGATGAAATACATTATTCCCCCCGCGATAACGGCCGCCAGAAGCACGCCCAACAAATTGCGTAATTTCATTTGCCCGCTCCCCGTGCGATAGATAGTTTATACAACATATTTAAGCATAATTCGACGCCGATATCAAGCTTGACATTGGATGTATAATCAATTTAAGAACTTGCGGGAGGCGCAAAATGAAATATAAGGCTGTATTATACGACATGGACGGCACTGTGCTGGACACGCTTTCGGATCTGACGGATGCGGTGAACTTCTCTCTCGCCCGCTTCGGCTATCCCGCGCGCGGCGCGCGGGAGGTGCGCGGCTTCCTCGGCAACGGCGCAAGGCGGCTTATCGAGCTTGCCGTTCCTGCCAGAACGGAGGAGGCGGATATACTCCGCGTGCTGGAGTTTTATAAGCCCTATTACGACGCGCACTGCCGCGTAAAGACCGCGCCATACGACGGGATACTGCCGCTTATGCGCCGTCTGCGCGCCGCGGGCGTCATGCAGGCCGTCATTTCCAACAAGCCCGACCCCGCCGTGCAGGAGCTTGCCGCCGCGTTCTTCCCCGGACTTCTGGAGTACGCCGTAGGCGAAAGCGCCGCCGTGCGCAGGAAGCCCGCGCCCGACGCCGTGAATGCGGCCGCGGCCCGGCTGGGGCTTGATAAGGCCGAATGCGTCTATGTGGGCGATTCCGAGGTCGATATCGCCACCGCGCGCAGCGCCGGGATGGACTGCATCTCTGTGTGCTGGGGCTTCCGCGACGCGGAGGAGCTTGAAAAGGCCGGCGCATCCTGCCTTGTGCACAGCGCGGAGGAGCTTTTTGAAAAGCTGCAATAACGCATTCCGCGTAAAAGCGATCTTCCGGCTTATTTATGCGCGGTTTTGCGGATAAGCCCCTCGTGCATGACGCTCATCAGCGCCAGCAGGACAAGCAGATACCCCGGCAGCAGCGCGACCGTGATATGCCCGGCGATCAGGCCGAACAGCGGCGGCATAAGGCTCGTTCCGACATAGGCGCAGGCCATTTGAATGCCGATGACCGCCTGTGACCTGTCCGCACCGAAATGCTCCGGCGTGGCGTGGATGAGGCAGGGGTAGACCGGCGCGCAGCCAAGCCCGATGATAACAAGTCCGGCAAGGGAGACCCCCGCGCCCAGCGGCAGAAGCATCACGGCAACGCCGCAGGCAATAATAAGGCTCACCCATGCGCACCATCTGCACATCGTTCAGCTTCATCGCGGCAAAGCCGTTCAGCGCGCGCCCGGCGGTAATGCCGATGAAAAACATGCTGGCATAGGACGCCGCCGTCTCCGCCGGAACGCCCTTATAAAGCGTCAGATAGCTGCTCGCCCAGAGGCCTGTGGTCTGCTCCAGCGCGCAGTAGCAGAAAAAGCAGATGAGGACGTTTTTCACGCCGCTTATCTTCACGGCCTCCCGCACGGAAAGCGACTTTGCATCCGCGGCCCCGGCCGCATTTTCCGCCTGCGGGCGGCCCTTCCACAGCGGCAGGCTCAAAAGCAGCACAGCCGTCAGTGCGACCTGTATCAGCGCGATGCAGCGGTACCCGCCGTTCCACGTTCCCCCGCCGGTGATGACGCGGCCCATGATATAAGGCCCTGCCGCCGCGCCGACGCCCCACATGCAGTGCAGCCAGCTCATATGCCGGCTTTCATAATGCAGGGCGACATAGTTGTTAAGAGACGCGTCCACGCTTCCCGCGCCGAGGCCGTATGGCACGGCCCAGAGGCAGAGCTGCCAGAACTCATGGCTGACGGAGAAGCCGAGCAGCGCCGCGGCAGTCATGGCGACGCTGAATGCCGTCACCTTCCCCGTGCCGAGGTGCCGGGTCAGGCGGTCGCTTTGCAGGCTGGAAATTATCGTTCCGACCGAAATTATCATAAAAACGATGCCGGAGTATGAGACCGGCACCCCAAGCTGCGGATACATGGCCGGCCATGCGGAGCCGAGCAGAGAATCCGGCAGGCCGAGGCTGATAAAAGAGGCATATATCACGGCCAGAAGCAGATGTATCATTCCGCATATCTCCTTTTGGGTTTATATTCGTATTCGCCGCCGCTTCAGATGTGAAGCGGCGGCGTTTTTATGTCTTTTTATGCACACTATTGTCCGTGTCACTCTTTCAGGCTGCCCTTGACGTGCGGCAGGTTTTCCTCGCTGCCCCCGGCGTGATAGGCGTTCGTGTGGACGTTTATATACTGCGCTTTCAGCTTTGAATATAGTATGGTCTGGCTGGAATACAGCCCGTTGTAGCCTGAGAGCATATAGCTGACGCCGCAGGCGAGCGCGAAGTACAGCACGCCGCTGCCGCCGAAAAGCTCTATCGAAAGGAAGATGGAGGCCATCGGGCAGTTCGTCGCGCCGCAGAAAACGCTGACCAGCCCCAGCGCCGCGCCGAACCCGGCGGGCAGACCCAGCAGCGGGGCCGCCGCGCAGCCGAAGGTCGCACCGATGAAGAAGGACGGAACGACCTCGCCGCCCTTGAACCCGGCGCTCAGCGTTATCACGGTGAATATGATCTTCATGATGAACGCCTCCGGCTTCGCCGTGCCCTGCTCCACGGCGGCGGTTATGACGTCCATGCCCGCGCCGTTATAGTCCGTCGTGCCGCATATCAGCGTCAGCGCGATTATGACAAAGCCGCCCACGGCCGCACGCAGCCACGTGTTGGGGATGAGCTTTGCCGCGCGGCGCTCCGTGAAGTTGAGAAGCTTGCAGAATATCGCGGAGACCCACGCGCACAGCGCGGCCAGCACGGCCACCTCAAGAAGATTCGCCGGGGCCAGCGACGGCACGGCGACGGCGAACCGCGTCGGCGCGACGCCAAGCCACATGGATATCCCGTAGGACACGAGGGAGGCCGCAAAGCACGGGATGAACGCCGTGTGATAGAAGTTGCCCACGCTTATGACCATGATGGCAAACATCGTGGCGGCAAGCGGCGTGCCGAACAGCGCCGAGAAGAAGGCCGCCATGCCGCACAGCGTCGCCGTGCGCGTGTCTCTGTCGTCAAGGCGGAACAGCCGACCCGCCCAGTAGCCGATGGTGCCGCCCATCTGCAAGGCTGCGCCCTCTCGCCCGGCGGAGCCGCCGCACAGGTGCGTCAGCACGGTGCCGATGAATATCGACGGCAGAAGCAGCACCGGCAGGGGCTTGCCGAGGTGGACGGCGTCGATGATGTCGTTCGTCCCCTCGCCCTCCGTGCCGAAAAGCCTGTACACGCCCACTATCGCAAGCCCCGCCGCAGGCAGCAGCCACAGCAGCCACCCGTGCGCGCCGCGCAGCGCCGTGACGTAGCCCACGCTTATATGAAAGGCCGAGCCGATAAACCCGCACACCACGCCCGCGACAGCCGCCAGCGCCAGCCACTTGGCCAGCGCCGCCGCATAGAGCTTTATTTCCTTTATAAATTCACGCACCGCGTCCATTATTGTCTCTCTCCAAGCTGAAAATCATCATGGTCTCATTCCGGGATATTATATGTTCGCGCGGTCAAAAATGCAAGAAAAAGCTGCTGGAGCACTCCATGCCCCAGCAGCCGTTATTATACGTATGCTCTTATGCGGTTTTCACGCCTTGGCGTCCTTATTGTTCTCCACGCTGCGGATAACGAACAGCGTGCCGACAGTGAGCACCGCGCCGATGATAATGCTTATGACCGCGCTCTGCACGAAGCCCGCGACGATATACGTCACGAAGCTGACAGCCGCGACGACGATAACATAGGGAAGCTGCGTCGTGACATGGTCGAGGTGGTTGGTCTGCGCACCGGCGGAGGCCATGATGGTCGTGTCGGAAATGGGGGAGCAGTGGTCGCCGCAGACAGCGCCCGCGCAGCATGCGGAAATGCCGATGATCAGCAGGGTGCTGGAGGCTGGGAAGATGGCCGTGACGATGGGGATGAGTATGCCGAAGGTGCCCCACGACGTGCCGGAGGCAAAGGCCAGCACGCACGCGACGATGAAGATGACCGCCGGAAGCATGTTGTAAAGACTCTGCGATGCGCCCATCATAAGGTCGTGCACGTACACATCCGCGCCGAGGTTGCTGGTCATGGTCTTGAGGGAGACGGCCATGGTGAGGATGATTATCGGCGGCACCATTGCGATGAAGCCCTTGGGCACGCACTCCATGGCTTGCTTGAAGCTCATCAGGCGGCGGGCCAGCATGTAGATGACTATGAGCACGAGGGAGATTATGCCGCCCCAGGGCAGGCCGACGAACGCGTCGGTGTTGCCGAAGGCCGCGATGAAGTCCCCGGCGCAGTCAGTGCCGCCCCACGCGTCCACGCCGAAGAAGCCGCCGACGTAGATCATGCCCACGGTGCAGGCGATGATGAGGATGATGACGGGCAGAACAAGGTCGATAACGCGCCCGTTGGGGTTGGCCTTCATGTCCTCCTCGCTCTCAAGCGCGCCGAGGTCGCCGTTGAGCTGCACGCTCATTTCGTGCAGGCGCATCGGGCCGAAGTCGAACTTCATGAAGGTGATGGCGATGATGAACACGAAGGTGAGCAGCGAGTAGAAGTTATAGGGGATGGCGCGCACGAAAAGCTGAATGCCGGAAATGCCGATGTCGAGGTCGGACGCGACGCCGGAGACGGCGGCGGCCCACGACGAGATGGGCGCTATCATGCACACGGGCGCGGCAGTCGCGTCGATGAGATAGGCAAGCTTCGCGCGGGAGATCTTATGGCTGTCCGTGACAGGACGCATGACGGAGCCGACCGTCAGGCAGTTGAAATAGTCGTCGATGAAGATGAGCACGCCGAGGGCAAAGGTGGCAAGCGCTGCGCCGACGCGGGTCTTGATGTTCTTTTCCGCCCAGCGGCCAAAGGCGGCGGAGCCGCCGGAGGCGTTGACAAGCGCCACGATGATGCCCAGCAGCACAAGGAAAAGGAAGATGCCGGCGTTGTCGGCGATGGCGGAAATGAAGCCGTCGTTGAGGGCGACGTCAAGCGTGCCGATGGGGGCAAAGCCCGCGCAGAACATCGCGCCGATGAGCACGCCGATGAACAGCGAGGAGTAGGCCTCCTTGATTATGAGGGCGAGGATTATCGCAACAAGCGGCGGGACAAGCGCCCAAAAGGTTCCGTACATGATATGTACCTCCGAATAAAAAAATCGTGAACAGAGCAGACACTGTTCACGAAGCAATAAACGCGCGATATTGCCCTGACAGCTCTCCACTCATCCGAGTGACAGTCCGGCGGATATTCTCCGACGTCCCAGGTACGGCGGCACAGGAAAACCGCAGTCCTTCGGCGGCGACCCCTTTCGCTTCCGGCGTTCCTGCGCCGGCGGTGGAAGCTACTCTTGGCAACCGCGCCTCTATCATACTTTGTTCGACGACGTCATTATATCCTATATCCGCCAAAAGTCAACATTTTATGCGCACAAAACGCGAATATTTTTTCCTGCGGGCATGTCGGGGCAAAATATGCGTACAATATTCCGTATGAACGGATTTTTTGACCTGACCCGCCGCGGCGGCTTCGCGCTGTTTTCCGCGCGGCACCTGCTGTGGCTCTCCATATGCGCGGGGCTTATCGCGGCGCTGTGCCGGGCGTATGCATGCGCCTCCCCCGCCGCGCGGCGGCGGCTTCGGCTGGGGGCGGCGCTTTCGGCGCTGTCGCTCTCCCTTTCGCGTGCCGCGCTTCTCATTGCGGCCGGGCTGTATGATACCGGCCGTCTCCCGCTGCATCTGTGCGCGATGGCAGTGTATATCTGCGTGCTGCACGCCGTGCGCGGCGGGGCGCTGACGGGGCAGTTTCTGTACGCATTCTGTATGCCGGGCGCGGCCTTCGCGCTGTTCTTCCCGGACTGGCGCTGTTACCCCGCGCTGAGCTTCATGACGCTTGCGGGCTTCATGGGGCATACGCTGATCGTTGCCTATGTGCTTATGCAGGTCTGCGCCGGTGATATCGTGCCGGATATCCGCCGCGCCCCGGCGTGTTTGGGCGTGATGCTCTCGCTCGCCGCGCCCGTGTATGTGTTCGATATACTCACGGGCACGAATTACATGTTCCTCAACTGGCCCTCGCCCGGCTCCCCGCTGGAGCTTTTCTCCTTCCTTGGCCGTCCGGGCTATATCGCGGGGTACTTCCCGCTGCTGGCCGCGGTGTGGGCGGCGATATACGCGCCCTTCCCGCCGGGGAAGGCCGTGCCGCGGAATACGCCGCGCCGGGATATAAAAAGTGCGGACTGAGCCGAAACGGCCAGTCCGCCAAACAGGGTTGTGGGATAAAGATATGAGCCTGATCCTCACCGGAGGATCAATTGGATAAGCTGTGATTAAAAGATAATACTTTGCGCCGCATTTGTAAAGAGCGAAGCGGCACTAGTTTTGTCGAATGCGCCGTGGGCGCATATTTTTTTCCTGCCGGGGCACAATAGCGTAGAAACCACAACTGTACGAGAGGAGTTTTTACATGGTAATGGATCGCATAGCTCTGATACTCGCCATAATCGGCGGCATAAACTGGGGCAGCGTGGGCCTGTTCCGTTTTGATATAGTGGCATGGCTTTTCGGCGGACAGACCGCCACCGTCAGCCGCGTCGTCTATACTCTGGTCGGCCTTGCGGCGCTGTGGTGCGTGTCGCTGCTTTTCCGCAGCGACTCCGTCACGGACGACGGCATGTGACAGTCAACAGACGCCTAACAGACGCCCCGTTTTTCACGGGGCGTCTGTTGCTGTATTCAGTATATTCAAGTTCAGTGTCCTCTCGGCTTTCGCTCAAAGCTGCCGTGCTCGACCTTGAGGTCGGCGTACATAAGATCCGCCAGCACCACCGCCAGCGGGATCAGCGCGAAGAACATCGCCCGCCCCGCAAAGCGCAGACACAGCCGCACCGCGCATATCACGCCCAGCGCGAACAGCCCCAGCATCTTCACGTGGAAAAACAGCCTTTCGGAATACGCCGCACCGCCGTGATGGCGCACGAGCTTGCTTGCGGCGATGCCGACCTGCCGGATGTGATTGGTGCAGAAGGTCGTGGCCATGGGTATGCCCTGCGCCTGACGGAAGGTGTTGTACTGCATGGAGCAGATGAAATTCACCATCACCTGCGTTATCTGGTACGGCGCGCTCTCCGGCAGCAGCGCGAGGAACACCACCGCCGCCATTTCCACGATGATGAACAGCGTGTCCCAGCGGATGACGTGCAGGCGCTTTATGTAATACGCCGCGCTCTCCGACAGAAACGCGCCCAGAAGATAGGCGCTCATCGGTATCACGTAATACAGCGCCCCGTGCCAGTTCATGCGGCCAAGCTCTATGGCGAACAGCACCACGTTCGCCGTCTGCGCGTTGCAGAACACCCCGCCGCGTATCGTATACGTAAACCCGCCGAAGAATCCGCCCACCAGCATCAGCAGGCCGAACACCCAGCGCTTCTCGCATTCGAGGAACACTTCCTCCTCATGGAGCTTTATCTCTCGTGCCGTCATCTCTTTTTCAGTCATCTCTCTACACGCCCCGCGTTATTACTATTACAGCGGCCGCGGCCTGCGCCAGCGCTATCGCCGGGAAGCCGAATTTGAAGTACCAGTGCCGCGTCTTGTGGCGAAAGGCGTACATCCCCGCCCAGCCGCCGAATGCGCCGCCCATGAGGGCCAGCGCGAAAAGCCGCCTTTCCGGCACGCGCCGCGCGCCGCGGCGGGCGCGCCTCTTGTCCGCGCCCATCGTTATAAACAGCGCCGTGCTCATCACGGCCAGCCATATGATAATATATTCCGGCTTCATCCCGCCACCTCAGCGCACATAGCCCAGCTCGCCGCGGTACCAGCCCGACCAGCCGCCGCGCTTGACGAAGTACCCGCGCGAGGTCTCCTCCACCACGCGCACGATGTCGCCCTTTTTCACGGGCAGCACATAGTCCGTGCAGTCGTTGCAGTCGGTGAACTCCCCGTCGGTGAAAAGGTACTTTGTCAGAATGTCCATTTCATAGCCCGTGCGCTCATGGCGGCAGCGGGAAAACTCCGCGCCCCGCTCCAGCACCTGCACGCGGCTATCGCCCCAGCGGATGTAGTAAGAGCGCTCCCCCTCCGCCTGATCCGACAGCGCCACGCGCTCCGGGAAGCGGTCATACGCGGTGAAGGAGAAATCCTCGCTGTACTTGTTGGGGATGATGAACGCGTTGAGCTGTCCGTCGTCCTTTAGCACGCACGCGCCGTCTATGCTGACTATCTTATGCGCCCTGTCAACCACGGGGTTTGCGCAGACCCTGTCCGTGCCGTAAAGCTGAACGGGATAGTGCCCCACGACGACCCATTTGTCGAAGCTCCGCCTCAGCGTGAGGAACCTGTCACAGCGCACAAGCTCGTCCACTGAATGCTGGCGCAGTGGCTTTGACGGGTCCACCGCCGCATGGGCGAAGATGAAGTTCTCCATCTCTATCGCGTGCGGCAGCGATTCGAGGAACTCCCACTCCGCGCGGAAAAGGCTGCGCAGCTCCCACTTGCAGGCGGTGAAGCTCTCCACCGAGAACAGGTCTATCCCCGCGGCGTTCACCATATCCCAGAGTATGCCGCACTTTTTGTGCATGATGTAGTGCAGCAGATGGTCGTCCATGTGCGCGTTCGCAGAGAAGATGGTGCACCAGTCGTCGCAGTTGCCGCATATCACATGCACGTTCCCCGCCCGGCAGAGCTGCATGATGTACCGCAGCGTGCCGAGGCTGTCCGGCCCCTTTTCAAGAAAGTCGCCGTCGATTATAAGCTCGTCGTTCGCGCCGAAGCCCGCCTTTGCCAGCACGCCGCGCAGATACTCAAGATTGCCGTGGATATCCGAGACGACTATGATGCGCCTGTCAGCGGGGATGTCAAGCTCCTTCACAAGCGCCAGTCTGTTGTTAAACATATTTTCTGCCTCCCAGCTCGCGCCCCATCAGCAGAAGCGGGCCCGTCGTGCGCTGCTCGCGCGACAGCACCGTGAAGCCGCAGCTTTTGTAAAAGCGCACCGCCGCGGTGTTCTCCTCCGCCACGTGCAGGCGCAGCGCCGTCCGGCCGAGGTTCGTGTATTTCTTTATCGCCCGCGCCAGAAGCTGAATGCCGTAGCCCTTGCCGCGGTAGTCCTCGCGCAGGTAGATAAGGCTTATCCAGCCGTAGCCCTCGCGCGCGCCGCGCAGCACGTCCATGTCCACAAGCCCCACGGGGTCATCCCCGTCGAGTATCTTCAGCACGGAGCCGCCGTCGTAAAGGTAATGCTCCCGCGCGCAGGTGAGGTATACCCCCTCGTCATAGTCTCTCAGCGTGCCGTGCGCGGCGAGCCATGAGGCGGCGTAGCACGCGGCGTAGTATCTGCTCTCCGCGCGCGGGTCCATCGGCTCATCCCGCAGGCCGCTATTCTTGCGCCACACGGGGCTGTTCAGCTTTTCAAGATGCGTGCAGTCGTTCTGCCCCTCCGCGGTGAAGCGCCCGCCGGAATAGTGCAGTGTGGTCACGCTCGTGTTGAAGAATATGGGCAGCGTCTCCACGCCCTCCAGCGGCACGCCCAGCACGCGCGACATGATGCACCGTATCGTCACGCCGTGGCTGACGACAACGACGCGCTGCCCGTCATGGCGGCGGGCGATATCCTCCATCGCGGCATAGGCCCTCTCCTGCACGGCGGCATAGGTCTCCGCCCCGTCTATGCGCCATCTGCCCGGATGGTTGATGAAGTCGTCCGCCTGCTGCGGGAATTCGTGAAACACGTTTCCGAAGAACGCCGTCTCCCACGGGCCGACGTCTATCTCCCGCAGTGCCGGGACCTGCTGAAGCTCCAGCTCGCCGTGGTATTTCGTCACGGCCCCGGCGGTCATGCGCGCCCTGTAAAGGTCGCTTGAATAGACCGCGTCCACAGGGACGTTCCTGAATCTCTCCGCCAGCGCGGCTATCTGCTCCCAGCCGTGCGCCGTCACATCCCCGTCCCAATGCCCCTGCATCATGCGGTAAAGGTTGCCCTCCGCCTGCGTGTGCCGGATAAGAAAAATTTCTGTCATAAACTTGTGCCTCCATGCCTTGACCTTGCGCAAGGAATACAGTATAATGTATTATTATAAAATATTGTATAAAAATAAGAGGTATATAAACTGCAAACGCAGATATTATACCTTGAAATCCTCCGATGCACAAGTACCGACTTTGCACGGGGTTTGCGGGCATGGGAGATGCCCGCGGGGGTAGAGAAGTATGGTCAGAGCGGCGGCGCTGGTGTCCGGCGATGGGGCGAAGCTCCAGGCGATTTTGGACTCCATGTATTTCAAGGAAATAGAGAATTTTGAGCTTGTGGCGGTCATTTCGCCGGAGAAGGACGTGTACGCGATGAAGCGCGCGCTGAATGCCGGCGTTCCGGCCTATGTTGTCGATCCGGAGCTTTTTCCGAATATGACGAGTCACAGCATGGCCATTGCCAACAAGCTGCGGGATATGGATATCGAGCTTGTTATACTGGCAGGCTACAATCTTCCGCTGGGCGTGGTGCCCTATCAGTTCAAAAACCGCATGATAGGCACGTACCCCGCGATGTACCCCGCCTTTGAGGACGTTGAGGGCGACGTGTGCCGCGCCGCGCTTGAGCGCGGTGTGAAGATGACCGGCGCGACGGCGTATTTTGCCGACGGCGACGGGCGCGTGGGCAGCATCATCATGCAGAAGGCGGTGGAGGTCCTGCCGGACGATACGCCCGATTCCCTGCGCCAGCGCGTGATGGAGGAGGGCGAGTGGAAGATACTCTCGCAGGCCGTGGCGCTCTACTGCGCGGGGCGGCTGTCCATCCACGGCAACCGCGTGGTCATAAAATGATATTCTGATTACATATATTGCAGATACCGAAACGGCGCGCCGGACTGGTGCGCCGTTTGGTTTATTTTCAGTTCATTCAAAGATGTACTCATGCACCTTTTCAAGCGCAAAGCTGAGCTGCCCGGGGTCGGTTTTTACGCTTGCGTAGCCCGCGCCCATGCGCCCGCCGCGCACGCTCACTCCGGCGTCGGTCAAAAGCGCGGCCAGCTCCGGCAGAGTGTGCGAGCGGCAGCCCTTGCCCACAAGCGTCACGCATGAGCGCGCCGTATCCCGCGTCACACCGGCAAAATCCGGCCGGCGCTCATTCTCCAGCCGCCTGACGACCGAATAGCCCGGCTCGCCCGCGCTGGACAGCAGATATATATCCACGCCCCCGGCCTCCGCCAGCTCCACGGATCTCGCGTGCAGCACCTGCGACCCGCCGCGCGCGAGCAGCAGCATATCGCCGTAGTCTATTTCCGAAAGCCGCCGCGCACCGCCGACAAGGCGGGGATCGGCGGTGTATATCCCGTTCACGTCCGTGTATATCTCACAGCGCTGCGCCGGAAGCGCGGCACTGAGGGCGACCGCGCTCGTATCGGAGCCACCGCGGCCCAGCGTCGTCACATCGCCCCGGATATCCACGCCCTGAAAGCCCGCCACGACGGGCGTCACGCCCGCGCGCAGCGCGGCGGATATGCGCGTTGGCATCGTCAGCTCAAGCGCCGCGTCGCCGTGCGTGCCGTCGGTGTACATTCCCGCCTGCCAGCCCGTCAGCGACAGCGCGCTCACGCCCATGCTCTCCAGCGTTATCGCCATCAGCGCCGCTGAGCGCTGCTCCCCGGTGCTCATCAGTGCGTCCAGCTCGCGCGCGGGCGGCGCGCTGCTTATCGTGTGCGCAAGCTCTATAAGCCCGTCTGTCGTGTCGCCCATTGCGGACACGACCACGACGACGCTGTGCCCCCTGTTCCGCGCGGCCATGCATATGCCCGCCGCACGGCGCAGCCTTTCAGCATCGGCGAGGGAGCTGCCGCCGAATTTCTGTACTATAAGCATCCTGATCCTCCATGTCAGGCCGCGCCCCTGCCGGACGCCGCCCGGCGGCTGTTGATGTGTAAGCCTCCTGCACCATTATATACCGGAGAAAGTTTTCCGTGCATGGTATATCCGGGCAGGAAAATGGCTACAACGTATATTGCAGGGCGCGGGGCTTTCCTGCGCATGGCTTTACATACCGGGAGGAATCATCAGTGCAGCAGAGGGCGGCAAAATGGCTACAGGCTCTTATATATTCCGCGGCGTGCGTGGGCGGCGCGTGGCTTGCCGTGCGCTTCATCCTGCCGTGGACGGCGCCGTTCATCCTCGCCTTTGCCGTGGCGGCGCTGCTGGAGGGGCCTGTGCGCGCGCTCGTCCGCCGCGGCTGGCGGCGAAGCGCGGCCTCCGCGCTGCTGACCGTGGGGATGCTGGCACTCATCGGCTATCTTGCCGCCGCGCTCACCGTGCGCGGCGTGGAGGCCGCGACAGGCTTTGCCCGCGAGGTTCCAGCCCTGATGCAGTCCGTCGGCCACAATCTGCGCATATGGGAGGCGCGCGCGTTCGAGTACGCCTCCTCCGCGCCGGACGGGGTGTCCGACTACCTGCAAACGGCGCTGGACTCTTTAGGCCGGGGCTTCTACTCCCTGCCTGAAAAGCTGTCGAAGCAGCTTCTCGATCTTGTGGGCCGCATGGCGCAGGATACGCCCGACACGCTTTTGTTCATCGTCACGGCGGGCATAGGAAGCTACTTCATTTCCGCCTCATTCCCGCGCATCACGGCCTTTGTCTCCGCCCAGCTCCCCGAAAGCCTGCGCCGCCGCATGGACGGGGCGGGGCGCGACCTGAAGGCAAGCTTCGGCGGCCTTCTGCGCGCACAGCTCATCCTCATGCTCATGACGTTTTTTGAGCTTCTCATCTGCTTTCTGCTTCTGCGCGTAAAGGGGGCGGCAGGCCTCGCCGCGGTGACGGCGCTTATAGACGCCCTGCCCGTGTTCGGCACGGGCGTGGTGCTGGTGCCGTGGGCGCTGTACTCGCTGCTGCTGGGGAATTTCCGCCGGGGCGCGGCGCTGCTGATATGCTGGGGCGTCGTCAACCTCGTGCGAAGCTGCGCGCAGGCGAAGCTCCTCGGCGACCAGATAGGGCTGGACCCGCTGGCCTCGCTGCTGGCCGTGTACATGGGCTGGCAGATATGCGGCGTGGGCGGGATGATACTTTTCCCCATTCTTTTCGTCACGCTGCGCCAGCTGAACGACCGCGGCGTCATCCGCCTGTGGAAAAGCGAATAAAAGCAAAAAAGAATCCGCCCCGCCGCACATTGACGACGGAACAGATCCTTTTTCAATTATGACCCTGACCGGGCTTCAGGCCCTATACCTTCAACCGAGCTCCTTGAGCTTTTCGATGCACTCCGGGCACACGAATCTGCCCCTGTAAGGCACGATGCCCTTCACGTTGTCGCAGAAGACGCAGGCTGCCTGATACTTATGAAGAATAATATCCTCTCCTTCAACGTATATCTCTAATGCATCCTTCTCCGCGATGTCAAGTGTGCGGCGCATCTCTATGGGCAGCACTATACGTCCAAGCTCATCAACTTTACGCACGATTCCGGTAGATTTCATCTTTCTACACTCCTTTTCATAGTGGGGAAGTGGAATTAAAACCTCTCTCCTCAGGCAATTCCCACCCTCTGCCATGATTATAGCATGAATTCGCGCCGCGTCAACTCCAAATTCTTTTTTTTGCAAAAGAATTAACATTTTATTCATGTCGTTTTAAAAATTTTTCTGTCGGAGGGCGCGGCGCCATGCTGTTTTCCCGTATACTCGCATTTTTATTTATACTCTCCGCGCTTTTTATGGCCGCGTCCGGCGGAACGGACGGCAGCGCCGCCCTCACCGGCGCGCAGGAGGCCGTGAAGTTCTGTATCGGCATCTCCGGCAGCATCTGCCTGTGGAGCGCCGTCATGGAGCTTATGGAGCGCTGCGGGATAACGCATATGCTCCAGGGGCTTCTGCGGCCGCTGCTTCGCCGCCTCTTCCCGGAAAGCGCGCGGCATGAGGACATCCTCTCCGCCGTCACGGAAAACGTCAGCGCGAATCTGCTGGGTCTCGGCAACGCGGCGACGCCCGCGGGGATAAGGGCGGCGCAGGGCATGGCGCGCCTCTCCCCCGGCGGCGCGGCGGCGGACGAGCTGTGCCTGTTCGCGGTCTTGAACACGGCCTCGCTTGAGCTTCTCCCGGCCACGGTGGCGGCCGTGCGGGCCGAGTGCGGCGCGGCCGCGCCGTTCGACATCCTCCCGGCGGTCTGGTTCAGCTCCGCCGTGTCGGTATGCGCGGGGCTGGCCGCCGCCGCGCTTTTCAGGAGGCTGTGGCCGTGAGCGCGCTTTTATCCCTCGCCCCGGCGCTCATCATCGCGTGCGTGTGCCTGTGCGCGCTGATAAAGAACGTGGACGTCATGGACGCCATGACGGCGGGCGCAAAAAAGGGCCTTTGCACCGTGCGCGATATGCTGCCCGCGCTTATCGTGCTCTTCTCCGCGATATACCTGCTGCGCACCTCGCCGCTTCCGGCGGTCCTTGCGCGGCTGCTCTCGCCTGCGCTGCGCCTTTTCGGCATTCCGGAGGAGACCTCCCTGCTGCTTCTGCTGCGGCCGCTCTCGGGCAGCGGCGCGATGAGCGCGGCGGCGGACATCATGACCCGCTGCGGCGCGGATTCCCTCGCCGGGCGCACCGCCGCCGTCATGATCGGTTCCAGCGAAACGACGTTTTACGTCGTCGCGGTGTATTTTGCCGCGGCAGGCATAAAAGAAAGCCGCTGGACCGTTCCCGCCGCGCTTATTGCGGACGCCGCGGGCTTTGCCGCCGCGGCGTGGATCTGCGCGCGCATATGGGGCTGAACGCCGCCCTCGCTTATTTTTTGATTAAATTGTATATATTTCTCTTGTATTCCGTCCGGAAAGCCTGTATAATGTCAATGCTTAAAAATTTGAAAGCTAATCTTGCAGACCTTTACATTCGGAGGGAATATAATGAGCAAATACAAGCGCCGCTTCGGCGACCGCAAGGATGGGCGGCTTCTCCGCTCACTGCCGGCCTTTGCGAAATTCATTCCTTACATAATGCCCACGCGCAACGACGCCTCCAACCAGTATGAGGAGAGCTTCGAGGTCTCGACGGTCGATCGCCGCCTGCGCCAGCTCCGCGTCGCCGGTTATAAGGGGATAGGCATCCTGCACTTCATAATCGCGGCGTATATCCGCGGCATCTCCATGCTGCCCGGCATAAACCGCTTCGTCGTCGGCCGGCGCATATACTCGCGCGAGAATATCGAGGTCGTCATGACGGTCAAGCGCGCCATATCCATCGACGCGACAGAGACGACCATAAAGGTCTCGTTTGAGCCGACCGACACCATCTTCGACGTTTACCGCAAGATGAACGAGAAGATAGACGAGATAAAGACCTCCACCGGCAACAACAATACCGAGGACGTGGCGGAGTCGCTGTGCAAGACGCCGCGCTTCCTGCTGCGCTTCGCCATTGCTATCCTGCGCATGATGGACTACTTCGGCTGGCTGCCTGAGAAGCTGACGGATGCAAGCCCCTTCCACGGCTCCATGATAATCACGGACCTTGGCTCTCTGCGTATCGGACCCATCTTCCACCATATCTACAACTTCGGCACGCTGCCCGTGTTCATCGCCTTCGGCGCGAAGCGGCACGCGTATGAGATCGACCGTCACGGTCAGGTGGTCGATCATAAGTATGTTGACTGCAAGTTCGTCATGGATGAGCGCACCGTTGACGGGCACTATTACGCGCAGTTCCTCCAGGCTATCCGTTACCTCTTCGCCCACCCGGAGATAGTTGAAGCGCCCCCCTCCAAGGTCGTCGAGGACGTGTACTGATATTGGTGCAATCACTATAATTTGTATGAAAACAGGTATCTGGTGTTTATTCCAGATACCTGTTTTGTGTTCAGATGCAGTGCCACCAATATATTTGTTCTTAGCTTTCCGGTATGTATTATGTATATAGATTCACTTATCAATTTATCAATAGTTTTCAGTTGAGGCCGTCCTCGTCATACTTATCACTCTTTCCCTGATTGCATAAGTCGCAAAGCGTCCTAAGATTTGAAATTACGGTTTTCCCCCCTTTAGAAACCGGTTTTATGTGATCTACATGCAATTTTATGCCATCATCCTTAGTCCGCCCGCAAATCGTACAGCGAAAGCCGTCTCTTTTGAATACGTCGTATCTCAATGATGGAGTCATTTTTGCGCGTTCACACGCAACTTCATCTCTTGCTTTCGCTTCTCTCTCGAGTTTGAGCTCGTATGCGTGTATTGCCGCATCAGTTTCGTCGCTGGTATAAGTCCATGTATTCATATATTGGTTTTTTCCTTTAGGCGACGAGTATGTTTCCGTTAATACGACGTTAAAATTTATATTGGGTGATAGTTTTTTCTTTTTTATCATTTTTCTTTCTATCACATAATAGTCTTCTCCCAGATTCTCTGTTTCTACTCTCTCTGCTATTCTTTGATATTCTTCGTTGTAAGATGCTAAGAGAGCTTCATTAAAGCGTACTGTCTCCTCCATTTCGCGTATTCTTTCCCTTTCATCATACGCGTATTTTGAAAACAATTCATATCCATCCACTTTTGTAAACTCTCTCAGTGAATTGCAATAATGGAAAAGCTCAATACTTTTCTCCAACGGTTTGAAGTTTGTTCCAGCGTTTAATTCTTCTACTTCTTTAACTAATTTGCTGTTTTCAGCAACAAAATCTATTTTTCTTCTCCGCTCTATTTCTCTTTCTTTTTCTCTTAATTTTTTCCCTATTATTGAAGCGGCTATGGCCACCACTATAATGCTTATTATAAAACAACATATAAGCACTATAACGTCATTCTCACTCATACACTATCACCTATTTCAGATTAATTACGGGCTAAGCGGATTATACAGCATTTGGAACAGTTATGCAACGTTTTATGCGGTCTGGTCAGCAAAGTCAAAGAAGCCATCTCCCAGCGAACAAATTCTTTACAGCAAACCCGCCTTTCGCCGAATATTGGGTATCCTTTCAAAAAATAAGCTAGCAGTCAAATCTGTACCTTGACTGCTAGCTTATTTAAATATACCTATTTATACTTTTAATTGGGTCCGGTGGGATCGTATTTGTCTTGCTTTCCATGATTGCAAATATCGCAAAGAGTTCTTAAGTTTTCAATTTCTGTTTTTCCGCCCTTAGCTATCGGCTTTATGTGATCTATATGAAGCTTTACCCCATCGTCGGCTGTGCGCCCACATATAACGCAGCGGAAACCATCTCTTTTCATCACGTTATATCTTAGTGATGCAGTCATTTTTGAGCGCTCGTATTCACTTGTTGCTCTTCTTTTCAATTCTTGCTCCATCCTGCGCTCATATGATTCAATCACGTTGAAAACCTCTCTGCTTGTAAACGTCCACGAATCACGGTAATTTTTCTTGCCTTTTGGTGATATATACGTCTTAGTCAATACAACTTCAAAGTCCACGCTGGGGGATAACTTTCTGGACTCGATCATTTTCATCTCTATTTCGCAAAATTCGTTTCCAAGATTCTCTTTTTTCGCATTTTCTAATATTATGTTATAGGCTTCAATGTATGTGACCATATTTTCTTTATTAAATTTTATTGCCGCCTCTATCTCTTGTATTCTTTCTCTGTCGTCATGGGCGTATTGTGAAAGCACCTTATACACATTTAATTGCTCATATTCCTTTAGGGAATTGCACGAATGAAAATATTCAATTCTCTTTTGCACAGGTTTAAAACCTGTATGTTTATTTAGCTTTTCAACTCTTTTAACCGACTCACTATTTTGAGCCACATACTTAATTCTCCAATTCAAAGCTTGTTTTTCTTCTTCAAATGAGCGTCTTCGTTCATCTTCCTTTGCCTCACGCGCTCTTTTTTCCCTATGTGCCCTCAAGTCATCTTCACGTGCCTTTTTTATTGCTATTTCCTTCTTTTTGACTATCAATCTAACAAAAAGCACAATGTCTAAAATTACAATTACGGATAAAGTTATAATTAATATGAGTATAACCTTGTTGTCCATCTTGCATGTACCCAGCTTATCTTTTTTTATAATGTGTATGGAATAATTCTTGCAATCCTTTTGCTTTTAAATACAAAAATGCTGCCTTTCGGAACCTACTTTTTCAAAAAGGCAGCATTTTAGAATTTTATTCTACTGCTTCGTCATCCGGCAGCACGTTCACGGTCACTCCTGTGCCGTTCAGCGCATGAGTGACGGCGGTCTCCATTGGCGCGTCGATATTGACGACGGAAAGCGCGGGCAGCTCGCCCAGCGCCGACCAGTCGAGGTTTTCCCCGCTCGATAAAAGCGTGAGCGTCGTGAGGCCGTCAAACTCGTCGAGATTCGCCGTCGAGTCGAGCTTGCAGTTATCAAACGCAAGGCTTGTCATGCCCTTTTCCCTGTCGAAGCTTCTGAAAAAGCTTCCGCGCAGATCACAGCCGGTGAAGCGCGCCTCCGTCAGGCCGCTCATATGCAGGACGGTTTTCATCTCATCCGTCGTGCAGTTTGAAAGCGACGCCGAGGTCAGCTTCGTCAGCGGCTTCAACGCGGAGTAGTCCGTCACGGACGCGCCGTTGAGGTCGATAAGGCGAAGCTCCAGACACTGGCGTATGTCGCCCAGCTCCGTAATGGGACACCCGGCCGCCCTAAGCTCCCTCAGCTTGGAAAGCCGCCCTACGCCGTCGAGCGTGGACACGCGGCAGCCGCTTATGTCAAGATACTGTATGTCCAGTGCGGGCATGGTCGAAAGCGTGCTGAGACTCTGCCCCGTGAGGGTCAGCGTCTTCAGGCCGGTGAAGTAGCGAAGATCGCTCAGGTCGCGTATGCCGCCGTCCGTGCTTTCTGCCCCAGCCGCCTCCCCGGCGCTGAAATACCAGTCCTCGCCGCAGATGTACAGCTCCGTCAGGCCCGCGATATCCGCGACGTATATGTCGCCGCTTTCAATGCCGCTGTATTCGCGCGCGATCCTTTCAAATATATCCTCGCTGAACTCCGCCTTTGCCGAGGCGGGCAGGAGGGATGCCTGCTGCGCGTCCAGCTTTATGAGCACGCGCTCCGTCAGACCCGTGAAGTGGCCGACAATGCCCAGTGTTATCACCGCCGCCAGCACCAGCACCGCCAGCACCAGCGCAATTATGCGCCCGGCCGTCCACTTTTTCTTCGGCTTCGGCTTTGGCGCGCTCTCCGGCGTGGGCTTCCTCTCCGCCTTGGGGGCGGCCTCGCGCTTTTTGTGGGAAATGCGCCGCTCCTCGCGCTCGGCCTTGCTTTCCTCCCTGCGCCGAGCGCGCTGCTGCGCCTCTTCCGCGCGCTCCTCCTCCGCCGCGGGGGCGGCGGCTTCGCTGTTTCCCGTGAAGCTCTCCGAAATGAGCAGCGGCGCGGAGTACAGCTTTTCATAGAAAAGCGCCTCCGGCATACAGTACTTCATCAGCGCGAATATGTTGCCTATCTGCATTTCCATGCCGGGGGTCATCTCGGTGCTTTCAAGGAAGATGTTTATCACCTTTATGCGCTTCGTCAGCGCATAGTGCATCTCCCTGCGGCAGTTGTCTGACTTCATGTAGCTTCCGGAGATGAATGCCAGCACAAGATGCGCGTCGCGCAGATGCTGCGCGATGCATTCGGGCCATTCACTGCCGACCTCTATCCCCTCGTCATACCAGATACGGTAGCCGCGCGCGTGCATGTCGCTCAGCACCTCCATCACGGCCTTGGAATCCGAATGGGCATAGCTGACGAATATGTACGGCTCAGTACCTTCATAGGGCTTGAAATAATTCACTGTGTCTCTACCTCGGTTTCTTTCCCGATTTGAATGACGCGCGCACGCGCCGCGCGCTCCAGCTCAACAAGCCGCACGGCCTCCTCATAAAGCGCCTCGCCCGCAGGCGTGAGGCCAACGACGTTGTTGCTGATGCGCGCGACGAGGCGCACGCCCAGCTCCGCCTCAAGCGCGGTCACGGCGCGGCTGACCGTGGAGTGGCTTATAAACAGCTTCCGCGCGGCGGTGCTGTAGCTTTTTTCCCGCGCCGCCGCGGCAAATATGGCAAGCTGCCTCAGCTCCATCTCAGTAGTTGAAGTTGTGCGGCAGAAGCTCGGTAAGCTTATAGCTGACGTAGCGGTCCCCCGCCTTGGCGCAGAGCACCTCCATATCCGGTGAAAACTCCGCAAGGAACTGCCGGCACGCGCCGCAGGGAGTGCACCAGTTTTCGCTGTCGGCGTATATGGCGATGCGCTTGAAGCTCCTGTGCCCCTCGCTGACCGCCTTGACGCACGCTGTGCGCTCCGCGCAGATGGTGCTGCCGAGGGCGGCGTTCTCCACGTTGCAGCCGGTGAACACCGCGCCGTCGTCGCACTCCAGCGCGGCGCCGACGGAAAAGCGGGAATACGGAACATAGGCGTTCATCGACGCCTTTTTTGCCATGGACATAAGCTCTCTGTCAGTCATAATGCTCTCCCTTTCCATTGTTGTATTTTATTCTGAAATTTTAAAAGATCTCTTAATTCGCGCCGCGTTTTCAGCCCTCGACGAACTCCCAGTTCGCAAAGTTGAAAAGCGGGTTGCCGAAGTTTGCGTCGATGCCCTTGATAATGCCGCGGTGGCAGATTATCTGCTGCTTTTCAAAGCCGATGGGGATAAGCATGGCGTTGAGCGACACAAGCTCCGCAAGCTGTTCATACGCCGCGGCTCTGTCCATGTCGCCCGCGGAGAGATAGGCGTTTATGTACTGCTCATAGCTTATGTCGGTGGAGTTGGAGTAATTGAGGCTGGAATTTTCGTTTTCCTCCGTTCTCACCTTCAGAAGCTCCGTCAGGTCGAAGTTGTTGCGCAGGCGGATCTCCCCGTAATAAAGGTCGTACTCGCCCGCCTCTATCGCGGCCAGATAATCATCCCAGCTCAGCTCCTTCACCGTCACGGTGATGCCGAGCTGCTCCATATCGTCCGCAAAGCGGCGCACGACGCCGGTCTTCACGCTGCTGTCGGAGCACACCACGAAAACAAGCTCTATCTTCTGCGGCGAGCCGGACATGTATTCCAGCATCCCGTCCTCATCGTAATCCTTTATGCCCGCGTTTTCAAGCACGGCCACGCAGGTGTCAAGGTCGTAGGCCAGCGAGCTTGCAAGCTCCGTCGGGTAAATGTCGCAGGTTGGGTACATTGCGATGGGCGAGGCCACGCCGTTGCCGTGGAGAAGCTCCACCATGTTCTGCCGGTCAAAGGCGAAGTTCATGGCGTATCGGAAGTTGCTGTAGCGCCCCAGTGCGCTCGCCTCGTTGAACACGACGTAGTGCATGTTCGTCGTCGGGTAGGAGTGTATCTCGTTCGTGCTGGCATAGCCGAGGTTCGTATAGCTCGATGGGTCGTTTATGACGATGTCTATAAGCGACGACTCGAACGCATCCAGCGCGCTCTGCGCGTCGGTGTACTCCTTGAGGTATATCACGTCCACGGGATGGTGTATCTCCGCATGGGTGTATTTCGTGCCGACGTTTTCATCGCCGCTGCTGTCCGCCCCATCCTCCTGCACGACCTCCTCCGGCAGGCCGATGAAGCCGGTATAGGCGTGCAGCTCGGTATGATCCTCATTGTACATGTACGGCCCGCTGCCCATCGGGAAGTCGTCGGCAAAGGTGCCGTATTTTATCACCGGGATGTTCAGCAGCTTCGGAAGCTGGGAGTTGCCGATGCCGAGGGAGACATACAGCGTGTCGTCCCCGTCATAGGACGCGCCAAGATAGCTGTTGAAGCGCCCCTTGTACCTGTCGGAGCTGACGGCCCTGTCCAGCGAATAGCGAAGATCCATGGCCGTGACGGGCGTGCCGTCGTGGAAGGTGTGGCCCTGGTCTATCTTGAAGGTCCAGTATGTGCAGTCCTCATTCGTCGCCCAATCGACGATGAGGTTTTTTATCACGTTGAAGTTGTTGTCCAGCTCCACCATGTTCTCATACACCAGCGCGCATACGAGCTGGTTTGAGCGGTTCGTCGCAATGAGGGGGTTGAAGCTGTAGTTCGAGTTGGAGTTGAGCGAGAATATGTCGTCCTCGCCGACGGCGCGCTCCACATCCCTGCCGCCCGTCGATTCGGGGATGGTGTCGTAGGTGAGCGCGGCCTCGCGCCGGCCGCAGGCGGCGCAGCCGAGAAGCAGCGCCAGCGCGCACAGTATGCATACCGTCTTTTTCAGCTTTGTCATTGTCATTCTCCAGGGGCAAGCACTATCGCCGCGGCAAGATTTCCCCTTCCCATGCCGCGCTTGAGCGTGTATCTGTGCGACCAGTATTTATCGTGGCTGCACACGGTACACTCCTCGGATACGTCTATATTCTCCCGCCGCAGGCCGAGCTGGACGAGACGGCGCGCGTTCGCCGCGCGCAGGTCAACCATCGTCTTCCCGCCGGGGCGCGCGTCGAAAAGCCCGTCCGCCTCGCCGCCGAGGTATTTCTCCACAGCCGCGGGCACGTCGCCGTCCGTTTCAAAGCAGCAGCGCCCGATGGACGCGCCCATCGCCGCGCAAATGCTATCGCGCTTCGCACCGAGGGCGCACATTTTTTCCACCGTCACGCCCAGAATATCCGCAACTGAGCTGCGCCAGCCGCAGTGCACCGCGGCGATGACGCCGTTTTCCGCATCGCACAGCAGCGCCGGCACGCAGTCCGCCACGAAGCACATTATCGGCAGGCCGCGCTCCGTTGTTATTATCCCGTCCGCCTCATAGGGCACGGGCGCGCCGCATTCGTGCCTGTCCGCGCGCGTGACGACGCGCACCTCGTTTCCGTGCACCTGCCGCGTCACGGCGCAGCCGTCTATCTCCGCGCCCATGAGCGCGGTCAGGCGCCTGTAGTTTTCGCGCACGTTCTCCGGCGCGTCGCCGCGGCCGAAGCCGAGGTTGAGGCTTGCGAGGTCCCCGGTGCTCACGCCGCCGAAGCGCGTCGTGAATGCGTGCTTCGTCCTTATCACGGACGAGCTCATGTATATAAGCCCGTCCACGTTGTTTTCAGTAAATGCCATTTCGTCCTCCGCGGTTCATTCGTTGCGCCCGCAGCACTCCTTGTATTTCAGCCTTCTGCTGCCGTCCGGCTTCATCTTGCCGCAGGGGCAGGGGTCGTTCCGGCCGGGCTTGGGCGCTTTCTTCACGGGCTTTTTCTTCTCCGGCTCTCCGCCGACGTTCGCGGCGGCGTTCTTCGCCACGGACCTGCGCTCGATAGGCTGGGCCGTGCGCACCTGCACGGTGAACAGCCGCCGCACGGTCTCCTCGCGGATGCCGTGCACCATCCCCTCGAACATCTCAAAGCCCTCCTGCTTGTAGGCGTCTATGGGCTTGACCGAGCCGTAGCCGCGCAGGCCGATGCCGCGCTTGAGCTCGCTCATGGCGTCGATATGGTCCATCCAGTACTCGTCCACCACGCGCAGCATTATCACGCGCTCTATCTCCCGCATGAGCGGCAGGCCGTTCGGCCCCGCGCCGAAGGCCGCCTCGCGCTTGGCGTAGACCTGCTCCGCCAGCGCCGTCACGCGCTCCGTCAGCGCCTCCGGCTTTGCAAAGCCGCCGAATTCGTCTATGCTTATCTCGCCCCGGCGCAGGAAGAACTTCTCAAAGGGCTGGAGCGCCGCGTCAAGCTGCTGCTGGCTCTCCGCCGCCGTGCCGCCGAGGCCGTCTATAACGGTGCCCTGCACGTATTCCTTCACCATGCCGAGGATCTGCTCGTGTATATCCTCGCCGTCGAGGACCTTGCGCCGCTCGCCGTAGATGATGTTGCGCTGCTTGTTCATGACGTCGTCATACTCCAGCACGCTCTTGCGCGTCTGGAAGTTGCGGCTTTCCACGGTCTTCTGCGCCTGCTCTATGGCGTTGGAGAGCATCTTGTGGTCAAGGGGCGTGTCCTCATCGACGTTGAGCGCCTCCATCATGCCCATCAGCCTTTCCGAGCCGAAAAGCCGCATGATATCATCCGTCAGCGCGAGGAAGAAGCGGCTTTCACCGGGGTCGCCCTGACGGCCGGCGCGGCCGCGCAGCTGGTTGTCGATGCGGCGCGACTCGTGCCGCTCCGTGCCGAGGATGAAAAGCCCCCCGGCCGCCCTGACCTTCTCGGCCTCGGCGTTCGTGACGAGCTTGTGCGCGGCAAGCCTCTCGGCGAACATCGCGCGCGCATTGAGTATATCCTCGTTGTCCGTGTCGGCGTAGCCCGTAGCCTCGGCGATGACGGCCTCGTCAAACCCGGCCTTTCTCAGGTCGTTTTTCGCAAGGAACTCCGCGTTGCCGCCCAGCACGATATCCGTGCCGCGTCCGGCCATGTTCGTGGCGATGGTCACGGCCCCCAGCTTGCCCGCCTGGGCGACGATCTCCGCCTCCTTCTCGTGGTACTTGGCGTTCAGCACCGTGTGCGCCACGCCGCGGCGCTTGAGAAGCTGCGAGATATATTCGCTCTTTTCTATCGACACCGTGCCCACCAGCACCGGCTGCCCCTTTTCATGGCAGGCCACGATCTGCTCGATAATGGCGCGGTTCTTGCCCGCTTCGTTCTTGTATACGACGTCGGGGTCGTCGATGCGTATGACGGGCTTGTTCGTGGGTATCTCGATTATGTCCAGCTTGTATATGGCCTCGAACTCCTCCGCCTCTGTCACGGCGGTGCCTGTCATGCCGGAGAGCTTGCCGTACAGGCGGAAGTAGTTCTGGAAGGTGATGGTGGCAAGGGTTTTGTTCTCCTTCTGCACATCCACATGCTCCTTGGCCTCTATAGCCTGATGCAGCCCCTCGGAATACCGGCGGCCGAGCATGAGACGCCCGGTGAACTCGTCCACAATGATTATCTCGCCGTCCTTGACGATGTAATCTATATCGCGCTTCATGATGCCGTGCGCCTTCAGCGCCTGATTTATATGGTGGGAAAGCGTCGCGTTCTCGATGTCGGCAAGGTTTTCAAGGCCGAAGGCGCGTTCCGCCTTCTCGACGCCGCGCGCGGTCAGCGTGGCCGTCTTTGCCTTCTCGTCTACAACGTAGTCGGCGTCAAGGTCCTCGCTCTCCTCCTCCTTTTCGTCCACGGAGGCGTAAACCACCTTTTTCAGCCTGCGCACGAAGTCGTCCGCCTGCCGGTAGAGGTCGGTGCTCTCATCACCCTGGCCGGAGATTATAAGGGGCGTGCGCGCCTCGTCGATGAGGATGGAGTCCACCTCATCCACGATGGCGAAGGCGTGGCCGCGCTGCACCATCTGCTCTTTATATATGGCCATGTTATCGCGCAGATAGTCGAAGCCCATCTCGTTGTTCGTGCCGTAGGTTATGTCGCAGTTGTACGCGGCGCGGCGCTCGTCGTTCGTCAGGCCGTGCACGATAAGGCCGACGGACAGCCCCATGAAGCGGTGCACCTTGCCCATCCATTCGCTGTCGCGCCGGGCAAGGTAGTCGTTGACGGTGACGATATGCACGCCCTCGCCCGTCAGCGCGTTCAGGTACGCCGGCAGAACGGCGACGAGCGTCTTGCCCTCGCCGGTCTTCATCTCCGCGATGCGCCCCTGATGCAGCACTATGCCGCCGATCAGCTGCACGCGGAAGGGCTTCATCCCCAGCACGCGCCATGCGGCCTCACGCACGGCGGCGAAGGCCTCCGGCAGGATGTCGTCCAGCGTCTCCCCATCTGCAAGGCGGGCCTTGAACTCGTCCGTCTTGGCGCGCAGCTCGTCGTCACTCAGCGCGCTGTACTGCGCGTCGAGCTTTTCCACGGCGTCCGCTATCGGATATATCTTCTTGAGCTCCCTGTCGGAATAGCTGCCGAATAATTTATTGAACAGTCCCATGTTTATGAACCTTTCGTGGATATAAAAATATTATTTATTATTCAGATACCTATACAGGATTCAGATAATTATACAGGTTATATTGTAGCACAAGTTTATGAATAAAAAAAGTATTATCTTGTAATCGCCCCCCGTCTATGATAAAATGCGAACTAATATAGAATCGCTAAATATATGATATATAGTGGAGGGGAATATGGTTTTATGGGTGCAATTGGCTTTGATAATGACAAATATGTGAAGCTGCAATCGCAGAACATCCGCGACAGGATCTCGAAATTCGGCGGGAAGCTGTATCTTGAGTTCGGTGGAAAGCTCTTCGACGATTATCATGCTTCCCGCGTGCTGCCGGGCTTTCATCCGGACAGCAAGGTGCGTATGCTGCTGGAAATGAAGGACGAGGCGGAGATCGTCATCGCCATCTCGGCCGACGATATCGAGCGCAGCAAGCACCGCGGCGACCTCGGCATCACCTATGACGAGGACACCCTGCGCCTCATCGACGCCTTCCGCGACATCGGGCTGTATTTCGGCAGCGTCGTCATCACGCACTTCCGCGGTCAGGCCGTGGCGGAGCAGTTCCAGAAGCGGCTGGAATCGCTGGGCATCCGCGTGTACAGGCACTACATAATCCCCGACTACCCCTCAAACGTCTCCCTCATCGTGTCCGACGAGGGCTTCGGCAAGAACGACTTCATCGAGACGGAGCGCAGCCTTGTCGTCGTCACCGCGCCCGGCCCCGGCAGCGGCAAAATGGCCACCTGCCTCAGCCAGCTTTATCATGAGCATCTGCGCGGTATAAACGCAGGCTACG
>ENA-OUQC01000475-OUQC01000475.1-human-gut-metagenome-genome-assembly--contig:-NODE-475-length-28383-cov-10.500353_pt1 | contig 28383 bp, 23 predicted proteins | sample MGYA00237942_ERZ548815 | MGnify/ENA primary metagenome ERZ548815 (study PRJEB26490, sample SAMN05194722) | human gut metagenome | biome: terrestrial biome; feature: human-associated habitat; material... | reverse complement strand
ATATATCACCCGAAAAACAAAAAAAGAGCGACTAAATTACTTTTTAGTCGCCCCCAAGGGCATTATGTCTTTACTTATACTTTAAATGAAAGAGCCGTGACATCAACACCTGAACTTCTAGTAAATGAACTTGGGACGCTTGCTATCTTCATCGGCTTACATCGTTCCGATTCCCATCAGCATACCCCTCAACGCCTCTGCTTCATTGGACGCATAGGCGTGGCATTTTTGATAATTGGTTTACTGTCGCTCTGAGAACAAGACGCTCAGTAACAAGTGTTTCAATGGAGTTATTGTGTTGGGTATTATTCATTATTCTTCTTTTTCTTTATTACAATCCTTCTTGTCAGTGTTACCCTCGGTTTAATTTCCTTGCGGCAATCTGGGCAGAGGGTGAGCCGGTAACCTTCCAAGTTGGTGGTTATGCCTTCTGTGGCACCGCAGCGTTCGCAGGTATGCCAGGAGGTCTCGATGGCCTCATCTATGAGCTGCCTAATATCCTCTGGAGCGTTGTGGTGGTAAATACGGAGGCCACCGAACTTCTGTTTGATCTGACTAACCTCGATGAACGTATCCGGATGGGCTACATTGTAGGAATCGATGGCCGATGCGATTTTCTCAATCATCTGCCACCATCCTTTTCCGCATTCCCAGGGCATATCTGAGACTTTCCGGATCATCTCAGCTTGGTCTTGTTTTTATAGGGCCAAAGGGCCTCGACCGCCATCATGGTGCGCCCGATGAAGTGGCCCTTCGGTGCATGTTTCGATTCTCCTGTCTGCTCCTGATAGACCGGGATGCCATAGGTATCCTTGAACTGTTTATCGAAGTCACCAGTTTGCTTATGGTGCAGCAGTTCCTCAAAGAGTTGGACGCGGCCGGGCCAATATATGGCGTTCAGCAGGACCAAGTCGGACATCGATTCAGGGTCGAAGTCGAAGAGCCACTCGCGCATCTTGTCGGATTCAAAGAAGATGGTCCCGTCCGTGGCTCCGCGACTAAAGAGTCGGAGAGTCGCCTCGTCCAGCGGATGCCAACCCTCCTTGATGGTGCGATGGAAGCGGTCCAGCTCGACGCAGGTGGTGATGCGGAGCTTAACGTTCGTCAGTTCGATGCCATCGAGGAAGGTGATTTCGAAGAGACCGAACTCCGTTTCGATGATCATCTCGTTTTCGCGGCCTGAGAGAACTTTGCAGGCCACTTCAAGGCAGCCGGTGCCGGCCTCGAAGGGAATTTCGGCACCATCGTGGACGGACTTGGTGAAGTGGCAGAAGGGCAGGTCCCATTCCACCGGGTTGACGCGGGTGACGCCGGTCAAGAAGAGCAAGTAAGAATCGGGAAGGAAACTGTATCCAGGACTGACCACGATGCGGGCGCTGCGCATCTTCGCGGTCAACTCCTGAAGGAGGATGATCAGGCACTCGCGGCCGGGGTCGGCGTCCAGCCAGTCCAGTTCCTCGGTGAGGCGGGCCTGGAGGGCATCGATGGTGACCGGAGCATAGTGGGTAGTTTTGGTGCTCTCGAGAGAGAGGTTGAGCGTTTGTAGGAGTTTTTTATTCATGTTTGAAAATTACAAGTTATCAATACGAAGTCGCATTTTAAAAAGCCTTGATTTTTGGTCCGAATCGGCACTTAACGGAAAAAACTTTTAAAAATCGGCATTGCAGACCCCTCTGTTGCGCTTGCAAAAATGCCAACAATTTTCTACCTTTGTAAAAACAGTTTTCTATGCCCCTGAAACTCTATCTCGACAAGCGTCAGAACAAGCACAAAGAATCCCCTATCAGGGTTGTCTGGTCTTTCAACGGAGACCGGTATCAGACCACGATGGGGTTCAGCATCCCTCCGGAGGCGTGGGATGAGAAGGAGTTCCGTGTGACACCTGCCGCGTACAACCACAAGAATACACCATCCGCCACCATCAATGCCTTTATCGTTGCTATGGAGAAAGCGGTGAACCGGCTGGAGAACTACGCCCGCACCCGGAACGCCACTCTCACCAAGCCAATCGTCAAAAAGGTTGTGGCCGACGTGATTGCCGGCGGCGGCGAATACCCCTACGAGCAGGAGAAGGTCTGGAGAAAGATGCTGAGTGAGCGGTATATGACCAAAGAACGCTATTTCCAGCACTTCCGCGGCGGCAAATACAAACTCATCGGCTTCGGTAAAGATTCCGAGACGCTGGAGGATGTGGTGATCTATCAAGCCCTGTACGGGGCCAATCAAATCTGGGTGCGTTCCTACGACATCTTTTTCAGCAAAGCAAAGGACGAGAATGGGAATGAGGTGGATAGGTTTAAAGAAATAACGAAAAACGAATTATAGATTATGGATACTTTTGTCGATAATAGTGGATTTCCGCTACCTACAGGGATAGACTTTAGCAAGGATGGAAGAACCCTTGTCCTTACTCTTGATAAGCAGTCTCTCGTTTCGAACATGCAGAGCAATCAGAGTGCCTTTGAAGGGTGGTCTTTATGCCTTTTCGCTAACAATTCTGGTTTATTCAATCGTATCCGTATTGTTTGGGAGCCCATTGTCGGTTACCAGAACAAAGAAGTACTAACCTCTGCTGAACGGGGCCACTTCTATAGATTTCTCTACCGCGCTTACAAGTTTTCAGAGAATTTTCCTTCAGTGGTAGAGATTTATCCTTCAGTGGAATCCGTATTTGACATAGCTGAGTTCAAACATTGGGTACTGAATTACCCCAATGGAGAGACTAAAGATTCAGAAAAGGAGAACAAAGATGCCGAAGCACATCTCGAAAGAGTTCTTTTGTCAATAATGACTGGCAAATTTGATTATTGTGACCACCAGCTCCCGGTAGGCCTTTTTCTCAATGAGGTCAAGAATGATTATGCGAGGTGTTCAGATAAGCTAAGCCAGATTGACCTTTGGAGTGTAAAAGATAACACTCTAAATATCTATGAATTAAAAAATGATGTAAATAAGTCCGTAGGCATTATCTCAGAATTGATGTTCTATACAAATGTCATGGATTATTTTAGGCGACACATCTTCAATTATCCGACGGCATTTGCAAAAAAGAGAGTATTCTTCAGACATTCAAAAGAGTTATATGACGATATCACAAACAATAAAATAGAGACGGTGAATGGTTATCTTCTGGCCAATAACTTACATCCAAGGATTACAGATGACGTCATAAGCCTCATGAACACCAACACAGCTGGAATTGTTTATAAAAAATTAACAGTCAACAATTTCAAGTCAGAATTGACAAAATGAGAATCACACTTCACCGCCCCACCAAATTGGCGGCTGCATTACTGAAATAGTATCGTCAAAGGGAACAAGGATCTTCGTCGACCTGGGGCACAATCTTCCTAAAGGCGACGAGGAGTCTGAGGATGAATTCGCCTCGGAGGAGGCCATCGCGGACCTGATTGGCGATGCCAGGGCCATCTTTTACACTCACATGCACGGTGATCACGTAGAACTGTTCCAGTACGTGCCGGACGGGGTGGACCAGTACATCGGCCCGCTGGCACTTAATATCATGAAGGCCAAGTACGAGCACATGTCTCACGCCGACGCCTTGAAGGAAAACAGCGATAAGTGCTTGAGGAAACTGAAGCCGTTCAAGACTTACCGGAAAGGGCGCCCCATTGCCATCGACGACATCACGGTCACGCCTTTCCAGGTCAGCCATTCATCGGCCGATTCCTACATGCTCAAAATCAAGTGCGACGGAAAGACAATACTGCACACCGGAGATTTCCGAGGGCACGGTTATATGGGAGAGGGCATCTACAAAGTCGTTGACAAATATCATATTGCCGGACATGTCGATATTCTCATCACCGAGGGTACCAACGTGGACAATAACGGCAAATCCATGCGTCCCGAGTCGGCCCTGAAGGAAGAATTCAAGGAAGTTTTCCGACAGTATAAAAATACATTCATCATCTGCTCGTCCACAGATGCAGACCGTCTGGAGTCAATTTACAGCGCGAACAAAGAGTCTGCGCATAGGCCTTTCATCGTGGATACTTACCAGAAAGACATCATCGGCCTCATCGCCCAGCAGGCTGAAGAAGGAAGACGGCTCTACCATTTCGGACCAAACAAGATTTACGGATACAGTCCCACAAACGAAAAGATGGATTATATGATGCGCCGCTATGGCTTTGTGATGCTGATACGGCGCAGCGAGAAGTTCCAGTCTTACCTGGACAAGATTCTTCCTTTCTGCAAGCCGGAAGAAACGTGCCTGGTCTATTCCCAATACCACGGCTACATAGAGAAGCGTGAGGGAAATACGGCATTCAATCAGGAACTATTTGACTATGTGGAGCAGTTCCGCGAGAAAAGCTGTACAATAAAAGACCGTATTCACACATCCGGTCATGTCTCCAAGCAGGATTTGGTCCGGCTCTGCGAGCTGATTAATCCAGCGCTCATCATCCCCATTCACAAGGACGAAAAAGCTGATTTCGTTTCCATCCTACCTGACGAATTAAGAATGAAAGTCTGCGAATACGAGTACAGCAAGGACGGCATAGACATAGAATTCGATCCGCCGCAGAAGACATCATTGCTCTTTTGACTTTAATTCATCTGACAATGCCAGTCCCTTTGCTGTAAGCAAATATTTCTGGCGTGGATGACGTGGGGATTCCGGGTGAAGCATCCTGACAAATCCCTCTACGATAGCGGGAGAAAGATAGAGCTTCAAAAAACTTTCCCTGTCTTTTAATCCCATTTCAGAGAGCATCTCCTTGACAGACAACTGCCTGCCATTTATCGTAGAGACAAGTTGCTTGACATTGGAATTATCTGTGTGCTACTTGTCGGGTGATTGTCGGGTGCTCGTCGGCATCCTCAAATTCATTTGACTGAGCAGCAGGACTAATTTCATTTTGCGTAAATGTCGCATAATCACGATTTTGGCCGAGAAAGGCATTATGTTTTCAATTTTTTCTATATTTGCGATATGAAGTTTTGCTAAGTGAGTCATTCAGTGAACCTTTGGTTTGCTGGATTGAACTCATAGCAGTTATATTTTTCACCTAAAAAGTATAGATAATATGAAAAAGGTATTTAATCTTCTTGTCTCTTTCGTTCTGCTTGCGGGGTTTTCCGCTTGTAACAAGGACAATCCAGGCAATCAACAACAGGTGCCAGATAATCCGAGTCCGCAGTCCGCCCCCTCCTCCTGGTCCGACAATGGACTACAAAGGCCTTAGGTTCATTTCTTCCGGAGAATCCACTGTCAAGCTTAAACAAGTGGGTCTTCCTCTTGCCATAAGACTGGAATACAGCACAGATGGGACTCAATGGATGTCATATACCATAGATGAAAAGATTGATTTGGCAGACGGAGGATTTGTGTTGTTCAGAGCCGGCGAGCCGAGTAATCGTGTATTCAGTAGAGATTCCGAAAATCACTATCAGTTTGTGATTTCCGGCTCCGTGACTGCCAAAGGGAACATTATGTCATTGTTTGGCAGGGATTTTACCGCTCAAGTTCCGGAGTATGCATTTTTCGCTTTATTTAAAGGGTGCACAAGCCTTCTGTCTGCGCCTGAACTCCCGGCAACGACATTGAAAGTGGGCTGCTATTGCAAAATGTTCCAAGGATGCACAAGTCTTACATCCGCGCCTGTGCTTCCTGCCAAAGACTTGGTTAAAGATTGCTATCTTCTTATGTTCGAGGGTTGCAGTAAGCTCCAATATGTCAAAGCATTGTTCGCAACTGAGCCTTCAGAAGGCACAACAAGAGACTGGCTCAGCGGCGTGGCGGCTTCCGGCACATTTGTCAAAAGTAAAAATGCGACTTGGAACGTGACTGGCGTACACGGCATTCCACAAGGATGGAAAGTCGAAACTGAGTGATCATAAATCAAATCCCCAGACCGCTGTAATGGCGATTTGAGGATTATGATTTTTTCTGACTCTGTAGTAGACAAGCCTTTGGGGCGCCGGATGGGCAAGGGACTTCGGACCGGTACGCACCTGTCGGTGCTATCCCTCCCACGCCTCTGGCGCGGGCCCCTCCCGTTCTCGAAACCACGGGCGGCTATGCCGTCCGAGGTCCCTTGTCACCCGGCTTCACCTCACTCTATCCCCTCCTTCTTCGTTTTTAGCGGCAGGAAAGATTTGATTGGTTATGAATTCTAATACGTAGGCTCTAATTTCGCAGTTTTTGTCCTATAACTCATCAATAGCCGATGCTGTATCCGTTTGATAAATTTTTTCGTCCAAATAATACAAGCCGCAAACAGTATACCCTGCATCCTGCAACGGAAGAACAACAAGACTGATACATTTGCCTTCCGGATTGCCGTACATTACCCCATATTGTATATCTCGGCCCACACCATATTTTTCATCTAACGTGCTTTTAACTGCATCATACCGTTCTTTCCCTTTTTCACTTTCTGAAAACAGGTCAAAAAATGCTAAACAAAAAAAACGGTCTCGGTAATCGAAAAAAAAGGAAACTTCTTTCCAAGTGTATCCGCCATAAGGGACATAATAATAAGTCTGTTTGGTCTTGATTCTTCTTTCTCCCAAAGGCAAAGTTTTATAAGAATCAACCCCGTTCCATTCACGATAGTCGAACATAAAACCTTTGTTATCCATTACACGACTAACTGTTGCATTCTTACTGCCGAGATAACAATTAAAAAATGAAGACGGTATACTTCTCACTGACGAAGACGAAATTGTTTTATTCGCGCCCCCACAAGATACAAATATCGCCGATGCGATAAGTATTTTTAATAAAGTTCTCTCCATATCAATATCTCATTAATCCTCAAAAATAGTATAAAACATATCCTCAGAAACCACGGTTGGCAAAGGTATACAAATTATCCGCGATTCCGCAAAAGAATCTTTTTGTTCAGACTATAAGTTCCCGCCAATAAGTTTTAAAAAGTATTATGGCTTAGGTAATTACACAGAGCATATACCGCTGTCGGTCAGTGGATTGAATTCTATGAAGTCTTTGAGGTTCATCTGGTAACTAATTGGGCGTGGATATGTATATGAGGGTTTCCTTCAAGCGCTTTTTCAATCAGGCTTTCAAATGCCTGCTCGTTGGTCTGTGAAGACATCATTGCTCTTTTGACTTTAATTCATCTGACAATGCCAGTCCCTTTGCTGTAAGCAAATATTTCTGGCGTGGATGACGTGGGGATTCCGGGTGAAGCATCCTGACAAATCCCTCTACGATAGCGGGAGAAAGATAGAGCTTCAAAAAACTTTCCCTGTCTTTTAATCCCATTTCAGAGAGCATCTCCTTGACAGACAACTGCCTGCCATTTATCGTAGAGACAAGTTGTTTGACATTGGCATTATCTGTGTGCAACTTGTCGGGTGCTTGTCGGGTACTTATCGGGTGCTTGTCGGCATCCTCAGGTTCATTTGACTGAGCAGCAAGATTAGGCTGCGTGCACCACTGGGGAGAAGGATTGATGTGCAGATAGCGATTACGCAAATCCCATTGCTCACCCAGAAGCAGATTCCTGAAAAAACGTTCCAGATAGATAGGAGTGTAGTCAACCCCCTTCACGACATTTCGATAATTGGCCCGCACCAAGGCGTTACGGAAATACCAAGAATGATTTGCAAACATATCATTGTTTACCCGGAAGCCCAAATCCCTCAAATAAAGGATTGTAAAGACAGCCGTTGTGCGTGTATTTCCCTCACAAAAAGGATGAATCTGCCAGATTCCGGAAACAAATTGAGTGATATGGGACATCAAATCATCGGAGGATATCCCCTTGTAACTAAAATTACGTTCCTGTCCTATGTCGTAGTCCAAAGCCCGATGCAAATCTTCGCAATTCAAGTAAAGGACAGTATCATAGTCAAGCACCCATTCCTTTTTTGTTATATCATAATCCCTCAATTTGCCGGAATGTTTGAACACTCCGTCAAATATTCGGCGATGCAAGGAAATAATGCCCTGTGAACTGAAATCGAGAGACTCGGATGAGAGGATTTTGGTGATGTTAGCAGAGACTTTATCGGCCTCTTGCATCCTGTCATCTCCCCCTTCACGCGACTGCTTAGACCGATAATAGGTCTTTATCAGCTCGCGTGCCCGGTCGATATCAATTTCTCCTTCAATATGCTTACGGGCCGTCTCCTTCAAATATTCGGATGTCTTCAAGCCATCGACATCCTGCAGACCGATAGCCGTCCGCCAAAGAGTCGCTTTCTCTTGTTTGCCAGGCTCGCCCTGTCTGATGTATTCATCAAAATCTATGTAGCCGTCTTTCATCTTTACAATATCTGTCCGCAGGTCTGTGATAAACTCATATTACCTTGACTTTACCTGTGACTACGTCGTTAATAACTCATCACTATCTGTAGCCCGGAACCAAATCAAGCTGACCATCTGATTGTGAGAACTTTTCATATCAATAGCTTGTAGGTTTCTATGTTGCTTAATCTTACAAATTTAACAATTTTTTCTATATTTGCGATATGAAGTTTTGCCAAGTGAGTCGCTCCGCGAATCTATGGTTTGCGGGATTGAACTCATTGCAGTTTTGTTTTTCACTTAAAGAGTATTGATAAATATGAAAAAGGTATTCTACCTTATTGTCGCTTTCGTTATGCTTGCGGGGTTTTCTGCTTGTAGTAAGGACGATTCAGGCAATCAGCAACAGGAACCGGAATATCCGAGTCCCACCCCTGTCCCGTCAGCGGACTACAAAGGTCTTGCGTTCATTTCTTCCGGAGAATCCACTGTTCGGCTTGCACAAGTGGGGACCCCGTATGAAATCTCATTGGAATACAGCACTGATGAATCCCATTGGAAGCCATATACCATAGGGAAAACGATTACTTTGGCTGACAGTACATTTTTATTGTTCAGAAGCGGCGAGCATAAAAATCGCAAATTCAGTAAGGATGACGAAAATTACTATCATTTCGAGATTTCCGGCCCCATCTCTGCACAAGGGAATATTATGTCATTGTTAAACAGGGATTTCTCTACTCCGCTTACATTCTATGGATTTTTCGCATTATTTGAAGGATGTACAAGCCTGCTGTCTGCGCCTGAGCTCCCGGCAACAACAATGGAACAGGGCTGCTATTCCCAAATGTTCGCTGGATGCACATCTCTGAAATCTGCCCCTGAACTCCCGGCCGAAGCATTGGCAACGAATTGTTATCGGTATATGTTCCGCGGATGTTCCACTCTGACATCTGCTACGGAACTCCCGGCGACAAAAATGGAACAGGGCTGTTATTTCGGGATGTTCTCTGAATGCACAGAATTGACATCCGCGCCTGAACTCCCGGCCAATGTATTGGCAAACAATTGTTATGGGTGGATGTTCAAAGGATGTTCCGCTCTGACATCTGCCCCTAAGCTCCCGGCAACAAAAATGGAAGCCTATTGTTATAACGGCATGTTCGCAAACTGTACGAAACTGACATCCGCACCCGACCTCCATGCTAAAAGGTTGGAGTCCAATTGCTACAATTGCATGTTTGAGGGATGCACAAGTCTCACATCGGCTCCGGAACTTCCGGCTACATACCTGGTAAAAGAATGCTACCATAGCATGTTCAACGGATGCACAAGTCTTACATCAGCACCTATACTCCCCGCGACGACCTTGGAGTGGGGTTGTTATAGCGAAATGTTCCAAGGATGTACAAGTCTGACATCCGCACCTGAACTTCCGGCGAAAGAGCTTATTCGCAATTGTTATCAGCTTATGTTTAAAGATTGCAGCAAGCTCCGATATGTCAAAGCATTGTTCACAACCAGCCCATCAGAAGAAACCACAAAAGACTGGCTCAGCGGTGTGGCGGCTTCCGGAACATTCGTCAAGAGCAAAAATGCCACTTGGAACGTGACGGGCGTACACGGCATTCCGAAAGGATGGAAAATTGAAACTCGGTAGCCTGTCATTTATCGCAACACAAGTTGTTTTGTTTTTACACTTAAAGAGTATTGATAAATATGAAAAAGATATTCAATCTTATTGTCTCTTTCGTTCTGATTGCGGGGTTTTCTGCTTGTAATAAGGATGCTTCCAACAAACCGAGTCTTCCCCCTGCCCCTGTCCCGACAGTGAACTACAAAGGCCTCACGTTCATTTCTTCCGGAAATTCCACTGTCTGTCTTGCAAAAGTGGGAGCTCCGGACGAAATCACATTGGAATACAGCACCGATGAGTCCCAGTGGAATCCATATACCATAGGGGAAAAGATTTCATTGGCGGACGGCACATTTTTACTGTTCAGAGCCGGCGAGCAGAAAAATCTCACATTCAGCAAGGGTTCCGATAGTTACTATCATTTCGAGATTTCCGGTCCCGTCACTGCTCAAGGGAATATTATGTCATTGTTAGACAGGGATTTCTCCACTCCGCTTTCAACGAATGCATTTTTCGCTTTATTTGAAGGATGCACAAGCCTGCTGTCTGCGCCTGAACTCCCGGCAACAACAATGGCACAGGGCTGCTATTTCCGAATGTTCGCGGAATGCACAGGGTTGAAATCCGCACCTGAACTCCCGGCCGAAGCATTGGCATACAATTGTTATGGGAGGATGTTCAAAGGATGTTCCGCTCTGACATATGTTCCTGACCTCCCGGCAACAACAATGGAAGCCTATTGCTATAACAGTATGTTCGCGAACTGTACGAGTCTGAAATTTGCACCCGAACTCCCTGCTAAAAGATTGGAGTCTAATTGCTACCATTGTATGTTTGAGGGATGCACAAGTCTTACATCAGCTCCGGAACTTCCGGCAACAGAGCTTGTGAGCAATTGTTATGAGTTTATGTATAAAGATTGCCACAATCTCCGATATGTCATAGGGCTGTTCACAACCGAGCCGTCAGAAAAAACGACAAAAGACTGGCTCAGTGGTGTGGCGGCTTCCGGAACATTCATCAAGAGCGAAAAAGCGACTTGGGACGTGACGGGCGCACACGGTATTCCGGAAGGATGGAAAATTGAGACTTGGTAGGCTGTCATTTATCGCGATACAAGCAGTTTTGTTTTTTCACTTAAAGAGTATTGATAAATATGAAAAAGGTATTCTATCTTATTGTCGCTTTCGTTATGCTTGCTGGGTTTTCTGCTTGTAATAAGGATGCTTCCAACAAGCCGGAGACTCCCCATGCCCCTGTCCCTACGGTAAACTATAAAGGTCTGACGTTCATTTCTTCCGGAGAATCCACTGTATGTCTCACAAGAGTGGGGACTCCGTATGAAATCTCATTGGAATATAGTACTGATGAGTCCCAGTGGAAGCCATATATCATAGGAGAAAAGATTGCTTTGGCTGACGGTACGTTTTTACTGTTCAGAGCCGGGAAGAAAAACTATAACTTCAGTAAAAATAACAGTAATTACTATCGTTTTGAGATTTCCGGTCCCATCAGTGCACAAGGAAATATTATGTCATTGTTAGACAAGGATTGCTCTACTCCACTTCAGGGATTTGCATTTAAAGCTTTATTTGAAGGATGCACAAGCCTGCTATCTGCACCGGAGCTCCCTGAAACAACATTGAGAATATATTGTTATGAGGATATGTTCAAAGGATGTTCCTCTCTGAAATCCGCGCCTAAGCTCCCGGCTACAAGTATGGTTCTTGGCTGCTATATGTCTATGTTCGACGGATGTACACATCTTACATCCGCACCGGAACTTCCTGCTACTGAACTGAAAGATTACTGCTACTTTGAAATGTTTAACGGATGCACAAGGCTTACATCTGCACCTAAGCTCCCCGCGACGACCCTGGCAGACCGCTGTTACACAAAAATGTTCCAAGGATGCATAAATCTCACATCGGCACCTGAACTTCCGGCAAAAGAACTTGTGGATCATTGCTATGTTCTTATGTTCAATGGTTGTAGTAAGCTCCGATATGTCAAAGCGTTGTTCACAACCGAGCCGTCAGAAGACACAACAAGAGACTGGCTCAATGGTGTGGCGGCTTCCGGAACATTTGTCAAAAGCAAGGATGCGACTTGGAATGTTACTGGCGCACTCGGCATTCCGCAAGGATGGAAAATAGTGACTCAAGCCGACAACTAGGCCCCAATTTTTCAAAATATATATTGGGAAATTTGTGTATCTTTGTGAGTTTTTCGGGATTATATGCCTGCGGATTTTGGGATTCGACGGGATGGTCCCGATGGTGGAAATAGAAACATATATACACAAATTCGATAGATGAAGGAATTTTTACAGGTTATACGTCGATTCGTAGGGCCGTACAAACAGTATCTTGCAGGCTCGGTGATTTTAAACATACTCTCGGCGGTGTTCAACATATTCTCGTTCACGCTGATAATCCCGATTCTGAAGATGATCTTCAACCTCGAGAGCGAGGTCTACACATTCATTCCATGGGACAGCGGCGCTTCGTTTAAGGAAATGCTGCTCAATAACATATATTATTATATGTCTTCGCTCATCACGACCTTCGGGCCTTCGATGACGCTGCTTCTGCTGGGACTTTTCCTCGGAGTGATGACTGCACTCAAGACAGGGTGCTACTTCGGATCGTCGGCTGTGATGATACCGATGAGAACCGGCATCGTGCGTGATATCAGGGTGCAGGTCTACAACAAGGTGCTCTCGCTGCCGCTCGGCTTTTTTTCGCAGGAAAGGAAGGGTGACATCATCGCGAGGATGAGTGGCGACGTGAACGAGGTAGAGAATTCCATCACCAGTTCGCTGGATATGCTCATCAAGAATCCGATTTTGATTCTGTTCTATTTCGGAACCCTGCTTTTCACCAGTTGGCAGCTGACCCTTTTCACGCTTTTAGTTGTGCCTGCAATGGCATGGGGAATGGGAGCGCTCGGAAAGAGGCTGAAAAGGGACTCACTGGAAGCTCAGGACAAATGGAGCGACACCATGTCGCAGGTGGAGGAGACTTTGAGCGGACTGCGCATTATCAAGGCGTTCAATGCCGAGGAGAAGATGAAGCGGCGGTTCCGCAGGACGGCTGACGAACACAAACGTCTTGTGAACAAGGTCGCCATCAGACAAGCTTCAGCGCATCCGGTCAGCGAATTTCTCGGCACCATCATGATCATGATCGTGCTCTGGTTCGGAGGGACGCTGATTCTCAACGGGAACGACGCATTTGACGCACCGACGTTCATCTTCTACATGGTCATTCTCTACAGCGTACTTCAGCCTATCAAGGATCTCTCAAGGGCAAGCTACAACATACCTCGCGGACTCGCTTCAATGGAGAGGGTGGACAAGATTCTCAAGGCGGAGAATAATATTAAGGAAATCGCGGCTCCGGTGCAGGTGACTGGATTCAACGACAAGATTGAAGTGAAGAACGTGTTCTTCTCCTACAACGGAGAGAAGGAAGTGCTTGAGGACATCAATGTTACAATTCCTAAGGGCAAGACCATTGCGCTCGTGGGACAGTCCGGGTCGGGAAAATCTACTTTGGTGGATCTTATTCCGAGGTATCACGATGTGGAGAGCGGCTCCATTTCGATTGACGGGGTGGACATTCGCAATCTTTCCATCCACGGACTGCGCAGCCTCATCGGAAACGTGAACCAGGAGGCGATTCTTTTCAACGATACGATTTTTAACAACATAGCCTTCGGAGTGGAGAACGCCACGATGGAGCAGGTGGTTGCGGCGGCGAAGATTGCCAATGCCCACGACTTTATTATGGAGAAGGAGAAAGGCTACGAGACGAACATCGGTGATGGCGGAAGGATGCTTTCCGGTGGTCAGAGACAGCGAATCAGCATTGCGCGCGCTATTCTCAAGAACCCGCCGATTCTGATTTTGGACGAGGCGACTTCGGCGCTTGACACTGAGTCCGAGAAACTGGTTCAGGAGGCTCTCGACAGGCTTATGAGTTCACGCACTACGATTGCAATTGCGCATAGGTTGTCGACGATTAAGAATGCGGATGAGATTTGCGTGATGCAGGACGGACGGATTGTGGAGCGGGGACGGCATGAGGAGTTGATTAAGTTGAATGGTTATTATAAGAAGCTGAACGATATGCAACAGTTGTGAGCCGCAGAAGCGGCGTGATTGCCGCGTTGCATTCGGATTTCAAATCCTCACAACCGACAGGTTGCTCCGGGTTGAAATTCGCCTGCGCCTTGCACTCACACCACTTCTGCGACTCACAGTCCAAGATGGGGTCTTGATTGCTTCGTTGCATTCGAAATTTCAGGAATGAGAGGGAAATTACATATTGTTTTTAAAATTGTCGTCCTGCTTTACGCTGTGGCGGTGGGGGTGCTTTGTTTTGCGAAATTTGACCCGGAGTTCATTCAGGAGCAGTCTCAGTTGCTGCATCTTACGGACAAGGATGTGCATTTTCTGATGTTCCTGCCGTTTGTGCCTTTGATTTATCTCGCTTTTGCTTCGCCGGAGTGGGAGATGAGAAAGACTTTGGTATTTTCGGCTCGGATGGTTGTTGTGGCGGTGGCTGTGGCTTCGATGATTGAGCTGATACAGGGACAGACCGGATACCGGGGCGAGGATTTGTGGGATGCAGTTGCCGGGATTGCAGGCGCGGCTGTCGGGATGATAGGCGTGCTCGCCGTGAAGTTTCTGATGCTCCGGCATGAGAGGAAACATGGCGACGGAGAGAATAAGTCGCTGATGATTTTCTGTATCCTCATGGCTTTTAGCCTTTCGGCCTGTATGTCACCCGAACTTTCGGCCCAGAGCCGCGACGAGTTCAGCCGCTGCTGCGATACTCTCACCGTACACCTGAAGAAAAGGACCGGCGTCAGCGGAGACAAGCTGAGCATACGTAAAGTTCTCAAGAGGGGAAAGAAGCTCGATTTCTATTTCGACCAATCGCTCGGCGACTATCCCTGGCATGAGGAGGACGTGGAATGGTTCCGCAAGGAGATGAAGAGCTGTTTCCCGAAAAAGTATTCCAACTGGAGCATAGGAGAAGTTTTCTCTAAGCGCAGCCCGTTGAAAGAGTTCGTGACGCCACAGCTCACTTACGGAGGCTTCCCGACAAAAAGTCTCAACAGGGTCGTTGACCCGGCCGCGAGAGAAAAGGACATTGTGCGCCGCGCGTCATCAATAAAATTCAGCAAGGGTCTGGAACACAGAAACATAGCGCTGTGGCAAAGTCACGGCTACTACTATGAGCAGTCGCTCGACCGTTGGGAATGGCAGCGGGCGTGTCTCTTCCAGACAGTGGAAGACATGTTCACGCAGAGTTTCGTGCTGCCATTTCTCGTCCCTATGCTGGAGAACGCCGGAGCGTATGTGATGCTCCCTCGCGAAAGAGACCTCAATGCTGACGAATACATCATCGACAACGACATTGCGGAGACATCCAGGGGCAGCGGAGACTTTCGTGCTGAAGGCGACTGGAAAATGAACGGGCCTGGGTTTGCGGACACGCACGAGATCATTTCGGACAATTCCAACCCGTTCCTTGCCGGGACATTTATTTGCGCAGAATGCGGCCGCAAGTCCAGAAGCGGCGTGGCTCCGAAAGCCGTATGGAGACCACACATTAAAGAAAAAGGTGAGTATGCAGTCTATGTCGCCTACCGGAGTCTGCCGGAGAGCACTGAATCGGCTCGCTACACCATTATGCACAGCGGAGGCACGACAGAATTCCTTATCAATCAGCGGATTGGTGGAGGAACATGGATTTATCTCGGGACTTTCCCCTTCGATAAGGGAAAGGACGGATGTGTGATTCTTGACGGAAGTGCAGCCGGGAGCAAAGAGGTCATCTGCGCCGATGCAGTACGCTTCGGAGGTGGAATGGGCAACATCGCACGCGGAAAGTCCGTCATACAAAGGCCACAGAAACAGGGGGCGGAGACAATGCGTCTGGAAGACAAGACAGAAGTCTCCGGAATGCCGCGCTATGCCGAGGGTGCGCGGTACAGCCTCCAATGGTATGGGGCGCCGGAAATGGTATGGAGCCAAAACGAGGGCAATAACGACTACGGGGACGACTATATGTGCCGCGGAACTTGGGTCGACTGGATCAGCGGCGGCTCGCGGATGAACAGGAAGGCAGACGGGCTCGGCATCCCGATTGACCTTTCCTTCGCCTTCCACACCGATGCCGGAATCGCGGCCAGAGACACGACGGTGGGCACTCTCACCATTTACACCTCCGCTTCCGAAGGAAAGACCGAACTCCCCTCCGGGGAAAGAAGACTCACAAGCCGGGAATATGCAGACATAGTGCAGTCGCAAATTGTCGCCGACATACGCGCCACCTACGACCCGGACTGGACAAGACGCGGAACAAAGGATCGCTCCTACCTCGAGTCCAGAACACCGACTTCACCGGCAATGATTCTCGAACTTCTCTCCCACCAAAACTTCAACGACATGAAGTTCGGACTCGACCCTTCTTTCCGTTTTTTGGTCTCGCGTTCCGTCTACAAGGGCATGCTGAAATATCTCAGTAACCGCTATGGGTGTCCGTACGCCGTACAGCCGCTCCCGGTGCGCTCTTTCGCCACAGAACTCGATGCCGTCGGCGACAAAGAATATTCGGTGACTCTCAGCTGGCTTCCGACAGAAGACCGGCTCGAACCCACGGCAAGCCCAAAGGGATACATTCTTTCCAAACGTACGGACGACGGCGCATTTGACGCGGGAATACAACTAAAGTCTTTTAAGACTGCGGAAGACGGACGGGTTTCATGTTCCGTAAAATTGGAGAAGGGACACATCTACAGCTTTTGTGTAAGCGCCTACAACGACGGCGGCAAGTCATTCCCCTCTGAGATTCTTTCAGTCGGCCTGCCAGAGCGAAAGACATCAGACAACATACTTATAGTCAACAACTTCACAAGAGTTGCCGCTCCTTCATATTTCGACACTTCGGAATATGCCGGCTTTGACAACAGAAACGGAGGCGGAGTAGGCTATATGCAGAGAATCAACTACATAGGCGAGACCTACCAATTCAGGAAAGGCTTGGAATGGAAGGATGACGATGCGCCGGGATTCGGGGCATCCTACACTGACATGGCTGCATCGGTCCTCGCCGGCAATACGTTTGACTACCCTGCCCGGCATGGAAAGGCACTTATGAAGCTCGGATACGGATTCGTGTCTATGAGCGCGGAGGCTTTTGAAAGAGTGAACTCAGAGGGAAAAACAATTTCGGAGAATGTCCCTAAATTGGCCACAGACTACCCTATTCTCGACCTTATCTGCGGAAAACAGGCAACGACACCACGAGGAACGGGAAAAGTCAGTTCCCAATTTGCCGTCTTTCCGGAGCAGTTGCAGGAGGCTCTGAGGGAATACGCCCTTGCAGGAGGCTCTCTGATTGTTTCGGGAGCGAATATCGGCACAGACATCAGTGAAAGCATCTATAGCGACCTTCTTTCCGACGACAAGGAGGAGGAACTCGCCTACAGGAAAAAGGCAGCCACATTCGCTGCGGAAGTGCTTGGCTACAAGGCTATGAACTCCCACGCAAGCCGGAGTGGAGAGTACAGATGGGTGGCGCCGGGACAGCGCAACAGCACCGGAAGTTTCCACAACAGTCTCAACCCGGACTGCTACAGTGTCGAAAACCCTGACGGAATCGTACCTTCGGACAATCGCGGGAAAACCGTAATCCGCTACAAAGACACCGGAATATCGGCAGGAACTGCCTTTGACAGCGGAACATACAAATGCATTTGCATCGGATTTCCGATTGAAGCGGTGAAGGAGGAAAAAGAAATAGAGCATGTCTTTGAGTATTGCCTGGACTATCTAAAAAAATAAAATTCGATTATGACCGCAAGAGAACAAGAGATTATTGAGCTGATTCACAAGGAGGTGAAACCTGCGCTCGGATGCACTGAACCAATCGCGGTGGCTCTTGCTACGGCAAAGGCTGCGGAGATTTTGGTCTCTTGCAGCAATCTTGAAAAGCGCCCCTGTGACAGGCTGGAAATCAAGGTGGAAGTCTCCGGGAACATCTTGAAGAATGGTATGGGAGTCGGAATTCCGGGCACGGGAATGGTCGGCCTGCACATCGCGGCAGCACTTGGAGCCGTTTGCGGAAAATCCGAATATGGACTTGAAGTGCTGAACGAACTGTGCCCGGTTGCCGTTGAGAAGGCAAAGAAGATGGTATCAGAGGGACGTATCTCCATTAAGATGGCTCCGGAAAACGGTCACAAACTATATGTCAAGGCTGCCGTAAGCGCCGAAATTGACGGAGAACGGCACTGCGCGACTACTGCCATTGAAGATTCACACGACAGGATTGTGGAAACCGGATATGATGCGCAAATTTTCGATGGTGCATCCTGTTCTTCGGAGGTCGCTGGCGGTGCGGAAGAAAAGACGACGCTGGACTATCACCTTTCCGTTTCGGAAATATATGAATTCGCGAAAAACGTCGCGTTCGACGACATACGCTTTATTCTTGAATCGAAGGATATGAACTTGCGTCTCGCAGAAGAAGGTCTCAGGGGCAACTACGGGCTGAAGGTGGGAAAAACCATCGCAGACACAAGGTTTACTCCTGTTTTCGGAAAGGATTTCCTCAGCTATGCGATGTCGCTCACGGCTGCGGCCTCAGATGCAAGAATGGCGGGATGCACACTCCCCGCGATGAGCAATTCGGGCAGCGGCAACCAGGGTATCACCGTGACTATGCCGGTTATAGCCTTCGCCCTGCACTATAAGGTCTCCGACGAAAGACTCGCCCGAGCCCTGGTGCTGAGCCATCTGGTGGCAATACACATCAAAGGCTATTTGGGCAAACTCTCGGCATTGTGCGGCTGCGTGATTGCCTCCACCGGTTCTGCCTGCGGACTGGTCTATCTCCACGACGGGACTCTTGCCCAAGTCTGCAACGCCATCAAAAATATGATTGGAAACATCACCGGAATGGTCTGCGACGGTGCGAAGGTAGGCTGCGCGATGAAGGTTGCCTCCGGTGTCTCAAGCTCTATCCAGTCTGCCGTCCTCGCCCTCGATGACATCTGCATATCCTCCAACGACGGCATCATCGAGGACGACATCGAGAAGACCATACGCAACCTCGGCCGCATCGGCTCTGTCGGAATGCAAAGCACCGACACGATGATTTTGGACATAATGTCCTGTAAATGAGCATTCAGACCGATTACTTCACCCGGTAGGGCTGGTCGTCATAAAGGAGGTATTTCTTGGCCTTGCGAATCCATTTCTGCTCTTCTGACTTGACGTGCTCACGCATTTCAAGAGGGTCTGTAGAACCATGAATGCAGGAGAGAATGACAGGGTCAGAGAGCTTTAGGGAAAACGTCGAATCGAGTTTGAAATCGGGGAAGGTCTGGTGCATATAGCGCATCAGATAGATGGTGTGAAGGAGCGAATGGTATTCAATGCCTGGCTGCAGCATAATCTGATAACCGTAGCATTTCTTTCCTTCGTAGCGTCCGCAGGCCGGTGTGAACGAGCACGGACGCATCATCACCCCATCGGCTGACGGGGGCGGGATGATGCCGGTCTGCACGACGGAGGACGTCTTGATGAAAGGTGCTCCAATGTACTCATAGGGACGAGCCGTGCCTATGCCGGCGGAGACATTGGTATTGTTCCAAAGACCGCCTCCGCTGTACATGTCGCAAGTAAACATGCCGGGAATGTCCGAGCAGGGGGCAATCGCCCATGGGAGAAGAGTCTTCGTAGAATCTGTCGCGTTCGCTGAAATCACGTGCAGGGCATACTTGGCACCGAGTTCCGTGTGATAGAGCAGGGCGAGTTCGCCGAGTGAGAGTCCGTGGCGATGTGGTATCTTCGGAGTGTGCGGCTCACAGTCGCCTTGAGGCATGGAACCTTCCACAACGCGGCCCGCAGGGTTGACGTGATCCACAATGTATAGAGACGGGGCGTTGTCGCCGAGGTCGCGTAGAGCTTCCATCAGGGCCATCACATCCTTCGTGTAGTTGAAATAGCGAACACCGACATCCTGTATCTCGACAACGACCGCATTGAGTCCGAGAAGTTCGTCGGGCGTGAACTCGATATGGTTCGTGAGTGGGGTGAGTTCCGTGTCGCGTGGCGAAAAGACCGTCTGAAGGTTGCCGCGCTGACGGAAAATGTCATACATATACTGGCCGCTTGCCGTGTCCCAGCAGTTCTGGGTGCAGAAACAACCAACCTTGCCATCGACGAGTGCCTTGTCGAGCTGTTCCTGAAGGGGTGTGGTTCTGAATGAAAACATAAATTACTGACCGATGATTTTTTGAGCGATGCCTATTACCTCGTTTGCAAGAGCGTCAGCCTCCTCTTTTGTGGCAGCTTCGGCGTAGATGCGGATAATCGGTTCCGTGTTGGAACGACGCAGGTGAACCCACTGTTTCTTGTCCTCGAACGAAATCTTCACGCCGTCTATCGTGTTCACGTTCTCGTTGGCATAAATCTTCTGCATCTCAGACAAGATCTTATCAATCAGAGCCTTGTCGGAAAGGTCGATGCGGTTCTTCGTGATGACATACTGAGGGTAGGTCTTGAGAAGCTGCGACACCTTCATCTGCTTATGGGCCAGGTTCGTGAGAAAGAGAGCCACGCCGACCATCGCGTCACGTCCATAGTGGAGGGCAGGGTAAATCACGCCTCCATTGCCCTCTCCGCCGATGAGCGCGCCGCACTCCTTCATCTTTGTCGTCACATTGACCTCGCCGACTGCAGCCGCGGAATACTCGCCGCCGAACTTCTCCGTCACGTCACGCAGGGCGCGGGAAGACGAGAGGTTTGATGCGGTGGTCATTCGATATGGAGCGCAGACCTCATCAAGTGACTTCCCGCTTTCGAGAGCCTCGTTATAGGCACGTCCGAGGAGATAGTCCGCAACACTTACGAGAGTATATTCCTCCCCAAAAGGCTTCCCATCCTCGCAGATGAGGGCGAGACGGTCAACGTCCGGGTCGACAGACACACCCAAATCCGCTTTTTCCTTCACAACAGTCTCGCAGAGCTGCACGAGGTTTGCCGGAAGCGGCTCCGGATTGTGCGCGAAATCGCCTGTCGGGTTGCAGTTGAGTTCAACGCATTCCACGCCGAGCCTTCTGAGCAGACGCGGCATGATGATTCCGCCAACAGAGTTAACGGCATCGAGCACGACCTTGAATCCGGCCCCACGCACCGCTTCGACGTCAACTGCCGGGAGTGCAAGCACCGCATCAAGGTGTTCGTCGGTGAAATCATGCTCCTCCACAGTTCCGAGTTCTTCCACAGGGGCGAAGTCAAAGTCTTCCTTATCAGCACATTCGAGTATCGCCGCACCTTCGGCGGCATTGAGGAATTCTCCCTTCTCATTGAGAAGTTTGAGGGCGTTCCACTGTTTCGGGTTATGAGAGGCCGTGAGGATGATTCCTCCATCAGCCTTTGAGAACGTCACCGCCATCTCTGTCGTCGGAGTCGATGCAAATCCAGCCTTCACGACATCAACACCGCAGGAAATCAATGTCCCGCAAACGATGTCCTCCACCATCTCGCCACTCAGCCGAGCATCCTTTCCAACCACGACTTTATAGCGTTCGCCGGATGGTTTAGGCCTGCGCTCACGAAGTTTCTCGCAATATGCGTATGTAAACTTTACGATGTCAATCGGGGTAAGAGCGCCTCCGGGTGCACCTCCGATTGTTCCGCGAATTCCAGAAATGGATTTAATCAGTGTCATAAGAATATCAGTTTATGTAATCTTCAGGGCATATCGCCCCATCTGTGCAAAATTACGAAAAAATATCCCATTACCATAAAACCGTTATGGTTTTTATGGAACAGGAAAGGAACTGTTTATTTTTTTGTTCAGTTATTTTAAACAGTTTCTTACCTTTGCAGTGGCTTGATACATACCACAGTCAAGTAGACTACAGCTCAACTGCGGTGTGCTGTAGTGCAAAGATGGTATATTATTGACAAATCCAAACATTTTTCCTAAATATTTATGAAAAAATCCATCGACATAGACAAGAATTCGCTGACGCCGGTATATCGTCAGATTGTGATGAAAATCAGCGCGATGATTGACGCAGGCGAACTTGAGAACGGGGAAATGCTGCCGTCGATGAACGAGTTGGCGGATGAGCATGAAATTTCGAAGGAGACCGTGAAGAAGGCCTATACGATACTGAGAGACAAGGGATTCGTGGAACCTCACCAGGGGAAGGGGTTCTTCGTCAAGAAAAACGGAGAGGCGCACAAGCTCAAGGTTCTGGCTCTGTTCGACAAACTCAGCACCTACAAGCAGCTTCTCTTCGACTCTATGACAGAAAAGCTTGACGGACACGCGGAAATAACGATTCTGCTGCATGAGCAGAATGTTGAGATTCTGGAGTATTTCCTCAACGAGAACCTCGACAACTTTGACTACTATGTCATAGCGCCACATTTCCCGCTGGATGCTGCCACTCAGGAAAAGGTACGGACTCTGCTGAAAAGGGTGCCGAACAGGAAACTCATCATGACGGACAACTGGATAAGGAGCATACAGGGAAACTACGGGGCTGTTTATCAGGACTGGGAGAACGACATCATACAGGGGCTCGGAGACGGACTTGACACTTTCCGGAACTACAACAGACTCAATGTCATAACCCTGCCATCAAGTCTCTATGCCCGTCCCATCAGAACAGGTGTGGAAAGGTTCTGCCGAGACAACGGAATCCGCGTAACCTATTCGGACGTCGTGATTCCGGAGAATGTCAGTAAGGGCGAAGCCTACCTGCTCCTGAGCGGACAATATGACTTCGGACTGATAGAATTGGCAAGGCTCATAAAGAAGAAGGGACTTACGGTCGGGAAGGATATTGCAATAATTTCCTACAACGAGTCCCCCATAAGCGAAATAATCCTAAACGGGCTCACCACGGTATCGACTGACTTCATACAGATGGGACGCCTCATCGGGGACATGATTCTGGAGAAGAGACTCGAAAAAGTGCACTGTAACTTCCGCATGACCAGACGTGACTCGTTCTGAGCCGCATTCGACTCGGGTTCGTATTTCATACGCCACTTTTCTACGCTCGGCATAACTCAAGCGAGCTTGGTTCTGCTCTCGCTTATCGAAAAGGTTCGGTTATATAAGGCGTGACGATTACTGGGCAAAGAGGTCGTCGGACGTGATGACATTCTGGAAACGGCCTGAATACTCATTCCGCTTAAGGCCGAAAGTCGTGACAAGAGTCATCAAGGTCGGTTTTCGGGTCTTCGTCTCAGCAATAAACGATGTCTGACGTTCACGCAGTTTTCGGTCATATTCCTTGTCAATGATGAAATCGCTCGACGAAAACTTGCATTCACACAGATTTATAAGTCTGTCGGCCCTGTCTATCAACATATCTATCTGGCTCTCCATCCCTCGCCACGAGTATGTCTCCGTACGGACTCCCGAGATACCAAGAGCCGACTTTATCTGAAATATATGTTGAAAACATACATTCTCAAACGCGAATCCTCGCCACGAAGCAATTGACGGGCTGTTCTGATTATGCTGCCAATATTCCGCATCGTCCGTCCTGTTGCAAGCAATGAAATGCCTGTAAAACAAGCAGAAATTGTCTGTAATCCGGTAACGGACGCATTTTTCAGGCTCGCCGAAATAGCGGAACTTCGCGATGAAATCACTTTCTGCAAGTGCGCGAAGAAGTTTGGAGAAGCCACCTCCGCCCGCGATGCCGGTTTTATTCAATATTTCTTCACGGGTGTATCCTATTCTTTTCCCAGAAAGCAGATTCATCACTTTCTCCGCCTCATCAGGGTTCTTGAAAATAGAAGCGAACAGACGGTCATATTCAAGCGAAAGTTTCCCCTTATTGGCGAATAGCAACGCATCCACATTCTGAGCAAGGCTTCTCCCCTGCGTGAAGAGATTCATATAATATGGTATTCCCCCGAAAATCATATAACTCTGAACAATGTCATAGCGATCCATTTCAATGCCTCTGGAACGGTAGAAATCTTCACATTCGCGCAAGGTGAACGGCTGCAGTTTGATTTCCGCCGTCAGCCTGTCGAAAAGACCGCCTTTCCCATTCACCAGTTCATCTGAAATCCACGAAACCGCAGAACCACACACAACAAGCATAAGATTGTCGCGTTTCGCTCCCCACCCGTTCCAAAATGCCTCAAACGCAGTCACGAATCCGGAACGAGGAGTATCAAGCCACGGAAGTTCATCAATGAATACCAATTGCCTTTTATCGCCTGGACGGCTCTCAAGAAAATTTTCGAGAAGAAAAAACGCATCAAGCCAGTTCGACGGCATTTCCGTCACTTCCATCCCGGCCCGCACCAATGAATGTACAAAGTTCTGAAGCTGCATCTTCATGAGCTCCTTGCCTTCAATCTCAACAGGAGACAATGCTGTGTGCGAAAATACTATTCTGTCTCGGAATAGCTCATTGACGAGAAACGTCTTTCCGACACGCCTTCTTCCGTACAAGACTACAAATTCAGGACGACCGTCACTATAGATACGCTCCAATTCAGCGATTTCCGATTTTCTTCCTACGATTTTCATGTTGCCTTATTTTTCCGCGAAGATATAAAAAATATTAGTTTTGGACAAATAGTCTATGATTATTTATCCAAAACCAACATAACGACCCATGTTTTGGAAAAACAGGGATACATCTTCTTAAAAATGTGACCTTCCCTGAGATTGTTGAACCCTCTACAGCGAGGCGCGGAACGGGAAGAGCGGGAGGCCGGCGGAGTTGAAGACGGAGCCGGCGTGCCAGCCGCTGAAACAGTAGCGAGCCGAGGTCGGGGAAGACACCTGAGGAGAAGAAAATTCGAGGACTCCGTCTGACAGTATGCGCACGGTGGCCGGGACAAAGGTCTTGCCGTCACCGGAAATTTCGGCGTATGGGATGTCGCCGATGCCATCCGCGATATGAAGCCCCGAAGCGTTGGAGACACTTACGAGCAACTTGCCACCCTCGACCTTCATGGACTCGAACGCAGGTCCCATGGGATTCACGGACTTATCCCCATATTCATTGTACAACGCCCATAGAGCGAAACGTTCAGCAGGAACTTTCTTGTTCGGGAAATGGATGGTGCTTTCGCTGCCCACGTCACCAAGGCCTATGATTCCACAATTGGGAATGGTTTTGAAGGCGGTCATCTGCGCGTTACGGAGAAGTTCCGAGCCTCCGTTTGAAATCGGGCGGTTGTTCACCCACGGAGCCAGCTGAGCGAAATAGAACGGAATCCGTGCCGAACTGTCGCCCTTGCGTGCCCTCCAGTCGGCTACCATCACCTGAAGCAGATGGGAATAGGACCAGTAATAGTTGCAATTGCTCTCGCCTTGGAACCAGAGGATTCCCTTAAAACCGTAGTCCAATACAGGGAGCAACATCGCGTTCCAGCAGTTGGACGGGGCACTCGGACTATTTTCCCCTGCCGAGAGTTTGTCGAAATCCATATACTCGTTCTTCGCGAGCTTTGTGAACGATTCTGGCGGCATCCATCCCTCGATGCGTGTTCCGCCGTAGGCACAGCCGATGATTCCGACCGGAACGCCTGTCGCCTTGTGAATCCTCCGTCCGAAAAAGAAGGCTATGGCTTCGAAATTTCTGGCGTTGTCCCGAGAACATTCCGCCCATGAAGATTCTCCGGTGTCGTACTTCGCGGTGCGGGAAACAGCCTGCGGCACCTTGAAGTAGCGAAACAGAGGATATGCCGCGTCGGAAAGTTCCTTTTCTGAATCCTGCACAGGCTCCGAGGAGGAAAAGCCTTTCATCGGATGCTCCATGTTGGACTGCCCGCTGCATAGCCAGACCTCTCCGACAAGAACACCGCTTATGCTCTTCTCCCCCTTGTTGCTATCCGTGATTCTTATCGTATATGCCTTGTCTGAGCCCTTTGGAGTCCTGACCTTGGCAATCCATCTTCCGTCGCTCCCCGTGACAGCCTCAAAACTGCGGTCAGTCCATGATGGCGACACGGTGACCTTCACCCCTCTGTCATCCATTCCATAGATTGACACCTCAGACTCCTGCTGGAGAACCATACCGTCGCTCATTATGTGTGGCAGGACAAGCGCAGACTCGACAGTCTCGTCGGTTCCCGGTTTGTCAGGCTTGGCGGGCCTTTCCGGTTCGTATGAACCGGAGACACCGCAGGATAGGGCCAGACGGACAAAAATCATCGAAGTCACAAGTATATTCCGAATGTTCATGGTAAGTAAATATCGTTAAAAGTATCTGATTTCATACATATTGTAGCCGACCTCGCGCAGCGCGGCAATCGTCTCCGAATAAGGGGTGTCACAGCAGTCCGTCAGGCCCACCTGGAAATCCTCGCCGTCAAAGCGTCCTGTGCACGGCTGGTCTGAGAACTGATGCCAATTTGTGCCGATTATGCACGGATTCTTCAGGCATGAGCGCACGAAGTCGCCGTAGGCCCTCGCACGGTTCTTCTGGCTGAACGTGGCCACCTGGCCCGTGTGGAACAGACCGCGGTCAAGAGCGCCGAAATGGAACTCCCCATACATGACCGGCAGGTCAATCCCCTTTGGCAGAGAAAAGGTCTCGCGGGTGTAGGTGTAGTTATTGTAGCTCATCACATCAACATACTCGGCCGCAATCCTCACCACGAACTCCGGCGCTCCAGCGAAACGGCAGCCCATGTAGAGTTTGTTAGGAGCCACCTGTTTGAACACCTCCCGCACTGTCTTGAAATACTGACGCACAATCAGCAGTGACAGCTGCGAAAGGTCGGCATCAGCGGCGGACGGGAGAGCCTTACGGTTGGCAACAAGAGCGTTCCAGTCCTCGAACGCCGTTCCCCATGCCTTGTTGAGCGCCTCCACGCTAGAGTATTTGTCCATAAGATGGTCAATCAGCACCAATTTGCTCGCCTGCTTCGGTGAAGCCTTAAGCGCAAGGCCCGCCAGCATTGTCTGAGCGCCCCAGTTGATTTCATTGTCGACATAGAAACCCTGGCACCATGAGTCCTCGAGTTGTGCCCGCTTGGCTTCAAGATGGGCACGAACGCACATCGGGAACAAGTTGTCGAACGGGTCAATAAAAGGCCACCAGCCCCCGGAGCCTTCAAGTACAGGCCACTTGGGACAGCCTGCGACAGGAGCGCCCAAATCGACCCTCTCGTTATAGACGGTCCTGTCCATGGCGCAGATTGACGGGTCGGAAGAATTTGCCATCGTGTTCATTCCCCAGCTGCGCAACCTGCGGTGGGCAAGGTCGGCGAAAACAGCCTTATAGTCCTCGCCGTACTTGCGGTACGCATTGGCGGAAGAAAAATCGTAGGTCTCGTGAATGCCGCGCGCCGTGTAGTACGGATGCAGGAGGTTGTCGTGGGTGAAATAGAAGCGGTGGAACGGGTCGGACTCATCCTCGGGCAGACCGGAAAAATAGAACCTGCGGCCATCGAGCGGAGTCACCGCCGAGGAGGTCGTCACACGCACTACTCCATGCGACCAGTAGAGATAACCCTCCGGGTCTATCATCCACCATTTTCCGTCAATCTTCTTCACATAGAACTGCCCTGTCGCTTCATACCTCGGGCCACCTTTCCACCCTCCGTAAATGTCCCAATCGTCAGGTCCCGGATGCGCCGCGAGATCCTTTTCCTCCGCAAGTCTCGCCCGCTTCAGATCCCTGTCCGAGTGCACCTTACCAGGCCAGTCCCTATATTTGTACTGGCCGTAGGCATCCACAAACGGGAAGAATGCCGCCGAGTCCAACTGCATTGTCCTAGGGGCAACACGCTTTCCGCAGATAAGTTCCACATCGGAAACCGTGAACTCCACTCCAGGAAGAAGGTTCACGCCGGCTATGACAATGGTGTGAACGTCCGAAAGGTCAATATCATAGGAGAACAGCCCGAGTTCACGGGAATATGGCGTGCCGTGCATAAGACGGAATGCACCATTCACCTCCGGATGCGGCATATCCGGGCTCAGAGGAAACTCGACCGTTATTTTGGAACCAGTCGGGACATCACCCACAGCTTCGTAGACTCCGGCAACGGCCCTATTCGCCCTGTCGCGGAATTCAGACTTGCGGCGCGAGTCAAACATATCGCATACAAGATAGAGAGCGGTCACGTCGCTGCGGTTCTCCACCGTCAGCCTTATCGATTTATATTCCCTCAAATCCCATTTTCCACGGAGCATAATCCCTGCTTTCCACTGCTTCGAGACTATGTCAAAACTTCCGTCGGTCTCGCTGACCGAGCATCCGCCGACATTCTCCATAGAATCGCCGAAAGTTCCCGTCAGCCTCAAATTTTCCTTCTCTCGTGCATATCCCGTCCAGGAAAGGACGAACATCATTGCGACAATGCCTAAAATTCTGTATTTCATATACTTCAATTCAAGTTTCGCAAGTATTCTAACCTATTGCGAATATTAAACTTATCTCTTTTATCAAACTCTCAAATCCCACGCACTTT
>ENA-OUQC01000474-OUQC01000474.1-human-gut-metagenome-genome-assembly--contig:-NODE-474-length-28427-cov-5.664705_pt1 | contig 28427 bp, 30 predicted proteins | sample MGYA00237942_ERZ548815 | MGnify/ENA primary metagenome ERZ548815 (study PRJEB26490, sample SAMN05194722) | human gut metagenome | biome: terrestrial biome; feature: human-associated habitat; material... | reverse complement strand
TGTGGATCTCGGTGGTCGCCAGAATGAACAGCACATGCTCCGGCGGCTCCTCCAGCGTCTTGAGCAGGGCATTGAAGGCGCCGGCAGACAACATATGCACCTCGTCGATGATATAAACGCGCTTTTTCAGCGCCGTGGGCGAAAAGGCGGCCTCCTCCCGGATGTCGCGGATGTTATCCACGCCGTTGTTGGAGGCAGCGTCGATCTCGCTGACATCCAGCGCCGCGTCTTCCAGAATGGAGCGGCAGGCGGCGCACTGATTGCAGGGAGAGCCGTTCACCGGATGCTCGCAGCAGACAGCCCGGGCCAGGATCTTGGCGCAGGTGGTCTTGCCAGTGCCCCGGGTGCCGGTGAACAGATAGGCATGGCTCACCCGCCCGGTCTCCACCTGCGTCTTCAGCGCCGAAGTCACATGCTCCTGCCCGAACACATCGTCAAAGACCAGCGGCCGCCATTTGCGGTATAATGCCAGATGCTGCGCCACGATTTTTCCTCCTTCGTATGAAAAAAGAGCGGGATCCCGCTGTCCTCCGGTGCTTTTCCCCATCATCAGCCCCACAGCCCGGCCCATACCGGTTGACCGCGGCACACGCGACATGCCGCTTAATGCTGCTCGGTTCCCCGCCTGACATGGTTCACGGCCACGCGCTGCGCGGGACCGGCGAAGGCCTTTGCGGCCATGGGGCTGATGATATGGAAAAGGCTGCCGGACGGTTGGCCAAGGCTGGGATCCGCCGCTCCGTTTCCGTTTCTTTTGGATTACTGCTCTATTATATACGATTCTTTTGGATTTTTCAATCCGTCAATCCGGATTTTTTGCGCCGCGGAGGGTAGAAATCGTCTCGGGGACGGTCTCATGCCGAAGCTCCCGCACATTGAACTTCGCCAGCTTGAAGATCAGCTGCATCACCGGCCCGCTGAGACACACCAGAATGATGGTGCCGATGCCCACGGTCCCGCCCAGTGCCCAGCCCAGAAGCAGCGCACAGCCCTCCAGCATCACGCGGATGCCGCCCACGGGCCATTTGTGCAGCTTGCGGGTCAGGACGCACATCAGCCCATCCCGCGGGCCGCTGCCCAGCCGGGCGGACATATAGATATACATCCCCAGCGCCGCCGGGATCAGACTCAGCACGCAGAGGATCAGCCGGGGGACCAGATCCACGCGCATGGCCAGGCCCCGGTAATCGGGCAGCAGGGCAAAGCCGGGGATCAGGTCGCCGGTGCAGAGATCCACGATATTTCCGCAGATCAGGATATTGATAAAGGTCCCGAAGCCCACCTTTTCCCCGCAGAGCACATCGATCAGCAGGATCGTCAGGCCGATGGCGATGTTGGCCCGGCCGAAGGTGATCAGGTCTGCGCCGTTGGAAAGGGTGATGCCGATATGGCTCTGCAGGAATCTGGCCATACCGTCGTTGAGCACATCCCAGGGCTCCATGCCCAGATCTGCCACCAGCGCCATGGCGGAGCCGAAGCTCATGACCGCCAGCCCGATGAGCAGACGAAGGAATTTCTTTCCGGTTTGTTTCATAGCAAGGGCCCCCTCTGAAGATCACAATTTCCCGAACAAAGGTTATCATAGCACAGAGTTTTGGGCTTGTCAAAAAAAATATCTTGACTTTTGGCCGGGAGCTGTGTATCATAACTATGTTATCCTTGTCTGCATTATGTGCAGGCCATTTGTCCAGAAGGAGGTGCAAAGAGAATGCCCAAAATCACCGGTAAGTACGAGACGATCTTCATCGTCAACGCCACGCTGACCGAAGAGGCTATCAATGCTGTGGTGGAGAAGTTCACCAACCTGATCGCCGCAAACGGTGAGATCACCAAGATCGAGCAGTGGGGCAAGCGCCGCATGGCCTACGCCATCGACGATATGCCCGAAGGCTACTATGTGTTCGTGGAATTTGACGCGAAGCCCGAGTTCCCCGCCGAGCTCGACCGTATCTTCAAGATCACGGACGGCGTGATCCGCTCTATCATCGTAGCCAAGGAATAAGGGGGAGCGAGAAATGCTGAATAAAGCCATTCTCATGGGCAGACTGACTGCCGACCCCGAGCTCCGCAAGACCCAGAACGGAACATCCGTCACGACCTTTACCCTTGCCGTGAACCGCAGCTATACCCGCAGCGGCGAACAGCCCCAGACCGACTTTATCGACATCGTCGCCTGGCGCAACACCGCGGAGTTTGTCAGCCGCTATTTCACCAAGGGTCAGCTCGTTGCAGTGGAAGGCCAGATCCAGACCAGGACCTGGGAGGATAAAAACGGCCAGAAGCGCAAATCTGTGGAGGTCGTCGCAAACGAAGTTTTCTTCGCCGAACCCAAGCGGGACGGCCAGTCCCGGCGGGAAGCCCCCGCCGGCTTCGAGCCCATGAACGGCATGGGCGGGAACATGGGCGGCAACGAGTTTGCCGCGCTGCCCGGCGACGATAACGATCTCCCGTTTTAACCTTTTTCAGAAGGAGGAACGATCATGGAAAGAGAAACCAGACCGGAGCGTCCGGCCCGCGACAATCGCCGCCGCCGGAAAGTTTGCCAGTTCTGCGTGGATAAAGTTGAGTATATCGACTTCAAGGATGCCGCCAAGCTGCGGAAGTATACTTCCGACCGCGGCAAGATCCTGCCCCGCCGTATGACCGGTGTCTGCGCCATGCATCAGCGTCAGCTGACCACGGCCATCAAGCGCGCCCGCCATGTGGCTCTGCTGCCCTATACCGCAGACTGAGCACAAGCACCAGACAAGGCGCTCCCACTTTGGGAGCGCCTTTTTCCGTCCCGGGCGCGGGGGCAGAAGGTTGCGTTTTGCGCCGTTTTCCTGTAAAATAGAGCCGGAAGCGGCGGACCTTTCCGCCGGAGCATAAGGAGGAAGCATCCCATGAAACCGGAATATTCCATCGGCCAGGTGTCCAAGCAGTTTGGCCTGCCCGTATCCACCCTGCGGTATTATGACCGGGAGGGCCTGTTTCCCGGGCTGGAGCGCTCCGGCGGCATCCGACGGTTTGGCCTCCAGGAGCTGGAGCGGCTGCGGCTCATCGAATGCCTGAAGCGTTCCGGGCTGGAGATCCGGGACATCCGGCAGTTCATGGAATGGTGTACTGAGGGCAGCGGCACCTATGCCCAGCGGCTGGAGCTGTTCGTCCGGCAGGAGGAGCGGGTGCGGGCAGAGCTGGACAAGCTGCAGAAGGCGCTGGATGTGATCCGCTTCAAGCGGTGGTACTATGAGCAGGCCCTGCAGGACGGCAATGAGGAGGGCATCCGCCGGATGCTGCCCGACGGCCTGCCGGAGGAGATCCAGGCCATCTATGACCGGGGCCGCCTGGCGGAGCAGCCGAAAAAATAAGCAGCAGAAAAACAGGCGGCAGGCCGTTGGCCCGCCGCCTTGTCTTTTACGCTTAGAAATATTGATATTTCTTCCGCTTGGCAAAGAGGAAGATCACGGAGATGGCAAAGGCGCAGACCTCCGCCACCGTATTGGAGAGCCAGATGCCGTCGGTCTTCAGCAGCAGCGGCAGCAGCAAAACGGCGGAGGTCTGGAAGATCAGCGTCCGCAAAAAGGAGATGGCCGCGGAGACCGCTCCGTCGTTCAGCGCGGTAAAGAAGGAAGAGGCAAAGATATTGAAGCTGGACAGCAAAAACGAAAAGCAGAACAGCCGGAAGGCGTGGACGGTCAGGGCCAGCAGTCCGGCGTCGTAGCCCACGAAGATCTTTGCCAGCGGCGCGACCAGCCCATAGGCCAGGGCAGCCAAGACAACCCCGGCGCCGGCGGTGAGTCGTACGCTCTTTTTCAGCAGACTCTTCAGCTCGTCGTAATGCAGCGCGCCATAGTGGAAGCTGATCACCGGTGCACTGCCGATGGAATAGCCGATGGAGATGGCTACAAAGATAAACTGCACATACATCAGAACACCGTAAGCGGAGATGCCGTCCTGCCCCACATAGCGCAGCAGCTGGAAATTATAGATCATGCTCACCAGCGAGGAGGAAATGTTGCTCATCAGCTCGGAGGAGCCGTTGCCGCAGGCCTGCAGCAGCGGCCGGGCCTCCAGCTTCGTCAGGCGCAGCCGGAGCCGGCTGTCGTTGGGCCGCAGAAAGAAGATCAGCGGGATCAGCCCGCCGACGCACTGGCTCAGGCCGGTGGCGATGGCGGCGCCTGCCACGCCCCAGCGCAGAAGCCCCACGAACGCCGCGTCCAAAACCATATTGGTGCAGCCGGCGGCTACCGTAGCCAAAAGGCCCAGCTTGGGCTTTTCCGCCGCAACGAGAAAGCTCTGGTACACATTCTGCAGCATGAAGGTCACGGTAAAGCCGGTGGTGATGCGGCCGTAGAGGACGCAGTCCGGCAGCATCTCCGGCGTGGCCCCCAGCAGGACGGCGATAGGCTCCATAAAGAGGACGCCGATCAGCGAGAGCGCCGCGCCCAGCAGGGCCGTCAGCCCGATGCACATGGAAAAATACCGGTTGGCCGTTTCTGACTCGCCCTCCCCCAGCTTGCGGGAGACCAGCGCCGTTCCGCCTGTACCGATCATAAAGCCCATGCCGCCCAGGATCATGACAAAGGGCATCACCAGATTGATGGCGGCGAAGGCCGTGCTGCCGGCAAAGTTGGAAACGAAAAAGCCGTCTACCACGCCGTAGATGGAGGTGAACACCATCATCACAATGGAGGGGAGCGTAAAGCGGAACAGCTTGGGATAGGTAAAATGGTCGGATAGCTGGATCCTTGTCTTCTGCTGCATAAACGATGCGCCGCGCCAGCGCGGCAAAGCTCCTTTCGCACAATTTCTTATTTTGAAATATGGCCTTGCAGCCATGTTAAGTTAAAATACTACAAACCTCCGGATCTGTCAACCCCTTTTCCCCGAAAGCGGCTTCTGGCGGCCCGTTTCTGCGGCCCTATTATTACAATAAGGTGCGGCGCCGGCCCGGCTTTTGGGCGGCCGCTTTTGGAAAGCCGCGATTTTTCCGGCGGAAATCGGGAATTTTTTCATTTTTCTGGATTTTTTCCGGCAAAAGGCATTGACAAACGGCCCGGTTTGCGGTAAGATTCCGCCCGTGGACATGGCGTTCATCAGGGCGGGATCTGCTCCCTCCCTGATGGGCGTTTTATGATTTTTTTGAAAAAATATTTGGATAAAGATCAAAGGAGTGAACGAGATGACAAAGTACATTTTTGTGACGGGCGGCGTGGTCTCCGGCCTGGGCAAGGGCATCACCGCGGCTTCGCTGGGGCGGCTTCTGAAGGCCCGCGGCTTAAAGGTGGCGGCTCAGAAGCTGGATCCTTATATCAATGTAGACCCCGGCACCATGAGCCCCTATCAGCACGGGGAGGTCTATGTGACGGAGGACGGCGCGGAGGCCGACCTGGACCTGGGGCACTATGAGCGATTCATTGACGAGAACCTGAACCGCTTTTCCAACCTGACCACCGGAAAGGTCTACTGGAATGTGCTCAACAAGGAGCGCCGGGGGGAATATCTGGGCTCCACCGTGCAGGTCATCCCGCATATCACAAATGAGATCAAGGATTTTGTTTACCGCGTGGGCAATGAGACCCAGGCGGATGTCGTCATCACAGAGATCGGCGGCACCATCGGTGACATTGAGTCCCAGCCCTTCATTGAAGCAGTGAGACAGATCTCGCTGGAGGTGGGCCGGGAAAACAGCCTCTTCATCCATGTCACCCTGGTGCCGTTTTTGCATGGCTCTGATGAACACAAATCCAAGCCCACCCAGCATTCCGTCAAGGAGCTGCAAGGCATGGGCGTCAGCCCCGATATCATCGTGCTTCGCTGCGACGAGCCGCTGGAGGACGCCATCTTCCGGAAGATCTCCCTGTTCTGCAATGTAAAGCCCGACTGCGTCATTGAAAACATCACCCTGCCCTGCCTTTATGAAGCGCCGCTGATGCTGGAGCAGAGCAGCTTTTCCTCCATCGTCTGCCGGGAGCTGGGGCTGGAGGCGCCGGCGCCGGAGCTGGCGGAATGGGAACAGCTGGTTCAGCGGATCAAGCACCCACAGGGCAGCGTAGAAATCGGCCTGGTAGGCAAATATGTGCAGCTGCACGACGCCTATCTTTCCGTCCACGAGGCGCTGAACCACGCGGGCTACGACCTGAACACCAGCGTTGACATCCGCTGGATCGATTCGGAAAACCTCACGGAGGAAAACTACCGGCAGGAGCTGGCGGGGCTGGACGGGATCCTTGTGCCCGGCGGCTTTGGCGGCCGGGGCATCTCCGGCATGATCCTTGCGGCAAAATACGCCCGGGAGAACGGTCTGCCCTATTTTGGCATCTGCCTGGGCATGCAGATCGCCGTCATTGAGTATGCCAGAAATGTCTGCGGCATGGAAAAAGCAAATTCCGGCGAATTTGATGAGCTTTGTTCGGAGAAAGTCATTGACTTTATGCCCGGACAGAGCGAAAATATAGATAAGGGCGGAACGCTGCGGCTGGGGGCCTATCCCTGCGTCATTCAGCCGGGCACCACCATGGAGCGCTGCTACGGCGCCCGGGAGATCTCCGAGCGGCACCGGCACCGCTATGAGTTCAACAACGATTACCGGCAGGTGCTGACGACACATGGTCTCACCCTCTCCGGCCTTTCTCCCGACGGGCGGCTGGTGGAGACGGTGGAGCTCTCCGACCGGCCCTTCTATGTGGGCGTCCAGTACCATCCGGAGTTCAAATCCCGGCCCAACAAGCCCCATCCTCTGTTCCGCGGCTTTATCGCCGCCGCCAAGGCCCTGCGGGAGAGCAAGTGAACCCAACGCCTGAAAGGGAAGAACGAATATGCACGAAATCTATGAAAACCCTCTGTGCCGCCGCTATGCCAGCCGGGAGATGCAGGAGATCTTTTCCGACGACCGCAAGTTTTCCACCTGGCGCAGGCTCTGGCTGGCGCTGGCGGAAAGCGAGCAGGAGCTTGGTCTTGCCATCACCGACGAGCAGCTGGCGGAGATGCGGGCCCATCTGACGGACATTGATTATGCCGTGGCCGCCCAGAAGGAGCGGGAGCTGCGGCACGATGTGATGGCCCATATCCACACCTTCGGTCTGGCCTGCCCCAAGGCCCGGCCCATCATCCATCTGGGGGCCACCTCCTGCTTCGTGGGAGACAATACCGATGTGATCCTCCAGCGGGACGCCCTACGGCGCATCCGCAGCCAGCTGCTGCAGGCCATGGCCGCGCTGGCGGACTTTGCCGAGCGCTGGCAGGCCCAGCCCGCCCTGGCCTACACCCATTTTCAGGCGGCGCAGCCCACGACGCTGGGCAAGCGGGCCACCCTGTGGCTGCAGGATCTGGCGATGGATCTGGAGCATCTGGATCTGGTGCTGAACGGCCTGAAGCTCTTGGGCTGCCGGGGCACCACCGGCACCGCCGCCAGCTTTCTGGAGCTGTTTGAAGGCGATCGGGACAAGGTCTGCCAGCTGGAGGCTCGTATCGCAGAGAAAATGGGGTTTTCCGCCGTCTATCCCGTCAGCGGGCAGACCTATCCCCGCAAGACGGATTATTTCCTGCTGTCCGTCCTTTCGGGCATCGCCCAGAGCGCAATGAAATTCAGCGGCGACATCCGTCTGCTTTCCCACCTGAAGGCCGTGGACGAGCCCTTTGAGGCGGGCCAGGTCGGCTCCTCCGCCATGGCCTATAAGCGCAACCCCATGCGCTCCGAGCGCATCACCTCGCTGGCTCGCTATGTGATCGCCGATGCCATGAACCCCGCCATGACCGCGGGCACCCAGTGGCTGGAGCGGACGCTGGACGATTCTGCCAACCGGCGCATCAGCATCCCGGAGGCCTTTTTGGCCACCGACGGCCTGCTGACGCTTTATATCAATGTGGTGCGGGGCCTGCGGGTCTATCCCAAGGTGCTGGAGAAGCAGCTCCGGGAGGAGCTTCCCTTCCTGGCCACGGAAAACATCCTGATGTACTGCGTGAAAAAGGGCGGCGACCGCCAGACCCTGCATGAAGCCGTCCGCCGTCATTCTGTGGCGGCAGGCCGGGCCATCAAGGAGGAGGGCGCCGACAACGATCTGCTGGAGCGCATCGCCGCCGACCCGGTCTTCCCCATCACCCGGCAGGAGATCGAGGAGATCCTTCGCGCCGGCGGCTTTACCGGCATGGCGGCGGAGCAGACGGCGGATTATCTCCGCTGGGTGCGGGCGCTGCTGAAGGAAAACCGCACCTGGCTGGCGCAGGCCGGCGACGCGGTCGTTACTGTTTGAATGTTCATCACTGGAAGGGGTTATCAATTATGCTGACAGCGATCGTAGGAATCAACTGGGGCGACGAAGGCAAGGGCCGCATGGTGGACCTGCTCTCCGAGCGCTACGACATCATCTGCCGCTACCAGGGCGGCAACAACGCCGGCCACACCGTGGTCAACGAAAAGGGCAAGTTCATCCTGAATCTGCTGCCCTCTGGCATCCTGCGGGAGACCACCGTCAATATCATCGGCAACGGCGTGGTGGTGGATCTGGAGCATCTGTGCCACGAGGCGGAAACGCTGCGGAAGGCGGGCATCTCCGTCACGCCGGACAATCTGAAGCTCAGCAGCCGGGCCATCATCTGCATGCCCTACCACAAGATGCAGGACATCATGGAGGAGGAGCGGCTGGCGGACAAGAAGTTTGGCTCCACCCGCCGGGGCATCGCGCCGGTCTATGCGGACAAATACATGAAAAAGGGCCTGCGCATGGAGGATCTGCTCCATTGGGACACCCTGCAGGAAAAGGTCCGGGATATCGTGGAGTGGAAAAACATCACCGTCACCGGCTACGGCCACAAGCCCGTCAGCGCCGAGGAAATGCTGCAGTGGCTGGAGACCTATGGCAAGCAGGTGATCCCTTACATCTGCGATGTGACGGAATATCTCTCCGCAGCGGCTGCGGCGGGCAAAAACATCCTGTTTGAGGCCCAGCTGGGCGCCCTGCGGGACATCGACTTCGGCATCTATCCCTACACCTCCTCCTCCAACACCCTGGCGGCCTACGCCCCCATCGGCGCCGGCGTCCCCGGGCTGAAGCTGGATGAGAGCATCGGCATCATGAAGGCCTATTCCACCTGCGTGGGCGAAGGCCCCTTCACCGTGGAGCTGTTCGGCGACGAAGCGGAGGCCCTGCGCCAGGCCGGCGGAGAATATGGCGCGGCCACGGGCCGGCCCCGGAGAGTCGGCCCCTTTGATGTGCCCGCCTCCCGCTTCGGCGTGCAGGTCCAGGGCGCGGACTATATCGCGCTGACCAAGCTGGATGTCCTCTCCTACCTGGAGAAGATTCCCGTCTGCACCGCCTATGAGATCGACGGCCAGCGCACCACCGTCTTCCCCACCGGCGACCGGCTGGTGCGGGCCAAGCCCGTGGTGGAATATCTCCCCGGCATCGGCGATGTTTCCAAGTGCCGCAAGCCGGAGGATCTGCCCCAGGCGGCCATGGATTATATCCGCTATCTGGAAAAGGCCGTGGGCTGCCCCATCAAATATGTCTCCGTGGGCGCAGAGCGGGATGAATATATCCAGCTGTTTTGATGATTGAAGATTTTTAACGATAATGGAGGAATAAAATGGCGTCTCAGTGTGTTTTGATCCTGGACTTCGGCGGACAGTATAAGGAGCTGATCGCCCGGCGCGTGCGGGAATGTGCGGTATATTCTCTGGTGCGCTCCGGCGATATCAGCGCCCGCGAGGTCCGGGAGCTGGCCCCCATCGGCATCATTCTCACCGGCGGTCCCAACAGCGTTTATCTGGAGGATTCTCCCCATTGCGACCCGGAGATCTTCACGCTTGGCATCCCCATTTTGGGCATCTGCTACGGCTGCCAGCTGCTGGCCTATCATCTGGGGGGCAAGGTCGTTCCCGCCGCCGATGCTTCTGCTCGGGAATATGGCAAGACTGAGACCTTCTTCGACACGGCCTGCACCCTCTTCCGCGGCCTGCCGGCGCAGGGCATCTCCTGGATGAGCCACGGCGATTATATGGAAAAGGTCCCGGAGGGCTTCTCTCTGGCGGCCCACTCCGACGCCTGCCCCAATGTTGCCATCTGCGATGAGACCCGGGGCTTCTTCGGCGTTCAGTTCCATCCGGAGGTCAACCACACGGAGCACGGCAAGGATATGATCCGCAATTTCCTCTACGAGGTCTGCCATGCCAAGGGGGACTGGACCATGGGCGATTATAAGAAGACCGCCATCGAAGCCGTCCGGCAGAAGGTGGGCAGCGGAAAGGTGCTGCTGGCGCTGTCTGGCGGCGTGGATTCCTCCGTGGTGGCGGCGCTTCTGGCGGAGGCCGTTGGCCCGCAGCTGACCTGCGTTTTTGTGGATCACGGCCTGATGCGTCTCCACGAGGGCGATGAGGTGGAGGCCGCCTTTGCCAAATGGGATATCCATTTTGTCCGCGTCAATGCGGAAGCCCGCTTTCTGGAAAAGCTGGAGGGCGTCTCCGAGCCGGAGCGCAAGCGCAAGATCATCGGCGAGGAGTTCATCCGCGTCTTTGAGGAGGAATCCAAAAAGATCGGCCGTGTAGATTTTTTGGCCCAGGGCACCATTTATCCCGATGTGATCGAATCCGGCACGGGAAAGGCCGCCGTCATCAAGAGCCATCACAATGTGGGCGGCCTGCCTGAGCATGTGGACTTTAAGGAGATCATCGAGCCTCTGCGGATGCTCTTTAAGGACGAGGTCCGCCAGCTGGGCCGCGAGCTGGGCCTGCCGGAATATCTGGTCTCCCGCCAGCCCTTCCCCGGCCCGGGCCTTGCCATTCGGATCATGGGCTGCATCACTAAGGAAAAGGCGGATACGCTCCGTCTGGCAGACGCCATCTTCCGGGAGGAGCTGGAAAAGGCCGGCGAAAACAAGCGCATGAACCAGTATTTTGCCGTGCTCACCGACACCTATACCGTAGGCGTCATGGGCGACGGCCGCAGCTATGACCGGGTCCTGGCCCTCCGCGCCGTCACCACCGAAGACTTCATGACCGCCGACTGGGCCCGCATCCCCTATGAGCTGCTGGACCGGATCAGCGGCCGCATCGTCAACGAGGTCAGCGGCATCAACCGCATCGTCTACGATGTCACCTCCAAGCCCCCCGCAACGGTGGAGTGGGAATAAATGGAAGAAAGCCCGAAAGCCTTTATTTGCAAGGCTTTCGGGCTCTTTTAATGATAGCCACGATGCTGTTATGACGCTGAAATCAGGTTTTCAGCAGGGAGTCCAGCATTTGAGCAAGTTCTCCTTGCTTGTGCGGGTACAGGTGGGAGTAGGTATTGAGGGTCGTTTCTATGTTCTCATGACCGAGCCTTTCAGCTATCAAGAGCGGCGAAAAGCCGAGTTCGATAAGTAATGAGGCGTGGCTATGTCTGAGGTCATGCACTCTAATCTTTTTAACTCCGCTCTGGCTGCTACCTCGAATCATTTCCCTGTATAGGGCATGCTTGGTTAATGGGAAAATGCGCTCATTATCATAGATGTGTGAGATATACTCTTTAAGTTCTTCGCAAAGAAAATTCGGCAAAGCGATAATGCGATTGCTTTTCGGAGTTTTGGGCTCCGTAATAATATCTTCCTTGCCAATTCGCTGATAGGATTTATTGATAATTATGGTGTTTCCCTCAAAGTCAATATCGTCTTTGGTCAAGGCTAAGAGTTCGCCTTCCCGTATGCCGCACCAGTAAAGGACTTGAAACGCTGAGTGCATTTGTGGTTTGTCCTCGATTGCTGCGGCAAATCTAATGTACTCGTCTTTTGTCCAAAACTGCATTTCCTTTGCATGTTTGCGCCCCATGCTCCCCGCTTTATGACAAGGGTTTTCTTTTAGACCGTAATACTTAACGGCGTAGTTAAAAATCGCACAAAGCTGATTATTGATTGCTTTTAGGTATGTTTCGGCGTACTCTTCACCCATGAGTTGATTTTGCCATTGCCGAACCGTTGTTGCTTTAATATCGCTGATTTTCATTTTTCCAAAATAGGGTAAAATCTTTGTCTCAACCATTCGTTTCTTATTATACATAGTCGAGGTCCTCAACCGATTTTCCATATCTGCATTATACAGAGAAATTAAGCTCGCCATTGTCATTTGCGGATTTTCCTGCAATCTGTCAAGAAAAGCGCGTTCCCATTCTTTGGCGTCTTTCTGTTTGGTGAAACCTCTCTTTGTTTTACGCTGCTGTTCCCCCTGCCAATCGGTATAGTAGAAACAGCAATACCACGTTCCGCGGTCCTTGTCCTTATATACTGGCATAACGTTTGCCTCCTGTTTTGCCTTTTTATCTATATTATCGCAAACAGTAAGATTTGCGAGCCCCCGAATTTGGAGTGCCTACAGCTTCCTATATCAGTTCCGTTTTTACAGAGTAGGTTTATGCTCCAAACGAAAGAAAACTCGATGTGGGAGACCGTAGGCTTGTTTATGGCTGCCATTCCCCATTGAGCTCTGGGATGCTGTCAAAATTAACCCCTTCTCTGCAGGCGGCAAGCATTTCAAGAAGATTATTTTGAGTCGCCGTAGTTGTTTTGCGGTCTGTCAGCCCTGTATATTTGGCGAGGAATTCCAACGCTTTCAATTTATCGTGTAGCTTGACTTCCGTGCCGTTCTTTGTAATCTTGATACTGGAAACGGCACCTTGCTTTTCGGGTGGAAGCTCTTTCAGACGAAGTTCCCCGTCTATGACTTCAACATAATCAAAAATGTTGGAGAATCCAAGTGCCGCCATTTCCCATAGTACTCGTTCGGCGGAGATTCGCAGTCCCGCAGAGATTTCCGCCTTGCGCCGCCTTACTTCTGCCTGAATCTCAGGGATAGAGAGCAGGTGGACTCCCTGCGAATTCGCACGTTTGGAAGAATACCCTGCAGCAATAGCCGCCCGTGTAGCATTGAAGTCTATGATGTATTCATCAATAAATCGTTCCTGTTTCTCAGTCATTTGTTCACCGCCTTTCTGAACTCTTGAATTGCCGTAGCTTGCAATCTCATTAACCAACGATAGGAGTAGAACGTTATTTCTGCCGTTTTCTCAACAGTATGCCCCTCGATGAAACGCAAGTATAGGACAGTCCTACATGGCTCGGCAAGAGAATCAACCACCGCTTTGATGTTATCTCGCACAGCAAGTAATTCTTTTGCTTGGCGGGCGAGTACCTCGCAATACTCGCCCGCCGCATTGTACTTTTTATAAAATCTGATTTTCTCATACCGCAGGTCTGCCCTCAAGGAGAATAATTTGTAGCTGTCGAGCATATTGCGAGCTTCCGCATCAGTCAGCATGGTTGGCAACCTTATCCGCAAAATTGAGCAACCGCGCTTGCCCGCTCATTTCGTCGTAGCTGTCGTCATAGGCAAGGACATACTGATATGCGCCGTTTCTGACAACATCAAGAGCATGCTTCGGGTACACAAAAATGTCCTTTGCAATATCTTTGATTTCATCATACTCAGTCAGCGCAGATGTGCAGGCGTGTACCTGTGCAAAGGTTGTTTCATAAAGCATTGGGCGGCGGCCTTCACGCTGACATTCGTTGTTATCCATAGTCTCAACAAGACACTGAAAAACTTTCATTTGCTCATAATCTTCCTTAAATGGGGTAAGTACCATCTCTACATTATCTTCTGTCAGGGGAAGGGTTTTGAGCAATTCAAGGGCATTCGCAATTTGCGTGGCGTAATCGGTCGGCTTTTGGAATGCGGCATAGTATTTATCCTTAACCTTATCCCGCATAGCAGAAACCTCTGCAACCAGCATTTTGTTAAAGGCCATGTTGCTCTGCATTTCTGTTTCTGTAATTTCATCAAGTTCAGGAGCAAGTGCGGCGTTAATGCCGTCCGGCGTCATTCTCGCGACTGCTTCAACAGAAAGATATTTCTTGCACCATGACAATCTGGCATCATTAGCTTCTTTCGACATCTTGTTCCTTGCGTCAATAATTTCCTTGATTTTCATTTTCTGCATTCACCTTTCTTAAAACGTAATTTTGGTCTGCAATTTCTTTCGGGGAATCGTAGCAACCTGTTACATACCAACCGACACCATAGCAACAGGCGTAAGTATGTGCTTTCGGATAAAGGAACACCTTTTCGGCAATCTGCGGGTCAATTCCCATATCAGCCAAAGACGCACGCAGTAATGTGTTCATTTCGGCGTTCATCTGTACTTCATCTACTGTAATGCGGTCCAGTTCATCGCGAAGCGCCGCAAAGATTGCAGTATCAGTACATTCGCCATGCTGCGATAAGAGTCGTTCAATTACACGACTGCGTATTCTATTGAATCCCGCCGTTCTTTGATGGAGGAGTCTGTATATTTCGCGAACGGTCATATCGCTTTCCCCCTTCTTTCGGCACGAATTTTCAATTTCTGGCATATTTCCAGTACACGCTTGGAATCCATACACATGCCGAGCTGCCGCAATACTGGCCATGTAACATCAACCTCGCCGGATTCGTATTTAGCAATCATGGGTGTGGAGATTCCGCTCATATCAGATAGCTGCTTGCGGGATTTTGATATAAACCGGCGTTCACATTGCAGTAGCGCACCAATATTGCGGTACATAGTCGACTCAATAAGCGGGTTGTCCTGTCGGTCTATCATATAGTCGATAGCCTCGTCTTTGAGGTGGAAGGCATAACGCCGAAAAGCAAACCGCAAAGTATCAAGGGGTATATTATACACATCTGTAATCGCAAGCAGGGTTTCATAAGACGGAGTATTTTTGTTTGCTTCAATCGCTTTAACGGTATCGCGGCTGATATGGAGAGCTACCGCAAATGACGCTTGAGATACACCGCGCCGCTGCCGAAACCTTGTCATAAAATCCCCAAAGGTTTTCGGTTCCAGTTTTTCAAGGGAATCCTCTAACTTGCCGAGCGCAGTTAGCGTATCGTGTTCATTTCCAACCAAAACATATTGCTTTAATGTACTGTCATAGTAGGTTACTCGCTGCATTTTCTCACTTCCTTTCCAACAGACACTTTTGCTCAAAGTAGGAGCGGGGAACACGACCGGCTACCGTGATATAGCCTTTTCGCTTTAACTCGTCATTGAGTGTCTTGATGATTTTATAGGCTTTTCCCATTGAACAGTCGAGGCGGGTCATTACCTCGTCTACACGAACAACATCGGACATTCCCTCACCTCGATTCAATTTCGCCTGCTGGAACGCCCAAAGCTGCGGCGATCGCCGCACCTGTTTTCGGTGTGCAGGACTTTCCTGCCTTAACTTGGCAGATTGTGGAAACCGAAAGCTGGCTCAACTCCGCCAAACGGCCAATCGTCATATCACGCTCGGCCATTAGGACAATCAATTTAATTCTGTCGATTCTCATGGTGTTACCTCTCTTTCCTTATAAATCCGCGCTGTCTGCCGTAAAGAGCGCCGCAATTTGTAGCTGTTGTCATACTCCATTCGGGGAGACTTTTCAGCAGTCCGGTAATCTCTCTTGCGTGCTGTGTGGTGTAGTTTTTCGGGTCGCCTTTGAAAAGCTCCTGCCAGATTTCAAGTGCACATACGCGGGTCCGGCGTACTGTGCCTTTCTGCTCTGGACCAAATCCGCCGCTCCAGAACATGAGCCGTCTGTCAAGGTCCCAAGTGTCCCAATCAGCAGGCAGGAGCGTTTCAACAAAGTTCTCAATCAGGCCGAGCTTGCCATTTGTCTCCGTATGCTCCGACTGAACCTTTCTGGCGATTTCTTCAACCTCATTGTCGAGATACCATGTTTCCCCGTTGTCATAATAGGTAACGACCTCAGCCCAGATTTGGTCCACGGTTTCAGGTGTCAGCTTGTCCCCATTAACGCACCCCGCTTTCGTAACGGTTACGGGCCAGAAACGGCGGGCGCCTGTGGGGTCTCGTAAGAACTCATCGTCATTTGTTGTGCCGAAGAATGCGCATTGCCGAGAGTGTGATTGCGTCCGTCGAGCATAGGCCGCGCGGTATGTATCTTCTTGTTTTGAAACGAACTGCTTAATTTGTTCAATTTCAGCTTTACGGGTTGCCGCCATTTCCGCAAGCTCTATAATCCAGTTTCCTTGTAACTGCTCGTAAGCGTCCTTGCCGGTCATGGTATAGAGCGAATCAGAAAACCACTGTTTACCGAGTTTTGCCAAAGTAGTGGATTTACGGCACCCCTGCGGTCCGACAAGAACAAGCATATGGTCATGTTTGCAGCCGGGGCGGAGGATTCGTGCCACAGCGCCAATAAGGGCCTTCCGTGTAACGGCGCGGGTATATCTGGAATCTTCTGCACCGAGGTAGTCAATGAACAGCATTTCTGCTCGCGGTTGACCGTCCCACTCAAGGGAGCGCAGATAATCACGGACAGGATGAATTTTATTGCTGTCAATGGCAAGGTCTACGGCATCTCGCACCTTCGGGGCGCTGTCGATTTTATAATCGCGTTCCAGCAGCCATCGCAATCCTGCGTCATCGGTATCAAGCCATGAAGCAGATACCCTATGGGAAGAAGTGTCCCACGGAAGGGTACCGCACACAATAGGCCGAGCTCTGAACTCGTCATAGTAGTATCGGCCTTTTAAGCGTGGGTCGTGTGTCAGAATCAGGAACACATTATCTACAGTTGCCGCAGGCTTTCCGGTTCTCGGATTGATTTCAAGCGTCTGTACCCATTCTGTATTCTCCGCATCATCAAAAATCGCAACTACCGAGCTTAATTGTTCCGTCTTTAGTTCCTGCTGCACAGCAGGAACAGACAGAGCCTTATCGCACATGCTTTTGTAGGAAGGAAGCTTTGTTGCTGGGGTGTTGGGGGCTGTGTTTTCGTCCTCGTCACCGAATAGGTGAATACGAACAAGGTCAAAAGCATTACAGAGCTTGCCGCAAGTCGGGTCTGTGCTGTGGTGGCTGAATGCGAATTTACCATTATCGTAGACTATCAGGCCGCCAGAGGTAGAGCCGCCAAGGTAGCTATAGCGTCCGTCGCTGCATTTGCTGTACTTATCAGGTAAAAATTCGTCAATCGCATCGTCTACCGAAAACACTTTACAAAATGCTCCGACAATGCCGCCCTTTTCAGTAGGGTCGCTCTGCTTGTCGGCCAGTCGGCGGGGTTCGTTCGTCTTGCGGCTTGACACGGGCCATTGCGTGGGGTCGTGCCAATCGGCATAGCGAGAAAGCTGCTCGTCTGCATCAAGCCAAGGAGCGTCCTCAACTTCATAGCGAAACTCCGCATCTGTTGCGGCACTGGCCCAATACATCAATCTGTGCGGCTGATAAGTCGTATCGTCGCACATATCAATCCCGATGTCCTCTGCAATTTTGCGGGCAATCGCCTCATATTCATCAGGCGATACAGGTCGAGACAGCGGCAGAACGAGGCGTAGTCTGGGACTCTGCGGCGTATGACTGTGTGTGCTGTAAAGAACAGCAGCGCAGCCGAGGGCAAGAGTAACAGTCGGCCAAGGGTCCGCACCTTGCGGAACATTGTCAAGGTCGAGCGTGATTAGCTGCCGCTCATATACGGAGTTCGCTTTTCGGCGGCTTGTTCTTAAGCTACCGCCCACAAAGCCGCCTACATCTTTAACCCGGTCTCGCTCGTCTTTCGGCATCCGCTCATACTCTGCTTGCGTTTCCTGTGTCCTCGTGACGTTGGAGAGCTTAGCGGCAAGGTCGGACCACAGTATTCTTTTGTTTTTCCAATTCGTACACCGACGAGAGCTCCCTGTCGCTATCGTCAGTAGTCCGTCATACTGCATATGGTCAACCTCACTTTCAAAATACACTATATATTGTGGCTATATGTATTATATCGTGTATATATTGTGCTGTAAATGGCCCAATATTAGTAACGAAAGTGGCGATTGACAAGGCTTTATTCATAAAAGGCAAAAGAGTGTCGCCCAGCGGCAAAGATAGGTAGATAATGAGCAAACTCTTGCAAAAATTCATCAAAAAATTTATTTTCAAAAACGAACCCCCGCATAAAGCGGAGGCTGGGCGCAGCGGTTGCAGCGGATTTCCGCATAAGTTAAACATTTTATAAAATAAGGAATATGATACCCAACTTGGGTATTATATTCTTTGATTTCTTGCGATTTATAAAACACTATAATAAGTGCTGCAACCGCTGCAAATGCGTTGGAAGGCTTGATAATAAAGGATTTTTCGTGCAGCGGTTTGCAGCAGCAAAATAGGGAAAACCGTTGCTACTGCTGCAATCACATTTACAAGTTAGCAGCGGTTCGATATAATAATTTCGGTAGGGGGTGAAAATGTGAAAGTAAAATATATTGGTGTCAGCCATGAAGATTTACCGATAGGGGCGGTTCGGGAAGTTCTTTCAATCGAGGGAGGCTTTTATCGCATTATGACCGAGCCTGATGAAACCCACCTTTTCCCGCCAGAATTGTTTGATGTCATTGACGAAAGCGTCACCATAGATGTGGCGAAGTATGTGGGGTTGCTTGATAGGCAGATAACCGTAATATGTAAAGACGGTAACGAGGCAACTGGCGTATGGATTGACTGGACCAGTGAACAAGATAACGAACCAGACCCGGAATCGATAACAATAAGCTGCGCCGATGGCGGCTTAGTTGAGATTTATGTTTGTGAAGTCCGGGAAATCGGCGCAAGCCTGAAAGCCCATAATTGACCGTATCGGGTTTTACATGGTAGGCCCTTAGGTTTATCCTCGGAGTTGGTTATTGTGTGATACGGGAGACCGTGGAGCCCCACAGCAAGAAAACCGGCCTGCATAGCAGACCGGTTTTCGCATTTATAGCATTTTTTCAATAATGTTAGCGGCGTCCTTTACTGTAATATAGCTGTTTAGGTCAATCTCCGTTCCGTCAGCAATCCACCCATTTGAAATGCAGATATTTACATAGTCCTTTGCCCAATGGTGCTCGATATTTTGGAATGAGCTTGACCCGCTTTTCAAATCGGAGAACCGGCTGAGTATGGTGCACAGTTCTCCACGTGTCAAGTATGCGTCAGGGCGGTAATGCTCGTCATATCCCAAAACGATTTTTGCCTTTGCTAATGCTGCAATTGCCGTATCGTCTTTGACATCAACAAATATGTTCTCGTTGCTGGCATAATATTTCTGACTCTCCGTACTCATAAGGTTATAGAGAATATGTGCGACCTGTCGGCGGGTAATATTCTCATTTGGAACGGCGTCGCAATAGCCGCTCAAATACAAAGTTTTGGTCTTATCAAGAGTGGGCTTAATCGGCTTATTCACGGCAGTAGTATGATGTCCGCCAGAGGACGAGGGGCGAAGTGTCGGGCGCTCCGGTTCAGGTTCGGGCGTAGGAGTTGGCGTTGGGTCAACAGCGGGAGGGTCTGGTTCTTTGGCGGGCAAGTCCGACTCCATTAGAAACACAAGGTTTCCGGCTCCCTCGAAGGAGGTATCAAAGAGCTTTTCTCCTTTGCGGCTATCGGAGCTGTCGCTATACCAACCGCTCGGTGATTCGGAGAATACATAGCCCTCATTATATGAGACGGTAATCGAATTTGACGCAAAAATATCTGCGGCAGCCTCAATAGAGGTGTTTTGATATATAAGGGTGTCGATAGTTCGCATAGTGCCAGTACTATATATCCCACCGCCGATATTTGCAGAATTATTTGTGAAAGTGCACTCTATAAGTTCGGAACTGCCAACATTATAAAGAGCACCACCCTGTCCCGAAGTATTATCGGTAAAAGTGCATTTGTAGGCATACATTTGTCCTGCATTATATATGGCACCACCGCATAGTTCAGAATCAATACTTGTACCGTTTTGGGTAAAGGTGCAATTCTGTAATTGCAGAGTTTTTGTATTCCTAATGGCACCACCGTTGTCTTTCGACTGCCCGTCAGAGAAGCTGCATTTAGTAAAGACCGCTTCTGCGTCATTGGTAATATGAGTGCCTAAATTGTCCTTAAAGGAGCAGTTTTCAAACATTGCCGTTCCGCTTGTTATTACAACGGTGCTATCAGTACAATTTGTGAATGCAGTATTTGAAATAAGGCAGTTTCCGCTGATTATGGCTAATGGGCTTTCGACATCTATGTCCGCACCACTGACTATTAAGTTTTTGATTTCCCCTTGCTCGATTTGAAGCAAAGCACCGTCCGTAAAGTCCGCTGACCGGGTCAATGTGATAGTAACATCATTATTCCCCAGATTGCTGGTTACACTAATTGTCCCCGTAATCTCGACAGTAGTAGCGCCATTTTCCATAGCGGCAACGAGTTCATCGAATGTCGCAGCGGTTGGAATGCCTTCCTCAGCGGCGGCAAATGTTGTTAGCCCCATCATTAGGACAAGGGTAAGTAGTATTGCTGTTAAACGCTTTTTCATATGTTCCACCTCTTTCATAGAATTAGGAGAGTGCTACCACAACAGCAGCACTCTCCTAAACACTTCTCAGTCGGTCCGCAAGGTCTGTCAGCATTGCCACATCTTTTACGGAAAGGTCCGAAACATTGATAGTATGTAGTGATTCGACGCCAAGTAGGAAGTCGGTGGAAACGGAAAATATTTTAGCAAGCTCAACCAGAAAATGCGGGGACGGCATGGATAAACCCTGTTCCCATGTATTGACGCCGTTTCTTGAGATGTTCAGCCTTCTTGCCAATTCCGCCTGTGTCCAACCACGTGCTTCGCGCAGTTGCTTGATAGTTTCTGCTGTCATGTATGCTTCCTCCAATTAAAATTATAGTACGCATACATGGTATGTCATTATCAAGGAAGGCTGGAAATAGCTTGACGCGGTTGGCTCTAATAATTGACACAAATCGCCCTACACGGTATAATTATTTCAAAGTCGTACCATAGGGAGGTGTCATATTATGGGTTTTCGTTTTCGAAAGAGCGTCAACTTGGGCGGTGGCTTTCGTATCAATTTCAGTAAAAGCGGCGTAGGTTATAGCTTTGGCGGAAAAGGCTTTCGCTATACTAAGACCGCTCGCGGAACGAACCGGGCAACACTATCTATACCCGGAACCGGCATTTCGTGGGTGGAGGAAAACGGGAAATCAACGAAACCGTCAAATACTGTAACAAGCACAACGGATTCTTCATATTTGTTCTCTATTGAAAATGAAGATGAGGTTTATAGCGCCGATTTCGAAGCGTTCTTAGGAGCAATTAAGCATTTTATTAAAATAAACAGGCTCCTCACATGGCTGCCGATTATCGCACTCATTGTCTTTATCTATGGTACGGCACAGACAGCAGATAACGGCGGCTCTGGGGCACTCCTTGCACTGAGTATGCTTGCCTTTGTTGGCTTCCTCATTTGGAAAATTGTGTACCGCATTGTAGGTTCAGTAAAAGCAACCTATGATATGACCAGCGTAGAAGGGCAATACCGCGTGGACCATCTCCAAAAAGTGATGGAGTGTTTGAAAAGTTGCGATGCAGTATGGCAGGTCAATGATGTATATGCCAACAGTTCATCTCGTCGGCATGGTGGTGCCGGTCGTTCTGTCCAGTTGACAAAATTGAAAATCCAAAAGCGGAGACCGTATTTCCTTCGGACAAATGCAGCGATTTACTTTGTGAAGCTGAAGAAAGAAAAACTCTATATTCTGCCTGACGTTATTATTGTGGAAGGCAAGAAAGGGCTTGGCACTGCGGCATTAAAGGATTTGGATATTTCGGTCGAAGATACTCGCTTTGTCGCAAATACAGCGCCTAAGGATTCCACGATTCTGTCTTATACTTGGCAGTATGTAAATAATAATGGTACACCCGATAAGCGGTTTAAGAATAATGTGCAGTTGCCAGTATGCCAATTTGGACTTGTAGATTTGAAAACTTCGGGTGGATTCCATACACGGCTTTATCTGTCCAGTATTCAGAAAACAAAACAGTTCTCTGATATTGCGACAGAGATGATTCAGCACGGTAATGCTTTGCTACAGGAGGAGCAACAATCCGAGAACTAAGCGGACGGAGACTTTGAACTATGGGCGAACGTGTAGCATGGAGCCGAGAGGACATTATCGTTGCCTATGCGCTGTACTGTATAACACCGCTGAACGATATGCGCCCCTCAAATAAATTGATACAGCAGGTTGCTGATGGATTTTCCCACTCTGTCAGCTCTCTTGTTATGCGTATGAAAAACTTTGCGGCTATTGACCCTAATTCAAAGGTCAAGGGTGCAACTCATGCTGCGAAGGCGGACCGATTGATTTTCGACGAATTCAAAAATGATTGGGGCACGCTCAGCGTACAAGCCGAATCTTTGACCGGGCTTGCCTTATTCGACGCAAACCCGATAAATGGCGCAAAGCCCCTATCTTCGCTAACAGATAAAAACAGAGTGAGCCGAGAGCGTCATTTCTTCCGAGCATCTGTTTTTGCGTCTTATGAAAACGCCTGCTGTATCTCCGGCATGACCTTGCCGACCATGCTTGTTGCAAGTCATATCAAACCGTTCCGAAGTTGCCGCACGACCTCAGAGCGAACCGACCCCACAAATGGACTCCTGCTCAATACCTTTTATGATAAAGCGTTTGACGGTGGGCTTATTACGGTAACGCCCGATTATAAAATCCATGTGTCAACGCAGGTTCGAGAGCAGAGGGACAGCTTTACAAAGCGATGGCTTATTGACCTTGAGGGTGAGACAATTATTTTGCCTGAAAGGTTTTATCCCAATAAAGAGGCATTGGCATACCATAACGATGTGATATTTAGGGGTTAATCCTTTTCCTTTTGTGTTGCCTTTAGGATTTCATCTTTGTGCTTGTAAAAAGACTCTAACAGCCGGTCAATCATTACCTGTTCGCGAGCCTTCGCTGTGGAGTGCAGCATTTCTTCTCTGGGTTCTGGCATATTTTTCACCGCCTTTCTTTTGACGCGATGCTGAAACGACGCTTATACCACTTTACCACGAAAATAAAGCGTAAAATAGATACAGCATATAGAATAAAAATAATACAAAGCTGCTGAATACAGTATGGATAAGATTTCAGTAGCGGAATGGGAATAAACAAAAATGCTTAGTAAACCAAGCGTTTATGCGGGTTTGCAGCACTTTTAAAAGTCTTTTGATAACAAATTGATAACAGTTGCATGAGAGCCATTATTCTTGTAACCCGGTGGTTTTAGGGTTAGAGAATAATTGACAGGTGGTTGTGCAACAAATAAATCCATATTTATCAAAAAAGCCCTTAGCTGTGGGTATAAAACTCATGGCTAAGGGCTTTTTGTCGTCTTTATTTATCTGGTTTGAGTTTGTCTTGGAACATTTCGACCAGGGTGTCGCTAAGTGCCTGTGATGGGACTTTTGCCCATGTTTGCGTAAGATGGAAAATGTGCAAATATCACAGGAATTATTTATGCAGTTGCTCCGCTTTCACTTGGTTGAGGATGAAAGCTGCGAGAAAGAAATCAAGCAGGGATTGGAGAAGAAATTAGACAGGATGGTCATACACATCTGTAATCGCAAGCAGGGTTTCATAAGACGGAGTATTTTTGTTTGCTTCAATCGCTTTAACGGTATCGCGGCTGATATGGAGAGCTACCGCAAATGACGCTTGAGATACACCGCGCCGCTGCCGAAACCTTGTCATAAAATCCCCAAAGGTTTTCGGTTCCAGTTTTTCAAGGGAATCCTCTAACTTGCCGAGCGCAGTTACTGTGCCTTTCTGCTCTGGACCAAATCCGCTGCTCCAGAACATGAGCTGCCTGTCAAGGTCCCATGTGTCCCAATCAGCAGGCAAGAGCGTTTCAATAAAGTTCTCAATCAGACCAAGTTTGCCGTTTGTCTCCGTATGCGTAGGCAGGGCCATAGGTAGGATCTGCGCGCAAAAAAGAGCCGCCCGCGCCTCGCAGAGGCGTCAGCACGGCTCTTTTATTTTTTCCATGGGATCTTGCGGTTTTCTATTGCTGCAGCGCCTGACGAACATATTTTAGCAGGATCGGCGCCATATCCTCTGCCGGAAAGTCCTTGACCTCTCCATGAAACCGGTAGACCCGGCTGTTGGAAAGCAGGATCAGCGTGATCCCCTCCGCCGGCGCATAGCACTGATAGGCATTGTAGCCATTCAGCTGACCATTGTGCCAGAGCAGACCGTCGTCCTCCGCCACAAGCCCCATGGCATAATGCTCCTGAGCCGGCGCTGTCATCACCCGATATGCACTTTCGGAAAGGACGCTGCCGCCGTGGAGCGCCCGGCTCCAGCGGAACAGATCCAATATGGAAGCGCAGACGGTACCTGCCCCTTCGTAAAGGATCGCGTTTTCCCGGGTGCGGCCGGACGCATTATGCCCGAACGCCATCGTGCCTTCAAAATCCAGGAATGCACCGTCCATCCCACAGGGAGAAAACAGCTGCTTCTGCACATATTTCTGATAGGCCATTCCGGATGCCTTTGTCACCACGCCGGCCAGCAGCCAGTAATTCACATTGGAATACATATAGCGCTCCCCCGGCGCAAACTCCAGCGGGCTGCGGCAGATCAGGTCCAGCAGCTCTGCCTCCGAATGCTTTTGCAGCTGAAACAAATCTGCCTGCGCCATGTTGGAAAGCTCTCCCAGCGCAAGGGCCATAGACCAGAAATCCCGGCCCACACCGGAGCACATATTGAGAAGATGCTTAAGCGTGATGCCCTTTCCCCCGGTATATTCCGGATAATAGTCGGTGATGGGATCGGTCAGCGAGAGCTTCCCTTCGGAGGCCAGCTGCAATACCGCGGCCGCGGTAAACTGCTTGCTGACCGAGCCCACGGCAAATACCGTATCCAGCGCATTGGGCGTTCCGTTTTCGTCCGCGTCACCAAAGGCCCCGGCATAGAGGATCTCATCCCCCTGCGCCGCCAAAACGGCGCCGCGAAAGCCCAGCTTTCCCGCCAGCTTTTCGATCTGCCCGCCCAGCGCTTCCTGCCCCTGCGCCATAAAGCTGCCCTGCGCTTTTTGCTCCCGAAGGGCCTTTGCAATGTTTTTTTCCATAGCGTTCCCCGATTCTGCAAGGATCAAAAGACTTATCCCAACTGCCAGCGCGGCCAGCACAGCCAGTGCCGCCGGCAGCAGACCACGGCGCCTGTTCACAGCAGAAACTTCAGCTTCCGCAGCACTTCAAAGTAGCTGTCCTCCGCAAAGCGGATGGTGCAGGCGTCTACCTGCTCCACGCCCGGGAAGTAGGAATTGGTGCGGGCTTTATGATGATCCTTATATTCCAGCTCCACCTCAAAATGCTCCGGCAGCACAGGCTTCAGAGCCTTCAGATCCTGCCGCAGGGCCTTTTCCACGCCCTCCCGGATCAGCCGGCAGGCCTTTTTGGGGGCCATGTTCACCGTAGAAAGCCCCCGTCCCTCCTTCACTGCCACGGTGGTCAGCCAGGGATACAGCGCCCGGCCCTCCTCGCAGAGATTTTTGTCTCCGCTCAGAAACACGGTGGGCACGCCCTCCAGCGTGGCACAGCCGCTGTAGATCATAAACTCACTGCCAGGCTTGCCGTTGATGCGGACATGCTGCGGCGCCAGCGTCATGGTGTGGGACATGGGATTCCCGTCGGAGCCCGCGGCAGAATGATAGCCGATAAAGACTGCAGCGTCAAAGCTGCGGTCGATGCCCTGCGCCATCATATAGGGATGCCCTTCCCAGCCGCGGATGATGGTCGCCTGCTCCGGCAGCATGGACAGATCCAGATTGGTCGCGGAGCCATGGGCATCCTTGATCACGATCTCCTCCGCACCGGCAGCAATGGCGCCCTCACAGGCTGCCACAACCTCCTCTGTCATGGCCCGGGCATAGGCGGGATATTCCCGCTCGCTGCCGATGGTCTCCGCCCAGCGGTTGGTGGCAGCGATGCCTTCAATATCTGCACTGATAAATACTTTCATTTTTCCACCCTCTGTATTTGACTGTTTGCTGCATTTACAGCGATCAAAGCTTTGCACAGGCGGCATAGTGCCCCGGCGCGATCTCTGAAAGACTGGTTTGATATGCTTTGCATTCCGCCGTGGCCATCGGACAGCGGCTGGAGAAAATACATCCCTCCGGCAAATTTACCGGGCTTGGGATGGTCCCCTCCAGAATGGTGCGTTCCAGATCGAATTTGCCCCGGCCCACCTGGGGGACCGCCGCCAAAAGCGCTCTGGTATAGGGGTGCGCAGGATGGGCAAACAGTTCCTTCTTTTCCGCAAGCTCCACCACCTTGCCCAGATACATAACGGCCACCCGGTCGGAAATGTAGTTGATGACGGAAAGGTCGTGGGAAATGAACATCAGCGTCAATTCCCGCTCCGCCCGCAGCCGCGTCAGCAGATTCAGGATCTGGGACTGGATGGATACATCCAGCGCCGACACCGGCTCGTCGCAGACGATCAGCTTGGGCGAGAGGCCCAGCGCCCGGGCGATACCGATGCGCTGCCGCTGGCCGCCGGAAAACTCATGGGGATAGCGGTGGGCCATGGCGGGATCCAGTCCGCATTCCTCCATCAGCGCCTGTACATAGGCCGTCCGAACCGCCCGGTCGGAATAAAGCCCCTGAATGATCAGCGGATCGGCGATGGCTTCGCCGATGGTCATGCGCGGATTCAGCGACGCATAGGGATCCTGAAAAATGATCTGCAGCTCCCGGCGGTAAGGGCGCATCTCCTTTTCCGAAAGGGCAGTGATATCCTTCCCCTCCAGCAGGATCCGTCCCCTTGTGGGCCGGATCAGCTTGATCATGGTCCGGCCCAGAGTCGATTTGCCGCAGCCGCTTTCTCCTACGACGCCCAGCGTCTCGCCCCGGCAGATGGAAAGCGACACATCATTTACGGCCAGCAGGCTCCTGTCCTTTTCAAACAGCCGTCTGGACGGCACGCGAAAGACTTTCGTCAGGTTCTGTACCTCCAGCAATCCATTCTGTTCCATGCTCAGCGCGCCTCCTTCCAATGCTCCGTATAGCGCAGGCAGGCCGCCTGCCGCCCCGGCTCCACCGTCTGGAGCGAAGGCTCGATCTGCCGGCAGACCTCCCGGCAAAAGGCGCAGCGGTCGGCAAAGAGACAGCCCTGATGCTCCCCGGTGAGCCGGGGAACCATGCCCGGGATGGTGGCAAGGGTCGTCTGCTCCGTCCCGATAACGGGGATGGAATGGATCAGCGCCTCCGTATAGGGATGATACTGCTTTTCAAAAATGGCCTGACTGCCGCATTTTTCTACGATCTTTCCTGCGTAAATGACGATGACCTCGTCTGCCATTTCCGAAACCACGCCCATATCATGGGTGATGAGCAAAACGCTCATGCCCATGCGCTGCTGCATCTGCAGGATCAGCCGCAGGATCTGCGCCTGCACCGTCACATCAAGGGCGGTCGTTGGTTCATCGCAGATCAGCAGATCCGGTCTGCAGGCCAGCGCCATGGCGATCATGACCCGCTGCCGCATACCACCGGAAAGCTGATGGGGATATTCCTCATAACGCTGCTCCGGCTCCGCAATGTTCACCAGCCGCAGCATCTCGATCGCCTTTTTCCGGGCCTCCCGGGGAGAAAGCTGCTGATGGACCCGGTAGACCTCGCTGATCTGATAACCCAGCTTCAGCACAGGATTCAGCGAGGTCATCGGCTCCTGAAAGATCATGCCGATCCGGTGGCCGCGGTAATCCCGAAGCTCGTTTTCCTTCTTTTGCAGCAGGTCTTCGCCGTCAAAAAGGATCCTTCCGGAAACGACTTTGCCGGGATAAGGCACCAGCCCCAGAATGGAAAGCGCCGTCAGGCTCTTTCCGCAGCCGCTCTCTCCCACAAGGCAGACCGTCTTTTTTCGCTCAATGTCAAAGGAAATGCCGTCTACTGCGCGGCTTTCTGCGCCGTCCTGGTAAAAATAGGTGCGAAGCTCCTCCACCCGGAGCAAAATGTTCTTATTTTCATCCATACTGCTTCCTCCTGTCAGCGGCGCAGCTTGGGATCCATGGCATCGCGGAGACAGTCGCCAAGGACATTAAAGGCCAGCACGGTGACGACGATGGCGATGCCGGGATAGATGCTGTACATGGGGTGCTGCCGAAGATACATCTGCGCCGAGCTGATCATCTCGCCCCAGCTTGGCGTGGGTGGCTGCACCCCAAGACCCAGATAGCTGAGGGTGCATTCCAGCAGGATATCTGCGGGAATATCCATGGTGAGCACGACGATGATGGTGGGCAGGCAGTTGGGGATCAGCTGGCGGAAGATGATCCGTCCGCCGGAAGCGCCAGCCGCCCGGGCCGCCTCCACAAACTCCGCGCTCTTCAGCCGCAGCACCTCGCTGCGGATCAGCCGCGCCATGCCCGTCCAGCCTACCAAACCGATGGCGATGAAGCAGTTGATCACGCCGGTCCCCAGCACATAGGTCATCAAAATCGCAAACAGCATAAAGGGAAACGACGCGAAGATCTCCATTACACGGGAAATGAGCGCGTCTACCCAGCCGCCGAAATAACCGGCCAGACCGCCGAGGATGATGCCGATGATGAGCTGGATGATGACCGCGATGGCGCCGAC
>ENA-OUQC01000473-OUQC01000473.1-human-gut-metagenome-genome-assembly--contig:-NODE-473-length-28438-cov-4.748335_pt1 | contig 28438 bp, 27 predicted proteins | sample MGYA00237942_ERZ548815 | MGnify/ENA primary metagenome ERZ548815 (study PRJEB26490, sample SAMN05194722) | human gut metagenome | biome: terrestrial biome; feature: human-associated habitat; material... | reverse complement strand
CTTCTGCGGGGATCTCATTGCCGAATGCGGTTGCATCTGCATCGAGGAGCATCTGATAACCGGAACCGTCGCCCCAAACATCGCCAACGGTGAGGCTGATGGTAGCGGTGGTTGCGCTGGGATCACGATACCTTGCCTTGATGGTCAGGTCGGAGTAAACGGGTGCACCGTTGTAGTCCCAACCCGTGAATACGTAACCCTCATGCTCGGGAGGTGTGGGGAAGTCGGCTTCATCAAGGATGGTGCCTGCTTCAACGGTGTAGCCGCCGGGGATGGGTTCGTTGGTGAGACCGTCAACGAAGATTACATCGTATTCGGGAACTTCGATGGGAGCAACGGGCATGTTGTTCTTGGTGTAAAGAACGGTTACTTCTGCGCCGGTGCCGATGGTGCCGCAAAGGGTTGCTGCGCCGGTTGCGGGATCGATAACGAAGAGCTGACCTTTGTCGTTTTCAACCTTGGAGTACTGTGCCCAGAAGAGCTGGTTGGTGTTGTGATCCCAAACAGTTGCCTGAACGTACTCAAGACCATGGCCTGTTCCGCCAATCGCGGTGCAATTGCCGTTGGTGAGGTTGATGGAGTAGAGAACAGCATTGTTTGCTTCGTAGCTGAGACCGTATGCATTGCCGCTGCCGTCGATTGCAAGGGTCATGATGGTTTCAGCACCTGCATTGAGAGCAGCAACTTCGGTAAGCGTACCGGTTGCAAGGTTTACGGTGTAGATGGAACGACCGTCTGCATCGTTTGCTGCGATAGCGTACATTTCGCCTTCTGCATGGTTGTATGCCATAGCAACAACAACGCGGCCTGCGCTGGTGCCGGGGTATGCAACCTGGTGGGTGTCAGCGTTCATGATGTAGAAGCGAGTGTCGTTGGTGTCGCTGTTATACATGAAGCCGTATACATTGCCGCCTGCGAATGCGCCGCCGAAGGTGGAGCCCATTGTGCCGAAGTTTTCGATAACGCTGGGATCATAATCAGCGAAACCGCCCCAGATGCCGGAAGTGCCTTCGGGATCGAATGCGATGTAGCCTTCAAGGTTTACAGTGGGCAGAGACTCGGTTACGGTAACGGTTGCGGAACCGGAAACGGTGGGATCTGCAACGGAGGTTACGGTAACGGTGGTGGTGCCTTCCGCAACGCCGACAACAACGCCGTTTTCATTAACGGTTGCGATTGCGGTGTTTGCGGTGCTGAAGGTAACGTTCTTGTTGAACGCTTCTGAGGGGAGAACTGTGTAGGAAACAGTTGCCCTGCGGCCTGCGGGGACGGAAACTGCTTCAACATTGATTGCGTTGGGGGTTACGGGTGCGCCGACGTATACATTGTCAACGGTTGCGTAGTCGCCTTCCCTATCAACGCTGCCGTCCTTCTGATAGGACCAAGCAACGGTGTGCTCACCTGCGGTGAGTTCGACTGCATAGGTGGTCCAGGTTTCAACGCGGCTCCACTTCATGACTTCGGTGCCGTCAACGGTGAGATGGAGACCATCCCAAACGTAGTTGCCCGAACCTTCGCCGAAAGACATAAAGTCGAACTGGAGGATGTCACCTGCTGCCGCGGTAACCGTGGTGGAAACCGTGGAGGTGGAGTTTGCGACGTTGACGTTGGTGCTCTTTGCAGCATCGCCGTCTACGATCCAAGGATGGTCGCCTTCAGAAGTGAAGGTGAGGGTTCCGCCTGCAACGTTGAGAGCCTCATTGAGGTTCGCAGCGTCTGCGGGTGCTGCAGCGGTACCGGTCTTGGGCGCGGTGCTAAAACGCGGATCGTTCGCTGCAGGGGTCTCTGCCATGACAGGAACGGTAACCAGAGAGAGTACCATCATGACTGCCATAAGCATTGCGAGGAATTTCTTCATGCGTGAATCTCCTTCCAAAGAATTATAAGTCTAATATCCTCTGCGGAGTTCCGCTTCGGATAATAGCTTTGAAGCAATGACCGATTCGAGTGAGCTGCGAACGCCGAATCGAGCCGTTGTTCCGCACATACTCTATGGTCGATTAATATTATATCAAATCTTTCGCAAACATGCAAACAATTTTTTGCATTATTTTGATTTATTTTTGACACAATCTTTTGCCGCATATTCTTTTTAACTCAAAGTGTTTCCTGTATTACCTTTATTAATCTTTCTCAATATCGCGAAAAAAAGAACGGAGAATTTTAAAAAAATATTTAAAATTTTACGCAGACTGTTTGGGCGTTCTTTTTCATTTGAGCGCGCGGTAATACTATTCGATTTTAAATTCTTAGCAGAGCTGATTGCAAGCGCTCCGCATCACATGCTCCGCCGGATTCACACGCTCCGCTGCACCGAAAACACACCGATATACGGCTTATACGGTTGACATTTGCCGCCCGCAATTGTAAAATTAACATGCTTTCGGCGGCAATGCCCGCTTTACCGCCATGCATCCGAAAAGTCGAATCAAATGCGGTTCAACTTTGCAGATTTGCTCAACTTTTCGGTTCAGAAACTTTTTGGAGACAAAACTATGCGCTTTATTCCGCTTTTCAGCGGTTCATCGGGAAATTGTTCCGTTATTCAAACGGAGAAGGCAACCCTGCTTGTTGATGCGGGGCTGACCGGCAAAGCCGTTTGCGGAGCGTTGGCTTCCGCGGGCATCAATCCCGCCTCTGTTGACGGCATTCTTGTTACACACGACCATATTGACCACACCCGCGCCGTCGGAATACTTTCACGCAAGTACGATATGCCCGTTTATGCCAATGCCGGCACATGGGAGGCAATGAATCCCATCGTGAAGCAGGTGGATTTCAGGAACGTGCGTGTTTTTCGCACAGATGAAGATTTCTATATCGGAGACATCAATATTCTTCCTTTCAAAACGCCGCATGACGCAAAGGAGTCCGTCGGCTTCATATTCATCAGCCGCGGAAGCAAGCTTGCGTACATGACCGATATCGGCTGCGTTCACGAATCCATGCTGAATCAGGCTGCGGGAGCACAGCTTGTTTTCATTGAATCGAACCACGATGTTCAAATGCTGAAAACCGGCCCTTACCCTTATGTGCTTAAGAAACGCATTCTGTCCGATAACGGGCATCTCTCCAATGCGGACTGCGGTGCAGCGCTTGTCCGCCTGTATTCAACCGGAGTTCGTCGAGCCGTACTCGGGCATTTGAGTCAGGAAAACAACACCGAAGAGACGGCATTCTCAACCGTTACGCAAGCGCTTGAAGCGGCGGGAATATCCGATATGCAGCTTGTTGTTGCAAAGCGCGACAGAGTCACCGGAGTTTTTGAAGTTTGATTTATACACGCAGCCGAACCGTCGGAGCCGAACGGACGCTTCCGAATCTGATGCGTTAATTTAAAAGTTTTATTATGAAAATCAGAATTATCTGCGTTGGCAGACTGAAAGAAAAATTTTATACGGATGCCGTGAACGAATTTCGCAAACGCCTCGGAAGGTTTGCGGAAGTTGAGATTACCGAACTTGCGGACGAACGCGCGCCGGAGGGATTAAGCCCGGCGGAACTTGAGCAGGTCAAGGCAGCGGAATGCAGCCGCATCCTTGAAAAAATCTCACGAGAGGACACGGTTATTGCGCTTGATATTGCGGGAAAACAGCTTTCATCACCTGAGCTTGCGGACAAACTTTCCTATTATATGTTGAACGGCAGAAGCCGGCTTGTTTTCGTAATCGGCGGCTCAAACGGGCTGAATGACAGCGTGCTGCACCGTGCCGACTTCAGGCTCAGCTTTTCAAAGCTGACGTTTTCGCACCAGATTTTTCGGATCATGCTGCTTGAGCAGATCTACCGTGCCTTCAAAATCATGAACAACGAACCGTACCATAAATAAAACAACCCGTTCCCGCATGGGCGGCAAAACAACAAAAAGAAGGAAATGACAGAAAATGATGAACGAAAAAGAGCTGCCCGTTTACGCCGCATTGGACAGAATGGGTATTGAATATACCCACATTGAACATCCCGCTGCCGCAACCATGGAAGCATGTGCCGCGATCGGCGAAGGCACCGGTGCAAGCCACTGCAAAAATCTGTTTCTCACAAACAGGCAGGGCACGGCATTTTTTCTTGTTATGCTCGGCAGCAGCAAAAAATTCCGAACCGCATCGGTCAGCAAACAGCTCGGCGTTGCAAGGCTGAGTTTCACAACAGCGGAACAGCTCGAAAACATACTCGGACTCACCCAAGGCTCCGTGACGGTCACGGGACTTCTTAACGACACAGCGCATTGCGTCCACGTTGCAATCGACAGGGACTTGCTCAATGAGGAACGCATACTGATTCATCCAAACATAAACACTGCGTCCCTGGTCGTTAAAACAAGCGACATCCTGCGTTTTCTTGACCTGCTCGGATACGAATTCACACCGATTGCGGTTGAAGATGCGGAGAATGCCCTCTAAAACAGAAATAAATCAATGCGCGTTTGCGGTTGCCAAAAACCGCCGTGCAGAGTATAATAGAATATGCCGAATTCTGCGGGATACAAGTCGCTTTTGTCAAAGCCCCTTGTATGCGAACACGCAAAAAAGGTCGAACGCGTTCCGAATCCGGCTTTCGGAGCTGCAAAAAATTAAACAGATTGAAAAGGATTTTTTAATGGATAATAACGGCAGCAACGCCGCAATTCGCGGCAAGGTTCATTTCATCGGCATCGGCGGCTGTTCGATGAACGGGCTTGCACAGATTCTGCGCGGGCGCGGATTCGAAGTTCAGGGGTCGGACAGCACAACATCCCCCTTCACAAAGCGGCTTGAGGAACTCGGCATTCCCGTTTTCATCGGACATGATCCGAAAAACGTTGAAGGCTGCGGCACTGTTATATATTCAGCCGCAATAAAACCCGACAACCCGGAACGCGTCCGCGCACGCGAACTCGGCATTCCGGAAATCGAGCGTTCCGTTGCTCTCGGAATTATCAGCCGAAGCTATCGCGAAGTCATCGGAATTGCCGGCTGCCACGGCAAAACAACAATTACCTCCATGCTTGCACTCATTGCCGAAAACGGCGGACTTGATGCGACCGTTCATGTCGGCGGCATGGTTGATTTTCTGCACGGCGGCATTCGCTTGGGTTCCCACGACCTTTTTGTTACCGAAGCATGTGAATACGTTGAAAGCTTTTTGACGCTGCATCCAACGGTTGTGCTTATCAACAATATCGACAACGATCATCTTGACTATTTCAAGACAATGGATAACATCGTCAATGCGTTCCGCAAATTTGTTGCAAGAATGCCCGCCGACGGTTTGTTTGTCGGCTGCACCGACGATTCGCATGTGCGGCAACTGCTGGACGAATTCGGCGGCAGAAAAACAACATACGGACTTGACCTCACCAATTCGCCGGATTATTACCCTGCGGATGTGCATTATGATGAACTCGGCTGCGCTTCCTTCGACCTTATGCACCGCGGGGAAAGACTCGGAAGAGTCACGCTCCATGTTCCCGGACAGCACAATATGCTCGATGCAATTGCAGCATCCGCCGTTGCACTTGAACACGGCACGGATATTCAAACGGTCATAACCGCACTTGCCCGATTCCGTTCGGTGCAGCGCCGCTTCGAATACTACGGCGAACGAAACGGCGTTCGTGTTTTCCATGATTATGCGCATCATCCCGCCGAAATTCGCGCCGCAATGGACTGCGCACTGCGCACTCCGCACAAAAAGCTTTTTGTTGTTTTCCAATGCAACAGCTTCACCCGCGCAAGAACGCTCTTCACCGAGAACGTTGACTGTTTCAGGGGCGCGGACAAAGTGCTTGTGCCCGATATTTACCCCGGCAGGGAGAAGGACGACGGCTCCGTTCACGCGCGCGACATGGTTGCGGGCATCAATGCCCAAACGAACAACGCCGAATACATACCGACTTTTGAGCAGATTAACGATTACCTGCTGCATAATGCTGCTGCCGGAGACATCGTTCTGACGCTCGGAAGCGGCGATGTTTATAAACAAACCAAGCTTTTTTTGCAGTAAAGCGATTAATCAAAGCACTTACCTCGTATGAAAAAACTTAGTTGCGGAATACTTTTGTTTATTTCGGCTCTCATCTGGGGCATAACTTTTGTTGCGCAAAGCGATGCCTCGGCGCATATTGAGCCGTTCACCTTTAATTTTGTTCGCTTTTTAATCGGTTCGGCGGTGCTTCTGCCGTTCATTCCGATATTCGGCCGATTTGAAGCAAAAAAAGCAGCGAACAGCTCTGCGATTGATTCAGCCCCGGCAGCTCACGAAAAAAGCAGCTCAAAAAAGCTGCTTGTCGGCGGCATTCTTTTGGGCATCATGCTCTGCATTGCCTCAAATTTGCAGCAATTGGGCATTACAAACGGCGACTCCGTCGGCAAAGCCGGGTTCATAACCTCCGTTTATATAATGCTTGTTCCTGTTGTCGGTTTGTTTTTCAAAAAAAAGACACATCCGCTGATTTGGCTCTGCGCCGTCGTATCAGCTGTCGGATTGTATTTTTTGAGTGTTGACCCCGCACGCGGAGCGTTCAATATTGAGTTGTCCGATCTTGCGTACCTTGGATGCGCGGTTTTTTTCGCTGTGCAGATAATCCTTGTTTCGATTTACTCCCCGCAGGTGAACTGTATCGCTCTGAGCTGCATTCAATTTGCCGTTGCGGCCGTGTTCAGCGGTATCGGCATGTTGTTTTTTGAAACTCCGTCATTTTCTGCAATACTGAACGCCGCAGGGCCGCTGCTCTATGCGGGCATTCTGAGCTGCGGAATAGCTTATACCCTGCAAGTTATCGGGCAGCGCGGCATAGACCCCGCGATCGCTTCCCTGATCATGTGCCTTGAGTCCGTTTTTTCGGTAATTGCAGGTTTTTTATTGCTCAACCAGCGTATGACCCCGCGCGAAATTCTCGGCTGCGGAATCATGTTTGCCGCCACGGTCGCCGCACAGCTGATTCCTTCAACACAAAAGAAAAACAGCCGCAATTAACTTACGACTGCATATAAGCGCCGCTGAACATTTCAGCATTTAACCCCTGCGAATCGATTGACCCGCAGGGGTTTGAGTTTTGATTTGCACGTATCGCTCTCAACACTCCTCCGCTTTCATAAGCAGCTCAAACTCCTCGCAAACAACGGGAATGTCCTGAGAAAATTCAAGTCCGCAGGCCTCATATTCGTTCCGGTAGAACTCCTCGTGAACCTTGCGCCAGTAGGCAAGGCTTCTGTCGCCCTCGCCCTCGCAGAAAGCATGATGCGCACTTACGTCACAAAACGGAACAATGTAGACCTTTGTTGTTCTGATAACGCAGACCGCCTCATCTCGGGAGTTCAGTATGACGCTGTATTCTCCCTCCGTCGGAATCGGCTCATTATCGATTTTGTAAAGCTCCTCGGCGGAAGCCGTGCCCGTTTTTATGCCGCGCAGCACAAGTTCGGCAAGCTTGTCCGGTGCGTCGCCGAATTGCCACGCCTCGTATTCATTATGTTTGATGCCGTTTTTCTCGGCAAATTTGCTCCAAAGCTGCTCTGCTGTCATATTTTTCACCTTCTTTTTAATGCATTAAATACGTTGATGCCCCGTTCCCGCCCTCGCTTTCGGTCAATGCACGGTGGTAAAAATGCTCAATGAGTTTTGCAAGCGTAACAATCGGGGCCGAACGATAATAAAAACCTGCCCGACGGTTCAACTTGTTGCAGCTTATAACTCAGCTGCGGAGTTTTGCATTCGCCCCGAAAGCTACATACACCTATTTTTTATTCAATTTCCGTAAGCCAATTAAGCTGCTGAATCATATTGTCGGTACAGCGCAGCTCACGGGACATTGCATCGATCTGCTTTTGAAGCGCGCGAACGTCCACGGTGCTCAAAATCACAATTTCGGAACGGGTCACGCGATCGCACAAGCTGCTTGCATTGCCCGCAAGCTCGCGATAGGCATCGATTTTTATTTTCAGGCAATCACGCTTTGCAATAAGCTCGGTAATGCTTTTCCCGTCGTGAGTTTTTGTGTTACAATTGCATATATTTATCTTTGCGATCAGGTACTCCAGCCGCGCAATGCAGCCGTCCAGCTCCGAAATCAGCTCCGCGGGATCCTCTTCGGGGTTTCTTCCCTGCTGAACCTTTGAATTTCTGTACAGCCTTGAATTCAATTGTTCAATGCGGCGATTTAAATCCGCTCTTTCCTGCAATGCTTCTGCAAGTTTCATTTTTATGACCATACCTTCCGCCGCAGCGAAAGCTTCCTTTCTTTAATTTTTATATCAGCTTTTGCGAAATGATATCGCTGCCGCGAAACGGTTATAGCCGCAAAGCACATATGTCCGCCGCTCAAACGCACATCAAGCGGTTCAATACGCACTTATTCGTTCCGTTTAATCCTCCGCAAATTGTCCGAATATGCTGCGGTATTTATGATAGAACTCCTCAAAATCCCCGTTTTCGATGCTGCTCCTCATGTTTGCTGTCATCTCGTTGTAAAACCACAAATTGTGCAGCACGCAGAGCCGCATACCGAGCCGTTCGTCAGCCTTCAGCAAGTGACGTATATATGCGCGGGAGTAACTTTTGCATGCGGGACAACCGCAGCTCTCCGCTATCGGGCGGGAATCAAGTTTGTATTTTTCGGCGAGCAGCCGCATTTTGCCGCTCCAAGTGAAAACATTGCCGTGCTGTGCATTGCGCAGCGGCAGCACGCAGTCAAAAAAATCCACCCCGCGATGAACAGCCTCAAGGATGTTCAGCGGCGTGCCGACACCCATTAAGTAGCGCGGCTTGTCTTTTGGCATGTAGGGTTCAACTGCTTCAATTATATCATACATTTCATCGGCAGTTTCGCCGACGGCAAGCCCGCCTATCGCATAACCCGCAGCGGGAACCTGCGCGATCTGCCGCATGTGACGAATGCGAAGATCCGAATACGTTCCGCCTTGATTGATTGCAAACAGCAATTGATTCGGGTTGAGCGTGTCCTCAAGCGCGTTGAGCCTGTCCAATTCGGCACGGCAGCGATGGAGCCAGCGCGTGGTGCGTTCAATTGAATTTTCAACGTATCCCCGCGGTGCAGGATTCTGAATGCATTCGTCAAATGCCATTGCGATCGTTGACGCAAGGTTAGATTGGATACGCATGGATTCCTCCGGGCCCATGAAAATCTTCTTCCCATCGATATATGAAACAAAGCTCACGCCTTCCTCACGGATTTTTCGCCTGTGTGCAAGCGAAAAAACCTGAAAACCGCCGCTGTCCGTCAAAATCGGTGCATCCCAATTCATGAATTTGTGCAGACCGCCGAGCTTGCGTATAAGCTCATCACCCGGACGAATATGCAGGTGATATGTGTTGGAGAGCTCCACCTGACAACCGATTCGGCGCAGATCATCCGTTCCCGCTCCGCCGCGAATTGCAGCCGCAGTGCCGACGTTCATAAAAACGGGAGTTTCAATTTCGCCGTGAACCGTGTGCATCCTGCCCTTTCGCGCATTGCCGCAGGTCGTTATCAATTCAAATTTTCCGTTCTGCATTTTTCCGTTCTGCATTCTTCCGTTCTGCATCAATCCCGCTCGCTGTCCGTGTATTTATAAATAAAAATCGGAATCGGAGGTTCCTTTTTCCAATTGTGAAAAAAAGTTGAAATAACCTGAAACCTGTCGCTGTCGATTTCGCGAAGCAGTTCAAGCAGCGTGTCCCGTTCCTCGAATCCCGTCGCCCCTCCGTGGTAGATGGTTACACACATCAGACCGCCCTTTTTCAGCAGTTCAAGCCCCGCCGAAATTGCGGCAAAGCTCGTGTCCGCATGTGTAAAAATTCTGTGGTCGCCCCCGGGCAGCCAGCCAAGGTTGAAAATAATGCAGTCCACCGTCTCCGGTTCGGCATAGTTCGCCATATTCGAATGGGAATCAAGGTGAACCTCCGCCCGCAATCCGCGTGCGGCAAGCAGAGCGTTTGTGCTGTCCACCGCTTCCTGCTGAATATCAAAGGCAATGACGCGCCCGCAGGGACCGACAAGTTCGCATAAATATGCCGTGTCACGTCCGCGGCCCGCCGTTGCATCGATGCAGAACGCGCCTGCCCCGATGTGGCCGTTTATAATGCTGTGTACAAGTTCTGTTGCGTTCATGTTACTAATTATATCAGCCGAGTTTTAATCATGCAACCGCACGAATACGAATAGTTTCAATATTTCCCGGGAAATGCCGCCGAAAAGCCACTTTCCGTCAAAAACTTTCCCGAAACAATTTATTTCCCGAGAAATAACGCTTATCTAACGACACGGCATGTTCCGACGCCGTAGTATTTGAAGCACTCCAAAACCTCGCGCGTTATAACCTCGCCCGGCATGACCGGAGGAATTGCGGGAGGGCAGCCGACGGTGGAAATTGAGCAGATTCTGCCAAGGCAATCCTCCGCAGGCAGCAGCTCGGACGAGCTCAGCAGAGCTTCGCGCGGGGAAACAGCGGCGGGCGGAAAGGGAATTTTCGGCGGTTCCGATACAATTTTCGGCTTTTTCGGAATATTCAAAAGTGCGTTGCTCAATCTTTTGAAATGCACGGCGGGAAGCAGCGGCGACAGCATAAACACTATAAAATCATCGTCAAAAAACTCCGAAAATACGCCGTCATTTTCCAGCATATGAGCCAAATCCGCACCGGTATAGCCAAACGGTTTCGGGCGAAGCGTGAGTTTCAGCGGTTCGGATTCAAACACATTGAAACCGTGTAAAGTCAGTTTCGCTTTAAGCTCCGCAGCCTGTTGAAGAAAACCCGCAAGCTCGGCGCAAAATTTCTCCGCCGATGCGTTAAATGCGTCAAGGGACTGCAAAATCAAATATGATGGGCTGCTTGACCCAAACACCGAAAAGGCCGCTTTTGTTTTTTCCGTCATGCCTTTCGGCGCATTTCGGGAAATATGCAGGTATGCGCCGCCCGTCAGCACGGGCAAAGTTTTATGCGCCGAATCGCAGCAAATATCCGCACCGGCTTCCGTCGGATGCAGCGGAAATGCCGAAAAATCGCGCTGCTCGGCTCCGCCTTTCGGCAAAAATCGAAGGTACGCGCCGTGCGCATTATCCACCGCAAGCGGAACACCGGCAGCATGGCATACGCGGGCAATACCTGCAATATCAAGAACGTTTCCGAGATAATCCGGGCTTGTGACATAGACCGCCGCAGGACGGCGCGGGCAGGCCGCAAGCGCAGCGCGAACATCGAGCGGAGTGATGAGGCAGCTGTGATATGTCCCTCCGGCCGCAGGGCGGAGCCACACGGGCTGAATGCCGAGCAGCGCAGCGGCATTCACGAACGCCTTGTGCGCATTTCTTCCTGCAAGGATGAGCGGCGAAGCATTCTGTTCATCGGGTGAATCGAACCTGCACGTTTCGCCGTTCCGCCGTTCGCAAAAATCGGCCGCAAGCAGATACAGCATTACCTGTATGCAGAGCGTTGACCCGCCCGCCGAATAGAATGTATCGGCTCCGAACAGGCGGCTTGCATTTCTTTCGCTCTCCGCAATTATGCCGTCAGGTGCAAAAAGCTCGTCCGCCCCGGTAATTTCGGTTATATCAAGACTTTCGCAGCCAAGAACAGAAACACCCTTATGTCCGGGCATATGCAGCCGTGCGGCATCGCTCTTTGCGTAACTATTTACAAAATCGCATATCGGTGTTTTCATTGATAAAGCGTTTTACGCAGGCACCGCGCGGACAAAATCACGCGGGTGCATTTGCTTCATCGGATTCCGCTGCCTTGATCTCGCGTGCAACGGCAACCATCAGCGCGCATTCCATCCTTTTGCGGAACAGGTCGCAGCCGTATTCATAAATGCCGCGAACGGAACCCGTGGAATGATACGCATTTGCGGCACAGCCGCCGGAGCAATAGAGCCTTGCCCAGCAGTCGCGGCACTCCTTGCGCGCATAAACATTGCAGGCGGCGAATTCATCGCGCACGGCGGTGTTTGTAACGCCCGTCCAAATGTTTCCGAGCAGGAATTTATCATCCCCGACAAATTGATGGCAGGGATACAGATCGCCCCACGGAGTGACCGCCATGTATTCCGTGCCGGAACCGCAGCCCGATATGCGCTTATATATGCACGGGCCGCCCGCAAGGTCGATCATATAGTGATAGAACGTGAACGGCTTGCCCTCGTCATCACGTTTGAGCATAAGTTCGGCAAGCTGTTCGTATTGTTCGAACACTGTCGGCTTATCCTGTTCGGTAAGCGCGGCGGGGTCGCCCGCACCTGTCACAACGGGTTCCATGCTCAATTCGGAAAAGCCGAGATCGAGCATCACCTTTATGTCCTCCAGAAAATCGGGGTTTGCGTGAGTAAACGTGCCGCGCATGTAATACCCCTTGCCCTTGCGCGCTTCAACAAGCTTTTGGAACTTCGGAACGATTTTTTCCCAGCTGCCCTTGCCCGCATAATCCACGCGATACCTGTCGTGAACTTCCTTCCGTCCGTCAAGGCTCAGAACAACGTTGCTCATCTCCCGATTTGCAAAATCGATAACATCATCGTCAATAAGCATTCCGTTGGTCGTGAGCGTAAAACGAAAGTTCTTGCCCGCCTGCTTTTCAATGCTGCGTGCGTATTCAACAAGCTGCTTTACGACATCAAAATTCATCAGCGGCTCACCGCCGAAAAAGTCAACCTCAAGGTTGCGGCGCGAACCGGAGTTTTCAACCAAAAAATCCAACGCGCGTTTACCGACATCAAAGCTCATCAATGCGCGTTCGCCGTGGTATTTCCCTTGGCTTGCAAAGCAATAGGAGCAATTGAGATTGCAGGTATGCGCAATATGCAGGCACAAAGCCTTAACAACGCCGGATGTTGCGGCTTTCAGCGCACCCGCCATCGGTTCAAACGTATCCTCAACGAAGAGCTTGCCCGAATTTTTAAGTTCGGTTATTTGGTCATAGCATTCATAAATATCGGAAATTGTCACGGCATCGACCGTGCTTCCGCATTCGGTGCCGCAGTATTTTTCGGCAATTTCCGAAATAAGTTCGTCGCGGGTTTTTGATTCGTATCCCGCGATAAGGTCATAGGCGATATCGTCAACGACATGGACCGCGCCTGAGCAAACGTCCAAAACAATGTTGTAACCGCCGAGTTTATATTGATGAATCATAGGAAACTTACCTTCAGTGCTGCATTTATGCAAGCTTATTGTAATGTCAAAAATGCCGCCCCGAAAGGGCGGCACCTCGGTTTAAGAAACTTTGAACAAAGCAACGCTCCCGATACATCGGGCATCATCGCTTTTTAACCCGTAAAGCTTATTTGTCTTTGTTTTCGCAAGCCTGGTTTGCAATGCCGCAGCTGGTCTTGCAGGCAGACTGACAGGAAGTCTGGCATTCGCCGCAGCCGCCGTTCTTGGCACTCTCGCAAAGATCGCGGGTCTTAATGGTGTTGATGTGCTTCATATCGCAAATCCTCCGAATTTTATGTCGCTGACTGTAATTATAGCACGTCCGCAAAGGACTGTCAACGAGTTGACCGAAGAAAATTCACCGAAGCGATAAAATCGGGTTCTTCTCTCAGTGTTTTCCGTATGTCGGCACGGGCGCAAGCTGCGGCGGGGTGTGCCGCTCGTTCGGCGGAATAAGCTCGTAAAGATAATACACCCGAACCTTTCCTTCAAGGTAGAACTTTTCCTTGCTTATAAGCCGATAGTTATATGTGGAAAGTGTTTTATCCCTTGTAACAACAAATTCAACTTTGCCCATCCGCACCGCCTCGCGCTGTTCGCGGTTCATCTCCGTGAGCGGGATATTCAGCGTGCAGAAAAATTTGCAGTTCGGCAGGATTCCGCTTGCGGTGTAAAAACCGCCGTCCAAAAAGCCGTAGTTCAGCAAGGTCGGATTTTCAATCCCGGATTGCTTTATTTTTTCGGCAAATTTATACTGCGGGAGCTCTTCTTTTTTATATGACATCAGATATCTGTTAGGAGTTGCAAGCAGTGCAAAAGCCGTGCAGAACACAAGGAAGAACCCAACGGCGCAGCGGAACCCCCGCTTTGTTTTTGCAAAATCGGAAAGAGCCACCTTTTTTTCACGCTGTGCGGACAAACCGCGTTTTTTGCGGACTTTACGCATTTTTTTCAAAACATCGGGCAGCATCGCAAAGCCATATATTGAAAAGACCGTCAGAATAAATGCATAATACGGATAGGCGCGCCCGCCTATATAAACGAAAAAGGCCGTGAACAGAAAACAGGAAAGCATATATGCGTTTTCGGGGCTGCGCCTGTCCCAAATCATGCCGAGCGGAGCAAAAATCAAAACCTGCGGATTCGTCACAAAAGCCTTGCCGATGTTAAAAAGCAGCTTCCAAAGAGTTTTAAAAATTCCTGTCTTTGAAAAACCTTCCGTTGAGTAAACAAATATATTGTTGTAGAAATATGCCAGCCAACAATCCCGAAGTGCGCCGTTGAACGCAAAATACGCAAACACCGGCAGACTGACCGCGGCAACGCCGAGAAATGCGGTCAAAAAGCTTCCCGTCACGCGCAAAATCCCGTGACCGTGCAGCCTGTGCCGCCGTGCCGCATCTATGAAAAACATCAGCGCAAGCCCGATATAGAAGCCGAGCATTGTGAACTTTATCCAAAGGACGCAGCCTCCGGCGCAGCCGAGCGCAAATTTTTGTGCGGCAGTGAGCGGCACATCCGCTTTGACCGCCCGAACGGTAAGAAAAAGGCTGTGCATCAAAAGCGGCAGGCAAAGTTCCTCCGCACTGTCGCCGTATTTGAACGCCGTGCAGGAATAAATAAGCGCAGCGGCGGCGGGAAGAAGAAAATAAACCTGTTTTTCCCCGACCCAAAGCCGCATGAACCTTGCCGCAAAGTACAGGAAAAAACCCGCACATATTATTTCAACCAGGTAAACACCGATAAAATTCGTTTCCGAAACAAGCCCCGCAAGCCCGTGAACAAAATAAAGCAGCGGACCTTTTTGCTCGTAAATATCGCGATAAAGCACCGAACCGTTGAACATTGCGCGCCCTGTCGTGAAAAAGCACTGGGAATCCACCCAATCGTTGATGGGATAGAGGAAGGAAGAGCGGCTGCAAACGGTTATGACAAGAAAAGCCACGGCAAAGCTGAACAAAAACAGCCTCCGCAGTTCGCGTCCCTCATCGGTTTTGCCGAAAAAAACGAAATTCAAGCCCGCTACCTCGCAATACAACCCGTGTATTATATCACGATTTTTCCGCGACTGCAATTATGCCGCAAAAAAGTCAAAAACTGTTCCGGCTTCAATGATTGGTTACACTCAGCACACAAAATCACGTTGATGAGAATGAGCGTCTAATGTTTTGGGAATTATAACCATATCACACGGTTTCTCTTCCTCATGCTTTTTGCTGCCTCTCTGTTTTATAATAGTAACATAACATAACGTACTGATTGTGAGTGTATGATAAAGCTTGACACGAGCGGAAAACGCATTTATTATTCTCTTAACTACGATTGCACAGAGGCCTTTGTTGAAAAGCTTCAACAACTGCTTTCACGCAAAAAATAACCGCGCGGAGCAAACTCTGCACAGGAACGGAGAATTAAATGAACAGAACGAATATTTTTTTCAGCAGAATCATTGTTTTTATCGCTGCGGTATGCAGCCTTGTCTGCGGATGCACGAGCGGCAGTGCGCAGGAAACTCCCCTGCCGAAAAATACTCTGCAAATCACGCCGGCACCCGTCCCGACTGAGGCGATTTCCGAATTCCCGACGTGTACCGCTCCCGCAATTACGGATGCGCCGAATCATGATAATGACAGTGAAACCGTTCTGACAGCGGAGCAGATTTCCGCAATGAACGCTGCATTTTTGCAATTCCCGGGCGAATCGGCAGGGTTGTTTGACCTTGCTTCGTTTAAAAACGGAATTTCTGCCGAACGGCTGAAGGCTCTTATCGCACGGGGAAATCTGCCCTCCGCAAACGGCTATGTCGGGCAAACGCCGCTTTCCGCTAAGCAGCGGAATGAGATTCTGAACAACCGTGCATTGGATGCCGTTCGGAATAATTCAGATGTACGCTTCGGTTTCTGTGTGCAGCGCAGCGACCTTCGCTCCGTTCCGTTTGCGCCGCGCGTAACTTCAAAGCCCAACGACCGCTTCGGTGACACTCTTCAGGAATCCGTTGTTCTGCAAAACGAGCCTCTCGCCGTGCTGCATGAAAGTGCAGACGGCAAATTTCTTTTCGTTGCAGCATATTTTTATGTCGGTTGGATAAACTCCGACAGCGTTGCACTGTGCAGCAGCTTTGAACAATGGCAAGCTCTGCTTGCGCCCGAAAACGATTTTCTTGTTGTAACGGGCAGCAGTTTCCGTCTTTGCCGCGATCCGTACGAACCGTTGGTTTCGGAGCTTGAATTAACGATGGGAATGCGGCTTTCGCTTGCGGAAAAGCCCGGAACGATAAAATCCGTTCGCGGAAGAATGTCATATGATAACTATATTGTGAACGTTCCCTCCCGCGCAGCGGACGGAAGTCTGAAATTCATTGAAGCTCTTGTTCCGATTTCAAGGGATGTTCATATCGGATATATGCCGTTTACATACAGCAATGTGATTCGGCTTGCGGACAAAACGCGCGGGGAAATCTACGGTTGGGGCGGAATGCTCGACGCACGGGACTGTTCCGCGCTTGTTATGGAAATCTACCGCTGTTTCGGCATAATGCTGCCGCGCAACACATCCGACCTTGCCAAGCTTCCCGAAAAATACGCAGCGGATGTTTCTTCCCTTTCGGCGGAAGCGAAGCGTGAGACAATCCTGAGTCAGCCTGCGGGTGTCATTCTTTTCTTTCCCGGACACGTTATGATTTATTACGGCTCCGACGGCAATGACCTGCTCTGCCTGAGCGCGGCGGGCAAATTCGCCCCCGTGCAGTCCTCCGCAACACAAAATGTCTATACCGTTGAGGTGTGTTCGCTTGATGTCCGCCTTTCAAACGGAAAAACATGGCTCGAAGCCGTCGAAAAGATTATTCGAATAGGCTGAGGTTTTCGCGTACAAATTATAAAGCGAGCTGCCGGCGGGAATTTTTTTATCGCCGGCAGCCTGCCGAACGAAAGCCGTCAACAAACATTTAGGGTCCAAACACAAACCTCAACCGGAATCATTTCTGTATTTTTCCCATTTCAATCCGAATTTCGTGCCGCTCCGGATCGGTGTTCTGATAGGAATACAAATCGAATCCGATAATCTCGAATCCGTTCTTTCGATAGAATGCAATTGCATTTTCATTGCAGGACTGTGTTTCAAGAACGCCCATTCGTGCGCCGGAAGCTTTTGCCGCATCGGAAATTGCATTCCTCAGCAGCGTTCCCAACGCCTTTGCTGCGCACATTTCCCGAAGCAACAGTTCAAGCCGGCATTGACATATCCGATTTCGGTCACAGCTTTGTCCCCATTTGAATACACTGGTGCTGTAAGTGAATTATCCAGCGCAATTTCAAGGCCGCTCCGATTCAGGGTTGTTCGGAGTGCCGCTGACTGTATTAATGATTCCGGAGGGGTATTATGAACAGCATTATCGCACAGCTTGACAATGTGCATTTAATATATCACGAGCCGCGCGGCGAAACCGAGGCGGTGGGGGGTATAAGTTTATCCGTTCACAAGGGGGAGTTTGTTTCGATAGTCGGGCCTTCCGGCTGCGGCAAAACGAGCCTTCTGTCCATTTTTGCGGGCATATTGCAGCCGAGCTCCGGCAAGGCGGAGGTTCTCGGCGCACCGCCCGATCCGCGTGCAAACAGCACGGGCTACATGCTTCAGCGCGATCATCTTTTTGATTGGCGCACAATCGAACAGAATGCCCTGCTTGGGTTGGAAGTCAAAAAAAGGCTGAATGCCGAAACCCATGCTTACGCTGCGGAGCTGCTGGACCGTTACGGATTGGGAGCGTTTAAGGATTATTATCCGCGTCAGCTTTCGGGAGGGATGAAGCAGAAAGCCGCACTTATACGCACGCTTGCTTTTTCGCCGGAGCTGCTGCTGCTGGACGAACCTTTTTCCGCATTGGATTATCAGCAAAGGCTTCTGCTTGCGGATGAAGTTCATTCAATCATCAAGCGCGGAGGGTACACCGCCGTGCTTGTAACTCACGACATTTCGGAAGCCATCTGCATGAGCGACAGGGTAATAATCCTGAGCGAACGCCCCGCACGAATCCGCAAACAGGTGGAAATCAACATGGGCAGCGACACGCCGCTTGAACGGCGGTCAAACCCGCTTTTCAGAGAATACTATGACGCTGTCTGGTCGGAATTCCGCCTTGCGGGAGAGCGGCAGCAGCTGATGCCGACGGAAAATGCGAATACGCAGAAAGGAGTTTGAACCGTGAAAAGAACGAGGAAAGATATAAAGAGTTCGAAATTAAAACCTCATGCAGCGGAAAAACCTTCGGCGCCGCTGCCCGCAGTGTCCGACGAACATGTGGCTTATCTTCGACGGCTGAAGCGGCACAACCGCTTTATCATTGCAATGCAGCTGGCAATTTTAGTTGCATTCATCGGGCTTTGGCAGCTTTTCGGGGATCTCGGCATCGTGAACACTTTCATTGTATCCGCACCGCTGCGTGTTTTAAAAACGCTCGCCCGCCTGAATGCAAGCGGGGAGCTGTTTGTTCATATCGGCGTCACAATGCTTGAAACAATCGCCGGGTTCACTGTGGGAACACTGGTCGGAACACTTATTGCAGTGCTGATGTGGTGGAGCAAAACTCTCTCCCGCATTCTTGACCCGTATATGGTGGTGTTGAACGCATTGCCGAAAATTGCGCTCGGTCCGATAATAATCGTTTGGGTCGGCGCAGGCATGGAAGCGATAATCGTGATGGCACTGCTGATTTCAACAATCGTAACAATAATGACGGTGCTGGCAGGTTTCAATGAAATATCTGCCGAAAAGCAGCTCCTTATGCGCACCCTCGGTGCAAACAAAATGCAGACCTTTTTGAAAGTGATTCTGCCCGCTTCCGTGCCGACAATTATCGGTGCGCTGAAACTGAGCGTCGGAATGAGCTGGGTCGGCGTCATCGTCGGCGAATACCTCGTGTCCAAATCCGGTCTCGGCTATCTTATCGTTTACGGCGGTCAGGTGTTTCAATTGGATCTTGTTATGACGTCAATAGTGATCCTCTGCATACTTGCCGCTTTGATGTATTATTGCATCGCCTTCCTTGAAAAAAGGATCCTTCAGGCGAGGGGGGAAGGGTAGACTGCCGCGTGATTGGTAATGCGCGGTTAAAAAGCGAACCGCGCCAAAGCTTTCATTTGCCGAAGGCCTTGACTCGGTTCGCTGCCGTTTATATTTTTCTTCGTTGGTATCCAACATTCGTATTCAACAGCGCTTATATTGCGGCTTAATTTCCGCACGAAATGCTGTAGCTCTCATTTCCGACAGTAAAAACCGCCCTGTCATTCACTCTGTCTATTTCAACGGTGACGGACATTGAAGTGACATGTTCGCGCAGCACGGCAAAACGGGTATCGGAGGGAACAACCCCATCGAGAAGCTCCTCGGGAGAAACGGACAGCGAGCGCATATCCTCTGCTTTTATCCCGCCGGAATCCTTTATGCGTTCATCGGTTGTCATTCCGAAGTAATTGAAAGTTCCGCCCACATCCCAAGTTGCATCGCAATAATAGTATTCACCGTCCAGTTTTATCAAGTTCCACTGATGTGCAATGGAATCGTTGATGCAGTTGACTTCAATGCAGTCAATATCCGCCTGCGCGCAAAGGAAGGTCATTGCCTCCGCAAACGAATAGCATATGCCCATTCCGTCACACATAACGGAATAAGCGGACGTTCGATAGATGTATTCGTCCTCGGTAAGGTTCTGCGGGTTTTCATATGCTTCATAGTCGTATTGCGCATATGCGGTCAGCCTTGAATACAGCAAAAGCGCACGCTCGGTTTCGTTATCGCCCTCGCGAAGCACGGACATGAAGTCGATTGCGGTTGTTTCGAATTTTTGCAGTTTTTCGTCAAGTTCGTTTGGCTCAACGTTGATTATTTTCCATTTCAACACACCCGTTGAAGCATCAAAATCCCGATAATCATTGCAAAGTGCAAATGCGGTGAACAGCGGGCACATCCTGTTGACGGCAAAAACCGTATTCATTGCAAACGTTGGTTCATAGCTGTCGAACCCGAATTTCACGCTTGTTTCTCCTTTCAGAAACGCATCTACGACCATTCGGGCGGCTTTAATCGCCTGTTCGCCGACAAGTTTTGTCATCAGCGGCGTTGTCTTATGATAATCCGGGCTGTAAACAAGCGGTGCACGCGTCGGCATCGGCGTTTCCGTCGGCACGGCAGCCGTCGTCGGCCGAATCGTTTGCGCAGGGGTAGGCGCGTCCGTGGGATTATTTTCTCCGCTCCCTCCGCAGCCGCCGAACAAGCCGAACACCGCTGCGGCACAGACAATCATTATAAGCAGCTTTAATAAAACCTGCCGCCCCGCTTTTCTTCCGTTCTCAGCGCATTCAATCGGCAAATGCTGTTTTTTCATGCCGTGCCTCCTCGGGATGCTTTCGAATCAATCAACGAATGTTCCGCTTTTTTTAACAATAATGCCGCCGGTTTTGAAAATCGAGTTTTCCGGCACAACCCCGCGAACGCAGGAAACGGGGTAGACATTGCTGTGCCGACCGATGACCGTTCCCGGATTCAGCACGCTGTTGCAGCCCACTTCAACAAAATCTCCGAGCATTGCTCCGACTTTTTTCCGCCCGGTTTCAATGCTTTTTTCGGTGGATTTAATCACAACGTGAGTCTTGTCGCTCTTGACATTGGATGTTATCGAGCCTGCGCCCATATGCGCTTTATATCCAAGAATCGAGTCCCCGACATAGTTATAATGCGGAGTCTGAACATTGTCGAAAAGAATAACATTTTTCAGCTCCACCGAATTGCCGACAACGCAGTTTTTTCCGACAAGCGCATTGCCGCGGATAAAAGCACCGTGCCGCACTTCCGCACCGCTGTCAATTATGCACGGACCGTTTATCCATGCCGTGGGGTAAACGACTGCATCCTTCGCGATCCAAACGTCTTCCTTAGGGTGAGAGAATTCCTCCGACGAAAGGGCCGCACCGATTTTGAGAATTGTTTCACCGATTTTGTCCAACGCCTGCCACGGATATTCGCATTCGCGCAGAAGATCCGCCGCACGAGTTTTGGACAGATCAAAAAGTTCATTTGTTTTATACATTTTTTGCCTTTCAAATTCAAAGTATCAAACCGTTTTAAAGCATTGCCCCGCCGAACGGCAAGGCCGCTCATTTTTGCTGTGCAAGGCCCTCACGCTTTATTGCATCGACTATGCCGTCAACAACCTTGCGGCATTCTTCCGTTGTCTGTGCCTCCGCCATGACGCGAATAACAGGCTCCGTTCCGCTCTTGCGCAAAAGCACCCTGCCGTTGTCGCCCAGAGCCTCCTCCGCTTCACGCACACTGCCTTTGACGACATCGTTGTTAAGCACCGCCTCCTTATCCGAAACGCGCACATTCACAAGCAGCTGCGGATAAATCTTCACCGGAGCAGCAAGCACGGAAAGCGGCTGTTTGTTTGCAAGCATCGCCTGCATAAGCTTTATCGCCGTCAAAAGCCCGTCACCCGTTGCGGCATATTTGCTGAAAATGATATGCCCCGATTGTTCGCCGCCGAGCAAATGCCCGTTTTTCCTCATGCATTCGTAAACATATTTGTCGCCCACATCCGTTTTTTCGTAGTTGATACCGGCACGGTCAAATGCGCGATAAAGTCCGAAGTTGGACATCACGGTTGTTACAACGGTGTTGTTGGCAAGTTTTTCTCTGTCCTTCATGTACTTTCCGTAAATATAAAGGATAAGATCGCCGTCAATCACTCTGCCTGTTTCATCGACCGCAATGCACCTGTCCGCATCGCCGTCAAACGCAAAGCCCACATCGAGCTTGTTTTCGGTCACAAGCCTGCGCAGCCCCTCGATATGTGTCGAGCCGCAGTCGTTGTTGATGTTCAGCCCGTTCGGCTGATTGCCGATAACGACCGTTTCCGCGCCGAGAGTTTCAAAAATGCTCTTTGCCATCATCCACGTGCTTCCGTTTGCGCAGTCAAGGCCGATGCGCATACCCTTATAAGAGTGGGTTGCAAGGCTGATAAGATAACCGATATAGCGGTTGCGTCCTGCCGCATAGTCAACGGCTTTTCCGATATCACTTCCGGTCGCAAACGGAATCTCCGCACCTTTGCCGTCGAGATAACGCTCAATTTCATCGATAACGTATTGCTCCATCTTTTCGCCGTCCCCGTTCAGCAGCTTAATACCGTTGTCGAAATAGGGATTATGGCTTGCGCTTATCATGATGCCGCAATCAAAATCATCGGTGCGCGTGATGTACGAAACACTCGGCGTTGTTGTAACATGCATAAGGTACGCATCCGCGCCGCTCGCCGTCAGTCCCGCCGTCAATGCGCACTCGAACATATAACCCGAACGCCTTGTGTCCTTGCCGATAACAACGGAACATTTATGCTCCCGTCCGTAGTATGCACCCAAAAAACGGCCGATTTTGTAGGCATGTTCAACATTGAGCGCTTTGTTTGCTTCGCCTCTGAATCCGTCCGTGCCGAAATATTTTGACATAATTTTTACCCTCCGCAGAAAATGAGTGAGTACCCGTCATTTTTATCCGGCTCTCCTCAATTGTTTATAAATTTGATTTTCACCCGCACGCCGTTTAAGCATCGGGCGGAATTCTTCCTGTATTAAAATTTATCAAGGCTTGAATATATGCCGCAATGGCTGCGGCTGTTATTGCGTCGGCACCGGTATTCAGCGTTTCGCCCCGGTTCCGCACAACTCATTTCGCTCCGTCTCCGGCACAAGTCCACCGCCCGTTGCCCAAAGAATATGCGCAGCTCTGCTCATTTTTTCGTCAAGTCCGTGTTTTTTCAGGTAGTCCGTGCAGCTTTCGCCCATCATGCCCATGTATGCGGCGGCGGATATTGCAGCGGAAGGTTCAACAAAAATGCCTTCCGAACCGTTCAGCAGCCGCAGCAGCGGCAAAAGTCTGCCATCCGAAACGGTGAACTCGCCGTCCAGGGTTTTGCGCATCGCTTCGAAAACAAGCTTTGAGGCGCAGCCCACGGCAAGCCCGTCCGCCTGAGTTTTGCCGCTCAGCCCAAACTCCGCAACCGGGACGCATTCGCCCTTTGCAAATGCCGCAAGCATGCATGGTGCGTTCACGGGTTCGACAAAGAAGCAATGCACGGCATCACCGAACAGTTTTTTAAGTCCGAACGTAATCCCGCCGGGCGCGCCGCCGACTCCGCAGGGCAAATACACAAACAGCGGGTGTTCGGCATCAACGCTCACTCCGTGCGCCGAAAGCTGAGTTCGCAGCCGCAATGCGACAACTGCATAGCCCATGAAAAGATCGACCGAATTCTCGTCATCAATAAAGTAGCTCGTCGGGTCCGCATCGGAAAGTTTCCTGCCCTGCCGCACAGCCTCGGAATAGTCCGTTTGATATTCAATAACGTCAACACCCTTTTCGCGCAGCAGATCCTTTTTCCACTGTTTTGCATCCGCGCTCATATGAACGGTAACATCATAACCGAGTGCAGCGCTTGCAATGCCTATGCTCAGCCCGAGGTTCCCCGTTGAGCCGACCTGAATTTTGTATTTCGAAAAGAACTCACGCTTTTCAAGCAGGGTCGAATAGTCAGAGTCGGTTGTTATAAGTCCGTGCTCAAGTGCAAGCTTTTCGGTATGCTTCAGCACTTCGTAAATACCGCCGCGCGCTTTCACCGAACCCGCGACCGGCAGTTCCGAATCCGCTTTTATAAACAGGCTGCCCGCCGGAACGGCTTCCGAACAGCCGCCGCGCTTCAAAAGCTGCTTTTGATAATTCGGAACCGCTTTAAGTTCGGATTCGATTATACCGTGCCGCGGCGCCGTTTCGGGGAATGCTTTCTCAATAAGCGGCGCAAAGCGCACAAGCCGCGCTTCCGCATCCTTAATTTGTTCAATGCCGAAAGGATAATCCGGCGCATTAACGGCATTCGGGTCCATGTCCGTGTTTTCAAAGAACACTTCCTCACACTTTGAAAATGCGGAAAGCCCCCTCTGCGGAACATAACGGAATTTTGCGGACTGCATACCGCGTTCCGCCTTTTGTTTTTTGGGCGGCTTATAGTTGAATCTTGTTTGCGCTTCTTCGGGCTTTCCGGCAATGATAAGCTCTGCCGCCTCCGCCGCCTGCATCATTGCACCGTCAATAAGCTTTGCTTCTTCGTCGTTCGGAACACCAAGAACATGGTCGATAAGTCCGTGTGCGGGCTTTCCGATTCCGACCCTGATTCGCGGAAAGTCTTCAAACCCAATCAGGCTTTCAATGCTTCGCATTCCGTTATGCGTTCCCGCCGAACCGTTCATGCGGATTCTGAGCGCACCGCAGGGCAGATCTATGTCATCATATATTACGATAAGTTCATCATGCTGCGGTTTATACCAATTCAAAAGATCGCCCACTGCCCATCCGGAATTGTTCATAAACGTTTCCGGTTTTGCAAGCACAACGCGCGTACCGCCGAGCCGCCCCTCGCCGTACACGGAACGGAACCCCTTTTTGTTTACGGAAATATTCAGCCTTTCCGCTATTTTATCGATTGTCATAAACCCGACATTGTGACGTGTTCTGCTGTATTCCCTGCCCGGGTTGCCCAGCCCGACTATAACAAACATCGTTTTCTCCCTGTCGCTCGTAAGCTCTTATCACGCAACACCTATTGCAATTCGTGCAATCAGCAGTGCATCGGCAATTGTTATTCTTCCGTCGTTATCCAAATCTCCGTACTGCGCAACGCCGTCGTGTTCAATAAGTTCGAGCGCAACGCGCGCCGTCACCAGTGCATCGGCGATCGAAACAATTCCGTCCATATCAACATCTCCCGGGCGTGTGATCGGCTCAACTGCCTCATATCGCGCATAGACATTCCCCGAATGTTGAACATTCTGATATATGCCTTCCCACATCAGGAACTCATAGCCCTCGTGTTCGGGCGGAATCGGGGGAACAGCCGAACCGCCGACGGGAATGTTTGCCTGCGAAATTATTTCGTCCGTCAGGCCGTCGATAAACGTTATGGTACAGTTTTGTTCGGAATAACCGAGCCAATGTTCGATTCTTTGTTCAAGTTGCCCGTAATTTTCAAATTCGCCGACAAAATGTTCTACCACAACTCCCTGATTATTCACAATAAATGTTTGCGGAATCATGTTATATTCCGAAACAAGTGCACCCAGCACCGAATCAAGCCGAATGCAATCGTAAGTGTACCCCGCACTTTCCATAAGCTCGGCGCATGCCTCCGGAGTGCTTGTTGCATCCTCATAAAGCAAGCCGTAGACCCCGATGTCATCGGAGAAAGCGTCCGCCGCCGTCTGCATATATTCCATCTCGTTTATGCATACGGCACTCCAAGTTGCAAAATAGTGCAGAACCGTTATCTTTTTTTTGAGCAAAAACTGCTCCGTTAATGTTTTCTCCGTGAATCGTTTCGGAAACAAAGTCCGAAATGTTTTCTCCGATTTTGGACGATGAACTGCCGTTTCTTTCTGCATTGGCATAAAATCCCGAACAGAGTATGAGCAAAGCTGTAAAGACCGCAAAAATTCTTTTCATATGATTTCTTCTGCCTTTCATTTAAGGATAAGAAAGAGTATTTAAAAAGTGTTTAATCTCACCGCCGTTTTTCATTCGGCATTTCAAATAATAAATAATAATTAGCAACCGACCCGTATGGGAGGTCGGAATTGCTCCGACGCTCCCGTTTTGTCTGCCTGTTTGCCGGCAGCTGCCGCACAAACACCGGTCAAGGCATTTATTCAGCCCGATTTAAGACTTAAATCGTTCAGTTGTCTTCGTTGTTCTTTTTCTTTTTAGAGAGAGCGACTGCAACTCCTGCCGCTGCACCGAGAACAACTACGCCGCCCGCGGCAATGAACGGCCAAACTTTGACGGGTGTTTTTTCTCCGCCGCTGTTTGAAGGCGTCTTAGTGTTGTCATTGGGTTTTGTGTCGGGAGCTTTGGTGCTGTCCGCGCCGGGTTCGGGCGTGGTGCTGCCGGTCGGGTCGCCGCTTTCAGCGGGCTGTTTTGTTTCGGTGGGCTGATAGTTCGGCGCCGACGTCTTGTTGTCGCCGACGGCCTCTTCTCCGCGGTTAAATCCGCCCTCGGGGTCTTTTGCTCCGCTGATTGTGATTATCGCGTTATGGGTCGTGAACGCCTGCGGGGTGGATTCGCCGCCGACGGGTGCATTCACAAACTCGTTTACGATCATAACGATTTGCTGATTCACCGAAACGCCGTCTTTGACCTTAAAGGTCATTTTGAAGATATCGCCTTTCGCGTTCATCGCATCGGTCGGCATACCGATTCCGAGCTTGATTTTGCCCTGATAGGCAAGCGTCTCGTAATCAAGGATAACAAGGTTGTTCCCGGAACGAAGGTTTTTCATAACATCCAGCTCTTCAAGCCCGACAAGTTCGAGAGAATTGGGATCATATTCAACGGAAAGGTGAGCAGCGTGGATTGCATATTCTCCGCTTACGCTCAGCGTAACATCAAAGGTGCCTCCGGCAGGAACGTTGTCCGTGCCGTTCATCGTGAACACCGCGCCCTGATCCGCAAGCATTGCCTGCGGCAGCAGCATTGCGGCAGCAAGAAGAATTGCCGTAAAGATGGTTGCAATTTTTTTCATTCGTTATTGTTTAACTCCTTTTTCTTTTTGTTCTCATTCGGAACACGGTTCGGCTGTTCCTCATTTTGAAGCGCAAGCCGACTCTATTCCTGTCCAGTCTGCATTGTAGCATAACAGAACTTCTTTTTCAACAATTGAATTTGGGCAATTCTTTGAACATTGTTTGCAGCACCGCCTTCCGATGCTGCATGAAGTGCAGCTTTTTATTGCTGCTGTACATAAAAAAGTACATATAACATTAATATATGTTCCTTTGTGTCGCCTGTGTCCGTTTTGTGACAAAAAAATGCAATTCGGGCGCAAATTCGGCAAAATAAATTTTATTCTGTTAATATATGTTCACAGGCAGCACATTGCCGCAGATATCTCGCCCCGCGATGTATCGCAAAGGGCACGGATACATCGCACCTAACAGTCCGCACACCGCTGTCATGTCACGGTTCATTTCTTTCACCTCTATGCTGCATCAGCAGCAGTGCGCGGACACCACTTCCTCCGAGCCTTCCGTTCGGGAAGCTGCTGCTGCAAAAGCCCCTCCTCATACATCCGCTTCCCCTGCGGCTGTATGCAGTTATCGCTATTATTCTTTTGCGGCAGCAGCCCTTTCTTCAACGCATTTGCAGCATCATTTCTGCATTTCCAAAATCACTTATTCTGCGGGTCTCCGCCGTTTTGAACTGCACATAACAAATGGGGGAAGCCCCCCTTACGGGGAGCTTCCTTTTTCATCTATCTTATTATTTTTAACGCATTCAGTCTTTTTATAATCCGAGCGCAGGCACAAGCAGATACATTGCACAAAATGAAACAACCGAAACCGCCGAACCGATTATGACTTGAAGCACAGTGTGCCGTCCGAGTCGAACCGATGATATGCCGATCGGCACCAAAAGCAAAGCAGCAGGCAGGAACGCAGCACCGAGATACGCCGTCAGCATTGCGACAGGCCCCGCAACACCGCAGGCATGACCGCTTGCGCGATATTTGAATATGAAGGAAAGTATCGCCAGCAGCAGCCCGGAACAGAGATATGTTGCAAACATAACCTTTTCAACCTGCACTCCGCCGCCGAAAAAAGCAAATGCCGCACCCATAAAGTAACCCGTCACCGAGAAAATGAGCGCAACCGTCCTTTCGAACTTTCTTCCGCGCTTTTTCAATGCAGGAATCACCGCGCACAGCGCATACGGAACAACAGGCAGAAGGCTGAGCGAAAAAACAGCCTCCGCATAGTGAAACCTGTTTGCAAACGCAGCGTCACCCATTGCAATATAAAGAATCGTTGTGAGCAGAGCCGCAAATACCGGCGGCACGGTTACAACCCGTATAATTTTGGCAGCGCACAGCTTTCCCTTGCCGACCGACCTTCCGGATTTTGCGGACAAGTTAAATTTGTTTTTATTGAGTCCGCTGTCCCGACTCTCAAAATGATTCGCTCTGAGATTCTCCATGTTTCTGCTGATTCCTTTCGCTTTTCTTTTTCCGTACCGGCCTCCTCTGTTTATGTCGGCCTAAGGCAGGTGTCCCTGCTTTGCTTCGCGGTTTATTTTGTATCATATTCCCCGCCGAAATGCACCCTATTGCACGCATATGAAATTCTACGCTGCCGATTCCCGCCGGTAGAGTTCAAAAACCCGCATTCTACCGTGAGTAGAGTGTGTTTTTTTGTTTACTTTTGTTAACAAATTTATATATCGCAT
>ENA-OUQC01000471-OUQC01000471.1-human-gut-metagenome-genome-assembly--contig:-NODE-471-length-28502-cov-62.532218_pt1 | contig 28502 bp, 19 predicted proteins | sample MGYA00237942_ERZ548815 | MGnify/ENA primary metagenome ERZ548815 (study PRJEB26490, sample SAMN05194722) | human gut metagenome | biome: terrestrial biome; feature: human-associated habitat; material... | reverse complement strand
TCGGAGATTCAGCCTAATTTTTTGTACTGTCAAAAAGTTTTAGCGGACAGTAATATCTGTTTATTCACTTTCCGGGGCACAAGTTGGCACTGTTTTTCGGAAAATCGCAGAATATCAAAGAGCTTGCAATTTATCGGTAGAGGATGTCTCTGTTATGGTTTATGCCATCGACAACGACTGCCGTCTGCTGACTGGAGATAAAAAATTGAGAGAAAAGGCTATACTTGAGAATGTGAAAGTCTCAGGTATTCTGTATCTTACAGATATGCTTTCGCAAGCGGATGTTATCGGCAATGATGATATGATTTCTTCTTTGGAACGGCTTCTCAGTTCGAACAACCGCCTTCCTAAAAAACTTATCGAAGATCGAATTGACGCACTAAGAAGTCATAGGATACATTGATTCATGACAATGTCGCACTTCCAGAAGAGTTCCGGGATGTTCTCAACAAAAGGTAATATTGCACTTCATTCAAAAAAACATTATGATACTTACAACCACTCCGACCATTGAAGGTCACAACATCAGGGAATACAAGGGAGTCGTCTGCGGCGAGGTAATCGCCGGAGTGAACTTCCTAAAGGACTTCGGGGCCAGTATACGCAATTTCATCGGCGGACGCTCAGGCTCATACGAGAACGAGCTCATCAAGGCCAGGGAAAAGGCTCTGGCTGAGATGTCGCAGCGCGCGGCGGAATGCGGGGCAAACGCCGTGGTAGGCATTGACATCGATTACGAGACCCTCGGAGCCGACAACGGCATGCTGATGGCCACGGCCTCCGGTACAGCCGTCGTCATCGACTGATGAGGATCGAGGAAGCCATACTCTATGTCCTTGCCGAGCGGAACTGCGGATTGCGGATCGAGCAGATAGCAGACATCATCAACCGAAGGCGGCTGCATGTCCGCAAGGACGGGCAGCCGGTGACCTCCGCGCAGGTCTATGCCGTGGTGATGCGCTTTCCTGATACCTTTGTGAAGGCTGAAGGGCGGATAATGCTGATGATATAGGTGGCTCGTTCACCGTCAACGGTGCTTCGCATCCCGAAGAAAAATCTCCAGACCTCCGGCTCGTATTTTTCTACGGGCAAACCGTTGCCGTCGCCTTCCCCGGCTAACAGGGCAACCGGAAATTCTTCCCCTTCGAGGGTCGTTCAAGACCCCAGGCGAGAATTCCGGCCGCAAAGTTAAGCCGGTCCCGCCGCTTCTGAAGGTTCTTGCTTTTGAGAGAGGAAAGGACAGCCTTTCCGTTATTTTTTCAGTCCTGACCGGCCGGGAGGCTCGTCGGGACCATTCTTAGGGAAGGTCAACTTGGCACTGATGCTGGTTTGGGCGGTTGTGCCGGCGGTATCGTCCTGTGGCCGCGAGGCGACAGAAGACTACGGCGATGCGATTGCCTTTTCCGCTTCCGCGGAGAAGGTCGCTGACAGCCGCTCGACCGGGAGCGAACTTGTGACAACCTTGAACACGGACGGCTCCGAGATCGCGGTTTACGGTTACCACGGAGGTGCTTCGGACTACAGCGGCAAGACACCGGTTTTCGAGACCGATGGGGCCAAACGCGTGTATTACAGGTCCAGTGGCAATGCGGGAGACACCAAGTGGGACTACGACTATACCGGAGGTGCGGATAAGGTGAAGTGGCTGCGCTCCGACTACTACCGCTTCCGCGCCTTTTATCCATATTCATTGATCAGCAAGGTGAACTCTTCCTCCAATGCCGAGATTCTGGCGCTGGATTATTCGCTGAAGGAGGATGATTCAGACCTGATGGTCGCCTACACCACGCGTTTTCCTGCCGGAGGTGGCGTCGGCCCGGTCGCGTTGGAATTCAAGCATGCCTTGTCGGCCCTGCAATTCGTGGTGAAGAAGGAAAATACCAGCGAGACCGAGAAGATCAAGGAGTTCTACCTCACTGGGTTGTATCAGACAGGTGGACTTGTCTATACTTCTTCTGACGCCGCGAATATGACAGGCGAGCAGACCTTGAACTGGATACCGAGCGTGTCAGATGAGAATGATCCTGTACATCACTGGATTGCGGCCAATGAGACGGAGTACAAGGAGATAGATTCGGATGGGGTCACCGTTTATGATAAGGATGGTTTCGTCTTTGCCATCCCGATGGACGGCAAGGATAAGGACGGGGACATTGTGAAGACATTGCCGAAGATCCGCGCCAACTTCCGCACAGACAAAGGAGGCACTGTTCTTCATGCCGCCATGTTGCCGGACATCCGTTGGAAACCAGGCAAGAAGTACATCTACACCATAACGGTCAAGCAGGCCACGGTGTCAGTTGTTGTCACAATAAAGCCTTGGACTTTGGTAGAGGCGGGCGCGGAGATGAAGTTTTAACAGCAAGGAAATGAGAGACAGAATCAAGAATATTCTTTTGTCAATCGCCGTGGCTTTCTTCGTGGCGGGGTGCGGCGCTTCTGAACCGGATCCGGGGAGTTCCGGTCAAGGCACTTTGATCCTTAGTGTCGGGACAGGGATGGCAACCCGCGCGGGCATACACTATAACCCTGGCGAGATTCCGGCAGAGAGCGACCATTCCCTTGACGACGGTGACAAGATGAAGAATGTGAGGGTGTGGCTTGTGAAAGACGGGATTGTCAGCAAGTTCGCAAAGGTGGATGTCGCGGAAGATGGTGGAAGTGATAAGGTCACATGCTCAATAGGACATTGTGAGAGAGGCGATTATGAGATATATGTTGTCGCGAATTACACCGGGCTTGACGAGGGGTGTCCTGAGAATACGGATTTGAAAGCGGATAACGTTCTTATGGATAAATATTTCGGGCCGGTGGAGTCCGGAAGTTGCCCCGCGTATTCCACTGCCGGGATGTTGGCTCAGGTTCCGTCGGACCATCTTGTCAGAAAACCTCTTTTTACAGATGACGGAATAGGTGGCACCAATGTCGGGATGCCTCTTTCCTACAAGGGAACTGTCTCCATCGGTCCGGGTGAGAACAAAATCTCGGTTGAACTGTCCCGCATCTGTGCGAGGTTCACTATGGCGATCACGAACAACACCAAGGACAAGCTGTTGGCGATCAATGGCGTGACCTTGTCCGCATTTAATCAGGCTTGTGGCTATCTTTTCCCTCGCACGAATGCCTTGGGGGATAATGCAGTACCTGATCATGATGAGCATGACTTCCCTTACGTAAAAGACGGAGGTTACACCGTGATTGCCCCCGGGAAAACAGTTGTCTTGAGAGACCTGTACATGTTCGAGACTGACGGCATTGTCGACAAGACATTCATGATCAAGGCGGCGCTTTATGAGTCTGGCTCTGTTCCAAGCATGATCCAGGGCAAGGATTACACATTGTCAAATGTGGGTGTAGGTTCCCATGACGCTCCGTCCGCAGGTTCCTACTACCTTATCCGTTCCGACCTTTCCAGCACATTCTATTTGGGTGCGGATGCGGGCGGTACGACTAACTTGTTCTCTTTCGGCTCGGACAATAATGTAATTAACTCTCCGGACATTGATGAGTATCTGTGGAGGGTTGAATCCAGTGGCTCAAATTATGCTTTTAAGAATCTTAAACATGGGACATATCTGAATGTTGGCAGCGGGGGTGTGAGCGCACATCCTGATACTAAGCAGTCAATTACTTATAATAGAGACGGTTATTTGTACGAGAATGATTCGTATTTTTACATATCCAATTCCTCGAACAATCCGGTTTCAGTCACGTCCGGGGCAAACACATGGAGCCTCAGAAAGGTGGAGGTGACTGAAAGCAATGACGCATGGGTGTTCGACAATCCTGTCAAATCCCTCAACTACTCCCACGCCGTCGTTCATGTGGACAAGTACGGTGTCGCCTATAATCTGGCCCAGCTTAAGCGCAACGAACAGTTGAAACTGAACATCACGGTGACATATTCGGACACCTACGGCGCTTGCGAGTTTAAGTTGGGACATTGGAAAGAAGTCACAACAGAGACAACCTTTGATTAAAAGAATCACTTTATGAACAACAGATTCGCTTCCATCATATTCATTATTCTTGCTGAGCTTTGCCTTGTTTCCTCGTGTGTGAGGGAATCGGTTGAACCTGAAAACATTGGCGAGGGAGAGGCCGTTGTGACATTGGCATTCGGGACCACTCCGATGGACGTTGTCCTGACCCGCGCCGGGCATTCGCTGGAGACTGAATCCCGGGTCTTCAACATGCACCTCTTCGTGTTTGATGAACATGGCAACAAGGTCGCGAGCCATTTCTTTTCTGATGGTTTCAAGCAAGAGAATGAGAGTGCTGACTTGCCTGTAAAATGGTGGAACGGAAGCTACAAGAGTGATTCAAAGTCATTTACCGGCAAGATGAGGTTGGCCGTGCCGTCGGGAAACGGGATGAAGCTGTACCTTTACACGAATCTGGATTCGGACATGGTTAGGGTGTCGGAGGAACTGCTCAGCCATTCGATTCAGAATGAGGGGGATCTGATTAAATTCCAATGTTACCTCAACCAGAACATCGTGTCACGTAACATCCTCTTTCCTATGACGGGAGTTCTGAAGGATGTCACGATCAGTCCTGATGGGGCGATGACTGTTGGCGGTCAACCCGCTGTAATAAATTTGGAGCGCATTGACGCCAAGATCAAATTCGATTTCCGTACCGGCGGACGCACTGATGAGCATGGGCAGAAAATAAAGTCGTTCCAGGCGCTTCAGTGGAGGGTGTTCAACGTTCCGCGCACAGCGTTCGCCATAAAACGAGACGGGGATGACAGTACAGTTCCCGCCGAGACACCTGTTTCTGAGTACGACAAGCATGCTAAGAATTTCTTCGACACTGAATATGTGAATTTCGAGACGTTCAACAACGAGACCGGAGAACAGTCTTTCACTTTCTACATGCTTGAGAACAGGCAGAACCCTAAGAACCCGGCTGGCATCAAAGGCTATCAGGACAGAAGCCGACAGACCAAGAATGCGGACGGCACGAACCAGTCCGTGCATGTGAGCTATGTCGTGGACGGCAAGCCGTACGAACGGGACATGCGTGTGTTCGCTAACGCCAATGATTTCTCCACGTACGTCATGGTGAAGGGAAAAGTCACGATGGACCTGAAGAATGACGATGCCGGACAGGTGCTGTCGGCCGATGTGACGTACCTTATTCATCTGGGAGATTGGGGTGCGGCAATAGATCCGGCAGGTCCCGGTGACAAGAACGATAAATATTCCAATTACGACAATTTCAAAGTCTTGCGCAACACTTCCTACACCTACACCGTCACGGTCAACTCCGTGAATAACATCCGTGTGGAGGTCGAGACTTCCGGTGGCGCGGTGTCCGATGTTGTTGAGAATCAGCCGGGAGCGACAGGATTCGTGACCATCGCCCGCGAGGAGATTGCCCTTTGCGACGCCCACTACGAGTCCAAGACACTGACATTCCATCTGGCGAACTTCTTTGACGGTGGAGTTCTGCTGGACGCCAACGGAATGGTTCAGAACGCTGACAAATGCGTGATCGACAAACTTACATGGGAGGTGGATACACCGTTCAGCACTGGCGGACCACGAATAATCGACGGCATCGACATCACTTCCGGACTGGACTACAGGTGGGTGCACTTCAGGTTGAACAAAAAAGATGATGCCGGGAACTACTACTCGGACAAGAGGCGCAAGTTCCTGGATCCGGACAAGTATCCTTTTGAGTATTCGTCTTCATTGCGCTCAGGAACGGTTGCGCGCTCCAATGGAGGAAACCAGGAAGGTGACGGAACTGCTGGTTTGAGCGGCTACCACAATGACGGAGTTTTCGACGTCGTGGCCTTGGTAAAGTACATGAAAGATCAGGTGAACAAGTACCTTGTCGATCCGGCTACTTCGGATTTCGACCAAGGCACGGACGGGGAAGGCAACCTGAATCCGAAAATCAATGTGACTGTTTTTGTCAATGAATATTATTACGAGGCCCATCCGCTGACCGGTGCGAAATCCACCACCCTGTGGAAAAAGTTCGTCAACCAGCCCGACCGCTCCGTACACATCCTCTGCAACTCGGACATCAGCAAGGATCTGGAATCCCGCGCCACCGGCTCCGTGGTCACCATCCAGCAGCACGCCATCCAGTGCGTCTACAACACCGATGAACACTACACCTCCCTCCAGACCGCCTGGGGCGTTGAATATACTGACGAATTCTCGGATGTTTCCTCCCCTAATGGAATATTCACGTACAATAGCTCCCCGACGAATTATGAATGCTCCGGCAATAACACTAACTATGCGAATGGTCTTGTCAATAGTCTTTTTGAGTGGGGAATGGCGGATGGATCCGCCGGTACATCCTATAATGATGCCAATGCTTCCATCAAGAATAATATTAAATGGGGAACGTACATGAATTTTGAGGTGGATAATTCAGTGCCTCAAATGCAGGAAAATGATTATAAGGCTCTTCGTTATTTCTGTATGGCCAGAAACCGCGACAACAACGGTGATGGGATTATAGACGGCGGTGAGGTCCGTTGGTATCTTGCTTCCATCAACCAATTGATTGAGATGTACATCGGCAAGGGGCTGCTGCCACACCAGACAAGGATTTATAATAGGACTAAATCGGATATGGAAAGTGCCGATCCGGAACGATGGAGACAGCATGTGATCTCAAGTACTAAAAATTCATCTATAAGAAATCCGGAGGTTCTGTGGGGTGAGGAGGGTGTCGCCACCTCTCACTTGACCGGTTCCAATGATCCCAAGTGGGCAGATGGCGATAAGTTGAACAAACGCTCCATCAGGTGTGTACGCAATCTTGGGATTGAACCCGGAAACATAAACGAAACACCCCAGCCTCTTATGGAGGTGACAGGAAAGGGAACTGCGGATGACCATTACGTTGTCAAATGCACGAATCTGAACCATGCGGCTCTTCGCTACTACACTTCCCGTGATTTGGCCTATTCGAGCAATGATTCCGAGACCAACCGGCTTTACAAGGTGTTTGAGATTTATCATGAGAACACCCCCGCAAGCGGAATCTCTGGCAGAAACTTTGTGACCCATAATGAGGCTATCAGCAAAGTTGGTTCAGTGGTCGCCGGCTATTGCCCGGAGGGCTACAGGGTGCCGAACCAGCTGGAATTGGCAGTCATGAAGTTTTTTGTCGGTACTAAGGGTGGTAATGATGTTGGCAACAAGACATTCTCACGTACCTATTGGAATCTTGGAACTGTTGCGAAGAGTTTAGGTGAGATTACTAACTCAAAAAGCAACACCAAGACAGGCTTTGTTTACGAGGCTAACATAACACTTTCGGAGAATAAAGCCACCAAAGCCCGCTGCGTCCGCGACATCCGTGTTGACTAACACCCGTTTCAAACTTACCATCACCCACCGGCGGCGTTTTAGCCGCATTTTGTTGCCTGACGGTGTTCGTTGACACTCTCGGGCAACGAATTCCCCACTTTATGTAACCTTCAAAAAACAACCTGCATCATCTTAAGGAATCTTTTCGGTCTATATCTCTTCTCATCAGTCACGTGCCACCGGCACACACCTTCTTCGAAAAAAGATCCATCCTCGAAAATCTTCTCTTCCTGACTTTGGCAATGATTCACCCTACTTGTTTGCATCTATGTGCGAAGCTTTTTTCAAAGACACAAAAAGGTGATGCGATTCACCCTGAAAAATCAGTGCTTTTTTACAATATATTGATTATCAGAGTGTAAGAAACAGAATTCTTAGGCTGTCAAAGTCAGGGAATATTCTCTTAATCTGAGGCAACTTATTTTTTTTCATGTTACTAAATCTAATAAAGGGAAATCCAAGTGTGGTGGGACACTTCCCGGCCGTGGACATAAAAGTGCACGATGCCGGTGAAACCGTTTGAGGCGGTCTTCATCTGGGGGAGACTGTAATGTCTATGGATCGCAAGATGCTGACAATCATCAAGACAGTCGGGAGCGTTCATCGGTCGTTCCAGAAGTTACACCAACACGGTCAGGTGCTCATGCGACGCATCCAGAAGTACTCAGGACCTTAGGGTGATCGGTTCTTTGGCCGAAGGCACTGAGGGAACGAAACGTCACGACATCCAAGTGAGGTAAATGAACATGAACACCTCAACTATAAGTCCCGCGCCCGTGTTCAGGTCTCTAAAATAGGTCGCTGAACTTGTATAAGTGTCCGTATTTGGCAATGTTCCGATAATGAGTCAGTTACAAAATCCCGCCCTCCAGATTCTCCCGGCACGAATTTGTAACTCATTGCAAATCAAAGGGTGTAGTTTCATCCTCTGATTTGCAATGAGTTACAGATCCGCGCCATCTGATCATCTTCTCTGTTCCATTGTGGTCACTGAGCTTGTCGAAGTGACCAGACGTGTGCCGACTCCGTGACAGGTGTGAGCACTGTCCTATTCTTTGTTTTGCGTAGTGTATATTGTTCTAAAGGATTGAATGTTTATTCTAATGGATTTTATCTATCTTGGATCAGGAAAAACCTAATTGATTGAAAACATTGAATATTAAACCTTTTACTGTTGTGGTTTTGATAAATTCTAAATAGATTGTTGGATATTGTTTAATAATTATAAATTACTACATTTGCGGCGAGATTGCCGGTGGCACTTCAGCTGGAATGCTGATGTATGTTATTGTGCTTGGTAAGTTAGTGGTTTGTTAGAACACTTATAATTTTATTTGGTTCTTAATTTATGGCGGTAGGATTTATTAATAGCGCAATCGTTGCTCTTTCCAACCGTTTTGATAACTGGGGGGGGGTAACATCTTGAATTATAATAAATTACATTGTGCTTCCAACGGCATGGCCATTTGGTTGTGTGTCCTCGTCGGCTGTTTTCTGTCGATTCTGACAGTGGCGGCGGAAGCGCTTCCGTCAGACTCAGGCTTTACCTCAATGAGGACTGTCGTCTTATCGAAGTCGTCCTCGGTTCAGGAGGACAGGCACGATACGACTTCATTCTCTGTCTATTACAGGTCAGCTGTATCCAAGATCGAACGTGGATTCCGGAACAACTCCGCCACTTTGAAAGCAGCCACCGAAGGACTCAGGTCCATCGTGTACAACGGTAATCTACGAATATACAAGGTTTACATAATCGGTGCCGCCTCACCTGAAGGCCGGCCGGAACTCAACGCGCGTCTGGCCCGTGACAGGGCTGAAGGAGTGAAAGCATTCCTGAAGAGCATCGAGCCACGTCTCACGGATGCCGACTTCGTTGTCATCTCGCGTGGAGAGGACTGGGAGGGTGCCACCAAGATCGCCGCGTCCTACGACACCGAGACTGGATCGTCCACGGTCTCGGACATATTCAAGGATTCTCAAAATTCCGAGGCCAAGAAGCTGATGATGAAGCGTCTGCAAGGTGGAAACGTCTGGCGCAGGCTGATCTCGGACTACTATCCGTCCCTGCGACGCACGGATATTCATGTGCTTTACAGCACTGTCCGTCCGATCGGGCCGGTTGAGTGTGAATTGCCGGAAGTGACCCTTGAGGTGCCGTTTTCAGTGAACATCGCCCCTCCGACGGTGTTGCCGGAGGTTGAGTTCCCTGAGCCGGAGCCGCCGAAGGAGAGATTCTACACCGTCGCCGTCAAGACCAACCTCCTCTATGATGCCGTGACCGCACTCAACGCCGAGGTCGAGTTCCCTGTCGGGAAGAACTTCTCGGTGATGGTCGAGGATGTGTTTCCGTGGTGGAACTGGGGGCCGAACGGCAAGAAATATTGCTTCCAGATCTGGTCAATGGGTATCGAGCCGCGCTGGTGGTTCGCGCGCGATGACAGGAGGGACTATCTTACAGGGCATTTCGCCGGTGTTTACGGCATGTCCGGGAAATACGACCTCCAGTGGGACACGAAGCTCTGCTACCAAGGAGAGTTCTGGTCTGCTGGATTGACCTATGGCTACGCCTTGCCGGTCAGCAGGTGGATGAACATGGAGTTCTCGGTCTCCGCCGGCTTCCTTCGCACGGACTACCGCCACTACCAGCCGGATCCGGGCTACGAGCACCTGTTCCGGGACAAGTACAACGTTGGAACCGTCTCCTGGTTCGGCCCGACGAAACTCAAGGTTTCATTGGTGATACCGATCGGGAAGGATTCACACAAAGTAAACAAAAACTAATCAGAAACAAGTATAAAGAACAAATCATCAACATGATGTCTGACACCAATATAAAGTATAGTTCCGCTGTGTTCTTCTGCCGTGGACTGTCCGTTCTCCTGCTGCTTTTTGCAATAGTCGCAGGCGGATGCCGGAGACGTCCCCTTGAGGATCCTGACAACCTTACCGCAGTCAGGGTCAGGGTGAATGTGGCCGGAATCCACAATGTCACGTCAGACATCTACAATGACAAGATCCCGGTCCAGAAGATAGAGCCGAGTGCCATGCACGTGCTGTTCTTTGGAGAAAACGAGGATGTTATTGCCGCAGAGGACTTTATCACAGATGTGAGCTTTGACGAGAACGGAAACCGCATTGTGAGCGGAGAAGTCATGCTTGCACCGGGCAGTTACAGGATGCTCATCTATGATTTCGGCACTGAAGAGACTTTGATAAGGAACTACTATAGTTGGGACAAGGCAGAGGCATACACAGATCCTGCACCGTCAGCCGTTCTGAACAAGTACTCTACCAAAGGGAAAGACGCTCCGAACATTCTCATGCAGCCAGAGCATCTTGTGGTGGCCAGGAACGTGTGTGAGACTGTGCCCTATCACAACGGAATCTACACGATCTATGCGGATGCCTCATCGGTAGTTGAGAGCTGGTATATTCAAGTCAAGGTGGATGGGCTTGAATATGTCACTTCGGCGCAGGCTGTTCTCTCAGGCATGGTCCGCGCAAACCTTATTGCCACCGACACGAGGATGAACGATCCGGAAGCTTCCGTATGGTTCAATCTCCAGAAAAGTGATGACAAAGGCAAGAATGTGATTTGTGCGGTGTTCAACACATTCGGACGCATCCCGGAGTCGGACAACAACTTCGAGGTGACTTTCGACCTTGCGGTCAAGGGCGGCACGAGTGTCCGCAAGACCTTTGACATTTCGAACCTGTTTCTCACAGAGAATGCTGTCAAGCACCATTGGCTTCTTTTGGAGGACACTATCAAGGTCGAGCCACCGAAGGACTCAGGTGGTGCCTTTGAACCTAAGGTCGATGACTGGGAAGATGAACAGAAAAATATAGTGATTTAGTACTTACCATAGCTCATGATGATAGGAGCGTAATTATTTATTAATTTATTGAAAAAGATTTATTTAGTTTAACTTTTAATTTATGTTTATCATGAAAAAAGAAATGTTTGTATTGGCAGTTCTCGCGACTCTCGCGGCCTGCTCAAAGACAGAGGTGACGCCGGTCGCCTCAAACGTGGACAGCGAGATCACGTTCAATGTCGCTCCTCGCACCAAGGCTCTTAGCCAGACTCAGACTGATTTTGATCACAATAATGTCTTTGTCTCCTATGCCTATTATCTTGGACGTGGCAAGACTTGGGCTGCCAACAACTCCGAGGCTCAGATGTACATCGAAGGTTCTACAATTTCATACAATGGCAACTTGTGGAAGAATGAGACAACATCTTACTATTGGCCGAAGGATGGTGGTTCTTTGACATTCTTCGCGTATTCGTACAACAAGAAAGATATGACGGTAGGTGATAATTCCGGTTTTTATTGTGTATGGGCACTAGGCGAAGACGGACAGTATCAGGGTGGAATCAATGGCCATTTTGATGTGGCCACGAACAAGAATGTTGATTTTCTTGTTGCTGACATCGCTGCTGATAAGACAGAAAATGAGAATAACTATGCTCACACCGGAGTTCCGACTCTTTTCCGTCACAAGCTTTCTATGGTCAATGTCGCCGCTAATCTTGCTGAGGATTATGCTAACAAGAAGTTCATCTTGAACTCTGTGAAATTCACTAATCTTTATCATTATGCAACCTATAGCCAGATTCCAGAGAAGATGACCCCGGGTGGAAACGATTTTTTGCCTGATCAGGTTTATGCGGAGAATGTTGGCTTCGAGGTTAAGAGTGGAGAGTTGATTGCAGTCCCGGCTGAGATCAAAGGAGGAGCTGGAGTTGAGGATGGTCAGTACATCTACATTCCTCAGGAATTTAATGATAACAGCTATATTGTAATTACATATACTGTGGAAACCGTTGTTGGTAACAATGTCGTTAAGGAAGAGTGCACAAAGACAGTTAAGGTAAAGGATGTCTTCCCTAAGTGGGAGATGGGACACAGGTACACTTTTAACCTTACCTTCTCTCTGAACGAGATTCACTGGGATCCGGCTGTTGAGAACTGGATCGATGACGAGGCTGGTAAGATTACCATCGACAGATAATAAGAATCGCGGGCATTCCCGCGCCATAAGCCTGCCGGGAGGTGATACTCCCGACAGGTTCTAATTGATAATAACATAGATGAAAGGAACAGGCCTCAGTAATTTCCCGACTGTGCAAACCCTGTGCAAACCACAGGCACGCAAGAATGGCTCCGGTAATGCTGGAAGGCCATAGTGTGTGGCTGACCCCCATATCCCGAGGGAGGGTCAGCCACAGTGATAGCGGATTGAATACCGCTGGTGGCGTTATATCGTGTCCGTGGTTTGTAAATGATTGGCATCCTTTGCGGATAATGCCCTTTAGTGATGTTGAGAAAATAAGTTGCATCAATCGATAAAATTGAATACATAGAATCACCCTGAACATCAATATATTGCAAATTTAAAGTGATGCAGGTTATTTTTTGAAGGTTACTTGAAATGTTCTTTGAGGTGAAATAATCTTCAAACAAACAATTCAAGAGTCCACTTGAAAAAGTGCCATTCGCCACTTTTTACCCCCGTTGGAAGTACCTGTGTGGCACATATTTTTCAAAAAAAGACTTTTTCAAGTGGACTCCTAAATAAAACCTTAATGGAAAACAGACATTCATAGGAATCATGAATATGTCCGCACACTTAGGAGAGGGCAGCACCCATAGAACACGCGCACAGTTCATCGCTATCGTCTTGTAATTGGCAGGAACGGCCATAGTCACCCGAAGGCCATGCAGCCAAGATGCTTGTTCCACATTACAGGTTTCTTCATTGCGTAAGGAGCAGCGAACAGCGCCACAGGCACCTACATAGCCGATAACCGTTCCCGACAATTGCAACAGTCCAACACTCAAATCTCGAATATCAGCCAATCCCAATATCCGTTCCCATCGTTTTGCAACCTTGACGGTCACAAAACCCATCTTGCCGCCTTGCGCGCTGGCTGCCCATAGGATCTGTTCCCGCTGCCGGTATGTTAATAAAAAGAAAATTAATCGAAGAGGAGTTTTGTAATCCTCATCGGAGGGTCTTCACCATACACGGAAAGGCCGGATAAGATGACTGAGTAAAACAATTCATACTCATCCGGCTTTATTTGCGCTATGACAGACAGCGCGTCCTGCTATTATTAAACCCGGCGGTTTGAGAAATACGTCATAATAAACAATGAACCCACTTGAAAAAGTGCCATTTACCACTTTTTACCCCTTACAGAAGTATCTGCGAGGCACATGTTTTTTCAAAAACGACTTTTTCAAGTGGACTCAACAATGGTAAAGAAGATAGATTTAAGCAGAGACAAGATTGATTTCGGCACAGAAAAGATCGTAGGATTGTTCCTAAATTTGAATTCATAAAAATTCATAAATATTACAAAACTTTTGGCGGTTACGATTTGTTTTTCTATCTTCGCAAGCTTTTTTTTAATCTAAACCGTTAGTAGTGAAATGAAAGAATTAAATTATGAGTCTCCGACGTTGGAGATTATCTGCATGGAAGCGCAGCATTGTTTTGCCACCTCGGGGCCTGTGTCAAACCAGGCGGGTCTTGATGACTTGAATGCAGTTGATGCGGATTGGAATTAATTGTCGTCGATGCATGAAAAGGTTATTTTTAGCATGTGGTGTGTTCGCTGGCATGGTGGGTCTTACGAACTGTACGAAAAATGAGGTGCTTACACCTGGTACGGAAAGCGTGGGGTTCACCGCCTGCATCGACGATGTTGACACGAAAACCGCGCTCGACGGATTGAAAGTGAATTGGACGAAGGGAGACGAGATAGGCATTCAAGTCTCTCGAAAACACACCGAGAATGCATCTTCCCCTAAGGCGACGTATCCGAGCACTTACGGAGTGTATAGATTGGCCGATGACGCTGCAGGTTCTAACGTGGGAAGGTTTACTTATAGCCATGGTGATGAGACCATTACGGGCAACGAGGAGTTCTTCGCCTTCTATCCGGCAGCGTATTGTAAACCTAATGCAGGATATGGCTATTTTTATATGGAATTCCCGTCTAATCAGAATTACGAAGACGTGATGGGTGGGAATCTTCCGCTTCCTATGTATGGCGTAGGAACTAATAGAAATGTCGATTTTAAATACGCCGGAGCGGTGATAAAGCTAAGAGTCTGGGCCGAGGAAGGGCTCGAGGCGCACTCTTGTGTGTTTAGTGCTTCAGGGCTTTATAAGAAGGCATTCACTTACATTAAGGACGGGAAGTGGGAGTCGCTTCATCCTGCCCACAATGTGGAAAACCTCAAGCTGTCTATGAACACTCCTTTGAAAATTAGCACAGATGCGAATAATCCTACCGAGATATTGATGGTGCTTCCGCTTTCCGGGGAGAGGACTTTGAAGAATCTCAAATTTTCCATCAACTGTACTCGCGGCGGCGCTGAGCTGAAGAAGAAGAGTGATCTAAAGATACAGCCTGGAAGTTTGGTTACTTTCCCTATAACTAAACTAAAACTCGAGACTACCAGAATGTACGTAGATGAATTAGAAGGTGAGTTTGACGTGGAATGGCTAAAGACGGCACAGACTTCAGTTAAGGTTACTATGCCTGAAAGTTCTCTGCTTAGAGAAAAAGAGGAGTTTAAACCGCTTATGGAGGCTACCAGAAGCCTTAGCTTTGAAGATAACCATCAGATTACCCTAGACTTGAGCGAGACCCGGGTAGAAGGTGGTATTTTAAATGGACTTGAGGCTAGTGGGTATGTAGGCTTTTGCGGAGGAAGCAATCGCGAAAATGGCATCAAGAATGTCTCTGTATTCCACCTTCCGCAGGGCATAATTCAGATTAAGAATAGGGCATTCGCCTATAGTGACTATACTAAGATCGTCGTGCCTGCTTCCCTTACGCAGATCGCCGGCAGCCCGTCGAATGGATGTGACAAGATGGTCTGGGAAGTGGCTCCGGATAACAAGTCTTTCAAAAGCGACGATAAGGGCGCTCTTTACGACTTCGCTATGACTACCCTTATGGTGCTTAACGGCGGAAGCGGCAGCGCCTACACTATACACGATGGTACTACTACCATTAGGGAATGGGCTCTATACGAGAACTCAGTCATCGAGTCGCTCACCATTCCTGCCAGCGTAACGACGCTTTCTGCCGACTGCATCTCCGGTACGCCGAACCTTACCACGATTACCTGTCTGGGCACGACTCCTGCTGCGATTAAAGCAAACACAGGAGCGAATAGGGTCGGCCCTAAAGACAAGGTGAAGACCCTTTACGTACCTAGGGGCTGCGTAGATGCCTACAAGACCGCTTGGAAAGTCCTTCTGGACGAAGGAAACTGGGAGGTGAAGGAAATTGTCAAATGAAGGAAACCGCGTATAAGCAATAGCATTCCAACGGCAAAAGTCTAAAGTAAGAAGCTGTTTTGAATTGTTAGAAATGTTCTTTGAGGTGAAAAAAACTTCAAACAAACAATTCAAAACAGCTTCTTAGTATTACCTCCGTGAGCATCAGCTTTTACACTCCTGGCGATACTGTTTAAACAAACACGATGCAGACGGGTTTGTCAAGGACGATGGTGCGCCCGGTGTCAGAAAGAAGACCCGTCCTGAAGCGCTTCTCAAGCCGCTTGAGGCCCCTCTCGAGATCCTCGGCGAGCCCCATATCCCGAAGGAGCAGCTTGCGTCTTCGGGTGAGTTTCACCCGGTCCGCCTCGATGCCCTTTCTCAATCCCGTGTTGAAGTCCTTTTTCATGCCGCAAAAGTAAGGAAAGGTTTGATATATGCAAATATAATATATTGAGCGACAGTGTGTTAAATGTGGTTTTTACGGGCTTTCTGGCAGGGTCGGCGCCCCTTCGCGTGGAGGACCGAATGAAAGATTTTTTGAGTGCCTCTGCAGAACCCGCAGAAGGCTGCAGACGACAGATTTTTGGCGGTCGGGAACACGACCTTGCGGCATGAAGATGATTTTTGAAAAAAGTCTCAGCGGGATGGTGAAAGCCTCGCGTCATCCTCGGTTTATGGTCAGGACAGGGACACCTGAGTAGTTACATTATTTGTATATTTAGCAGAAAAATTTTGTATATTTAGCAGAGTATCTATTATTAGTTGATTATTAATGTTATACGCTCTAAACGGTAGCAAAGTGACCGTATGGATTCTGATTAGATACGAAAAGGTGAAGATTTAACGTATTTAACTTTCAATCACATCAGGAATCACGAAATAAGGGTTGGGAGGAGCGTTTTAAACCGACCCCATAATGTGGTGAATAGAAGTTATATGACGAATTTATGAAGGGGTACGGTTGAAACGACTACCTTAAAGAATATGATTGCCAATCATCCCTTTTTATTCTATAAGAACCAATAGAAATGTAGCCTATCATACTGTTTTATCACATTTTTATACTTCTTAAACGCAGTTTTTCCATTGGTTATGCTGTATTTCGAAATAAAAAAGTTATCTTTACGGTGTAAAATGTGATACTAATATCAAAAATAGTACTCTAATATGATATTTGAACGTAAGAAATATTTGGATGAACTTATCGCAGGACGTGGGAATGGACTTGTGAAGATTATAACAGGTGTTAGACGATGTGGAAAGTCTTTCCTGCTGTTTGACATCTGGCATAACTGGCTGTTGGAACATGGGGTGACTGATAGTCACATCATTGAGATACAACTTGATGATTTCCGAAACAGGCGGTTGAGGAAGCCTGATACCTTGCTCGACTATATAGATTCAAAGGTTGTGGATGATGGCAAACCTTATTATATAGTCTTGGACGAGGTACAGTTGGTAGAAGAATTTGTGGAGGTTATTCTTAGCTTGACACACATGAGGAATGTAGATGTGTATGTGTCGGGCTCAAACTCTCGCTTCCTATCAAGTGATGTTGTGACTGAGTTCCGAGGTAGAGGGGACGAGATACGCATATGGCCTCTCACCTTTGACGAATACTTTAGTGGTATTGGTGGAGATATACGCAAAGCTTGGTTGGATTACTATACTTTTGGAGGACTGCCACAGGTGGCTTTGCTTGAAACGGAAGAAAAGAAAACAGACTATTTGCGTGGTCTGTATGAAACTACCTATCTGCGTGACGTAATTGAGCGCAACCATCTGCGTAATACTGAAGGAATGAAGGAATTGGTGCGTGTAATAGCCTCGGGCATTGGTTCGTCAACCAATCCAACGAGAATAGCCAATACCTTTCAATCTTCACAAGGGGTAACCATAAAAAGAGACACTATAAAACAATACATTGACTATCTGAAAGACTCTTTCTTGATAGAAGAAGCTTTGCGCTATGATGTGAAAGGAAGAAAATATATTGGTACCGAGACGAAATACTACTTCGCAGACATCGGCATACGTGCTGCCATTCTCAACTATCGCCAACAAGAGGAAACGCACATTATGGAAAACATTATCTATAATGAGCTTCGCAGTCGAGGATATAATGTGGACGTAGGATTGGTTGAACTTGGTGGCAAGGATGAGAACGGTAAGTTTGTCAGAAAACAGTTGGAGGTAGACTTTGTGGTGAACCGCCCTCCATACAGAGTGTATATCCAGTCAGCCTTTCACATGCCTACGCCAGAAAAGGAGCAGCAAGAGCGACGTCCTTTATTGTCAATCAATGACCACTTCCGTAAGATTGTCATTGTAGGTGATGATATCCACCGCAAGGAAGACGAACTCGGAGTATTGACTGTCGGACTCTTGGATTTCTTGACAGACAAGAAAATACTTGAACAGGGTTAAACGCAATCGGATAAGAACAGATTCTTTTAAGGACGAAGAACTTATACTTCATATAATAATACGCAAAAAGCATTGGGGGCAGCGTGCACTTCCGATGCTTTTTGCGTTTATATAGTTACTTGTTTATTGCCATGTCAGCCATGAGCCAGTCGCTATCAGGGCGAGTGATGAGTCGAGCGTTGTTGTATGCCATCTGCAACGTGTAGATAGTACGACCTTCATAGTTGTTTACTCCCTCTTCGGGCTTGTAAACATGATTACAAACCAATGCCACATCAATTCTTTTCTTGTCCTCGAGTGCCAATGGTAGGAGTAATTGTAGTTTTTTTGCGGTAGGATAGTAAACTGGAATAGCAGTCTTGTAGTTCCATGCTACACGTGCCAGAGCCACAGTTACAGCATTGCGAAAACGAGTAGTAACAAACTGTTTCCAATCATCGTCAGCATATATGGCATCAGCCATGCTGCGATAGTACTCTTCGCGCTTCTGCTTAGGCAGTGCTGAAGGATCATCTACAAATGGGAAACTGTCTGCATATCCTTTCTTGATGAAACCTATGGGCAGTCGTGATATGTTATCTTTCAAAAAATGCTCCCAGTCTAGAGTCGGTTCTGTAGCTCGAGTATCGTAAAGAAGTTCGCGAGGATCATTGAAGTACGATGCTCGCTCTGGGCGATAAGGAAAGCTAGACATAATCTTCTGCTGAGAAGAGTTGGCTGTATTGAAGCCCATAAATACCCAAGGCTGTTTGATTGTGGGTGTACGACCATCGTTGCGCATGAAATAGGCATAGATGGGATCATAGATATTGTCTACAAGTCCAGTATTCCAAACTGCATACAGCTGATTTTCGAGAATTTTGAGTCGTGGTTGTCTGTTATTCTTAGCAGCCGCCTCTTTCTCCAATTTGTCTTCATATTGAAGACGCTGAAAGGTAAACGAGAGATAATTCTTCAAGATAGGTCGATTTTGTTTGTCTGCATCGTCATAATACCATCGTTCCTCAAGGGCAAGGTTTACTGCCAGAGAGTTGACTGCAGCATCCCATCCCCTCAATCCTGGCATATCCTTAGGTCGTGGAAAGTATGAAAGGCTATTTTGCATAACGTTTGTGCATGTTTCTGGTAAATTTGCATTAAATTTATGCAAATATTGATAAAAGTTGCACTAATTTCGTGCAATAGTCCTATATTTGTCATAGGACAAGTTATGCGATGGAACAACTTTACGAATATTTCACAAGAAAGTTGAAGGAGACTTCATCTGATTTTCTCCGCTATAAGTATCCCTTCATCAAATGGGACGTGAAAGCGTTCGGCCTTGTGGGGCCACGTGGTGTGGGAAAATCCACAATGTTGCTGCAACATATAAAACTGCATCATAGCGTAGAAGACACGTTGTACGTTTCGGCGGACCATTTGTACTTTTCGGAGCATAAGCTTGTGGATCTGGCCGACAGGTTTGTGAAAATGGGCGGACGGCACCTGTTTATTGACGAGATTCACAAATATGAAGGGTGGTCACGTGAACTGAAGCAAATTATTGATAGCTACAGCGATCTTCAGGTTGTGATCTCTGGTTCGTCAATCCTTGACATCTATAAAGGAATGTCTGATTTGAGCAGACGCGTTCCGATCTATAATATGCAGGGGTTGTCGTTCCGGGAATATCTTAAACTTTTCCACGATATTGACACACCGATATATTCAATGGATGAGGTGCTCAGGAACAAGGCGGAGATCCCAGGAGTCGCGCATCCGCTGCCGTTGTTCCGGAGTTATCTTCATAATGGGTATTATCCTTTCGGGAGAGATCCGGAGTTTGATCTTGAGATGCTTCAGGTCATAAACCAGACTATGGAAGTGGATATCCCTCAATACCTTCAAACTAATGTTTCCATCGGCAGGAAACTCAAGTCCTTGCTGATGGTGGTGGCTCGGAGCGTTCCGTTCAAACCGGTGATGACCAAACTTGCTGAGGTGACAGGTATAAGCCGTAACGATGTCTCGGATTATCTCATATACATAGAGCAGGCCGGAATGATTTCACAGTTGAGGGACAGGACAGGAGGGATAAGAGGACTTGGGAAAGTCGAGAAACTATACCTTGACAACCCGAACCTTATATACGTTCTGGAACCGGACAAAGCCGATGTCGGCAACATACGAGAGACGTTCTTTATGAATCAGACCAGGGTCACAAACGACGTGATCAGTTCCAAAATCTCTGATTTCGAGATAGATGGTCGAACATTTGAGATTGGTGGAAAGAATAAGGGCAACAAACAGATAGAGAATGCCGGCAAGGGGTATGTCGTGAAAGATGACATAGAGACCGGATATGCTAATGTCATCCCTATCTGGGCTTTCGGCCTTCTATATTGACCCACTGTTGCGGAATGGGAAAATTATCCATAAATTGTGATGTTGATTTAGATTTATGAATATGAAAAAGTGTTTGACCGCTCTGGTTTTACTGGTGTCTGTGGCTGCCTCGGCCAAGGATTTCAATGATGTTCCTTCCGCTTGGAAATGGGTGGGAAAGAACGAGGTTGCGTTGACTTACGATTACTCTTTCACGGGGGCTAAAGACTTCTCTGTCAATGCTGTGACCGGAAAGATTACGGATGGGATAAACTATCCTGCGAAGTTCACGGATTTCCCGTTCAGGCCGGACGGGGCTGTCAACCTGACATATTCACCGGACTCCACGAAGATGGCGTTCACCAGGGACAACAACCTTTGGGTTGTGGACATCGCGACGAAGGGGGAGACCCAGCTGACGTTCGACGGGTCGGACGTGATTCTGAACGGCTACTCTTCTTGGGTGTATTACGAGGAGATTCTGGGCAGACCTACCCATTATTGCGCGTTCTGGTGGTCGCCGGACTCCAAGAAGATAGGATTCTATCGTTTTGACAATTCGGAGGTTCCGGTATTTCCGATATATTCACCGTTCGCTGAGGACGCTGACCGCTCGGGGATGGGGCTGGCATATTCACAGAACGCCGGGGCGGCGGTGGCTTTGCCGAACGTGTCCCCGACTGGAGGCTCGGTTCGTATGACACGTTACCCGAAGTGCGGTGACAACAATCCTAAGGTGCGGATCGGGATCGTGAATATTCAGAGTGGCGCAACCGCTTGGGCGGACTTCGACGAGAATGACGACCAGTATTTCGGGACTCCGTTCTGGGGAGCCGACAGCGAGGCCTTTTATATTCAGAGAGAGCCGAGGACGCAGAACACGCTCGACCTTTTCGCAGTGTCGCCGGTGGACGGTTCGAAGAAGCACATCTACCACGAGACCTATAAGACGTGGCTGGACTGGATTGACGGGATGCTGTTCGGACGGGATGGAATATATATGGTTCGTTCGTTTGAAACTAATTGGCAGCAAATATATTACCTCTCTTATGACGGTGCTGTTTTGAAGCGTCTGACCGACGGGGAGAACTGGCGGATGTCGCTTGTGGACGTTAAGGAAGGCAAGGCGGTCAAAGGGTTTGACGGCAGTTCTTCGGAGGTGCTTTTCGTCGCCGAGCGTGACTCCCGTGTGCGTAGCGGGCTATATTCAGTATGCAAAGGAGTTATCAGGAATATTTCGGATCCTTCGATGAATGTCGCTTCCGTCAAGGTTTCTCCGGACCAGAGGTACGCCGTTGCCTTGGCCAGCAATTCCAGGACACCATCGCAGGTCTGGATCTATGATTTGAGGAAAGTCGCGAAGTCATTCAAGGTGGCGGATATGGCCGGAGAGAATTTCGACGCTTCGGATTACGCTCTCCCTGAGCATATTACGATGACGACCAAGGACGGGCTTGTGCTTCCGGCGATGATTGTCTATCCTAAGGATTTTGACGCTACCAAGAAATATCCGGTTCACGTGGACATCTACGGTGGCCCGGACTCTCCTCAGGTGAATGACCGGTTCCGCAGCCCGGCATATTACCAATGGTACGCGGAAAACGGAATCATCGAGGTGGTGGCTGACTGCCGCGCCTCGGGGCATAACGGCCGCAAAGGTCTGGATCAGATTTACAGGCGTTTGGATGAGCGTGAGGTGCAGGATTTCGTGGAGTGGGCTGAATATCTCAAGTCGCTTTCGTACGTGCAAGGCGACAAGATCGGCGTTGAGGGCTTCTCTTTTGGTGGCACGATGACGGCTCTTCTGGTGATGAATCATCCGGACGCTTTCCATTACGGAATCGCCGGCGGAGGAGTCTATGACTGGGCGCTTTACGACACTCACTACACGGAAAGGTTTATGGACACTCCGGCCAATAACCCGGAGGGGTACGCTTCGACCAAGGTTGTCGCCAGCGCGGCCAACTATCCTGTCACGGAGAAGAACTACGACGGGTCGGTGATGCTCAAACTCACGCACGGGACGGGGGACGATAACGTGCATTTCCAGAACACGTTGCTATTGGTGGATGCTCTTCAGAAGGCTGGCAAGAAGTTTGAATTGATGATCTATCCGGATGGGATGCACGGGTACCGTGGCTATCAGGGGAAACATTTTTCTGAGGCCAATAGGGCGTTCTGGCTCAAGTACTTGAAAGGGGAGTAGGGACGTTGGGGCACTGAGCCTGTCGAAGTGACATCCCGAACGAAGTAATACCCATAATATGAAGAGAAATATTCAAAGAATAGCATTATCCATCGCCTTGGCGGCGGCCGCATTTCCCTTCTGCGCCGCCCAGGAGGTGACCCGCAGCGCCCAAATCCCAGGCCTAAGGCCCTACAAAGTGGATTTGGAATATATGCCCCGCGCCGAGAAAGACTCAGTGCGTATGGTCGCCGAACTTTGGAAAGGCTATGTCGAGTCGTTCACTTCCTCTTCGGTGGACGAGGCCCGCCGGCGTTCCTTCTGGGTGGACGGCTCACCTGACTACCTTCAGGAATTCGATGACGGCAACCTCCTCTACGCCTCTTTCCGCGAGAACCGGATTCTTGACATCCGGAAACTCGGCGGTGGCACCTACGAATTGATCGCGGCCACGTTCAGCAAACTTCCGGGCGAGGAATATGACAACTGGGTGGAAGCTGTCCTCCGCGTCTGTGTCAAGGCTGTGGCATCAGGCAATGGTGGTAAAAACAATCCTTTCCGGCTGTGTAACTGGCTAGACGCGGAATTCCCGTCTTTGACGAAAACCATATTCAAGGGCATTGAATATTATTGCGTTCCAGGTTGCGGAGTGCCTAAAAAGGCCGCCTCCGGATTGGCTACATTTGTCACAAGGTTCATCAATGAATATGCTCCTGAGTTTCAAGGCCCTTTGCGTTATGTGGTGGCTCCGTCTGTGGATAAGTGCGAGCGTCTGTCAGGAATCTTGTTCAACGCATATTCCAATCCTTTGATGAGTTCCGCATCTGGAAAAAACTCTGACAGAGCGTTCTACGGCCGGACTTTTGGTTCGGACATCGTCCTCTCGAACTATTGGGATGACAGGCACGATGTGGCCCTTCTGCTCATCAAATCCTCTTGGCCAAAGGCCCTGCCGATGGTTCAGGAAGGCGTCGCCGCTTATTATGGCGGTTATATGGACCTTTCATATTCAGACATCAAGGCCTCGCTCCGCCGCTATCTTGCGTCCAAGAAGGATCTGGACCTTTCAAATGATGACAATTTCTATGACCTTTCGATTCCGGTCTCTGGAGAGGACGGTGTGACTGCCGCGGTTGTTCCTTTGGAAGGTATTATTGGTGCGGCCATTGTGGAATATACCATTGTCCAGCAAGGCCGTTCCAAGGTCAAGAATCTCCTTGGATGCCAAAACTATTCCGACATATTCAAAGTCCTTGACATCCCTTCCGCCGACATCAACGACTTCATCCGCGGGATACTTTAGTTCTAACAGGTTTTTTCCTATAGGAAACAAGTGCGGCATTTCTCAGTGACCGGACGGCTCCGTGACAATCAGGTAGTTGTCTTCGTTATAGGGTGTTTCGATACGGATTCCGAAGATGTGCGCGTCATCGCCTGACTTGACTTTCAGGCGGGTGCGGAGTTCATCGCTGGACATCGGGATGTTCTTAGCGGAAACTTCTGAATGCGGGTAGCGCTTTCCGACATCCTTCATCGAAGACTTGTTGAGAGGAAGAATCTCCTTTACATAAAAGACTTTGCCGAAATCTTTAAGCGGTGCCGTACGTTGCTCTGATTCGCTGTCGGACAGCGGCTCACTGATTGTGTAAAGATGCGTGAACCGAGCCAGCTTGACAAGCCCGAACCTTTCGCAGATGGCGTTGGACACCCCCGCCTTTGTCAGCGATTTTCCCGGCTCGAAGATAATCCTTGCGAAGGTCGAATCCGGATAACCGGCTTTAGCCTTGGTGATTTCCTCTGGCTTGAATGTCAGCGTCTTGCCATCTTCCCGACAGGTCAATGAATATCCTTCATTCCATTCCCCGTCCAACAGAATCAGCAGCTCCTTGCATTCTCCGCCGCTGGCCACCACGTGAACCTCACGCACCCACTGCCCGTTCCACCCTTTCCCGGAAGCCTTTTCAAGATATTCCTCATAAGTCCTGTCCAGCCTCTCAACAGCCATCGTGATGTCAGCCATAGGGGAGAGTTTAAGGAGTACGAACCTGCTGATTCCGAACAGTTCCGGCAGAATCTTCAGCACATCAGGCGAGCAATCTTCCAACAGAAACACCTTCTTCCCGGCGGAGTCCCTTCTCGCGGGATCAAGGAATATGACATCCGGTCTGAAGTCTCCGAAGATGTCCTTGAGCGAGTCTGATGTCGCCTCCGAATTTTTTATGAATATATTCGTGACTCCCAGCGCCTTGAAATTGTGTCTTGCTGCCGCAGCAAGCGCCGGATTCATCTCATTGTAAAGCACTTCCTCCGCCACTTCGCTGAACGCCCACGAGTCCACTCCCAGTCCTCCCGTCAGGTCGGCGATTCTGCCGGTCTTTCTGGTTCCGATGGTCACTTCGGCAGGCTCAGTGACCATTTTATTTTCGGTCGCTGAGCCTGTGGTTCGACAAGGGTCACCAACCATTGAAGCGACTGTCCCAACATATTCATTAAAGATTCTTTGAACAATCGAAGCCTTGTACCGCGCCGTGTCCGATGAGCTGCACTGCTCCGCGCAAAGCGATGAAGGATAGACCAGCCCCGTGCACGCCACCCATTCCGGCAGTTTCTTCCGCAGCCTCCTCCGCCCTTCAATTGTGTTGACAGCCAATGATTTCGCATCCAACTCCGCTAGCTCCGCATCCTCAGGCACAGGCCACTCCTTGCACGCCATCACCAGCCGCACCGTGTCCGCGTTCCCGTTCTCAACTATGAATTTCTCGAAACTGTCCATATCTGACGCAAAAATAGACAAATATTGCCAAATAATTTGAGTAAATTTGTAATCAGTATGGTTTGATGGTCAGGCCGTACGGCAACAAGACAAGATAATAAAACGAGAATATTATGGCACAGGATTACAACGAGAACGCCAGGAAATGGCTGGAAGGGGATTTCGATCAGGAAACCAAGATGAAGGTGATCGAGCTGCGGAACAATGATCCGGCGGGGTTCGAGGACGCATTCTACAAGACTTTGGAGTTTGGCACCGGTGGCCTCAGGGGCATTATGGGAGTCGGAACCAACAGGATGAACAAATATACCGTCGGAATGGCCACGCAGGGACTGGCCAACTATATTCTTAAGAAAGTTTCCGGGGATGACATCCGCGTCTGCATTTCCTACGACAGCCGCAACAACTCCAAGCTGTTCGCCAAGATCGCCGCTGACATATTCAGCGCCAACGGATTGCACGTGTTCATATTCGACAATCTGCGTCCTACGCCGGAATTGAGCTACTCCATCCGCAAGATGGGTGCGGTTGCCGGAGTGATGGTCACAGCCTCGCATAATCCTAAGGAATATAACGGGTATAAGGTTTATTGGTCTGACGGTGCGCAGATCACCGCGCCGGTGGATCAGGAGATCATCAATGAGGTCAACAGGATCACCGACCCCTCTCAGGTGATGTTCGAGAAGAAAGAGCATTGCGGAGAGGTTGAGCTGATGGGCAAGGAGATGGATGACGCTTACCTTTCTGACATCATTTCACTGACCCTCAGCCCTGAGGCTCGTGAGAAGCATAAGGACTTGAAGATCGTTTACACTCCGCTTCACGGAGCAGGAGTCCGCATTGTGCCAGAGGCTCTGAAACGCCTTGGTTTCGAGAATGTTATCCACGTGCCTGATCAGGACATTAGTGACGGGGACTTCCCGACAGTTGTATCCCCGAATCCGGAGGAGCCTGCCGCTATGAAGATGGCTCTGGAAATGGCCGACAAAAAAGGGGCTGACATCGTTATGGCCTCCGACCCTGACGCTGACCGCCTTGGAATCGCTGTTCGTGACAACGAAGGCAAGATGGTTCAGCTGAACGGCAACCAGACAGGATCCATCCTGACATATTACATCCTCACCCGCTGGAAGGAACTCGGCAAGCTGGATTCCACGAAGTACATCGCCAAGACCATCGTGACGACTGAGCTGATCGCCGAGATCGGCCGTAGTTTCGGAGTGAAGTGCTACGATGTGCTGACCGGGTTCAAGTACATTGAGGAGATCGTGCGCGAGAACGAGGGCAAGGGCGAGTTCATCTGCGGCGGTGAGGAAAGCTACGGCTTCAATGTCGGTGAGTTCGTGCGCGACAAGGACGCTCCGGTAGCCTGCATAATGGTTGCCGAGTGCGCCGCTTGGGCCGCCGAGCAGGGCCTGACCCTCTATCAGCTGCTCCAAAGGATATATTCTGAATATGGCTACCGCAAGGAGTCGCTGGTGTCTTTGGTCCGCAAGGGCAAGAGCGGAGCCGAGGAGATCCAGAAGATTATGGCAGACCTGAGGCAGAACCCACCTGCTGAGATTGTCGGCTCGAAGGTCATCAAGGTCATCGACTACAACGAGCCGGAGAAGACCGGACTCCAGAAGTCCAATGTCCTCCAGTTCTTCAACGAGGATGGCGACATCGTTTCCGTCCGTCCTTCCGGAACCGAACCGAAGATCAAGTTCTACTTCGGGGCCAAGGGGCCGGACGCTGATGCAAAACTTAAGGCTCTTGAGGCTCAGTTCATCAGTTAGGCGACTTTTTTGGCGATAGGCCAGCCCGGTCACTGAACGTGCCAGAATGAGACCTTGAAAAGTCGTGGCACCTATTGTCTTGATAATAGTGTGAATAGATGTTTACCTATAGTGGAAATGAATCATAGGTGATAACGTAAAGATTTTATGCTCAATAATTTATCTGCTACGGGGAAATTCACTATCCGTGATGCCCGGCCGTCAGACGGCGAGTTCATCGCAAGAAATGTCCTTGCGGCGATGGGGTATGAGGTTTTCAATGTGGATGCCGACTCTGCGATCGAGTTCGGCTCCACATCTTTGAATGTCCAGGGTGCCGTCAAGCTCGTCGGAGAGATTTGCGCCAGACCCGACACGTTATATTCATACGCCAGAACGAGGATCGCATGCGTGGAAGGCAATGCAGTGGGATCGCTGACGGCATATTCAGGAGATGATTATCTGTCGCTCAAGGGCTTTACTTGGGGACTGCTGAACGCTGCTTTTGAGAATATTGCCGCAGAAGATTCAACTTCTGATTCTGCCGATGGTTCAGGCAGGTTGACTGATCGGGCGGAATTATCTTCAAATGCCGTTGATAGCACTGAAACACAAGCGATTGGCAAGCAGTTTTCTGACGAAAATTCCTCCGATGCTCTTTCAATGGAGCCGGAGTGTCTGCCCGGCGAGTTCTATCTCGACAGTATGGCTGTACTCCCCGAGTTCCGCCGGATGGCCTTTGAATATGCCGGCGCGACCGACCGCATAGGCCACCTGCTGATGCTCGACGGCATTGAGGAAGGCCGCAGGAAAGGCTTTCCACGCATCAGCCTGATTGTTGACAAGTCCAAGCCCCGCCTCTTCACCTACTATTCCGCCCTTGGCTTCCGCCCCGACGGAGAGATCCTCTTTTTCGGCCATCTTTATGACCGGATGATCAAGGACCTGGACTGAGAAATGAATGGTGGTTGGCAATTGTTGATTGCCGGAGGGGGAAATCCTATTGATTGATTGGAGGGGTGGAGTCCTATTGATTGATTATGAGGAAATTGTGGAATCCTGCCCTCTCAAATTAGAGGGTAGGATTTTGTAATTAGCTTATAATGAGATATTTGGCGATCGCATCTTAGGTACGGGAACAAAAAGCGGGAAGCCCTAATCAGAACTTCCCGCTTTCGGAGCCACTCATCAGGCTCGAACTGACGACCTGCGCGTTACGAATGCGCTGCTCTACCGACTGAGCTAAAGTGGCTTGCTGCATTTCTCATGGAAATGGACTGCAAAGATAAGTAAAATTTTTTAACTTTGCACTATGTATTCAGACATTATCATCATTG
>ENA-OUQC01000468-OUQC01000468.1-human-gut-metagenome-genome-assembly--contig:-NODE-468-length-28807-cov-9.787110_pt1 | contig 28807 bp, 26 predicted proteins | sample MGYA00237942_ERZ548815 | MGnify/ENA primary metagenome ERZ548815 (study PRJEB26490, sample SAMN05194722) | human gut metagenome | biome: terrestrial biome; feature: human-associated habitat; material... | reverse complement strand
CGCCGGATCCCGGAATACGAACAGGCAGGGAAAGACTACGCAGACCTTCTTCCCGGAAACTGGAGCGCATTGTCTGCAAAGTAACTCAAACCAATATCACACCACACAAAAAGACTGCAACCGGCATCACACTGATGCAAGTTGCAGTCAAACTTTATACGCACGTACTTCCTCGAATGCTTACCCTGTTCCGTCATACGCCGTAATGCGACACATTCCACGAGGTAATGCCGCAACAAATCTTAGAACTATTGATTGAATAGTCTTATTGACCAAGTCGCGATTGTTTTCATTACTTAACAAGCACAACGAATTTATTTCCGAAAACGGTATCAGTCCCACCAATTTATGTCCTGTCAGACTTTCCAATTCTCCGGCATATACACCGACGAAAGGAAATCCATTCTGACTTTCTTGAGGAACAAAGTCTTTGGACGATGCTATATCCCCCTGGCCTAGAAGTTTCGGGTAGTCTGCTCTACACATACAAAAGTGGGCTTATCGCGTCGGTCCGTTCCTTGAGGTCTTCGACTACCTGTAGCACATTCCAACGAATAAGCCCACGAGTTCTTTTCGAACCACGTGGGCGTTAATTCCGTTGTGCTACTGTGAAAGTGTCGAAGTTTCAAGGAAGCACGGACATTAACGCCTGTTAATAAATATGTTTTTTCTAAAAGTCTTGCTTTTACCCTGCAAATATACTCTTTTTGCTCTAATTAAAAATCTTTTTTCGTATGAAAATGAGAATCAAAATGTCATGAGGTTTTGGCAATTGAAAAATTTGAAATAATTTGTAGAAATCGTTTGTTATTCTGGAAAATACTCCTACTTTTGCAACATCATAAAAGGAAAAGCAAGTAAAAAGAGACATATTTTCAGCTGATGAAGCGAAAATGTGTCTCTTTGCTGTTGACCCCTACTGCAACAACTCACGAAGTTCGTCGAGGGTTATCGCATGAGATTTCGACGTGCCTTCGAGAATGCGTGGCGAGGTTTTGCTTGGTCTTGTGGAGACGGATAATTTTCTCTTCGATGGTGTTGGCGGCGATAAGGTGATAGACGGTGACATTTATTATTTTATATTGAAATAAATCCATATCTTTGCCCTATGACCCAAAAACGAAAAAACGATATGCTTGAACTTGGCAATTTTATTCCTGATTTTACGGCTCCTGACCAGGATGGCAACATTGTTTCATCAGCCGAACTGCTCGGAAAAAAGACTGTGGTTTATTTCTATCCTAAGGCCAGCACTCCGGGATGCACAGCAGAAGCTTGCAGCCTGAGGGACAATTATGACAGGTTTTTAGCGGCAGGATATAACGTCGTAGGAATCAGTAGGGACAGCGTGAAAGCTCAGAAAAACTTCAGCGACAAAAACGCACTGCCCTTCCCCCTACTCTCCGACCCCGACGCATCAATCATCAAGGCTTTTGGCGCTTGGGGCGAAAAGAAACTCTACGGCAAAACTTACGAGGGAATTTTGCGTAAGACATTCATCTTTAATGAAAAAGGCGAGCTGGTAGAAATCATCGACAAGGTCGACACAAAAAATCACGCCAGTCAGATTTTATAGACTCAGCCGTCGAGGAATGTGAAGAAGACGGTATAAAACCGCCGAAAAATGTGAAAAATCAACTATTTTTGTGGCAGAAAATGTGAAGAATACAATGAAACTGCTTGAAAGAAAAAACAGTTAGAAACCACCACTGAGAAACGCGCGTGTCTGGACATAGCTTGGTTCATAATACGCGCCGGTGTTGTAATTGTCAATTACATCACAAACTGGGGACTCATATACCATCTGTATATTAGTAACTAGGTTCTCTGAAAAGTCCAATGACTGAATAAGGCGAGCATATACTTTTCCCATCTGAGTCGGAGAGGGAACCTTATCAGTGAATCGCGTGTCAATGTTCGTAACATCGACGTCTCCTTCTGTAAGGCGATACTCATCAATCCACTCATCCTCCACCTGTGAAGGGTTGAGACAATGATTCGTCTGCGCGATTGAAAGCTGTCTCTCCAGTCCTTCAGCACCAAGATGCTCGACAACATATCGATTAGACTGATGAAGTCTACGGGCAACACGTTCAATCATATAGCAGACAAAATAAATGTCATTGAAACCGATCTGTTCGTCAGGAAAGTATTTGTTGCTCATAATTCGTATGATGATTCAAATTTTATTGTCTGAAGTGCCTTGTCCGTGCAGAAGATTATTTGATGAGTCGGATGTTTAAAACGTGCCAATGCCCAGAAGGCTTCACGTGTTATACGACCGGACAAAAAATCTTCCACATAGTCCCAAACCTCATCATCAGCCATCGGGCCCTCTACAATATCATAAGAATGTGATTCACCATGCCGACAGGCGGCGACAAAATCGAGCCATTCATCTGACATTTCGGAGAAGATTTTCACATTAAGTGAATCATCTGGTCTATACTCGTAGACGCATACGATGTGGGGCATCCGCTTGGAGATAGCCCAACGCCTTGCCTGTCGTTCAAGACGAGTACAATAGAATCCAAAACCGAAGTCTTTATTATACCCAGAGATTCGGACTTCAGGATTTCGCACTATCGTGTTTGTTCCGTGATAAAGAATTATGGGAGATATCTGAACCATTTTACAGTCAGGTGTAACTTCTGTCGACATAAATTAAACAAACAGAATCCCATTTGCACCGGATCCCATTACAATCGTCAAATATAAGAACTTTTATTCAGAAACGCCTACCAATGCGTGCAAAATGTTTTTATTTCAGTATCTGAGTTTTTCAATTTAATATACCTATAATTCCAGATTCTCGGTTTTTGCCTTGGCTGGGCGGCCTCTCCTTCTGGTCAAGCTTTTGGCTTTGGAGACGTAGAAAACAAAGAGACCCGAAGGTCTCCTGAAATTCACTGGTTTTTAAATTTTATAAATCGTCCTTTCACACCGACGGGGTCCGGTCAAAAAGCATCCCCAAAGCGGACTTGGAGAGTTCTACGAGGGCGGACCTGTGGCAGATGCGGTGATACTTCCAGAGAGAATTGAATGCGTTCCGCACGAGTTCGAGCCTTGTCCTCCAGAGGGAATATCCCTTGTTGTTCACAGAGTTGTCAGTACGGAGAATGTCCTCTAGAATCATGGCGGCATCATTCGGGACAGACGGCAATGTGATGGCGGACAAGAGTTCCGGGACATAAAGTTCAAGCCCCAGATGATGCGTCGCTATGAAAGTCATCGCATTGGCGAACTTCGTGAAGTGCATCCTGTCCGTCCAGCAGAAAAACAGCTTCCAATCGACGTTCCCTTGCTCCGCCTTCAGAAACATCGCCCAGTCGGAAACATGGCGAAGCTTAATTCCCTCATACACAAAATGCTTCATCGCATGCATCGTCAGAAACAACGCATTGAAATCCGCCGGCGGTACAAGAAGTTTCGTCCCGGGGACATACGTCATCTCCCCTTTCATCAGTTCGCGGAAATGCCGTTCAAGAGCCTTCCGCTCCCGGTTGCCGCGCACAGGATTGAAGAAACGGTGGTTCTCAACCGTCACCCCGCGATACAGAATATGGGAATGCACATAATAGTCCTCCTTGACCTGAGCGCCATGTGCTGCCATCAGAGAGTCGACACGCGAATGAGCCTCTCCGGAATACAGGTCGATGTCGCCGCACTCGCGATGCTCAGGATGAGGATAGAAAGTCCCAACTGCAAGTCCCTTCAGCACCAGAGCCGGCATACTTTGCTCAGAAAATATCTCGGCGATAGACTTCCCCACCTCAATCTGGCGTGCATAGTTCCGCTCGACAGAATCGGCGCCCAACATCCATCTGATAGCCACCGGCTGCGGGATGTCGAGTCCGGCAGGCTCTCCCCCGGCGCCGTCGTTCAAAGCATCATACACGACCGCCTGTAGCCCCTGCTGCGCTGAAAGCCTCTGCAGAGCCGTCCAGTCGTCCGTGGACAATAAGGAGAAAAGTTCATGCTCAAACGGCTGCCCGGACAGAGCCGTCCGAACAGCCGAAAGAAGTGCCGATTCAATTTTTGTAAGAGTCATACAAGTCATATCTATACCGCCGAAGAAATCACTGCTGATTCAAAGCAACAATGACAGGAAGTCCGGAAGCATCGCTCTTTATCGTGACAACATGCCCGGCTTTAACTTCCTCAAAGATGATGGGATACACCTGATGCCTCTCAGCCCCGCTGTTGTCCATGATGTCGCTGACGTAAACCTCGGCCTTACCCTTGACATAAGCCAAAATTAGCCTGCGGTTCTCCTCTGCCCTGTCTGCCGCATTTGCAAAATCCGCAGGCTCCTCCGCATCTTCAAACGAGACATTCGAATAATCTCCGGGAGCATCAAGCTTTGCCGTAATCGTTTTCCACCACGAAGTCCTCCCGAGATGCGTCCGGATGCTGAATCCTATGATTCTGTGGAGGAAAGCCGTATGTTTCCTGGCGTTATACTGGAGAAAAGCGTATGTTCCCCAGACAAAAAACACTGACGAAGCGATTACAATATAAAGCTGCCAATCAAGCGAGACCTTAAGAACGACGCTGACAGCCCAGACTGCCGTAATGGTTATGCCGATAAGGATTTCACTTGCCGCGGTGATGAAATGGCTTATGCCGACATTTATGAACATGTGGTGAAGGTGTGTCTTGTCCGGACTGAACGGACTTTTCTTATGCACCATGCGCATCGTCATCACACGCAGCGTATCAAACACCGGAACGGACAAAATCGCGAGTGAAAGAGCAATCAGATTCACACCATCGGCAGTCTCGTAATATGCGACCCGGCTCTCTGAACTCAAGATGCAGAGCAGAAACCAGATCATCAGCATTCCAATCACCATAGTGCCGGCATCCCCGATGAACATCCTGGATTTCAATCCGAACACATTGTGGATGAAGAACGGTATCAATGCCCCGACCATCGTGAAAGCGAGTATAGCATTCGGAATGTCCCCGGCCTTGACAAATGCCACTCCAAATAGGACGCAGCAGTTTATGCAAAGACCGCTCGACAATCCATTGACCCCGTCTATCATGTTTATGGCATTGATGATTCCCACACCTGCGAAAACAGTGAGCGGGACAGCAAACCACCATGAAAACGTTCCAATTCCCCACATGCCCTGGAACGTGTCAATGCACATTCCGCTGGAGTATATAAGGCACAGAATCGTGGCGATTTCGATGGAGAAACGCGACTTCGGAGTCAGCCCCATCATATCGTCCATAGCCCCGACATAAAGCATCAGGCTCATCGCTGCCAGCACCGAAAACAGACTGACGCTCGTCTCTCCCGGAGAAACAATCTTATGGAAAGCAGCAGACACAAGCAGCCCCGCCAGCACGCCGAAAAACACGGCAAGTCCGCCGACGACAGGCACAGGACGCCGCTGAAGTTTTCTGGCATCCGGGCAATCCACAAGGTTTTTCCGGAAAGAAATCTTAAGAATCTTGAAATAAATCCAGAATACAGACGCAAGGGCGACGACTGCGCCAAGCACAATCTGCAAAACTACATTTAGTGTCATATCAGTTTAGGTTCAGCGTTTAAGTTCAAAATGAACAGTCTCATAAATATTTGCAATGAACAGCATTATCAGTATCTTTGCACCCGGAACTAAAAATGTAAAAGGTCATTGAACTTTTTCATCAAAGAGCGACTGTCCCTATCAGTTGCTCTTTTTTGTCAATATTCACAGAAGTTAGCATTCTTGCAAGTTTTTCAAAAACTCACAACAACGTTGCATCTGCAAGTCAAAATCAAGTTCATCGCGACTTGTCCGGATGCATCTCGCAGTCATCTCGCGAAATTCTTCATCAGAAAGATCCCGCAAATGGGCTACATTTGCCGACAACGCATCATAATCCCCCGGTGCGCTGACAAATCCGACCTTATGCGACAATATGAAATCGGAAGCTTCGCCGGCACCACAGAAAAGAATCGGCAATCCTTGTGGAAGAAGATCATAAATTTTTGAAGGGACTGCACCCCGGATGCGCCCGGCAAGAGGTACAATGCTCGCATCCATTTCTTTCAGGCAAAGCGGGATCTGTTCTTTCGGGACAAATCCATGAAAAAACACATTGCCGTCAGGATGAGACTCGCACCATGCCTTTATTTCGTCCGCCTGCTTCCCGCCGCCGATTATGTGGAACTCGACATCCAAATCATGGAAAGGAACGGACTTCACTATGCCGGCGACATTCTGGGCGACTCCGAGCATGCCGCAGAACACCAGTTTCATCCGCCCATTTCTTTCCCGACAATCTATGCCGATGTCATATTTCTGAAGATTGCGATACAAAAAGAAACGTCCCTTATTCTGGTATCCTTTTATATGTTCCAGTATCTCATTGCTTTGCCCCAGAACGGCATCACTTTTCCGATACAGATATTTTTCACACCGGTGCATGAACCGCCATGACAGACTCCCCTCTTTCATCACTCCCATGTCCACCGCCGTAGAAGGCCATATATCACTTACGTTCAACGCACATGTCTTTCTATACAGCCCTTTGAAAATGAGCATCGCGCTGACTGCAACGACAAGCGTCGGCGTCTGGATTATGACCGCGTCATATTTCCTGATTCTCTTGACATTGACAGCAAAAAACCAGATCATCACGGCAAATGAAAACATGTTGAGCACCCGGGGTATCGGATTCCGGCTGACCGTCGCATAAATCCAATAGCGGAAAAGGTTCACCCCGTTGTGTATCTCCTTTTTCCTGACATGTCCGCGGTAACCGTCGAGAATCTTTCCTGTCGGATAGTTTGGAAGACTCGTAAGCACATCCACTTCATTGCCTTCCCTTTTGAACCCTTCTGCCATATTGGCCAATCTCGACGGTGCAGCACCGACCTCCGGCCAATAGCGTTCCGAAACTATAAGAATTTTCATATTATCGAATACTTCACATTATGTTCAAATGTGATTTCTATACAATTGGATTCCTGAAAACGATTGTATTCATGAGAAACGAGACATGGTTTGACAGTGACGTCAAATGCCCCGGATATTATAATTTTTCCGGCTGTCGTCAGAACAACTGCCGCTCCCGAATCAAGTTTATCGACTTCAAGCAAAGAGACTTCTGGAGAAAGATGGATTCTGGACACAGCAGTACCGTCAGAAACGCTGTCCTCTACAATAAAACAGTCATCCTTAAGAGAAAAATCACGCCGATGTACAGCACCGGACGGAAAGCGGCATACATCACCATGTACTGTCCCCCGTGCTCCGACTCTGAATCCGCCCCAGACCTCATAAGGGCCCTGACCATCAATCGTCACGGAGTTGTGGGCGAAAGAGGAACGTTCATACTGACGACGTCCAGTCTTATTGTATGTACTTATACCTGTGTCAATTACAAATGGTTGGCCGTCTATTCTCAATTCATAGCTGAACACGTCAGAATGGGTATGGCCAGGCTGATAAGCCGCAGCGATATTTCCTCTGTCGGCAAAAGCCTCATACTTTCCATTCGACAGGTGTACATATCCCGACTCTCCGAGTTCTGCCTTTTCCCATGCTATGCATAATCTTTCCGCATAACCGAAAATTTCGGCAGGAGAGGGCGCGATTCCGTCTGCCGCATCATTGAACAGCGGATAAGTACCATCTGCATAGCACATTGCGGAAAGCCACCCGAGCATAGGAGACACGGCTATTACAAGCTGTTCAACTTCTCCGTCATAACACCATGCCGATGATTTTCCTGCATTGATACAGTCCAGAAGTCTGTCAAGTACAATGCAATGGTACATCGGCGACTGCTCAAAATGTCCTCCGTCAGCAAGGATTTCTTCACCAAGTTCCTTCAACAATTTTTTCAGAATGAGGCCATGATACCTAAAATCATTGAAAAAGAGACTTGCGATATAAAGTGAACACAGATTTTCAAGAAGGTGGTTACCAAGCAGATGGTACTCAATGGATTGTTGAAGATGCCGATACTGTGAGAACAAGCAGTCGCACCGCCTTTTTGTCAGCTGTTCAGGACACCGGCAGAAGAATTTTATCCAATTCTCGATTCTCAAAGACGTGGGATAAGCGTCAAGTCCGATTCCATTGCCGTCCAGTCCGTCAATGAAGCGGTCTACCCAAGACACACATTCCTCTTCTGAAACAGCTTTCTGATTCAGCCAATCGAAATAATTGAGGTTATACGCCCACAACATTCCGTCCGACACGTCACACCAGGAAGAAAAACGTTTGCTGAGATTAAGAAAACAGAATACATCTCTGTCAAGACAAGTTACACGAGGTATAGGTTCAACAATCCACCTGTGAGGCGAGACAGCATCAGGTGCAGCACGATGGACATACTTCGGCTTCCATATTCGGCGTCGGACCTGATAAAAAATCTGAACCGGCTTAAGATGCACAACGGTTCGAAACAGCCGTCCTATGTTTTTCATCACAATACTAAAACAAACTACTTCAGTAGTCCAAAACTATAAGGCAGTATACAATTCCTTTATGGAATCAACTACATCCTCATTCTTCCAACATGAAGAAAGGTTTTTTTCAGATAAAGCCTTGTCCAATGAAACGCTGTCATTGTAATGGAACAGTATCACACATTCCGGTCGATCCACACAATCAGTTGCCAAAACTGTTTTCTTCAGAAACAAGCCCTCTTTGATTGACAATGAGTCTCCATCTGTCACAGTAGCCCGAATGAGGATATCTGAAAGTTCAAGCAGATGATAGAAAGAGTGATTCTCTGTAATAAAAATGACATTCTCGAATGCAGAACCTCCATAATGCGTCGAATATTGGGATGAAGGATCTGACACACAAAGGAAATATCCGGGTCGGCTTCGAAAATATTCGACAAGGAAATGTATTCCATATATTTCATTTCCATCATCAGAAAAAGACATTACAGAAGCATTTGTGGCGACAATGGTAAGGCAATTCTTCTTCGCGGTCTGAATAACCCGCTCGACAGACTCCGGCAAATAGCCTTCCGAAACCGGCGGAATGAATGTCGAGATATATCTGCTGTTTTCATTCAATTTTAGCGCGATGTCGTAACTGTGCTTATTTATCAAAACGGGGCAGTCGCACATTCGGACGCTCAATTTGTCAAAACAATTTTTCATACGCGAGTGGCGGCCGAGATCTCCATGCACAGTCAATATAGTGCGGACACGCAACACCTTACCTAACAGAATATAGAAGAAGCGCAAATATGGATTGGAGGCATGGATATGAAAAACCTCATGCGCACTGATTTCTTTTATCTGCCTTAAGATTGGAACTGACTTATAATCGCAGAAATCAAAAGAATAGCCTTCTCGCTCCAGCCATTGACATAAACGCTGAATATGGATTGTCACACCGCCTATTCCTGCACTTTCTATTGTGGTCCCGAGTATTAAAACTTTATTTTTCATATACTCATGTCCTGCTCATTCTGATAGTACATCCATGCCATTCATCAAATTGTGGAAGAAAACAATTGCGAATACTTCTCTGCACAAACAGACATTGAATACGGCTGGTAAGCAGACTTTGCTGATGCCTCCATTGCTTTCAATATTTTTTCTGTAATATTCATGAATCTTTTCAGAGCCACATACAGAGCATCTTCTGAAAAATCAGAAGCAAGGATACCATTCTCACCATCCTTTATCAAATCAACAATACCGCCTGCCGGTGTACATACGGGGACCGTCCCTACCCCCAATGCCTCAATCAGAGATATTGGAAGCCCTTCATACGATGAACACAGACAAAACGCATCCGATGAAGCCAGATAGTCCAATGCATTAGCCTTTTCGCCAAGAATATGCTGATTGGGAGAAATCAATTTACGTGTTTCATCAAGAACAGCTTCATCACGGACTCCTCCGATATATAAGACAGTGAAATCATACCCCTCTGCGAAAAGACGAGAGGCAACCTTCGCCAATAAAGGCTGCCGTTTCTCCTCACTGAATCTTGCGACATTGGTGATTACTCTCGTAGAAGGAGTTATTTTATATGAATCAATTTCAGCATTGACTGACATGGAAGCCGTAAAGTCATTTGGAATAGAACGGCCATTGAAAATCATAGGAGCTGATATACCGTAATATCGTCTAAAACTCTCACATGATGCGTTTGAAATTGTTATAGGTAAGATCATCCTACACTTAAAACAGAGCATGCGTAGAATAGCACCTAACTTGCCGCCGGCTTCTTTTTCTGCATCACTATGAATCGTCATAAAATACCGGATACCACAGCGTTTAAATAGGACAGAAGGCAACATATAATTTATTGCCCTTAAATGCAGATGCACGATGTCTGGGTTCTCCGATGCAATAACAGATGCGACTTGCATAAACATCCGCAGCGAAAAACCTTTATTTTTACATAATGAAATATGTCTTACTGCTGAAGACAAGTCTGGCAAGTAAAAATTTGACGCGGGACTATTATAATAAGTTAGCAATGTCACCTCGTTGTTCTTTGACAATTCATTGCAAAGGTCGACTGTAAAACGCTCCCCACCTCCTGATGAGAGTTGAGGAATAACTTCCAAAATTTTCATAAACAAAGGCTACCAACAAGAGTATATCGTATAGGAGAAAGCGAACAAATCTGAGAACAAAAATAAAAGCATAGTGATTTTTGTCAATTTATTTCTTTTAGTTGTATACAATATATAAGACAATGTAATGGTCAAAGGGAAACACATCATGTGTAGAGTGCGGTTTGTCACGAATGACGATGTATTCTGCCCCCAAAACAGTAATGCCACATAAAAGAGAAGAAACGAATACTGGAATAGAATCTTGATTTCTTTTGGAGTCTTGAATTTTGCTTTAAATACGAACTCTCTTACGAGTATAAAGAAGCACATAAATCGAGGTGTATAGTCTACCACATATCGAATCATGCCATTGAAGTTTGCTTTGCTCTGCTCTCTTTCAAGATAATTTGTTGCAAATTCCACCGTTTCTTCCGAGAAAAAACTAGTCCCCAACATTTCAAATACGAAAGGAATAATGAATCCTCGAATAACAGGAAACATCACCAACAATACTGCTAATGTCCACTTTTTCAATGGGACAAATGCGAACAATGCAATAAAAGCAAAAAGAGGCAAACTTTTATGAAGATACAACGAAACTACACATCCGACTATTCCCAATATACAAGAAATTATCCGATTGCTGCCAGGTTTAATTATGTAAGATGAAGAAAATAAAAACAAAGCTATTCCCAACGCACCACGAGTTAATGCAAACTGCTGCATCAGAATCATCGGAAAGACAAAGCATAATGTCATCGGGTTAACATCATATCTCTTTGCTGTTCCAATGAACAATAGCATAGCGACTCCCCATATACCACATCGCCAAACATAATAATTGTGAGGTAATACTTTTACCAGCCAATAATAGAAGGGTTCGACATGGGTTCGCTCATTGAAAATGAGCATCTTGTCATACAAAGTATGGTAATGATAAGTATCTGCTTCTGAAAAAGCAAACGTACAGAACAATGTTGCAAAGAAAATCAATACGACATGATTCCCTGAAACGCATTGTTCTCGAAAATATACTTTTTTGTATTTAAGAATCAGAACAAGCCATATTACAAGATTCACTATGGCTAACTGACCACTATATGGATAGACCATTTGTAGTTACAGTCTTTTTAATAATTCAACAATACTAAATAGGAGATATTTCATTTTTCTCTTAAGCGGGATTTTAAGCAATAGCACATCTTTAACTTTCAATTCTGGAAAAGCATCGCACCAATAATGGTATTGTTCTTTACGAAACGTTAATGGTGCCAATTCAATCTTTATATGAAACTGAAGATACTGTATCTCATTATTATATCGGTCAAGACATTTCCTTTTGCGAAGAAAAGACATGATAGATTCATAGTTTTGCACAGACTGCTTATAACGAGATATTAAATGCTCCACTTCATTATTCTGAGAAATAGATGTTTGATTAACATAATAATGATAAAAAGAGTGTGGCAGATAAGCGAAAGATGTCGAATAATAGATCAACTGTGTCATCAAAGCCAAATCTTCACGCATATTTGCCTTTGGCCACATCTCCACATTATCATACAGAGAACGTTTTACCAATTTATTACAGCAAGAGGAGTGAACCCGCCCATCAATAATACTCCCCAATAAGTCGTCCTTTGAACTCGGGATATCTTGCGCCACTCGTTTATCAGACTCATCTGTAGAAATATAGTAATCGCAAATGGTAATATCAACACCTTTTCGTTTTGCAAGATCATACATTGCCTCATACATTTGAGGCTCAATCCAATCATCGCTATCACAATGAATTACAAATTCTCCAGTGCATAATTGTACTCCACGCCGACGAACAGCGGTTTGCCCGCTGTTCGTCGGCATATTAACAATTCTTATATTCGTTTCCGATTTCTCAAGCTTTAACTTACTATTTTCGATTGTTTCCTCAAGTACTTTCATTGAATTATCTGGAGAACAATCATTTATGAAAATTATCTCCAATCCATCCAATGTCTGGTCAAATAAACTCTCCGCACATCTTGCGATATACTTCTCGACTTTATATATAGGGACAATGACACTTACTTTTGGAATTTCCATAGCACTGCTTTTCAAAACTCTTTTATCGGAAACAACAACACATACACAGAATTACCAACAAATGCAAAGTGATAATGCGACTTAAGAAGTTCAGACAACAAGAAAGGATCTATTCGTTTCATAATATTGAGAAAACGCTTACTCTACACATTCAATTACTTTATAACGTTGATTGCCCGAAGAATCTTCCCTACAAGATGCCTTAACTTATGGTATGGAGTATTGTAATAATGTGAGTAAATTCCAGCAATAGAGTGTGAAAAGAAATATCCATAGGCGCCATTGCGCTGTTTTGGCCGCTCTGACGGTCTATAAAGTTGATGGTTAACATTCTTTGCCTCAGACAGTGTCCTTTTTTCATAAAACAGATGAGATTTAATAGCGTCAAACGCGTCTTTACCTGTTTCTGAATTAATGAGCACCAAAGAGCATCCTTTCTTAGGTTCTCCTTCAAAATGGCTTTCACTTCCTATTCCCCAGAAATCAGCAATTGTTATGTCGCTATGTCTAGGTGTCGTTGAAAACATACAATTATAGCAGGAATCTCTACTAATATAAGAGGCAAGAAAATGTCTCATATATACATCATCCTGCGGTGGTATCCGTTGACGGGTACCATCCGTGAGTTTGACGCTTGGTGCATACCCCCAAGCGTTAAACTCACGAAAAGTGAATGAGGATTTGCAAACACTACACCCTTTCTCTTTTTCCAATTTCTCCAGATAATCCTTGAACAACTTATTTGATGGTACACCATGACAGACAATATCTACAAGCAAAAGATTATCATAACTGCGCTTGTTCAAAAAAGAACGGAATGCAGCTACTTGACAAGGTGTACCTGTAAACATTACCTTGCGACCTTGCCGGAGGTCATCCAAAGCTTTGGAATATGATTTTCGTGTATCGCTCTGGACGTATTTCGAGCCCTTCATCGGAGTCAATTCCTGAACAGACTCAGCTCGCTGATGCTGAACTGTTCCGTCTCCGGACATCACCACACCATATACAACACCTCCAGTCCTAATGACAGCTTCTGCCAATGAATAAAACATTCCACCGGAAGAACTTGTCTGCCTTATTCCATCATCAAGATTCCATGCAGCATACACGATCGGTTCACATTTCGGACTTGAAGGCGTCAATATTGGACATGACTTCCTGCACAAACCGCATTCGACACAATGTTCAGTATTGATTACAGGGTAAAGGAAACCTTCGACGCCCTCCGGCATCATAGTGATGCAATGCTTTGGACAAGCATTATAGCAGGCACCACATCCGGTACATTTTTCTGATGAACAAAGTTCAATCATAAACAGATGTTCTTCCTTAAAAAGTTTATACTCTTCACCCGTTCTTCTGATATATAGGCGTCTGCTCTTGAGAAATCTATTTCACTCATTTTCGATAAAGAGGATAGATAGTCTGATTCTGTGACTGAATAATCTTCCAATCCAGCCGACTTTAGAATCTGCGACATTCTATTGTCTGTCAAACCATTATATGCGAGAAACGGTTTATGGAACAACATAGAGAACACGACAGCATGGAAAGAACCGGATATTACTAACTCCGCATCCAATAACAAGCGAAGAAATTCTTTCGGCCCAGAAGCCAGGCTGTGTTTCAACCGCCCGGATGGCGACACAAGACTTTTCACCCATACTTTGGTTGGGAGTTTGTTGGATGACACCACAATCAGTCCTGTTATTTTAGCAATTTTTTCCGCAAGATTGCATATCCCATTATCATAGGACGGACGATAAAGAAAAATATATTTTTCTTTAATTGGATTATATGGTGTCACCAAATTATTCCATTCATCTCTTGGCAGCAACATAGTTGGGTCAACAAGAATATCCGGATGGATTCCTATCACTTTATATACGACATCAGCAGTCCCGGATTCTCTAACACTGATTGCTTTAAATTCGTTCAGAAACTTATTGATCTTATTGTATCTGTCGGTACTTACTTGAGTTCCGCCATGTGGTCCCATGCTTGGAGCATACGCTATTTTACATACATTTTTAAATGGAAGAAAATAACTCCAGTCAAAATCCGCACATGCTGTATTCCATATCTGATCACTACCGGCTATGAGACAATCAAATTTGTTTAAGTAATCTGAAAGTTGTTCTGCTGAAGTAAACTCCTCGGATACATCCATTTCTGATTGTATGAAATACTCAAATAACTTGTACTTCTTCTTTAGCCCAGAAAGAAAAGGCAATCTGCATACATATGCAAGGACTTCTCTTTTATTTCTCGGCAAACAAGTCGGATAACGATATACATTCCGTTGAGCGGGAGTCCTCAGATTAATTATCTCATTTTCAACACCAATTTCTCTCCTCAGAATTTGTTGAAGAGCATAAGCCTGAAGCATGGAGCCATAGTTATGACTCGCATGGAATGTAAAAGTTGCAGTTTTTATCATTTTCCCAGAATTTTCATTTTAAGGCTACACTTTGCGACATTACGTTCTTCCGAATTGAGACCAAGTAAAGCAACTATTGCACAAGTTTGGAACACAATCATAACTATATAAGCGAATAGTACGACTGTTGAAGGTGATGGCATCCGTCTGAATATCAAAACAGGTAAAGGCAAAGAGAATAATGTTACGACTAACACACGGAACATAACTCCCTTTATATACTGCCACGATGGAAAACCAAATATTCCTCTCAGATAGAATATTCGAACAAAATGAAGGACAAGATTTATAACAACTCTTACTGCTAAAACTACGATAGGGCTAAATCCCAATTTAAGCACAAGATATGCAAATGGAACATTCAATGAAATAATTGAGGCCACCAATATCTGATAATTGCGAATCTTTCCTATTGCTTGAACCGAATTCCACAATGGACCGGATAGCGCATCTATCATACTAAATACGATCATCAACTGTGTAAATTGCACGGTATATTCGGGAACATCGTGCAACCATAGCGACAATAATGGTCGAGCATACACAATTACAGGAAGGCCAATTATCAAAATTAGATAGTACGACAATTTTGATGACCTGAAAATCAATTTTATAAATTCATCCCTCTCATCTTTAGCATAAAGCTTAACTAATTGTGGTACGAACGCAGTCTGAAAATTTGTTATGAACTGATTTACAGCTGCATTAACTTGCTGAGCTAATCCCATTGCCGCATTCACAGCAACTCCGCAGAAAATATTCAATATAATATTAATGCCTTGAGTAGCTCCCAAATTAGCCAGACTGCCAAATAGGCTCCACGCTGAAAAACCAAAGATTTCCTTAAATAAATTCTTATCCCAAAACAGATGATAATGACAAGTTGAAAATTTTCTTCGACAGAATTGCCTATATACAATTGATATTGCGACAGGCACTATGAACATCAGCAAGGAATATACTATAAGCTTATCATCATTGGTTAAAAGTAATAAATATACAATTGCAAGTTTCATCAACACTTCCAATATGCTTACATAAGCATAGAATGACATTCTTTCGTATGCAATTATGCTCGCATTATAGGGGACTCGCAATATATTTATGCAACATGTGACAATAGAAAACTGGTATACCCATTGGGCAGCTCTATGCCTCTCTGGAGGAATCTGCATCTGAGTGTTAAGAAACCACAGTCCAACCGTTTCTGATAGCATGACAATCAGTATTGCAATAGCAATATGCACAGTCATACTCATGCTGAAGACACGATTCACTGCATCTGAATCCCCCTTCCCTAACTCATAATTAAGATATCTCTGTGTCGCAGTAGCCATTGCCCCCTGAATGAAGGAGAACAACACTACAACTCCACCGACAACATTATATACTCCAAAATCATCGGCCCCGAGAGTCTCCAAGACGACTCTACTGGTGTACAACGACACCAGCATGACTATTATTGAACGAAAATACAGAGCAAGTGTATTCTTTGCTATTGTCTGATTAACTCCAGCTGGCATTATCTAAAGTCTGTGCACATGTTAATTTTGAACACTTGCTCCGTCTTGTCATTGTCCGTGACAAGAAGAGGTATACTTCCCCTATTCTGTAATTTCTCTAAAACACTTTCATCGGGATGTTTATAAACATCATTTTCACCTGCTGATATTACGCATAACCTTGATGGAGTATATAATTCATCATTGTAGTTATTCTCCGAACCATGATGAGGAACCTGTATAACTCCTATGTAATTCCAAAGTTTCAAATTTTCATAGTACGACTTCAGACCTGTCATCTGATCGGTCACACCTGCGTCATAATCCCCCATATATAAGCACGACGAAGTGCAGAATCGAGGATTTATGTCATTTGCCTTCAAATAGTTTTTTGAGCACTTCCCAGCACAAAAAGCAGGCATTGAGAGTACTGTCATGGAATAACAATTATGCTTTGTGCCGTAGACTTTTTCATAGATATTTTTGATATTTCCCACCCCATTGATACTAACATAATTTTTTACACTTTCAGCAGTACCATATATGTCTTTTCCCAGCTTAATTATGTTTTTCAATGCAGCAATTAACTGAGTATCTTTATTGCTTTTGTAGAAATATGGTATATAGAACCAAACATTATTCAAGGCAATTCTTGAACCTGAAGAATAAGAAATTATTGTTTCTATATCTTCAGTATTATAGTTTTGTTCCTCAGCGCCCCCCTTTATTTCGTCGGTTTCCACTTGTATAACGGGAATATCACCAATATTCTCACCCTGAGATTGAACAAGCGAGTCAATTAAGGTTGGTTTAGAGTCCTTATCCAACTCGTTGTATGAGATGATTGACTCTACAAGAATTGACAAAGATAACTTCGGAATAAACATTTTCTTAACCTTACATCTTTCCAGCAAATGTTCAACCCCATTTATATGGTCTGTATGGAAATGTGAGATAAACAGTGCAGTTATCTCTGTTCCTGGGGCGAATTCTTTATCTATAGCATTGTTAATCTTTAATTTGAAACAAGATGGACTAAAACCAGTCTTAGCTGTTTCAAAACAGCCACAGTCATATACAATATTACTTTCTTGCCCACCACAAACGAGATGTTCTGTGTAAAACGCCCCATGCCCGACAGCGTGGAACTTTCGTTTCATCATGCTATATTGAATCATTTTGCTTAGTTTCAACTCACCTTACTATCATCCTGGTTTTCAGTGTTTTTTATGGCATTATTGACACGCCTATAAACATATGAAGTCTGTTTACGATATGAACAGCAAAAAAGAACAAGTAAGAGAAGTAAAATAATAGCAGTCTTGCATTGACAACAACAATTCTGCACCCAAGCGCAGTTATTCTCTATAGCCTTGAATATAAGGGCAAAAATGGTCAATACACCCAAAGATATATACGATCTGAATACATTATTTTCTGTACTAAGGGTTTCTATCTTTGGGTCAGCTTTTTCTGCCCTCATAAAATCTTCATATGGTACAAATTTCAAAAATCCACATTTCTTCAGGAGTGATTCTACAACCAATGATCCAAAACGATTATTCACCATTCCAACGAAGTAGAATACGATACCTTGAAGGAACCAATCATCCAGAAATAGCATATCATATCCTATGAGGTACGTTAGGATAATGCACAGAACCGTCCCAGGAAATATATTGGTCAACAAGTTGTACTGCGACAATTTTTCAAGAATGAATTTCACGGCATCCATGGCTAGGCATTGTTTTTAGAAATACTCCCCAAATAGTGCATGCCATTATAGGAGGAATCGCATCTTCTCTTCGTCATGCCATCCGCCTTGGTATAATTGCTATTGGACACGAAAATATCAATGTATTCGGAACTGACATCAAACAATATGTCACCAGCACTGTTTTGAGTTATCGTATTCTGACCTTTGTAGTAGTCAAGATCCTCACTTGAGGCTTCGCCAACGATTACAATTTGCGGAGAAAGCTTCTCCATCAAAGAAGATGGTATGTGACCACTTTTTCGTCCATGATGCGGTGCGAAGACAATAGTAGCATGCTCATTATCAACAACTTTATCAAATTCTTTCTGCATTTCTGTTTCCATGTCGCCCATCCATAGGAATGAGAACACTCCACAACTATATTTTATAACAGGAGAGATATTATTTGGACTATTTCCCTCTGCGGCTTCTTCCAGAGCTGCCTTATATTTTTGATTGCTTGTTATTGGCCATAAACATGACAGACCAGAATGTTTCCGTTCTTCATTAGATACGTTCATCCATCTGCGACTACACCCTTTTTCAAGTTCAAAACTTTTCTTGATATCGTCACGTAACTCCCTATATCTTACAAAGTCTTTGGACTCTTCACCAGTCTTAGTCGTTTTATTATCAACTCTGTAGAAATTCAATATACTGAATTCATCATCAAATTCCTTTAAGCCCGAAATATGATCGTCATCAGGATGAGTCGATATAAATCTGTGGATTCCTTTCTTTGACATTTCGCGACGTAACTCTGAAAGGATACTCGCCTTCGCAGCTTTGGAATCGTCATCATAATCCAAGCAACAATCTATTATCGTGAAGTTGTCACTGTTATGACTAATGTAAAACATGTCACCGTCGCCAACAGAAAAACTCTTAACCTTACTCATATCATCAGACAATTACAACAAACATCAAAAATACACTACAAAAGGTCTATATATGATATACCCCATCCAAAGGACAGATGTTGAAACAGTCGAGAATCACCTTGCCTTTCAGTTTGTCCCAGTTCTGCTTTATGTGGTCGTGTTTCACCATGATGACCACCATGTCAATATCCTTCAGGAACCCGTCGAAGTCGGAGAATTGGTTTTCCGCTATCTTGTGGTCTTCGAGGAACGGGTCGTAGCATTTGAGCGGACGCGCGAGATGACGCTCCTGGGCCTCAAGCAGCTGAAGTGTCGGAGACTCACGGAAATCGTCCACATTCTCCTTATATGTCAGGCCATAAAGACCCACACGACGGTTGTCAGTGATTCCATTCTCTTTCATAATCTCATAAATCCGGTTCAGTACGAATGTCGGCTGGCTGTCATTTGTCTTCATCGACTCGTCGATTACCTTGGCAAGTTGAGGATAGTCGCCCACAAGGAACCACGGATCTACTGAGATGCAGTGGCCTCCGACTCCCGGACCAGGCTGGAGGATGTTTACACGAGGATGCATGTTGCAAATCTTGATGATCTCATACACATCCATGTTGTCGTGGCGACATATACGTGAAAGTTCGTTCGCAAAGGCGATGTTCACTGCACGGAAGGTATTCTCAACGACTTTCGTCATTTCTGCGGAACGTATGTCCGTGACGACAATCTCTCCCTGACAGAAACTTGCGTAATACTGCTTAACCTTTTCTCCAATTTCCTTCGAGTCGGCGCCGATTGTGCGGTTGTTATGGAGAAGCTCATAGACCATGTTTCCAGGGATTATACGCTCAGGTGCATGGACAAGATGGATATCCTCCCCTATTTTGAATCCGTTTTCCTCGATTACCGGACGCACGAACTTGTCAATTGTTCCTGGACTTACTGTGGACTCTATCACGACTGTCGCACCCTTAGGGCAGACACGCATCACATCTTTTACAGCCTCTACGACATAGCAGGCGTCCACTTTTTTCGAGAACTTGTCATACGGAGTCGGCACAGACACTATGTACATGTCAGTCTTCTGGTATTCAGTCGTGAATTTTATCCCGGCTTTCAGAGCATCACGGAAAAGTTCGTCAAGCCCTTTTTCCTTGAATGTCGTGTGGCCGGCATTGAGGGTCGACACGAGTTTGGCGTTGTAGTCTGTTCCTATGACTTCCACACCGTGCGAAGCCATCATCAGAGCCGTCGGAAGTCCGATGTAGCCCAGTCCAATTACATTGATCATATCGTTATGCTTTATTATATTTCGAATCTTTCAACTGTTTTCCCGGCCAGTATCCCCGCTATTCTGCGGCAGGCTTTTCCGTCACCGTATGGGTTCACGGCCTTCGACATCCGCTCGTACGCGGCAGAATCGTCGAGAAGCGTGCTGACCTCTTCAACAATTTTATTGTAGTCCGTCCCTACGAGGTGTACCGTACCGCTCGCCAATGCTTCCGGACGCTCGGTAGTATCGCGCATGACGAGTACAGGTTTCCCGAGACCCGGAGCCTCTTCCTGAATCCCACCGGAATCAGTGAGGACTATGTTTGCCTTGCTCATCAAGTGCACGAACTCAAGGTACTGGAGAGGTTCGATGAAGAAGAAATTCGGACGAGTGAGGTCCGCGCCGAAAACTTCATGAATAGGCTTGCGGACGTTGGGATTGAGATGCATAGGATAGACGAAATCCACTTCCGGATATTTTTCCGAAAGATCCTTCATCGCTGTCACCATACGGATGAATCCATCGCCGAAATTTTCACGACGATGCCCAGTGATGAGGACGAGTTTTTTCCCGCCGGCAAGACGCCCCATGTCATATCCCGCAGCAGCAAGTATCTTCTCCTGTTCTTCAGCAAGTTTTGAGTCATTTCTGAGTTTCTCAACAACTATGTGAAGCGCGTCAATCACCGTATTGCCTGTGACATAGACCTTTCCATGAACCTTTTCCTCAAGCAGATTCTTCTCGGAAAGAGGTGTTGGAGAAAAATTCCATGTAGCAATGCGCCCGGTAATCTGACGGTTCATTTCCTCCGGCCAAGGGCTATAAATGTTATGCGTGCGAAGCCCTGCCTCAACGTGGCCGACCGGAATCTGGGCATAGAATGCGGCAAGCGCTCCTGCCATTGAGGTGGTGGTGTCTCCATGAACTAGGACAACATCAGGCCGACACTCCTTGAACACATCACGGAGCCCCGTAAGAACACGTGCTGTCACATCCGTCAAATCCTGCCCCTGCTTCATTATGTTCAAATCGAAATTGGGTTTCACATTGAATATCTGAAGCACTTGATCAAGCATCTCGCGGTGCTGACCGGTGACGCAGACTATGGTTTCAAATTCATCAGGGCGTTTCTGGAACTCCTTGACGAGAGGGCACATCTTGATTGCCTCCGGACGAGTTCCGAAGACCAGCATTACTTTTTTCATGTTTATTTGCATTTTTGACGTCATTCGCTTCTATGAAAGTGATATGAACCTTATGTGTGGTAATGAACGCTACTGATGGAAAAACAACTACCCAATCTTCTCATACTCAAACCCGGCGGAGAGGACTTCGTCGCGGTCGAAGATGTTGCGGCCGTCAAGAAGCAGGGGTGTGCGCATTAGGGCGTGCATGCGTGGAAAGTCAGGGAGACGGAACTCCTTCCATTCGGTGACGAGGAGAAGGGCGTCGGAGTTCTGCAGGGCGGTGTACTTGTCGGGGGCGAAGGTGAGGTCGGAGCCGAATATGCGGCGACATTCGTCCATTGCTGCGGGGTCGTAGACAGAAACGGAGGCTCCAGAGTCGAGAAGCCTGCGGATGATGACCATTGCCGGGGCTTCGCGGATGTCGTCCGTTTCCGGCTTGAAAGCGATGCCCCAGAGGGTTATCTTCTTGCCGTTCAGATTGCTCCCGAAACGTCTGACAAGTTTGTCGAACAGGATTTGCTTCTGCCTCTGGTTGACATCCTCCACAGCCTTGAGGACGCGCATCTCATAGCCGTACCGCTCGGCAGTGCTCACGAGAGCCTTCACGTCTTTTGGGAAACAACTACCACCGTAGCCACAGCCGGCGTAAAGGAACTTGTTGCCTATGCGAGTGTCGGAGCCGACTCCCTTGCGAACCTTGTTGAAATCCGCACCGACGAGTTCACAGAGGTTCGCGATGTCGTTCATGAATGAAATGCGGGTTGCAAGCATCGCGTTGGAGGCATATTTTATCATCTCGGAAGAGGCAATGTCCGTAATCTGGATGCGGTCGTTCACAACGATGAAAGGCTTGTAGAGACGCCGCATTATCTTTTCAGCCCGCTCATTCTCAACCCCGATTACAACCCTGTCAGGACTCATGAAGTCCTTTATAGCGGCCCCCTCCTTAAGAAATTCAGGGTTATTGGCTATATCGAAGTCTATTGTAGCTCCGCGTCTTGAGAGTGCATCTGCTATGAGCGACTTCACCTTGAAGGACGTGCCTACCGGGACGGTGGACTTCGTGACCACAACGGTATAATGGTCAAGCGTCTCCCCTATCTCTGCAGCGACGTCAAAGACATAGTGAAGGTCGGCCGATCCGTCTTCGCGTGACGGCGTGCCGACTGCAATGAAGACGACCTCGGAGTTACGGAGAGAATCCGGCAGGGACGTCGAGAAATGAAGACGCCCGCATTCCATGTTTTTGCGAATCAGTTCGTCCAGTCCGGGTTCGTAGATGGGAACAACACCACTGCGCAGAGCATCAATCTTTGCCGCGTCCACGTCAACGCAGGTCACGTCTATGCCCATTTCCGCGAAGCAGGTTCCCGAGACAAGTCCCACATAACCGGTTCCTATAACTGTGATTTTCATTGAATTGGCTTGTAAAAGTTCTCCTGACTTTGTCAGACGTGGCAATTGACATCCATTTCTCCCAATTTGCGGGAGCGCCACAGGTGATATTCTCCTGAGTTGAGTTTATTAACATAAAGGACGATATGCTCTGGAGAGACCGCCCTGGCTGAATGTTTCCCTACGATCTTGCTGAGCGAGTCGTCTGAGACGGACACCATCAGCACCGGAGAAGGGCAGCCTTGAAAATTCAGGACTGTTGTGCCGGCATCCGGAAAAATGGCGCTGAGCTGAAACGCTGAGCGGTCGAAGGCGAGCCACCAGTTACCGAAAGAATAGAGGTGGACGGCGTTTTCGTTGGTCACTTCGCGGGCGACGATGCTGCGATGGTTTGCAATGAGAAACTGCCTCAGACGAGCCCATGATGTTTCGCCGGAAGCAATGGTACGGCTCCCAGCGGGCTGATTTGCGGATGAAATCATTTCGCGGGAGACTTTGCATGACAGGACTTTGATTCCTGCCTGCCAATAAACTGGATATATTCTGGCTGAACCTCTACACCGGCTGTGATGAAGTTCGGGAGTTCGACAATGAGACGGCGGATGCGAGAGCCTCGGATTTTGAGGAGATTCCCTTCGTAGCCGTTGAGTGGACCGCCGATGATGCGAACTGCACGGCCGCACATGGCCTCGGTGACCTCACCGGGCAGGAAATATTTCGGATTCTCGGAAGAGCTGACTGCCCGGATGAAGCGGGTCATGTCATCCTCCGGGATGATAAGCGGTTTACAATACCCCCCCCTACTGAAACGAAATTGCAAAGTATTGATTCTTTGCACGATAGGCTCGATTAACAAAAGTGAAGCATGAACAAAGAGCAGATCCTGCATCACGGGGACCAGGATGCGTTCGCGCCGGCCGCCTTTTGTTGAAAGCGTCCATTTCATTGGAGTGAAGACTTCAAGGTTTTCGCCCGAAAGCTGCTTGTATGCCGGAAGGGTGGCGTTGGGACGCTTCAAATCCCGCAGTGCATACCATCGGACATCGGTGGGAGCTTCACTATTTCTTGGGGAGGATTCCGCTGTGATTTTCATAGGAATAACGCCTACTAGTCCTGCAAGATTTGACACAGAGGTGAGAATCAAGCAGTTGCAAGCTTTCTATATCTTTCAGACAATAGAACCGGCACATAGGACTACAAAGGTAGCAACAATTTGTTCAATGTCAAAAATAAAGTGTGGTTAAGGAAAAACCAACAAAAAAGGGTAAGCTATATACATCGCACCGCTACAACCTCCTGCTCTTGCTGCCTTCCGGCCCTGGGAGAATTTAGAGGGAGCTGGTCGTGTATGACTTACCCAAGTGCAAAGGTAGTCATTTCTTGCGGAACGGCAAGCAATGACTTGACTAAATTTTCAAAAGTTTCCGAAAAACCCGCCTCGAACGATCTGCCGAGGCTCTGTTATTTCGCCTCCAGACTGTCAAAGATGAACGGGAGGACGCACTCCACGCGGTCGAACTTGTAGATGGTCTTGCTTCCGACGAGTATTATCGACATCGGTCTCCCGCCCTTGGTCTGGTACTCTGCCATCACCTGCCTGCATTGTCCGCATGGTGTCGCCGGCTCCTCGCACAGCACTCCGCCCTGGCTGGCCGCAATCGCAATCGCAGTCATTGCCTTGTCCGGGTAATGTGCATTGGCATAGAACATTGCAGTTCTTTCCGCACACAGTCCAGACGGATAGGCGGCGTTTTCCTGATTGGCTCCGGTCACAATCGTGCCGTCCGACATACGCACCGCCGCGCCGACATTGAACTTGGAGTATGGAGCGTATGAACCACTGATTGCCTGCACCGCAGCCTCCGCAAGTTCCCGGTCCTCGGCGGACAATTCTTCAACCGAGCCGTACCGTTCGTATGTTATTTCCAGAACATTCTTTGTCATAAACTATGCGATTTTTGTAACTTTGCACAGCGCAAAGTGTGCAAATATATAAAATAAAATCAAAACGTGCAGATTACACGACATTTTTCTTTCAATATGAAAGCGTTCTGCACGGATTAGTACAAAATAGAAGTGGATATATGAAAATATGCATCGGATTGTCAGGAGGTGTGGACTCAAGCGTCGCAGCGCTTCTGCTGAAAAAACAGGGATATGACGTCTTCGGGCTGTTCATGCAGAACTGGCACGATGCCTCGACGACCCTGCACGGCGAATGCGAGTGGGAGGAGGACCGCTTTGTTGCGGAGATGGTGGCGAGAAAAATAGGGATTCCGTTCTATTTTGTGGATTTGAGTAAGGTCTACCGGGAAAGGGTCGTGGACTATATGTTCGACGAGTATGCGAAAGGTCGCACACCCAATCCTGATGTGCTGTGCAACAGGGAGATAAAGTTCGCCGCATTCTGGGAAACCGCAAAAAAACTGGGCGCTGACATGGTCGCCACAGGGCATTACTGCCGCAAGGACACACTGAAGGATGCAAACGGAAATGAAGTTCTTGTGGCGAAGACGTGGGGGCTGAACTCCGATGGAAAACCCGCAGACGGGAGTGAACTCACACCTATATATAGAATATTCGAAGGCAGCGACCACAACAAGGACCAGAGCTATTTTCTCTGCCAACTGACCCAGGAGCAGCTTTCGACCGCTCTCTTCCCCATCGGGGACATCGACAAACCGGAGGTGCGCCGTATTGCACACGAAGCGGATTTGCCTTCAGCTGACAAAAAAGATTCGCAGGGAATATGTTTCGTGGGCAAGGTGGACCTGCCGACTTTCCTGAAGCAGAAGTTGGAGCCTAAAGAGGGAAATGTCGTGGAGGTGTTCGATGCATATTACGAGCAAAATGCTCAATATCATAGAATTGAATCCATTCTCACTTCTCTTCTTCCGGCCGGCAGTACGGAGCCTGCGAAGATGATTTCCGACTATGTGAGTGAAACGAAAACGTCCGCGACAGACAAGAACGGCAGAATGGCTGCGACGACGGAGGGCGGAGATGCCGGCAAGACGAATATATGCCCTTGGGATTTGAGCAAACTTGAGACGCTCAGCGATGAGGATTGGGAAATAATCTCGCGAAGCATTGACTATTCGGACATTCATTTCGAGACGGAAGTCTACCGCAGCGGGAAAAAGCATGTGAAAAAGACGCGGTGGAAGGAGAACCCGCTCGCAAAGATTGTCGGGACACACGACGGGGCTCAGTTTTACACCATCGGGCAGCGCAAGGGGCTGAACATCGGCGGCCATAGTGATTCGATTTTCGTGATTGGGACCGACATTGAGAACAACATAATATATGTAGGCGAAGGACATCGCCACAAGGGACTTTCACGTAGTTGTCTTCGGATTCCGGCAGAAGAACTGCACTGGATTCGGGAAGACTTGAGGATGACGCCAGGGGAAGTCCGACGATACCGGGTGAGGATTCGCTACCGGCAGCCGCTGCAGGATGCGACGCTCGTGATGAGGGAGAAGGCGATGTATGTGCTTTTCGACCAGCCTCAGAGAGGGATTACTCCGGGACAGTTTGCGGTGTGGTATGCCCCTGACGATGAGATGCTTGGCAGCGGGGTGATTTGAGCGGCTTTTGGGTCTCTCCAAAATCCATCTCAAATCGCTCAGCTTTTATGCTGTAATATTGATACATATTGATACATATTGACATACAATAAATTACAATACAATTACAACTAAAATGAAAAAATTTTTGACAATGATGATTCCGGTCATTGCTTTATGTTCCTGTGGTCAACGGGAGGGCGCTGTGCCCGGGATTGACCTTGCAGACCTCGACGAGAGCGTTTCTCCAAAAGTTGATTTCTACCAATATGCCACGGGCGGGTGGCAGAAGAGCCATCCTCTGAAGCCCGAATATGCCCGTTACGGAGCGTTCGACATCCTCGGCGAAAACAACGAGAAAAGGCTGAACGATCTGTTCCAGTCTATGAGTTCACTCAAGGCTGAACACGGAAGCGTGGAACAGAAGATTTCCGACCTCTACAAGATGGGGCTGGATTCACTGCGCAGGAACGAAGAGGGCGCGGCTCCGCTGAAACCTTACATCGATGAAGTGCTGGCAATTTCAGACAAAGATGCCCTGGTGCGCGAAATTGCCGCAATGCACCTCGCTTCCGACAGTCCGTTCTTCGGGACGTATGTAATGGCTGACATGATCGACAGTGATAGTAACATCCTCTATATGAGCCAGTCAGGGCTCGGAATGGGCGATCGCGACTACTACGTGAAGGGGTGTGACCCGAAGCTTAAGGCAGGCTACCTCGAATTTCTTACCAAAGTTCTCAAACTCGCGGGAATTGACAATGCCGATGGACGGGCAGCCGACGCGATGAAGATAGAGGAGGCGCTTGCCGAAAATTCCTGGACGAGTGTCGAATGCCGTGACATGGAGCGGCAGTACAATCCGACAACATTTGCGGAGCTTGCCGCAACCTATCCGAACCTTTCTCTCGGCAGCTATTTCGAGGCGCTCGGAGTGAAGAGCGATGGCAAGATTGTCGTGACCCAACCGTCATTCTTCAAGGCACTTGATGAAATGTTCGCGTCCGAGAATGTCGAGTCGCTTAAAAACTATCTGCTCGCCCAACTGGTTCAAGGTGCCTGCGGCGCGCTGAGCGATGACTTCTACAATGCCAACTTCGACTTCTTCTCCCGTCAGATGGCCGGAGTGCAACAGCAGAAACCCCGCTGGAAGAGGGCCATGTCCGTTCCTAATTCTCTGCTTTCAGAGGCCGTGGGCGAGATGTATGTGGCGAAATATTTCCCTGCAAAGGACAAAGAAAGAATGGCTAAAATGGTAGCGAACATTCAGACCGCCCTTGCAGAGCACATCGACTCTCTCGACTGGATGAGCGATGCCACCAAGGCAAAGGCTCACGAGAAACTGAATGCCTTCACCGTAAAAATAGGCTATCCGGACAAGTGGAAGGATTATTCCACGCTCGACGTCGACCCTACTGCAAGCTACTACGAGAACATCCGCAAGGCCGCTCTCTGGAGTGTGCAGGACAACTTGACTCGCCTCGGAAAGCCGGTGGACAAGGCTGAGTGGCTGATGAGTCCGCAGACGGTGAATGCCTATTACAACCCGTCGACCAACGAAATCTGCTTCCCGGCTGCGATTCTTCAGCCACCGTTCTACAATCCGGACGCTGACGATGCAGTTAACTACGGCGCCATCGGCGTTGTCATCAGCCACGAAATGACCCACGGATTTGACGACCAAGGACGCCTATTCGACAAGGACGGGAACATGGCCGACTGGTGGACTGCCGAAGATGCCTTGGCTTTCAAGGCGAAGACCGCAGTGCTCGTGAAGCAGTTTGATGAGGTGGAGGTTCTGCCTGGCGTTCATGCAAACGGAGCACTTTCGCTCGGAGAGAACATCGCTGACCACGGTGGACTCCGCATTTCCTACACAGCACTCCAGAACTCGTTCAATGGACATCATCCGGCTCCAATTGACGGATTCAGTGCCGAGCAGAGGTTCTACCTCGCATACGCGAAGGTCTGGGCTGACAACATTACAGATGAGGAGATTGCCCGTCGCACCAAGTTGGACGTACATTCGCTCGGGCGCAACCGCGTGAATGTGACGCTGCGCAACCTCGACACATTCTTCGATGCCTTCGGAATTGCTGACGGAGATCCTATGTGGCGGCCTGTGTCAGAACGTGTCATCATCTGGTAATACATACGGGGCGAAGAAACGGCGGGCT
>ENA-OUQC01000466-OUQC01000466.1-human-gut-metagenome-genome-assembly--contig:-NODE-466-length-28862-cov-3.498282_pt1 | contig 28862 bp, 27 predicted proteins | sample MGYA00237942_ERZ548815 | MGnify/ENA primary metagenome ERZ548815 (study PRJEB26490, sample SAMN05194722) | human gut metagenome | biome: terrestrial biome; feature: human-associated habitat; material... | reverse complement strand
CTGGCAGATGATCCGCAGGCGGCCGGACTGCATGTTCTATTTCTTCACCAAGCGAATTGACCGCCTGGCGGAATGTCTGCCCGGCGATTGGGGCGACGGGTATGAAAATGTCATCATCGGCTGCACGGTAGAAAATCAGGAGCGGGCAGATTTCCGGCTTCCTATCTTTTTAGCGCTTCCCATCCGTCACCGCACCATCATCGCCGCCCCGCTGCTCACCGCTCTGGAGCTGCGGCCCTATCTTGACCCGGATAAAATCGAGGAGCTGAGCGTCAGCGGAGAATCCGGCCGGGAGGCCAGGCCCTGCCGCTATGAATGGATCCTCTCCCTGCGGCAGCAATGCACGGAGGCTGGGATCGCCTTTCAGTTTCATCAAACCGGCGCGCATTTTATCAAGGACGGGAAAGCCTACTTCGTCCCCCGCCATCAGCAGATCGCCCAGGCGAGGAAGGCCGGGATCGACTACAAGATCACGGACGGCGACCTTCCCTCGGGCGCTCTGGACACGTTCCGCAGCCAATTGCCGCCCTCAGAGCAGATGTCGCTGTTTTAACCTTCCGGTGACTGCCGGACCTCCTGCGCTGGCGCTGTCGAATTTGTCATTCGCGGAGTTCCCGTCCAGCTTAGCATCTTTTTTCTTCGTCTGCAACCACGATCTAAGATCGCATTGAACTTTCGGCTTTTTCAACAATAAAATTCCAGTTTTTTGTTCAACACGCCAAATGTCATCCATTCCCCGCGTTTCCAGCAAAAGAGCCTGAGCCGGGTGGGTCAATATCCGGCTCAGGCGGGCGATATAAACGCACCGCTCTGCGGTGATCGATTTTGGTCTGCCGCTTTCAGCACATTGCCTCGGTGGACAGTGACCGTCGGCACGCTGCACAATTAAGCCATGGCCCAAGCAGGTATCGCTACGTGTCTGTACCATGCAGGATACCGCCGCGTCATGAAATGAACCCTAAAAAAGCTGTAAGGATTTTATGAATTGATACGCGACCGCAGCACTCTATTCAGGCACAATCAGTCGCTGTCATAAAATCCAGGCAATCTCCGCATTCAAGCAGTAACACTTTTGTTATTCATACATTTCAAGCTCATTTTGACTTGCCGGGTAAAATAAGTACAGGATGGAGGGGTGAGCCATGCGTATTCTGATCGCAGAAGATGAAGTGACCATTGCTCGCGCGCTGAAGGTCATGCTGGAAAAGAATAAATACGCCGTAGATATGGTGCACAACGGCAATGACGCGCTGGACTATATCCAGGCGACCACCTATGACGCGCTGGTGCTGGATATCATGATGCCGGGAAAGGATGGGATCGAGGTGCTGAAAGCGGTGCGCGCAGCGGGCATCACCACCCCCGCCCTCTTTCTGACAGCAAAGGCGGAGGTCGCCGACCGGGTCGCCGGATTGGATGCCGGGGCAGATGATTATCTCCCAAAGCCATTCGCCTCAAGCGAGTTCCTTGCCCGGGTCCGTGCGCTGGTGCGGCGCAGCAACGCCTACGCTTCATCCGTGCTCCGCTTCGGGAACGCCGCGCTGGATTGCGGCCAGTACATTCTCCGGGCTTCCCTGGACGAGATTCGGCTGAACAACAAGGAATACCAGCTTGCGGAGCTGTTTATGCGGCACCCGCACCAGGTCTTTTCCTCGGAGCATCTGATGGAAAAGGTCTGGGGGCTGGACGCGGAGGCCGAGATCGACGTGGTCTGGACCTACATCGGATTCTTAAGGAAAAAGCTCAAGCAGATTGGTGCGAATATTGAGCTTCGGACGATCCGCGGCGCCGGCTACGCACTGGAGGAGACGGGATGCTGAAGAAAATGCGCTGGCGCTTTATTGGAGCGGCAATGGCCGCCTTCGCCGCTGTGATCCTGACGCTGCTGTGCTTTGTAAACCTTTGGAACTATCACAGCATGACCCGTCAGCAGGATGCGACTCTTGTGCGTCTTTTGGAAGTGGACCAGAAAAATGCAGGTGTTCCCGCCGGGCGGACTGTTCCTCCCTTTGACAGCATGGACCGCTTCTCGCCGGAGGTGCCCTATATGATCCGCTTTTTCTCCGTACACCTGGGGAAGGATCGTGCGGTGACAGGCGTCAATCAAGACTATATTGCATCCGTTTCCGAAGCAGACGCGGCAGCCTACGCGGAAACAGTGCTCGCCCACGGAAAAATACGAGGCTATGAAAGCGGCTACCGCTACCTGGTCAGCAGCAAAGATGACGAAACGGTGGTCCTGTTTCTGAATTCCGAGCGGGAGCTGCAAATGATGAAGTCGCTGCTTTGGATCACGCTGGCGATTGCGGGCTCCTGTCTTGTGGTCGTGTTTGGGCTGGTCGTTCTCTTTTCCCGACGCGCGATCATGCCATACATCAAAAACATGGAGGCGCAGAAACAGTTTATCACCAACGCCAGCCATGAGCTGAAAACGCCGCTGACCGCCATCTCCACCAGTGCGGACGTGCTTGAAATGGAGCGCAGCGATAATGAATGGGTGCGCAGCATCCAGACGCAGGCGGGGCGGCTGTCAAAGCTCATCACCAACCTTGTCACGCTCTCCCGGTTGGATGAAGAGGATCCGTTCCCGGTGCGCACGGAATTCTCCCTCAGCGACGCGCTCTGGGAAATCGGCGAGCCGTTTGTTTCCCTGGCGCAAGCAAAGGGGAAGCATTACACGCAGGACATTGCAGACGGGCTGACCACAAGCGGCGACCGGGCGGCAATTCAGCAGACAATTTCCATTCTGCTGGACAACGCGCTCAAGTATTCTCCTGACGGAGGCAGCATTTCCCTGACCGCCCGGCACAGCGGAAAAAGAACAGAGATCACCGTATCGAACACCATGGCCGCGGCGCAGCGCATTGATACGGCTCGATTGTTCGACCGCTTTTACCGGGCAGATGAATCCCACTCGAACGTCGTGAACGGAACCGGCATCGGCCTCTCCATTGCGAAGGCAACGGTACAGGCCCACGGCGGAAAGATATGGGCGCGCCAAAGCGGCGATCAAATTGTTTTTCGGATATTGCTGTAAAATAGGGCTGACGGCGGAGGACCATTTCTTTCAAATGGTTCTCCATTTTTATGCCGTTTTCAGGTTCATTTCAAGTTCATCCGCTACGATTTTCGGGATGCCTGACACGATCAGGGCAAGGAGGTATAGCAGATGATTCAGGTTTCGCACCTAACCAAGTACTATGGCGACTTTCTGGCGGTGAATGACCTGTCCTTTGAAATTCAGGACGGGCACGTTTACGGCTTTCTCGGGCCGAACGGCGCGGGGAAATCGACCACGATGAACATCATGACCGGGTGCCTTTCCCCAACGGACGGCACCGTCAAAATCAGCGGCTTTGATATTCTGAAGCAGCCGGAGCAGGCCAAACGGCTGATCGGGTATCTCCCGGAGCAGCCGCCGCTGTATCCAAACGAAACGCCGCAGGAATATCTGACCTTTGTCGGTGAGGCAAAGGGCCTGCGCGGGAAAGCATTGCGGGAGGAAATTGACAGTGCTGTTCAGAGCGCAGGCATCGTACATGTCCGCGAGCGGCTGATTGGCACGCTCTCCAAGGGCTACCGGCAGCGTGTCGGGATCGCCCAGGCGCTTTTGGGCAGCCCTCAGGTCATCATTCTGGACGAGCCCACTGTCGGCCTTGACCCCATTCAAATCATCGAGATCCGCGACTTCATCAAGGAGCTGGGCAAAAACCATACGGTGATCCTCAGCTCCCACATCCTGTCCGAGGTACAGGCCGTGTGTGAGCAGGTACTCATCATCTCCAAGGGCAGGCTCGTTGCGTTCGACACGCCGGAAAATCTGGAAAAGGTACTGCTCACGTCCGGCGGGATAACCTTTCAGGTGGAAGCCGGTGAAAAGGAGGCAGAAGGCATCCTTGCGCAGACAGACGGGCTTTCCGGCTGGAAAATACAAGAGGCAGGCGGCATATGCAGCGTGACGGCTGACCTCGCGGATGGGCAGGATGCCAAAACCGTCTGCGGCAAACTGACGATGGCGTTTGCGGCAAAGGGGATGCCGATCCTTGAGATGCGGACGAAGAAAGCGAATCTTGAGGACGTGTTCCTCGAGCTCACGGAATCCGACGCAGCGGAAAAGGCGCCGGACGCGGCAGAGGTCGAATCAGGAAAGGAGGCGACGGAACAATGACTGCTGTTCTGAAACATGAGCTGCGCAGCGCATTTAATACACTGACGATTTACCTGTTCTGCGCGGCGTTGCTGTGCTTTGTGGGCGTGGGTGCGATGATCTATAACATCCAAGCATCCGTTGCCAACTTTGAGTATTTTTTAAATTTCGTTTCCATCGGGCTGGTAGTGATCGTCCCGATTTTGACCATGCGTTCCTTCGCGGAAGAGCGCAAGCAGAAAACCGACCAGCTTCTTTATTCTCTGCCGCTGAAAACGTGGCAGGTCGTAGGCGGTAAATACCTTGCGCTGGTCGTGATGTTTCTGGTGCCCATGGCCATCATCTGCATCTACCCCTTTGTCTTCTCCATGTACGGCGAGGTGTACCTGCCCAGCGCGTATGGCGCCATGTTTGCATTCTTCACCATGGGCGCGGCGCTGACCGCCATTGGAATGTTCATTTCGTCGCTGACTGACAACCAGGGTTTTGCGGCGGGCATCGCCATCGTGCTTTTCCTGCTCAATTACTTCAGCGTTTCCCTTGCGGAGCAGGTGTCCTCCACAGGCTACGGCAGCGCATTCGCACTGTGCATTCTTGCCGTGCTGGCCGGATTCGTTGTAAAGGCGCTCACCAAGAACAATCTGATCGTGTTGGGCGTCGGCGGCGGGCTGGTCGCCCTGACTCTGGGGGCCTACTGCATCATGCCGGACAAATTCGAGGGATTGCTCCCGGATATCATGAAGAAGCTCTCCCTGTTTGACCGCTTTTCGACCTTCGTGAACGGTGTTTTCGATTTGACCGCGTTGGTGTTCTATGCCTCTGTCATTGCGCTTGGCCTGTTCCTGACGGTGCAGTCCATGGAGAAACGGAGGTACAACTGATGAAAGAGAAACGCAGCCGGATCCGCAGCCGGATCGCAATGAAGGGCGGGTCCTATTCTAGGGCGGTCACGGCCATTGTCCTGGCGATCCTGATCGCCGTCAATATTCTTGCGTCCGTTCTCCCGGCCTCCATGACAAAGTTCGATCTCACCTCCACGAATCTTTACTCCGTTACCAGCAGCACAAAAGTGGTGGTCAACGCACTGGAAAAGGACGTTACCATTTATTGGGTCGTGCAGGCAGATAAAGAGGACGATATCATTGAAAACCTGCTTGGGAAATATGAGAGTCTGTCCTCCCACATTACCGTAACAAAAAAGAACCCGGATGTTTTTCCGACCTTTACGGCCCAATACACCAGCGAAACAGTGCCCAACAACAGCCTGATCGTGGAGTGCGGCGACAAAAACCGCTACATCAGCTATAACGACATTTATCTCGCGGATGTTGACTATACGACCTATTCCTACGTCTACTCCTTTGACGGCGAGGGAGCCATCACCTCGGCCATTGATTACGTGACCTCCGACACGCTTCCAAAGGTCTACACGCTGGAAGGGCACGGAGAGGCCGATCTTCCCAGCGAGTTTCAGACGCAGCTGGAAAAGGAAAATATGGAGTTGGCTTCCTTCTCTCTGCTGAATACGGACGAAATCCCCTCAGACGCGGATGCGTTGATGATCTATGCGCCTTCCAGCGACATCTCCGAGGCGGAGGCAACTCTGCTGAAGGATTATCTGACCGCTGGCGGCAAGCTCTTTGTGATTGCCGGACCAACGCAGGATGGGACACTTACAAATCTTTACAGTGTGCTGGAAAGCTACGGTGTAGGAGCTGTGGATGGGATCGTTGTAGAAAACAGCCGCGAGCATTACGCATTCCAGCAGCCGTATATTCTCCTGCCGGAGATCTCCTCCAGCGATATAACGGACCCATTGATCGAAGAAAGATATTACGTGATCGTCCCGATCGCGCAGGGGCTTTATCTGACGATCTCTGAATCGTCGGCATCGATACTCAAGACGTGGATGATCGGCGTGATCCCGGCGGCCTTTGTGCTGTATGGAATAATGACTGTGATCGGCAGGAGGAAAAAGCGTCATGCATAAGGCAGCAAAAATCTATGCGCTTCTCGGCGTTCTTCTGGCGGTCTGCGCAGCGGCGTTTGCCGTCAGCCACTACGAAGAGCGGCGGGAGCAGATCAAAAACAGCGGCGAAGTAATACTGGAGATCCCGACAGACCAGGTCACTGCCCTTTCCTGGACAAATGACAGCGGTACCTTCTCCTTTGCCAAAGATGAAACATGGGTCTATGAGGACGATGCCGCGTTTCCTGTAGACGAAGAGAAGATCAGCAGTCTGCTCTCCCTGTTTGAATCCTTTGAAGCGTCATTTGTCATTGAGAATATTGACGACTATGCCCAGTACGGTCTCGATGCGCCGGTCTGCACCATCCGCATCACCGCAGGCGGCGAAAGCTATACCGCGGAGCTTGGTGATTTCAGCAAAATGGATGAGCAGCGATACGTTTCCATCGGCGACGGCAAAGTTTACCTGGTGAAGCACGACCCGCTGGATGAATTTGGTGTGGTGCTGCGGGATATGATCCGCAACGATGCCATCCCGGCATTTGATATCGCGGAGCAAATCGTTTTTTCCGGCAGCGAAAATTACACGGTCACTCGTGACGAGGACGGCAAAAGTATTTACGCCGACGATGTTTTCTTTGATGATGGGAAGCCGCTGGACACAGCCAGTGTGGATACATTCCTGAATGCGGTCCATTCGCTGAATCTGACCAATTATGTCAGCTACAATGTTTCGGATGAGGAACTTGCGGCATTTGGTCTGAATGAACCTGAGCTGACGATTGATCTGGAATACACGGTGCAGGATGCCGAAAACGAGGAAACCAGTGGGAGTCTACTTCTCCGTCTTTCCCGCAACCCAGAGGAACTGGCCGCCTACGAGGAAGCAGTCGAAAAAGGCGAGGAAAATCTTCCCTCGGTCACCTGCTATGTGCAAATCGGCCAGTCGCAGATCGTTTATGAGATCTCTCAGGACGTGTATGACCAGCTGACAGACGTGTCCTATAATGACCTGCGGCATCAAACGCTCTTTACGGCAGATTTTGATACGGTGACATCCATTGACGTTGCCCTGGACGGCGAAAGCTACACATTCACCTATGCCCCGCCGGAGGATCAGTCCGATGAGGACGCATCGGGCATATGGACATACAACGGCGAGGAATTTGATGTCTACAATCTCCGAACAGCACTCCGCTCCCTCTCGGCCTCCACCTTCACCGAGGAACCCCCCACTGGACAGGAGGAAATCTCGCTGACCGTACATCTGGATAACCCAGACTTCCCCTCCCTCACCCTGACACTCTACCGCTACGACGGCACAAACTGCCTCGCCACCATAGACGGAAAACCCGTTGCCTTCGTCCCCAGGAGCAAAACCGTTGACCTGATCGAGGCGGTCAATAAAGTGACGCTGGGGGGATGAGGAGAAGCGATAAACACTTACTGTCTTCAAAATGTCGCATGATAATGTGTCCGTGTGATTTTTTGACATAGAATTCCCCCTAAAATGGACCTTGGATGTTTCCGAAGTTCATTTTAGGGGGATTAATCTTTCGCTGGGTGCATTTATTACAACGAGAAAGTGTAGAGTGCTATTTCGTCCGTCTCTCGATTTGCCATTACCAAGCGTCCATCTTCCAGGGCCATGGCATTGGCAGCGCCCGCACCACGATCAAAAATCTCGACCTGGTAACCTTCGTTCCAGGATATGGCCATGCTGAGCCGTTCACCCTTTCGGTTCCCGACGAACCAGGTAGGCTTTCCGAAGAGTTGGTCAATCCAAGTCGCGTGCAAAAACTCCAGCTGCTCCGGGTATTGCCAGATCGGACGGTAGCCCCCATCTTCATCTCTTTTGTAGATACGAAGCGTATCACCGTGAAAAGGTGTGATACTCCCCAGCTCCGGCACACCGTCACCATCGAAATCAGCTAACACTGCATCAGAGGACGGCTCATTTAACAGCTGCCGAATTTCCCATTTCCCTTTCGGTGTCTCTGGAGGCAGAAACTGAAAGACGCCGGTGTCACAGGCAATGATGGCCGTCTCTTTACCGTTTTCTGTGTATTTGCTGAAACCATGGTTTTTCAGCATTCCGCCCAGCAACAGCTCCAACTGCAGAGGGCTATCCGACGTTATTGTGGATAGATCCTCTGGCAATACTGCTCCATAGGTCGCTCCAGGGAAACGCCAATCATCTCGATACGCATGGCCGGATTTCAGGCAGCACACAATCAGATACCGTACGGAATTGCGTGTCAGAATTCCAAACCGATGAGCAAAGGGCACCTGGCACAGCGTTCGCACAGACCACCCATCCGCCTGCGGGGAGGCAAGGACAATTCTGGCCTCAGCGGAATCATTTGGTGAATAAAAGGCTTGTGTGGCAAGGAACTCCCCATCGGAACCGGGAACCTGCTCCATGGTCATGACACCGCCCGGTCCCTCCCAAACAGTTTCCAAATACGTCCCATCCAATGCATACAGATAGCAAGGGTCCCGTTTTTCCGCCGCTACCAGAAAGCAGTCTGTATTGTGATAGCGTAGCTTGGCAAGAGCGTAACATTTTGACAGGCTCCCAATTCTTTTTTTATCAACTTTCATTGTTACTTCCTCTAACTTGTTTATCAAGCGCTTCGCGCGCCACCCGGTTAGCGGTTTTAATGTGAGCTTTCCAGTCCGGGCTTCCCTGGCTCCAAAGCTCAGTTACATATCGCCGAACCCCTAAGGACCAGGCTGCCGCGACCATTTCCGGGAAATTAACATGCTGCTGCATATCGTCAAATTGAATGTTCCGAAATATACCAGGTTTTGTTGGCTTTAAATGGAGAGCCAGCAAGTGTCCTGCACCTGCGTGCATATCCGCTGAGATATTGCCGCCATATAAAACAGCAGCGTTAGTCAGGTTGCCTGCATCCGGGTAAATGCCTAAGTAAGGGCTGTTTATCGTCCTAACATAGTACATGCTTTTCCCCACAGTATCCATAAATGCCGTTTCCATGGTTTCAAAGCCAAGCAGAATTCCGCGTGCAGCTGCCATCTCTGCCGCACGGTGAAGATTTTCCTCAAAAAGGCCCCGCGTCTGCTCTGTCCCAGGCTCATAGTACACATCGTATCCAGCCAGCTGAATGGTTCGGATTCCCAAGTCATCCGCCAGATCCAATGCCTTGGACATGATCTCCATACTTCTTCTGCGGAGGGCAGGATCAGACGCCCCCATGGGATACCGACGATGTCCAGACAGGCACATACTCCGTACTGGCAGTCCCGTTTCCTCCATAGCACGAACCAACGCCCGCCGCTGCTCCACCGTCCATTCCAATCGGCTCAGGCGTTGCGGCGATTCATCGATGCTAATCTCTACAAAGTCATACCCACATTCTCTGGCACAGCTCAGTTTTTCCGACCAGGCTGTCTCTTCCGGCATAGCTTTCTCATATAATCCCAGATAATAGGGCTGCATACCTCTTGCCTCCATTCTATTTTTTGGGGCAGTAAAGGGCCCTACCTACTTCGTTCATTCGTTCTCTGCCCGCTTGATATAGGGGAAAAAGATTAAGGTCTGGCTCAACGACAGATAGCTGGCACACGTTCTGAGCGTACGCGTCCGAAAAAGAGCCATAAAGCCCAAGGGTAACTGCCGCACCCATCCAGGCTCCAAAGGCGGTATCCTCTGCCTGACTTCTGCCGCAGAGTACCGGCTTCCCGGACGCATCCGCCAGAATACGGCAAAGCGCCGGATTCCTAACCATACCGCCCCCAACCCGAAGCTCTGGGGCAACGCCGCCGCAGCGGTCCATCTGCTCCAGATTATTTACAATTTCGAATACAATGGCCTCCAGCAGCGCACGAGCCATGTCACCGCGGGTAGTACCCAAATCCAGGTGCTGGAAGCTGCCTCGTTGCCTGCTGTCCCAGTTTGGTGTACCGCTCCCCTGAAAGTTTGGGAGAGCAACAACGCCGTTGGCCCCCGGGGGGGACGCCAGCACCTCTTGGTTTAACACATCGAAGCCAGTCGGCCCATACAGCTCCCGGCGCAGCCAATCCAAAGCTGCGCCACAGGTTACGACACTCCCCTCCAGCACGTAGCTCCCCGGTAAACTGGCGGCCCCACACAGCAGGCCCGCCCGCTTCTCCGGGACTTGCAAAACACTTTTTAACAGGCATGCGCTGGTCCCCAAAGTGACTGAGGTTCGCCCCGGCATAAAAACCCCCTGGCCCAACGCGCCACACTGCTGATCTCCCCCGGCAGAAACAAGAGGAATCCCTGCAGGAAGTCCCGTGCGGGAAGAAAATTCCTGCGTGACTCGCCCGGAAATGCTTCCGGGTGAAATCAAATCACAAAGTTTCTCCGAATCCACTTGAAAATAATCCAGCAGCTCCTGTTCCCACTTTCGGCTGTGCAGTCCCATAAGCAGGCTCCTGCTGCCATAGGTCTCATCCGTTATGTAGCTTCCCGTCATTCTTGCCGTCAAATAGTCGGCAATGGTGCAAAGCTTCCACGTTTTCGCATAAAGAGCCGGTTCAGTCCTACGGAACCAGGTCATCTTAGTTCCCGAGAAGACGGTGTTCACCCGCGCCCCGGTCAGGGCACTAATACGATCGGCATAGGGTGACAGTTCCTGCACAACACTGGTGTTCCGTGTATCCTGCCACATGATTGCCTGCCGCAGTGGCCGCCCCTTCCCATTCACAGGGATGATGCTGGAGCGCTGACTGGTCAGCGCCAAAGCATCCACTGAAGGGGCCTGATTGGCAGCAATGGTACAGATTTCCTCCAGCGCCTGTGTCCAATCCGCGGGATCTTGCTCGACACGGCTTCCGGCGGCGGTGACGTGATAGGGAACCTGATGCATAACCAGAGGCTTTCCAGTTGGGTCATACAATACGCCCCGCATACTGGACGTACCTACATCAATTACAAGAATTTGCATTGTTACAGGCAGGAACGGTAAGGGATGTTCTGAGTTGCTTCGAAGCAATCCTCGAACCCCCTGCGATGATGGTAATAGATCTTATCCTGATCCATCGGATAGGTGTACTTGCCGCCCACTTGCCAGAAGAATGGGTGGAAGCGATACTCATTCCGATCCTTCTTGAAATCATAAAGAACCCTGATCTCCTCACAATCCGCCTGGAAGTTGGTCCAAACATCCCAGTGGATGGGCACGACTACCTTGCATCTTAGATTTTCAGCCATTCTCAGGATATCGACGGAAGTCATCTTGTCCTGCATACCAATAGGATTTTCACCAAAGGAGCCAAAAGCCACGTCAATGGGATAGTCTTTACCATGTTTGGCAAAATAAATAGAAAAATGAGAATCACCCGAATGATAGATATTGCCTCCTGGAGTTTTAAGCAGATAGTTTACAGCTTTCTCATCCATGTCTGTGGGACATTTCCCGGCAAGTTCTTCCCGATCGGGGCCGGTGGAGTCAGTCGTCACAATACAGGTACGGTCGAAGCTATCCAGGACGATGATTTCAATATCTTTGATCTTAATAGTATCTCCCGGCTTCACAATTTTGCACCGTTCCGACGGGACGCCCCACTTGATCCAGGTTTCCACGGATTTTCTTGGCCCGATAAAGGGTACAGGGATTTGGTCCCCCTGCTCATCGGTTGTTGTCATGTTAGAATGGAGTACATGAGCAGCCCATTCTGCGGACATGTGGTCCTGATGGTAATGGGTTGCCAAGACCGCATCCACACTACGAAATGCGAAAGGATCTATTACAAAAGGAACATTTCGCAGATTTGGCTGCATGGCTCTGGCTCCGCACATGTTTGCCATTTGATGCCCAACTGCCATTTTACCGTTTCCATGTGTCCGCTTGCCATTGCCGCACCACATATCCACCGTTACATTCGCTCCACCAGGGGTTTTAAACCAAATTCCCGTACAGCCGAGCCACCACATCGCCACATTGCCAGCGGGGACGACGGCGCTTTCAATATCCTCCACCAGCCAGGTCCCCCACTCAGGGAATGTGCTGGCAATCCAGCTCTCCCTGGTCATTTCAGAAATTTTACTCACAGATATCACCTCAGATAATCTTAACTTTGCACATATAACCGCTGCCCAAACATCTTTCAATACTTTGTCTCATGGGTTAATCCGCCGAAACGGATATTGCCGTCTCCAAATAGCTCCTTCGATGAAATATTGAACAGCTCCAGCTCTTTCTTCCACTCTTTCGCTACCACCCGAAGTCGTTTCGGAGTATATTGCAGACCAATCACATCCTTCGGCCAGCTTATGCAGGCTCGGAGCCGCTCTTCAGGCGTCAATGCTCTGGGAGAGAGGTAGATTCGACAGGCAGTGGCTCGCTTATCCTTTTTCCTGCGGCGAATCGGATCGGCATACAGGACACCCACCTCTTGAATGGCGCTCCAATTATAGATCGGACCTGAAATACCCAGAATAAAGGCCGCCGCACCTTCACTGCTCAAACTGACCGTGGTCAGCAACTCCGCATTCAGAAAAGAATACAGAATCGTCAGCAAACCAAAAGCTACCGCCAGGCCACGGCTTCCCATGGACAAATAGAGTATCTCCATTCCCAGCAGGATAAGAAAACATCCCGTCCCCAGCGCAAGACGCGCTGGATAAGCAATACAGCGTTTCATTTTTTTGTGCGCCTCCAGCTCACGGTTCCTCAGTCCAAATATTCTTCCAGGCGGTTTGCGTCAAATATAAAGGCAGCATATGCCGGGTCGCCGTACCCTCTGCCGAAGCGATAAATACGGATATTCTCCGGCATTCCCTCTCGTTCATAGCGGACTGACTTGGAAACATCAAAGGAGCGGATGAGCTGGACCATATAGGTCACAAAGCTCCGAGGGAAGGGTTCTGGGTGGTGTCCACCCAAAAACAAGTCGAAAGGGTAAGCCAGAAGATTCTCCAGTCTCTCGGCGCAGACTCGCAGTGGAACAGCGGGCTGGGCCAGCTGGTACATCACATGACGGTTTAGGGCGTCACCAGTCATCATCAACTTCGCCTTATCGTCGTAGAAGCAACAGCTTCCCCACGTATGGCCCGGCGTGGCAATTGTTTTGACCGAACGCCCGCCCAGATCAAAAATCTGTCCATCTTTCAGATCCAGCAGGTTTGTTCTCCCACCGATCTTCCTTTTTGTATAGTCAAAGGCATCCCCCAGGAAAGAGGAGATCACCGCATATTCCTCCGGCATAATCCAGAGCGCATCAAAGAAAACTGCGCCCCCAATATGATCTGGGTGCCCATGTGTCGCCACGCAAATCAGCTCTTTACCTGCCATCAGGGGCACCAACTCGGGCGGGAAGGCGCTGAAGTCATCGTCCCCGTAGCCATTGTCAATGAGCATACATTTCTGCTCTCCAACAACCAGCGTGCAGCACACGTGCCCCGGTCCCGGAACCAGGCCGCTGCACTGGATCTGATACACGCCGTCCTTTGCAAAAGTCACAAACAGCACCTGTTCGCAGTCCTTTGCCATTGTGATTCCTCCTTTACTCTGTAAAACCGGGCCGCCGCTGTGGGCAGCGGCCCGGTCGTCTTTACATTACTTGCTAAAATATGCGCCTACAACATTCCACTGCTCGCCCCAACGGCTAAATCCTTCCAGATCCTTCGCCATCAGATTGCCGTAAACATCCTGACGAATGGGGTAGCTGATGCAATAGTCATTTACGTATGCATTCATGAAATTCTGCGTAAGTTGATAGCGCGCCTCATCATCAAACTCGGCCAGGATTTCATCCTCCATAGCATAGAACGCAGTGAAGTCCTCCTTGGCGGTATTGCCATGGTTAAACAGGTTCCACTGGCTCTTCACCCAGTAGGCCACGGAGCCCACCATGCCAGACTTGCCGAATTCCAAATCCCAGTCGGTGGTATATAGCACATCATTCAAGTAGGCGGCATTGTCGCCGGTCTTGATATCTACCTGATAACCCATACCAGTCATAACATTCTTGAACATTTCGACAGCCGTAGTCCGATAGGTGTCATTGTCCACGCACACGGTAAAGGTGGTTCCCTCCGGGATACCCGCATCAACAAGCATCTGCTTCGCCTTTTCCAGATCCTGAGGGTACGGCTCATCATAGGTCTCAATGAATTCCTGAGTTCGGGTAACAGGGGTATCAGCAAACAGGCCGCTACTTTCGAACGCGCCTTCCCACATAGCCTGCCGGTTCATCGCATAGCACAGCGCCTTACGCACGTTTGCGTCCGCACACAGGGAAGATGCATCCAGGTTAAAAACGACAAGCTGCTGGTACAGGCCCGCGGCAGAAGTGTATTTGATATTGTCATAGGTCCCGTTTTCCACATCCACAATATCGGAGTTAGCAGGATACATAATGACATCCACGCCGCCGGTTTGCAGTTCCATCATTGCCACAGTGGACTCATCAATCCGTCGGATCGTGATATGCTGAATCGTGGAGTCATTTCCAGCAAAGTAGTTATCAAATTTTTCAAAGCTCAGGTGGTCACCGGCGGAGAACTCTGTGAAACGATAGGGTCCATAGCTGACAAAGTGGGCAGGGTCCATACCATAGGTTTGCAAATCCTGAGCGCCGGATGCCTCATAGGATTCCTTATCAAAAACACGGAATTGCGCAGCCAGATTCCAGTTATTTACGCTGACGGTATTAAAGGTCAGCTTAACAGTCTTTTCGTCTACCTTTTCAACGCCGGATCCATCAGTAGGCATATTAGGAGAGGCATTCAAATTGTTCGTAGTGTCACATTCCAGAGCGATGGAAAATACGACGTCATCTGCGGTCAGGGTGGAGCCATTATGCATGGTTACGCCCTCCTTTAGGGTAATGACGAGCGTCTGTTTGTCATCAGACCACTCAGCCTTCTGGGCGATGCTCTGCTCATCAATCACATACTCATAGCCGCCGGTCTGCGTTTCGTGAAGGGTAAACAATGTTGGCCAGGTCAGGCTTGCAGTGGTGCGGCTATTCTGCGCACCCTTCAGGGAAGGGATATCCCCCGCCACAGCAATGACCATGGTATCTTTCGCAGACTTGCCACCAGTAGGGGCACCGGCAGGAGCCTGCGCTTCAGTGGATTGGGTGCTCTTCGCGTTGTCTGCGCTTGTCTGTCCCGCGCAGCCGGTAAGCATCAGTGCTGCAATCAACAGGATGACCAGTACGCTACGGAAACGTTTTTTCATAATCTCTTCTCCTTTGTTTTTATTTTCTGCATTGTGAGCAATGCTGAAATACGAAAGAATGTGTGTCAGTTCAATCCAGACCATTCAGTTCCCGCGCCCGGTAGCATGCCACAAAGTGATTGGGCCGCACTTCCTGCGTAGGTGGATCAGCCTGGAAGCAAGTTGGAGTCGCATAGGGACAGCGCAGCGCAAAACGGCAGCCCGGCTTGGGATTAATGGGCGAGGTAATCTCGCCTTTCAATTCGATGTGCTTGCGCTGGTGGTCGATATCCGGCAGGGGCACCGCAGAAAGCAGCGCCTTCGTATAGGGGTGCAGCCGATACTGGAACAGCTCGTCCGTTGGCGCTTTCTCCACCATTTGTCCAAGATACATAACCATTACATCATCAGAAATATACTTTACGACGGACAGATCATGGGTCACAAAAATATAGGTCAGCTTTCGCTCGTCCTGGATATCCCGCATAAGGTTCAGTATCTGTGCCTGAATGGATACATCCAAAGCGGAAACCGGCTCATCGCAGACCACAAAGCTGGGATTCATCACCAATGCCCTGGCAATTCCGATACGCTGCCTCCGGCCGCCGTCCAGCTCATGTGGATAGGTATTCACATAACGCTCCGCCAGACCCACAATATCCATAATCTCCCGCACCCGAAGCTCGATCTCCCGCTCCTTGGCGTCCGTCATAATACGCAGCGGCTCAGCAATGGCCTGATACAGGCTCATGCGAGGGTTCAGCGAAGAGAAAGGATCCTGAAAAATAATCTGCATTTTCCTGCGCAGCGCGGTAAGTTCCCCCCTGGAAACATGAGTGATATTCTTACCCTCAAACCAGATTTCACCGGCAGTACTTTCCTGTAGGTGCAAAACGGTGCGGCCCAGCGTGGATTTTCCACAGCCGGATTCGCCCACGATTCCCAGCGTCTTACCCTTTTGAATGGTAAAGGATACGTCGTCAACTGCATGGACGATCCCCGCTGCCACAGGGAAGTATTTTTTCAGGTGCTTGACCTCCAGGATCGGTGTTGTCTCAGCCATAACTCTTTTCCCCCTCTCGGAAGCAGGAATGGTGGAAGCATCTTACAAAATGTCCCGGGGTCATCTCCAAAAGTTCCGGGGCCTCACGGACGCATTGCTCCGTCCCGTAGGGACAGCGCTCACAGAATTTGCAGCCCTCCGGCAAATTGGCCGGGTCAGGCATCAAACCTTTAATTGGCTTAAGGCGCTTGCTGTCCCCCGCTGCATTGGGCAGGGAATCAAACAGTCCCTGGGTATAGGGATGTGCAGTATGATGGAAGATGTCCTCCAAGTTTCCGGTTTCTACCACCTCTCCGGCGTAAATCACCGCCACCCGATCGCACATCTCAGCGATGATTCCCAAATCATGAGTTATCATCAGCACGGATGTTCCAAATTTTTCTTTCAGTGCGTTCATCATATCGAGCACCTGTGCCTGAATGGTGACATCCAAAGCAGTGGTCGGCTCGTCAGCCAAAAGCAGCTCCGGCGAGCAGGCTAAGGCAACAGCAATTACAATCCGCTGGATCATGCCGCCGGAAAACTGGTGAGGGTATTCATCATACCGCTCCCGGGGAATTCCCACCATCTCCATCATGTCTCCGGCCTTTTTCTTCGCCTCCGCCCGACTGCATTTCTCATGAAGACGGATCACCTCGGAGACCTGTTCCCCCACGGTGTCCACAGGATTCAGCGCAGTCATAGGATCCTGAAAGATCATACTGATTTCAAAGCCTCGGATCTGCCGCATCTCCCGCTTCTTGAGCTGGAACAGATTTCGTCCCTTGAAGGTGACAGATCCGCTGACCACCTTACCGGGAGGGCTGTCCAGGAGTCGGAGGATGCTCAGGGCAATGGTTGTTTTCCCCGCGCCGGTCTCCCCCACCAAGCCAAGCGTTTCTCCTTTGTTCAGCGTCAGACTGACGTGGTTGACTGCTTTGCAGGCTCCCGTATCCCGGGTAATGTAATGGACGGACAGATCATTGATCCGCAGTAGCTCCTCGCCCCGCTCTATTTCACGCAGTCCAAGCTGCTGAACTTGCATTGAATTTGCCATTGTACATTCCTCCCTAGTGCTTCAGTCTCGGGTCTAACGCATCCCGCAATGCGTCGCCAACCAGATTAAAACTCAGTACCGTCAGCGCAATACAAATGCCCGGGAATGTGACCAGATATGGCTGCTTGAGAATATACTGCCGGGCGACGGAGATCATACTACCCCATTCCGGCGTGGGAGCCGTTACGCCCAACCCAATAAAGGCCAGCGACGATGCTGTCAGGATTCCCACAGCCATGTGCATGGTGATCTCCACGATCAACTGCGAGGATACATTGGGGAGAATGTACTTCATGATGATACGGAAGTCATTGGCATCGGTAGCCCTGGCCGCTTCGATATATTGCTGTCCCTTCACCGCCAGAATCGGCCCACGCATCATTCTTGCAAAGGGGGGCACAAAGGAAATACTGATCGCCAAAATTGCATTTTGCAGGCCGCCGCCCAAAGCAGAGGAAATGGCAATAGCCAGCAAGACGCTGGGAATAGAGCTTAAAACGTCCATGCAGCGCATGATGATCGAATCGATTTTTCCACCGTAAAAACCAGAAAGAGCGCCCAATAATGTACCAAAGATCGTTGCGAATACGGTGGCCACAGCACCGATCACCAGGCTCACTCGTCCACCGTACAGCAGCCGACACAAAACATCACGGCCCAAATTGTCTGTACCACAGGGGTGGGCAAGACAGGGGGCAATAAACTTCTGGCTTATATCCTGCACATCGTAGCCCTCCGGGTAAAAAACCGAGGCCAGTGCGGACGCTGCAATCATTCCGACGATAATGAGAAAGCCCAGCATTCCCAGAGGATTTCGGACAAATCGTCCTATTGCCTCACCAAAAAGTGAACGCTGCTTTATTTTGCGCGCACCATTTTTCTTCATACCGCCCCAGCCTCCTTGTCCTGTTCCAGCTTCTTTTTCCGACGGTTGGAGCCTCTTGCAAAGCTTCCCTTAATTCGGGGATCAATGAATGCATAGGCAATATCAATCAACAAATTGATGACTGTAACCGTAATTGCCGTTAAGATGATGGATGCCCGCAGTTGGGGAAAATCTCGGTTGTTGATGGATTCAACCATAAAGCGTCCCAATCCCGGAATTGCAAAAATTTGCTCAATGATCATGGTCCCCCCGAGCGCAGTTGCGAAATGCATTCCGATCGCGGTAACAATTGGAATCATGGCGTTTCCCATAATGTGATGCCAGACAACTACGCTTTCACGCTGTCCCTTTGCCCGGGCAGTACGGACGAAGTCCTGTTTCACATTGTCCAAAACAGAGGCGCGTACGTTACGCATATAGGCCGCTGCGGACAGGATGCCCTGGGTCAGCGCCGGAAGCACCCAATACTGAGGGCCATACCAGCCGGACACCGGGAGCCACCTCAGTTGGATGGAAAACAGCAGGATCAACAACAAAGCAAACCAAAAAGTCGGGACAGAGCTTCCTAGCATTCCAAACACACGGGCAAGATTATCAATCCAGGTATCTCGTTTTAATGCGGAGACGATCCCCAGCATCAATCCCAGAGAAAAACCCACAACATTGGTCGCAATTGCAAGCGTAAAGGTCACAGGCCAGCGGGAGAATATTTCATCTGTCACAGGCTGACCCGTTCGGTAGGAAGTACCCAAATCTCCACGGAGCAGGATGCCGCCAAGATACTTCCCGAACTGCACCAGAAGCGGATCATTCAGCCCATAATTCTCCCGCCATTCATTCAGCTCCTCAGGGGTCGCATCCGTCCCGAGCCGCATGACGGCGGGATCCCCCTTTGCCAGGAATTGGAGTACATAGATCAGGAAAATAACAGCAATCAGCACAGGAATCAGCTGTAAAATTCGCTTGAGTACATACTTAACCATTCTCGATTCTCCCTTTTCTGTCTGCTTGCAGGGACATCTGTCTCCTCTGGCCCTGCAAATTGCAGCTGTTCTGACTAATTCAATGTTTTTTGAGCGTTTTAAGCATTGTAATCGGTCGTTTCGTCATCATTGTAACATAAGTTATGAGATTGTCAACGTATTTGCTTCGCTTTTATGCACTTTTTAATTTATTTATACGTCTACTCGACCATATAATTATTTATAAGCTCATGTTGGTTTGATTTTCATTCTAATTTGAACATATAATTATCAAAAAGAATGTATTTTGCTGGTTGGCATCATTTGTAGAATTGTCAATCTGCCGAATAGGCACAGCAAACTGACGAATTATTTATATATTCATCCAAATAAGAGATTTCACGATTGACTTTACAGGGAAATAATGCAATGATAGGTCTATCAAGATGTGCATAAAATGTGTTTTCTGATATTTTATAAAATCAGGGGGGAATGATCTTTTGAAAAGCAGCCGAAGCGCGATACAGCGCCGCCAAATGAAACTTCTGCAATACTTGGAACAGATGGACTCCTGCTCTGTGAGCGACCTTTCCCGCTTTCTCAACGTTTCCTCCATTACGATCCGCCGTGATCTGGATGACCTGGAAAGCAGGAAGCTGGTAACACGCCATTTCGGCGGTGCACGACTTGTTGCCGCACAGCAACACAGCAGTGAAACTGAATATTTGCATTCCACCTCTCAAAATCTCGACTGCAAGCGGGCAATTGCACGGGAGGCCGCAAGGCTTCTCACCGACGGCGACATTGTTTTTATTAATTCCAGCGCAACGGCCCTGCTGATTTATCCCTACATCACCGCAAATGTTATGGTTATTACCAACAACGGCCGCAGCCTCCAAGCAGATTGTCCACCCAATGTGGAACTTGTACTCACCGGTGGAGAGGTTTCCGGGAATAAGCAAAGCTTAGTCGGCCAACTGGCGGTTGAAACGCTTTCCAGTGTGACCGCCACAAAGTGTATTTTGGGTGCCAGCGGAGTCAGCGTTGCCGGTGGCATCACCAGCCAGGTAATTCAAGAAACCGCAATCAACCGAGCAATGCTCCGCCGCTGCTCCGGGGAGAAAATTGTGGTAGCGGACCATACAAAGGTCGGACTGGAGCACAATTTTTTCTCCAGCGCCCTGTCTGATATTACCTGCCTGATTACTGACATCAACGCCGATCCTCAGGAGCTGGAGCGAATCCGAGAGGCAGGGATCACTATAAATCTAGTTACACCGTTGTTTAGCAATCATTGAAAAATCACATTGATAAAGTCGGCTACTAGAAATTCCTCACAGCAATAGTCGATTCCGTAAGGTACTGGTTATGAAAACCCACAGGTACATATCCCACCAATTTATAGCAATTTTCAATAATACAGCAGAAGCTTTCACTTTTGAGAAAAAGTGGTATAACAGAGGCAGAGAGGGTGAGAACTATGCTGCACAATGAAGCTCGAAAATTGATCTTAGAAGCATATGACAAAGGCGTTAGCGTAAAAGAACTGGCAAAGTGCTTTTCAGTAAACACCTGTTCGATCTATCGTTTGCTGAAGCGCCGGAACGAAACAGGAAGCTACGAAACTCAGACGAATCTGCGTGGAAAGAAGCCAAAATTGTCCGATGCAGATCATCAGCACATCCTTTCACTTCTGGAGAAACAGCCGGATATCACTTGTCTGGAGATCATTGAAACGTTGAATTTGTCTGTCAGCATTGATACAGTCTGGCGTTTTCTTCAGAAAGCAGGATACCGCCGGAAGAAAAAGTCTCTTCATGCCAGTGAACAGGAGCGTCCCCGATGTGGCCGAGAAGAGAAAAAACTGGAACGACCTTATGTCTGGTTTCAAGGAAAGTGATCTTGTATTTCTGGATGAAAGCGGCTGCAACACCGATATGACAAGACGATATGCCTATTCGCTTGGCGGAAGTCGAGCCGTTGACTCTACTCCGCTTTCCAAGCCAAAGAACACGACAATTCTGTCATCCATCCAGTTGGACGGGACATTACACTATACGACTTTCTCAGGTGGAACGACAGTAGAGCATTTCAAACATTATTTGAAGGATATTTTGCTGCCTCATCTGAACTGCGATTCTGTCCTCGTGATGGATAATATGAAGTCGCACCATGCAAAGGCAGTGAAAGATTTATTGGACAGTTCCGGTGTTCGATACATTTATCTTTCGCCGTATAGCCCTGACCTGAATCCTATTGAAAAACTCTGGTCGAAAGTAAAGGCTCTTTTGCGCAAATTCAAGGCAAGGTCACCGGATGCTCTTCCGAACGCGATCCAACACGCCTTTCAGAATGTTTCGCCTTCTGACTGTTCAGGGTGGTTTCGTTCATGTGGATATGCGCTTTAATTTTGAAAAATGCTATAAAAGCGCTACCATGCTTGTGGATTTTTGAAAGTACAACATGATATGAGAAAGCTATAGAAATGTGCAAATAATACGAAAGGGACACGGAGACGTCTCAAAACGCAAATCGCAAAAAAGGCAGTTTCATTAAAAGTTAGAAAAAGCCGTGGAAACGCAATTTTTCATGTGTTTTCACGGCTTCTTGTTGAACTGAATCTTATAAAATTCTAATTTGAGACAGCCCCTTTGACTTTTATAATTTGTTTTTATTCACTTCCATGTAGCCGTCAAGCAGCTGCATGACCTCTTCCTGAGTCGAGCAGGTCAGGGCGGTTTGGCTTAGGGTGATGGCTTGAGAGAGGGTGAAATGGGAGATGGTTTGCTTGAAGGGGAGGACGGCGGCGGGGCCCATGCTGAATTTGTGCAGGCCCAGGCCCATCAGCAGCTGTGCCATACGGGAGTCTCCAGCCATCTCGCCGCACATGGAGATGGGCTTCCCCGCCTCAGTAAAGCTTCGGATCGTTCATTGAAGGAGGCGAAGCATCGCCGGCGAAAGCGGCTGGTAATTGGAGGAAACGGCGGGATTCAGCTGGTCCGCGGCGCACAGGTATTGGCAAAGATCATTTGTACCGATGGAGGCGAAATCGGCCTCCACCGCAAACTGATCGGCCAAACTCGCCGCAGAGAGGATCTCAACCATGATGCCCAAGGGGACCTTTTCACCAAAGGGCAGTCCGTCGGCGATCAGCGACGCTTTGGCCTCCTCTACTGCCCCTGCGCAGCAGTCCCCCGGCTGAAGCGCATAGTTGCGGCAGTGCAATAAATACAGTTATACCGATCTTAAATTGCATCCACCGGCAATATCGGTAGTTTTGACTCACTAAAAATGGTCTACAAAACAAGAATTTTAGGAAGTGTTCCCTTCCTAGAAGCTAGAAATAGCGGCAGGAATCACGGAACAATCGTGATTCCTACCGCTGGGTTATTAGAATGATTCCTGGAACGTCTATTTTACAATCGTCGCAAAAGATACATACGCTTATTTTTGTCCGTAATAGGCGTTGGGGCCATGCTTACGAAGATAGTGTTTATCCATGATATAATCCGGCAGTGCGGGAAATGGTGCGGTGGAAAGGTTTTCCGTATGCCAGGCCATCATGGCTACCTCCTCCAGTACCACGGCGTTTTGTACCGCTTCCATGGCATCCTTGCCCCAGGCGAAGGGGCCATGGCCGTGCAGCAGGACGCAGGGAACCGCCTTGGGATCCAGGCCGTGCTGAATAAAATGCTCCGCGACCACGTTGCCGGTTTCCCTTTCATAGCCGCATTCCACTTCCTGTTGCGTCAAGAAACGTGCGACCGGGACAGGACCATAAATATAATCCGCGTGGGTCGTGCCGTAGGCGGGAATGGAACGGCCTGCCTGCGCCCAGATGGTGGCCCAGCGGCTATGGGTATGAACCACGCCGCCGATGCTTGGAAAGCGGTTATACAGCACCACATGCGTTGGCGTATCGCTGCTGGGGTTCAAATTTCCTTCCACCTTACGGCCCTCCAGGTCAATGACTACCATGTCTTTTGGCGAAAGCCGGTCGTAGGGCACGCCGGAGGGCTTGATGACAAACAGCCCTTTTTCACGGTCAATACCGGAAACGTTGCCCCAGGTAAAGGTAACCAAATGGTGCTGCGGCAGCAGCATATTGGCCCGATAAACCTGTTCCTTTAATGACTCAAGCATACATAACTTCCTTCCTCAATGACGTGAGTGAATGAGCCTGCGGAGCCGCAGGCAGCAGCTGCGCCTGCCGGATGGAATCCCGCAGGAAACGGTTGATTTCGGCCAGACGCCGCGGCCAATCCTCACGGCCATCATGCCAGCACTCTGCCGTAAACAGGCGCACACCAATATCCATAGCATGGCGGACACCCTGGACAAAGTTGACCCGGCCCGTGCCAAAATCCATATCCCGGTACACGCCTTCCACTGTTTCCTTCAGATGCATGGCGAAACAGTGATCGGCTCCTGCCTGGATCTCCCGGCAGATGTCAGTGTGATAAAGGTAGCAGGCGTTGGTCAGGTTCCCCAGATCAGGATACATCCCCAGGTAAGGGGATTGCAGCGCTTTTACATAGGTCATGCCTTTTGTAATGGTGTCCATAAACGGGGTCTCCATGGTTTCGAACCCCAATACCACACCGCAGCGGGCGGCGTAGTCCACCGCCCTGCCCAGATTTTCCACGAACCAAGCACGGGTCTGCTCATCCCCGATTTCATAATACACATCGTATCCAGCCAGTTGGATCAGGCGAATGCCCAGCTCGCAGGCCAGATCCACCGCCTTGCGCATAATATCCAGGCTGCGCTGTCGAGTCGCCGGGTCATGGCTGCCAAAGGGGTACTTGCGGTGACCGCTCAGGCACATGGTACGCACCGGCAGGCCAATCAAATCCATATCCCGGCACAGACTGGCGCACTGCTGCTGTGTCCAGTCCAGCCGCGACAGGCGGGAATTGCTTTCATCAATGCTGATCTCCAGCTGATCAAACCCGGCGGTTTTGGCAGCCAACAGCATTTGCTGCCAGCTCAGGCCGGAGGGTATCGCTTTTTCGTATAATCCAAGCGCAATCTCCATATCTCTTATTCTCCTCTCTGCGCCTCCACCACAGAGCGCATATCATCCCACAAGCCATCCAATGCGCAGATGGCTTTACAGTACAGATCATACCGAGCCTGGTGCGCCTGCTGATTTTTGACATTGGGCGTATAGCGGGTACCAATTGGGCTCATCCACCGGGCGGCGTCCGCCAGAGACGGATAATCGCCAACGGCTGCCGCCGCCGCAATGGCGCAGCCCAGTGCGCCGGTCTCGTTCACTGCAACGGTTTCCACGGGATATCCAAGGATATCGCTGAACATCTGCGCCCACACCCGGGACCGGGCGGCTCCGCCTGCCAGCCGAATGCAGTCCGGCGGCGTCTGGCGGGTCGTCAAAAGCTTTTCCAAGTGGTATTTGTGGCAAAACACGATTCCCTCATAGACGCTGCGGGCCAAAGATTTACGGGTATGACTGGCGCTGAGCCCTACAAAGGTGCCCATCGCGTTGGGATGAACATTGCTGGCCATCAGGAAGGGAAGAAAAATAGGCACGAATTCCTGCGGTGGAATGGATTCCACCCATTGATTCATCCATTCATATACACTTTGTCCCAGCTCCTTAGCCTGAGCGCGCACCTCTGGTAAAAGGTTCTTGATGAACCATTCGTTGTTTCCTGCCGAGGTGGGACTGCTCTCTTCGATCAAGTAATAGCCGGGCAGGCAAAACAGGGAATTCATCAGCACACTGCCGTCCGTAACCGGCTGTCTGCGCGGGTATTCGTTAATGCTCCAGGTCCCAGCAATCATGCAGATGTTTCGCTCGTCCAGCACATCCACCGCAATGGCACAGGCATCAATATCAAACATACCGCCCGCCACGGGTGTCCCTGCCCGCAAGCCGCACTGGGCCGCGGCAGTCTCGGTCACGTACCCCACAATTTCGATGGAGCCGCACAGAGGCGGCAACGCCTGACGCAGCTCACCGAGGCCGAACAGCTCCAGCAGCCGGTCGTCGTACTGCCGGGTGGTCAGGTTAAGCAGATTCGCGCCGGAATAATCGGTCACTTCAGCTTTTGCTTCACCGGTCAGGCGGAAGCGTATGTAATCCTTGCACTCAAAAATCCACTGAATATTTGGAATGATCTGAGGCTCATGATCCTTCAGCCAGGCCAGCAGCGATACCGGCTGGCAGGCAAGAATATGCTGGCCCGACAGGGCAAACACCCTCTGTTCTGTGCCGTCCTCACGCCACTTCTGCGGATACAGATAGGCGCGATTGTCCGTGGAAATAATGCCATTGCGGGCCGGTTTTTCATCCTTGCCCCACAGATACAGGCCCTTGCCATGTCCGCAGACGGCCACACCGGCTACATCCTGCGCGGATACGCCGGTTTTCTTCAAAACAGCCTGAATCACGGCGCAATTGGCCCGCCACATTTCCTCCATATCCCGCTCGCAGAATCCGGGCCGGGGTGTCAGAGACACCGTATCCATCCCGGCGGTCCCCACCTCGCGGCCATGCAGATCATACAAAGCAGCCTTTGTACTGGTGCCCCCATTATCCAAGCCAAGGTAATACTTCATCATGGCATATCCACCTATCCTTCCGCGGGTGAATTGGGTCTCACGCTCCATAGAGCGCACTCCCCTACTTCCCGATTGGCCACCAGCATCTGATCGCCCAGCTGGAAAAAGTTACTGGCTCCATGCTGCTGTTCGATTGTACGGCAGCAATAGGCCCCATCCTTCCATTGGACAAGCAGGGTCTCCTGCATCCCTGCGCGTCCGCCAATCAGCGCCGCAGTTTCCCCGGCAACTGTTCCAGCCCAGATACCGTGCAGGAAGGACGAATGGTGCGGAATTTCCGACGCCAAACAGAATTCTCCATTTTCCAAATGATACACCTTCAGATGTTCGCCGTGGAAGGGTGCGATGGTGACCAGCTCAGGCTGACCATCGCCATCCAGATCGCACAGTGCCACATCCGATGCAGGACTGCTTTGCAGGCAGGTGACTTTCCAGGAATCGGCCGTCTTGGGCGGTTCCACCCGAAAAATTCCTTCGTCGCAGGCCGTTAGAATCCATTCCTGATCTTCATAACAGCCGCGCCAATAGCCATGATTTCGGTGCATATTCCCGGCAATGATCCGGGGGGCAGACGCAGGATTCAGGTCAGGATCCAGCTCGATCACCGTCAGATTACCCGGATTTTCAAAATTCGCACACGGCCGATCCGTGCCGGAGAGGATGCAGGCCAACAGCCAATACCGGCCGGCGCTCTCAATGATATCAAAGCGGTGAACATAGGGAAGGCTGAGCCATGGCTGCACCGACCATGTGCCGTTCTGCCACAATGCCTTGACAATGCGGCATTCTCTGGCCTGGAAGCCCGGGAAAAAGTTTTGCGACGCCAAGAAGGCGTTGCTTTGGCCGGGCAGCGGGATCATGGACATGGTGCCGCCGGGCAGGTCCCATACCGGTGGAAGCGGTGCCCCGTTTGCGTCAAACACCAGGCACGGGCCTTTGTCATCCGGGGAATAGAAATAGCAGTCCCGGCCGTCCACTTTCATGCTCATAACGGCATAGCAATGAGATAGCAAACCAAAAGATCTTTTTTCAAAACGCATCATCTGTCATTCCTATCTGTTGATCTGTTGAGGTTGGAAGCCACTGCCGCTGATCTGCCAGATACCGGCTCAGGAAAAAGCCGGACATGATCAGGCACAGGACTTCAGAGATTGTGGGAGCCCACCAAATCGCGCCGCCGCCAAACACGGAGGATATAATGAGCAATACAGCTCCCTGCACCACAAAGCCACGCCCCACGGAAATGGGAATGGCACAGCGGGAGCGCTCCTGCGCAGTCAGATAACCGGCGGCGAAGATATTAAAGCCCATCAAGCCAAAGGCGGGCGCGTAGCTGCGGAAAGCATGGATGGAGTCCTGCAAAAGCTGGGGCGATGCGGATGTCAAATAAACACCAACCACCTGCGGCGCGAACAGGTACAGCCCCGCAAAGCTAGCCACCGACAAGGCTGCAACTGTAACGAGTCCGTAGCGCAGCAGCTGATGGCATTCCGTCCTGGAGGATTTGCCATAGTAAAAGCTGAGCAATGGCTGCGTCCCCTGGGCTACTCCAACCATCAGGTTGGTCAGCAAGGTATTAACATACGCAATAACCGTATAGCTGACCACGCCATCCTGGCCGATAAAACGCAGCAGGGTGCGGTTGAACAGCAGGACCATAGCCCCGCTGCACAATTCAATGGAAGCATCCGAAATGCCGATGGGCAGCAGGCGGCGATAAATGCGCCAGTCAAAACGAAAACGGGACAGGTGAAAGGTATTGTGCTTGCCGACAAAATGCCGCAGGAACAGGACACAGACCAACAACTGAGACAAGCCCGTGGCCAAAGCAGCGCCAAACACGCCCATTCCCAAATGGAAAATGGCAATATAGTCCAGAATGCAGTTGGTGACCGCGCCTATGACCACATTCAAAAGGCTCAGTTGGGGATAGCCGTCTACTTTGATGAGCACCTCCATGTTGTAGGACATCATATAGCAGCAGGCAAAGGGGGCCAGACCAAACAGGTACTGACGCACATAATCCCGAGTGATCTCATTTGCACCCAGCATACGCCCGATGGGTTCCTCAAACAGGTAGACGATCACGCTGATCGTCAAGCCAATCAGCAGCAAGAGCAATAAGTTTTGGGAGAATAGCTGGTTGGCCTTTGAAAGTTGGCTCTTTGCTTTATAGATGGCAATAATGGTGGACGAGCCCACCGCAAACATGACGCCAATGGCAAACAGCAAATTTGTATAGGGCAGCGTCAGATTGACAGCGCTCATGGCGTATTCGCCCACGCCATAGGACACCATAAATCCATCCACCATGGCATACAGCGAATAGACCATCAACGAAGCCATGGTGGCCGTCACATAACGAAGGAAATCCTTCCGCAGAGTCGTACCCTTATTGGTACTCAAAATAACAAATCCTTTCCGTTTTTCGATAGATAAAGACGCGGGTCGGTCGGACCGGCCCGCATCAAAGCAGAATTCATGCGGCCCCGCGCATCAATCGACCTGACCGGCGTAGTTGGGATTCAGCAGTCCCTGGGGGACAGCGGCTTGCCAGCGTAAAAATCCGCGGCAATATCAATGGCCTTACGGTAGGTAGCCATGAGTGACTCCACCGTTTGACTGGATACATGCGGCGTCAGAATCACGTTATCCAGACCGATCAGCGGGGACTCCTTGGGCAGCGGTTCCGTTGCATACACATCCAACCCGGCTGCGGCAATGGTCTTGTTCTTCAGTGCCTCATACAGGGCGTCCTCATCGATGATGCTGCCCCGGGCTGTGCAGACCAGCACCGCATCCTTTTTCATCCGGGACAGCACATCCGCATTGAACAGATGGTGTGTCGACGGACAGTAGGGGGTATGAATGCTGACCGCGTCGGATTGGCTGATCAGGGTATCAAAATCGCACAGCTCCACCCCCAACGCATTTGCCGCTTCCACAGGGTCGGACGGATCAAATGCGAGAATACGGCAATGGAAGCCTTGCAGCAACTGGGCCAGCAGCTGGCCAATGGCGCCGAAACCCACAATGCCAACCGTCGCTCCAATCAG